>WNGB01003471.1_pt1 | contig 26625 bp, 27 predicted proteins | sample 5400681 | NCBI WGS metagenome assembly WNGB01 (sample SAMN13153367, study PRJNA577476) | soil metagenome | isolation source: 115 cm soil or saprolite under grassland replicate 2 | place: USA:California | collected 2016-06-15
ATCAGGAGAAGGGATCGCGGCCTCCAGGACACCAAGCGGTCAAGCCCGCTTGCCCATGGGCCACAAGGAACGGCTACCCCACAAGCCCCCGGACAGTCAACTCGTTCACAGCACGGAGACAGGGTGCTGAATAGTTACCCGCTCGAGAAGCCGGGTATTCCAGTTGACCCGATTCCCATATCGTTCGACCACGTGACGTAGCTCCGGCCGATTGAGCGAGCCATCGTCGACCAGATAGACGCTCAGCTCACCAGGATAATCTTGCTTCGCCAACGAAGCACAACAGACCTCAAGAAGTTCCGGGTCCTCGTTGTAACACGCCACAATCGCGTCGACGCTCGGTGATACCCATTCGGTCGACTTCGTAGTCAGGATATGGTGGCGGTAGCGGTTGGCATAGGCGTGCCGTACGAGCAAGTGGACGAGCGAGAGGCCGAGGCCCAGAGCAAGCACCACCTGGATGGCCACGATCACCATGTGTTCCATATCCGCATGATTGCATGACGTGGAACATTGCGCATAAAGCTACCTTCGCCCGAGATGACCTATAATGGTGCCTTGAGGCACGGAGCGATCACAGCGCGATCGGATGGACCATGATGGGCAGCCCAAACGAGAAGGACGGCCAAACCGCTGGCCATGTCTGTTCGAGATGTGGCCACGAGCTGACACGCGAGGCGGCAACAACCCGGACAAGCCGCGAGGTACGCAAGCGCGTTACCGTGCTGTTCGCGGACATCCGGGATTCGACGTCGCTCACTGAGCGGCTCGACGCCGAAGTCGCCGACTTCGTAGCCAAGCGCTTCCACCGCACGGCCAGAGAAGTACTGGAGCGCTACGGCGCCACTGTCGAGGCTCAAGGCGATGGGGTGAAGGCTATCTTCGGCCTTCCTAGGCTCCACGAAGACGACGCGGTTCACGCGGTCTGCGCCGCCGCCGACCTAAACGACGCGCTCTTGCAACTGAACGAGCAACTGGAGCGACGTCATCAGATCCGTATCGACCTGCACACGGGCGTGCACACCGGCGAGATCGTGACCACGGAAGGCGCCACAACCGGAAGCGATGATCGCCTCGCTCACACCATCAGCGTCAGTTACCGGCTGATGGAGGCTGCCCGCACCAACGACATCGTAATCAGCCGAACGACGTACGAGCTCGTCCGCGAAGTCGTGGAAGCCGAGCCGCTTCCCCCGCAGAGGCTAAAGGGACTAAAGGGGCCGACCGCGTGGCGATTGCTATCGATCCGCTCGGACGCAGCGATGGGACCGAGTCGGTCATCGACTCCGCTAATCGGTCGCGACCCTGAACTCGCCGCCCTCCGTTCGGCGTATGACCGGGCTGTCTACCGACAAATATGGCGTCTCGCCAAGGTGCTCGGCGACGCCGGCGTGGGCAGGTCAAGCCTGGTCGACGAGTTTACCCGGACACTCACCGACAATTCTGAGTTCGAAGCGTCACCTCTGGTGCTCTGGGGTCGCTGCTTGTCCTATCTCAGCGATATCCGTGCCGGCCCAATCTCGCAGATCTTGCGTCAGGCAGCCGGGATCCAGCGCGACCACAACACCGAGGAGGCCCGCCGGCGTCTCAGCAGACTGGTAGGCCACGACGAAGCTCTTCTTGCCAGGGTGGCTCCGCTGCTCGGCCTCCCTGGGAGCCCCGGGCGGCCAGAAGACATCTGGCGAGCGCTGCGCCGGTTGTTCGAGCTGCTCGCCAGTGGACAACCACTCGTTTTGGTGATTGATGACCTGCATGCGGCGCCGCCAATACTGCTGAGGATACTCGAAGAGCTAGCTGCAGGACCGCCGGGAGCGGCGGTCCTGTTGATCTGCACAATCCGCTCCGAGTCGCTGGAGTCGCTCGGAGACTGGAGCGCCCGCCTGCCAGAAGTGGATTCGTTTCGAACGCCCGAGTTGACCGTCGAGGAGGCGCACCGGTTGATCGCGATGCTGCTTCCCGGTCCTGAACCCGATCGAGAGGTGATCGAGCGGATCGCCAGACATGCTCACGGCAACCCCCTACGGATTAAGGAATTCATCGCCTCCCTGAGTGAGAACGGAGACCCAGGCAAGCTGGATGCCCTCACGATAGAGAAACTCACCACTCTGCGGCCGGCGGCCAACCTCGAGGCGGTGCTCGACGCGCGCCTGGAAGGGCTGCCCTCCGCCGAGCAGACAATCGTCGAGGGGGTCGCCGTAATCGGCGCAGCGTTCACTGCTGGAGAGGTTAGCGCCCTGTGCCCCATCCTGGATTCGGACGTAATTACTAGTGCACTGAGGGCACTCGAGCGCAAAGAGCTTGTGGTCTTGGAAGCGGGACAGGATCGATTCGCGTTGCGCGTACGGTATCGGGAGGCCGCGTACCGACGTCTTACCAAACAGCGCCGTATTGAGCTCCATATGTCCTACGCGAACTGGCTTGAGAACGGTCTCGACGGACTAGAGCTTCCGGAACTGGATGTACGGATCGGCCTACACTTGGATGCGGCGTATCGATACCGGCGAGAGCTGGAAGGTGAGCTGGACCCTTTGACCGTCGAACTAGCTCGACGTGCCGGAGAGCATCTGGCAGTGGCCGGCCGTAGTCACCTCATGCGGCTGTTCCCTGACACCTCGACGGCCAGCTGGCTTGAGAGAGCAACAGAGCTGCTGCCAAGACACTTCCCGTCGTGGCGACGGGCTGTACTGGACCTGGCCGACCTGCTGCAAGAGGAGCAGCCTGACCGAGCGCTCGTCCTATACGAGAAGGTCATGGAGGCGGCTGTCGAGATCGGCGATCGGTCCATTGAACAACACGCCATACTGGGGCGCATGGAGGTCAGCTGGTTTCGCAACTTTCAGGGCGACTGGAATAAGGGCTGTGAAGAGGTTAGCAGCCTCCTGCACGAGCTGACAGACTCGCCAAGCCGCGCTAAGGCCTGGCGCTTGCTCGCTCACGCTTATGCGGCGGCCGGCAGAGCTAAGGACGCAGTCGGGGCCGTAAAAGAGGCAAGCAGAATTGTGCATGAAACGGTCGACTTGCGGTTGGAGGCGAAGATTCTCGAACTCGCCTGCATCGTCCTGTTCTGGGGACCGACCCAGCTGGAGAGCGTGATAAGTGAGATCCAGCACTATGCCAGGTGGGCCGAAGATCATGGCCTCTACGACCTGCAGGCATCCGCGCTCAGTATCCTGTCCCGGGCAACCGCGATGCAAGGAGATTTTGGCCGCGCCCGGGACCTGCTGCAACAAACCAAGAGTATCCGGCCCGCCCGCAGAGATCTGCTAACTATCGGCACGGATAGTATCAGTGAAGGGCTTGTAGAGTTGCTCGACTCTCAACTAGAGGTTGCTGCCCGAGTCCTGCTGCAGGGTTACGAGTGGTTGCGCGAACGGGATGCCCGAGTCGCATTCGCAAGCGTTGCAGTCATGTTGGCCCGGGTGCAGCTGTACCAGGGACATGACGACGAAGCGGAGCGCACCACACTTGATGCCAAGAATGCCGCAGTGGAGACGCACTTCGATGCTCAGATCAAGTGGCGCTCACTACAGGCCATCATATATGCCCGACAAGGCGAACATGGCCCCGCCGAGCAACTGGCCCGAGAAGCTGCTGCATTAGGGGAGAAATCTGGGCAGCCTGACTCGCAAGCGGAGGCACTTATGGATCTCGCTGAGGTGCTGGAACGAATTGGCCATCCTATGGAAGCGATGGAAGCAGCCCGTCGCGCTCTCCATATTTACGAGTGTCGCGGCAGTACATTCTTGGCTGACCGAGTGCGACAAGTCCTCGCTCGACTCGAAGGCTAAGGCGTCGTTCGCTCCTTGGGTGGAGCACCAAGCAATCTTCCGTCGTAACGAGTCTTGTTGAGAACTCGTTGGCGATCTGTAGTAGGTTGCGAGCCGCTGCTGCCTCTACCCGCTCGCCCTCGACTGGCGGCCAGCGCCACACCGTTCCCGTGGCTCTTCCTGGACAAGGGACACGGCAGCTTGATGCTCTCAGCCGCCAACTCGCGACCAAGTCGAGGATCACCTGAGCAAACACGCCCCGACTCCAATCGTCGATGCTCTCTGCGACCCTTGGAACCCTCTTGGTAACAATCGCTGGCTGGTGCGGCTACACACAAGGAGTCGCCCCGCGCCCAAATATGCTCGAATGGTACAATTAGGAACGCTGAGCGTGGCGCATCGACCACGAAGAGCTGGCTGTGCCAGATCAGCGCGTGCCCACGGATGACCTGGTCGTTCTGTGGGGCGAAGTTGACGACGGCGTCGGCGCCAGACCAGTTGAGCTGGCCCTGTTGCAGCTCGACCGAGCCCCATTTCATCTCGTTCTCGGGCGTGACGCTGTTGAATTCGCGAGGCCGTCTGGTTGTAGGCGGGCTCCTGGGCGAGGTGGTTCGCGGCGACCGCGGCGCCGACGCGGATCCCTAACGCGCTGCGCGAGCTCGCGCAGCGTAGGCTGCTGGGCGACCGAGGGGCGCTGGTCGAGGGCGACCTGCCCGACGAACAGCGGGAGTGCCACGGCACAGCTCGCGAAGGTCGGCAGCAGGTGACGCGCGGGTGGCATGGAGCAGCGGCGCGGAAGGGTGGGGAGTTCATGGGTCCAACCTCCTGCCAGGCGGACTCGCGCGAGGGTAACGCGCAGCCTCGACCCGGCCGGTGTGGGCGTCGAAAGTTGCCGACGCGAAAGGCTTCCGCTGACAGTCTGGGGACCGTCGGTATCTGTCAACAGGCCACCAGGTTCCTTGGCCGTTCCACGGTTCCCGGGGCAGGCCCAGGGCGATCGATAGTTTCCGCAAGTTTCGCGCCCAGGCCGCCGCGGCGACGGTGGGGCTGAGCGCGTGGAGACCGGGAGCCCGACACCGCGGCAGGCCGGCGGCACGCCCGCCGGCTTCTACGACGACCTGGCCGCCGGCTACGACCGGATCTACCCCGACTGGGAGGCGAGCCTGCGGCGGCAGGGCGACGCCCTCCATGCCGCGATCCACGCCGAGCTGGGTCCAGGGAGGCGCAGGGTCCTCGACTGCGCGGTGGGCATCGGCACGCAGCTGCTCGGGCTGGCCGCGCACGGGCACCTGCTGGCCGGCAGCGACGTCAGCACCGTCGCGCTGCGACGGGCACGCGCCGAGTGCGCCCGGCGCGGCGTCCGGGCCGCGCTGGTCCCGGCCGACATGCGTGCGCTGCCGTTCGCCGACGGCTCGTTCGAGGTCGTGGTCTGCGCCGACAATGCCCTGCCGCACCTGCTCACGGCTGGGGAGGTCGTGCGGGCGCTCGGCGAGATGCGGCGGATGCTCTCCCCCGGCGGCCTCGTCCTGGTCAGCACGCGTGACTACGACCTCCTGCGCGAGCAGCGACCGCCGGTCACGCCACCGCAGCTCGCACAGCGCGGCGACGAGGTGACGGTCACCTTCCAGCTCTGGGACTGGCGGGCGGACGGCGAGCGCTACGACATGCGCCTGTTCCAGGTGACCGGCGCCGACGACCGCTGGACGCTGGCGCAGCGGCGCACGGTCTACTGGGCGCTGACCCGCGCGCAGCTCTCCGGCTTCGCCGGCCAGGCGGGGCTGGTGGCACCCGAGTGGCGCTTCCCGGAGGAGACGGGCTTCTTCCAGCCCCTGTTGCTCGCGCGCGCGCCCAAGCACTAGGTGGAGATAGCCGTGTCAGCGTCGCCGGCGCAGCAGCGCTCCAGGATCGATCTCCAGCTCGATCGGCCCAGGTAGCAGCAGCGTCCGACCCGGACGGGCACGGCCGTGCTCCACGTAGGCGCGGCCCGCGAGGCGGTAGGCGATCAACTCGGGCGTCGACGGGGCCGCCAGCTCCACCCGCAGGTACCAGCCGATGCCCGCGGCCGCGTACAGCTCCGGCTTGAGCAGCCGGTCGGTGGCGAGGGTCGAGGGTGAGACGACCTCGGCCACCATGGCGACCTCGGCGGCGGCGTACACGAGGGTGTCACCGGCACGGCTGGTGACGACCACGTCGGGGATGAGGATGCGCGACGGAGCGACCCGGACGTTGACCGCCTCGACGACCTCCCAGCCGTCAGGGGACGCGACCTCGAGCGCGTTGGCCAGCCGGCGAGCAACCTGCTGGTGCTCGCTGCTCGGTGCCGGCGTCACGAGGAGGCTCCCATCGAGCAGCTCGTGCCGCTGGCCCTCGTCCGGCAGTGCCAGGAACTCCTCTTCCGTCCAGGGACCGGGATGGTCCAACGCGGCAGCACGCATCCTTGTTCACCTCCGATCCCGTCGCTCGAGCACCCCGCCAGTCTGGCACTCCCCACCAGCTCTCACCAGCGCCGCCACGCAACTGTGGACGACCCGTCCGGGCCGGGCACGGGCCCGCGATCCGTGGCTCGGGTCAGCCGCTGCCGTCGCTCGACGCCAGCGCGGCCTGGGGCTCGGCCGTGGGGGTCGCCGGGCGGGTGCGGAAGGCGGCCAGGAGGGTGACGGCCAGCAGCGTGCTGACCAGCAGGGCGCTGCCGGCCAGCAGGTAGCCGGCATGGAGGCCGGAGACGAACGCCTCGCCGACGACGCGGCGGACGGTCGGGGCGATCGTCTGGAAGCCGCCGTTGACGCCGCCGGCGCGGGCGCGGATCTCGGGTGGGAGCGCGCCGCGGAAGCGGCTGCTGAAGACGGCGCCGAGCAGGGCGATCCCGACCGCGCCGCCGACCTGGCGGCTGGTGTTGAGCATGCCGGAGGCCAGGCCAGCCTGGGAGGGCGGCAGGCCGGCCACCGCCGACGCGGCGGTCGGTGCGAAGACCAGTCCGAGCCCGCCGCCGAACAGCGCGAAGATCCACCAGATGCTGCTGTAGGCGGTGTCGAGCCGCAGTCCGAGCAGGAGCAGCAGCGCGCTGCCGGCCATGGCGGTGCCGACGGCGATCGGCAGGCCCGGCCCGCGCGCTCCCGCCAGCCGCCCGGCCAGCGGCGCCATCACCACGATCGCGAGCGTCGCCGGCAGGCCGAGCAGCCCGGCCTCGAACGCCGAGTAGCCGCGGATCTCCTGGAAGTACAGGGTGTTGAAGAAGGTGAAGCCGATCAGGCTGAAGAACGTCAGGAAGGCGATCAGGTTGGTGCCGGAGAACGCCGCCGAGCGGAAGAAGCGCAGCTCGATCATCGGCTCCTCCTTGCGAGCCTCGACCAGCAGGAAGGCGGCGAGCCCGAGCGCGGCCAGCGTGAACATGGTCAGGATCGGTGCGGACGTCCAGCCGTGACTGCCACCCTCGATCAGCGCGTAGACCAGCGCCGCCAGGGTGCCGACGCCGAGGAGCTGGCCGGCCAGGTCGAGCCGGCGCGGCCGCGGGTTGACCGACTCGCGCACGAAGCGCAGCGCCCCGATGAAGGCGACCACGCCGACGGGCAGGTTGACGAAGAACACCCAGCGCCAGCCCGGGCCGTCGACCAGCGCACCGCCGATCAGGGGTCCGGCCGAGAGGCTCAGGCCGGAGACCCCGGCCCAGATGCCGATCGCCTGCGCCCGCTCGCGCGGGTCGGGGAAGGCGTTGGTGAGCAGCGACAGGCTCGCGGGCGACAGGGCGGCGCCGCCGACCGCCTGCAGTGCCCGAGCGGCGACCAGCACCCCGATGTTGGGCGCCAGGCCGCACAGGGCCGAGCCGGCGGTGAAGACGACGACGCCGACCAGGAACCAGCGCTTGCGCCCCTGGCGGTCGCTGAGCGAGCCGGTGGTGAGCAGCAGGCTGGCGAACACCAGGGTGTAGGCGTCGATGATCCACTGCAGCCCGGAGAGGCTGGTGTTCAGCTGCCGCTGGATCGACGGCAGCGCGTTGTTCACGATGGTCATGTCGAGCAGCACGATGAACAGCGCGAGGCAGCTCAGCGCCAACGTGAGCAGCTTGGTCCGGCGGTTCTCCTCGAACATCAGGCGCTCCGATCGGCCGGTGCGATGAGCGGCTCGACCGCGTCGAGCCAGGCGAGCTGTCCCTGGGTGCAGTGCACCCCGTACATGGCGGTGGCGCGCCGCCAGATGGCACCTGGGTCTCCCTCGAGCTTGGCCACCACCGCCTGGAAGTGGTCGCGGTCGGCCTCGAGCCGGGCACGCTCCTCGGCGAGGAGGCCGGCCAGGCGCTCGGGCGGCATCCGGTCGCCGAAGAAGATCTTGAGCAGCAGCGGGTGGCGGCGGCGCTCGTGGCCGAGGTCGGGGCTGGCCAGCCACGCGTCCAGGGCGGCCTCGCCCGCCCCGGTGATGGCGTAGACGCGCTTGTCGGGCCGCCGTTGCTGGCTGACCTCGGTCGCGGTGACCAGGCCGGCGGCCTCCAGCCGGGCCAGCTCGGCGTAGATGTGGGCGCGGGTGATCGGCCAGAAGTGGGCGATCGTCCGCTCGGCCGTGGAGCCCAGCTCGTAGCCGGAGGTCGGTTGGCGCGAGAGCAGGCCGAGCACCGCCTGCGCGCCCGGGGACAGCCTGGTCGTGTTCATAGCCAACACCGTACTAGTCAAGACTTGACTATGCAAGGCTGGAACGTGATGGAGATTCCAAGCAAGTGCTTGACATCCCCGGCGGCCTCGGTCCAAGATTCCAAGCATGTCCTTGGAATCTGTCGGCAAGCGCCGCATCCTCGACGATCCGGTGGTCATCCGGGCGCTCGCCCACCCGCTACGCCTCAAGCTGCACGCGCTCGTCGGCCGGGACGGCCCGACGACCGCCGCCGAGGCCGCCCGCCAGCTCGGCATCAGCCAGGCGCTCGCATCCCACCACCTGCACCAGCTGGCCCGGTACGGCTTCGTCGAGCCCGCGCCGGCGGCCGACGGCCGGGAGCGCCCGTGGCGCATCACGGCCACCTCGCAGACCTGGGAGGGCGCCGACCGCGACCCGGAGTCCGCCCTGGCCGCCGACGTGCTCGAGCAGATGCTCGCCGAGCGGGCGGTCGCCCAGCTCGTCGACTGGCAGCAGCGGCGCGGCGACTGGGACCAGGCGTGGCGCGAGAACACCGGCATCGGCCAGAACCTGATCTACCTGACCCTCGAGGAGGCGGTCGAGCTGCGCCAGGCGCTCGACGCGCTGATCCAGCCGCTGGTCGACCGCCGGCCGCTCGGCGACGCCGCCGCCCAGCCGGAGGGAGCGGTCCCCGTCGACCTCACGCTCCTCGCCGTCCCCCTGCAGCCGACCCCGCGAGGCGGCTGATGGCGGCGGTGCGGCTGCTCGCCCGCCACGGCAACCTCCGGCTGTTGCTGGCGGCCGGGCTGATCTCGCTGGTCGGCGACTGGGTCCTGCGGGTCGGGCTCGCCTACGAGGTCTACGCGCTGACCGGCTCGACGATCGCCTCGTCCGCGATGCTGATGGCCTCGCTGCTGCCCCAGATCCTGCTCGGCTCCGTCGCCGGCGTGTTCGCCGATCGCTGGGACCGGCGCGCCACCATGGTCGTCACCAACCTGCTGCTCGCCACCGGCCTCCTGCCGCTGCTGCTGGTGCACGACGCCCGCCGGGTCTGGATCGTCTACCTGGTCGCCCTGGTCGAGAGCTGCCTGGCGCAGTTCTTCGTCCCGGCGGAGGCCTCGCTGCTCCCCGACCTGGTGCCGGCGAGGGACCTGATCACCGCGAACGCCCTCAACGGCCAGACGAGGGACGTCGCCCGGCTCCTCGGGGCGGCCTGCGGCGGGCTGGTCGCCGCGCTCGGCGGGGTGCGGCTGCTCGGGCTGGCGGACGCGGCCACGTTCTGCGTCGCCGCCGGCCTGATCGCGCTGATCCGGCCGCCGCGCGCGGCGGCCGGCGCCTCACCAGCGGCGCCGGCCGGTCCAGGCGGGCGGGCGACGGTGCGCGCGGTCTGGCGCGACTGGGTCGCGGCGCGCGGGTCGCGCGGGCGGTCCGGACGCTGCGCGTCCTGCTGCTGTTCGTCGCGATCACCGGCGTCGGCGAGGGGATCATGGGGACGCTGATGGCCCCGTTCGTCCGCGACGTCCTGCACGGCGACAGCTCCGCCTACGGCCTGATCCTGTCCGTGCAGGCCGTCGGCGGCATCCTCGGCGGCCTGGTGGCGGCCGGCGTCGGACACCGGTTCCGGCCGCAGCGCCTGGTCGGCTGGGGTGCCGTGGCGTTCGGCGCGCTCGACCTCGCGCTGTTCCTGTACCCGCTGGCAGCGCCGGAGCTGTGGCCCGCGTTCGTGCTCATCATGCTCGTCGGGCCGTTCGGCGCGCTGATGACCGCCGGGCTGATGACGATGCTCCAGACGGCCACCGCCGAGACCATGCGCGGGCGCGTCTTCGGCGCGCTCGTCGCCGTCCAGGGCGTCGCCACCCTGGCCGGCACGCTCGCCGCCGGCGTGCTCGGCAACCCGCTCGGCATCGTCCCGGTCATCGCGCTGCAGGGCGCCGGCTACGTCCTGGCGGGCCTGATGGTGACCAGGAGCACACCCGCCCGGGGCGGCGCCGCGGCTGGCACCGCCGGTGCCGCGGCCGGCGCCGAAGCCGCTCCCGAGCGGGCCGCCCGGGCCGCCGTGCGGCCCTCCGCCGACTGAGCGGGGACCGCGCTGGCGTCAGCCGCGCAGGAACGCCAGGACCGCGCGCACGCGGCGGTGGTCGTCCTCGGTGGGTGGCAGGTCGAGCTTGGCCAGGATGCTGCCGATGTGCTTGGCGACCGCGGCCTCGGTGACCACCAGGGTGCGGGCGATGGCGGCGTTGGACCAGCCCTCGGCCATCAGGGCGAGCACCTCGTGCTCGCGCGGGGTGAGGCGTTCGAGCGGGTCGTGGCGGCGGCGGAGCAGCTGGCGGACCACCTCGGGGTCGATCACCGTGCCGCCGGCGGCGACCCGCTGGACCGCGTCGACGAACTCCTCCACATCCCCGACCCGGTCCTTGAGCAGGTAGCCCACGCCGGCGCCACGGCCCCGCCGCGGATCGGCGTCGAGCAGCTCGGCGGCGTAGGTCTGCTCGACGTACTGGCTGAGCACCAGCACGGCGAGCGACGGGTGGGCGCCGCGCAGCGCGATCGCGGCTCGCAGCCCCTCGTCGCTGAAGCCGGGCGGCATCCGCACGTCGGTGACGACCACGTCCGGCTCGTGCTCGTCGACCGCGGCGAGCAGGGCCGGCGCGTCGCCGACGGTGGCGACGACGCTGTGCCCGAAGCGCTGCAGGAGCTCGGCAAGCCCCTCGCGCAGCAGGACGCCGTCCTCGGCGACGACTATGCGGAGGGGACCGTCTGCGCGCACGGGATCTCCACTCGTAGGACGGTCGGTCCACCGGCGGGGCTGGACAGCAGCAGCCTGCCCTCCACCACCGCGATCCGGTCGGCCAGACCGGCCAGGCCGGTGCCGGCGGCCGGGTCGGCGCCGCCGACGCCGTCGTCGCGCACCTCGACCGTGAGCACGTCGCCCAGCAGCCGGCCGCGCACGGACGCCCGGCTCGCCCGGCTGTGCCTGGCGATGTTGGCCAGCGCCTCGCAGACCGCGAAGTACGCGGTGACCTCGATCGTGCCCGGCAGGCGGCGCGGCAGGGAGACGTCGACGTCGACCTCGACCGGGGAGCGGCCGGCGGCGTCGGCGACGGCGACGGCGGCCCCCAGGCCACGGTCGGCCAGGACCTGCGGGTGGACGCCGCGGATCAGCTCGCGCAGCTCGGTGAGGGCCTGCTTCGCCTGCTCCTGCGCCTCGTGGACTCGTGCGGCGGCGGGCGAGCCGGCCGGCAGGTCGAGCCGGGCGAGCCCCAGCGCCACCGTCAGCGCGACCAGGCGCTGCTGGGCGCCGTCGTGGAGGTCGCGCTCGATGCGCCGCCGCTCGAGCTCGAACGCGTCGACCAGGCGGGCGCGCGAGCGGGTGACCTCGACCAGCCGCTCGTCCAGCTCCGCCTCGCGGGGCGCCAGGATCAGCCGGGCAACGGCGGCACGGGCGCCGGCCCACGCGGTGAGCAGGTACGCACCCGGCCCCAGCGCCAGCAGGCCGACGGCCAGCATCGCCACCTGGGTGACCCGCCCGGCGTCGGAGCTCCGCAGCGCCGCCAGCGCGAGGCCCACCGGGAGGATCAGGGAGAGGGCGACCACGCGAGGTCGATCAGCCACAGCACCAGCACGGCGACGACGCCGTAGCCGAACTCCAGGGCGCGCCGCCCGGCTCCCTCGGCGCGCCGGTACGCGGGTGCGGGGCCGGTCTCCATCAGGCGCAGCCGCCAGCGCTCGTACCGCGTCACCACCAGCCCGGAGCACAGCAGCGCCAGGAACACCGGCGGCAGCACCAGCGGCGCGACCCTCGAGGACGGCAGGGAGATCAGGGTGATCAGCCCGGCGGCCACGGTGCCGCTCGGCGCGATCCCGGCCAGCAGGTAGGCTAGCGACCGCCACGGCCATGGCGAGGTGAGCAAGCGCCAGGGCCGCTGCGCGATCGCCTGCCAGGCGGTACGGGCACCCATGCCCCGATGGTAACCGGCGAGGGGCCCGGCGGCGGTAGTGCTGCGTCTACCTCCGGTTCTCGTCCCAGCGCCAGTGCGGCCGGTCCGCCGGCGCGGTCAGCTTGACCCGACGACACCCCGCCCGGGTCCGCACCGGCACCGCGACCGACGACAGGGAGGCGCCATGCCCGCCAGCCGGACCGTCCTGCCCCTAAGCCAGACCATCGACACCGCCGTCCGTGCCGTGGAGGTCAGCAAGACCTATGGCAGCGGGCCGGCGGCGGTCACCGCCCTCGACCACGTCTCGGTCGGGTTCGCCCCCGGCCGCTTCAGCGCCGTGATGGGCCCGTCCGGGTCGGGCAAGTCGACCCTCCTGCACTGCCTCGCCGGCCTGGACAGCCCCGACCGCGGCAAGGTCTGGCTCGGCGAGACCGAGCTGACCAGCCTCGGCGAGCGGCAGCGCACCAGGCTGCGCCGCGACCGGGTCGGGTTCGTCTTCCAGTCGTTCAACCTGCTGCCCACCCTGACGGCGGCGGAGAACCTCACGCTGCCGCTGGCGATCGCCGGCCGGCGGGTGGACCACGCCTGGCTGGACCGGGTCGTCGACGCGGTCGGGCTGCGCGACCGGCTGGGCCACAAGCCGGCGGAGCTGTCGGGCGGGCAGCAGCAACGCCTGGCCGCCGCCCGCGCCCTGGCCGGCCGGCCGGCGGTGGTCTTCGCCGACGAGCCGACCGGCAACCTGGACTCCCGGTCGGGCGCGGAGCTGCTCGCGCTGCTGCGCCGCTCGGTCGACGAGCTCGGCCAGACGGTGGCGATGGTCACCCACGACCCGGCGGCGGCCGGGCATGCCGACGAGGTGGTGTTCCTCGCCGACGGCCGCATCGCCGACCGGATGAGCGGCCCCACCGCCGCCGGCGTGCTCGACCGGATCAAGGCCCTGGGAGGCTGACGGCGATGCTGCGCTACACCCTGATCAGCCTCGTCGCCCACCAGGGCCGGATGCTGTTGACCGCCGTGGCGATCGTGCTGGGCGTCGGCGTCGTCTCCGGCACACTCGTGCTCACCGACACCGCCGAGGCCGCCGCCGACGCCTCCTTCGCCGAGGCCAGCCGGAGGGTGGACGTGGTCGTGCGCACCACCCGGCAGGGCGAGCAGGAGGTCTTCTCCGACATCACCGGCGAGCTGTTCGCCGAGCCCATGCCGGTCTCGGTGGTGGAGGAGGCCGCCCGGATCGACGGCGTCGCCGCCGCCGCCGGCGTGGTGACCGGCGACGCGCAGCTCGTCGGCCGCGACGGCCACGTGGTCGGCGTCCGCGCGCCCCTGGGACGCTCGATCGACCCGTCGTTCGCCCGGAACCTGCGTGCGGGGCGGGTCCCGGCCGGGCCCGGCGAGGTGGTCATCGACTCGACCACCGCCAGCGACCAGCGCTTCCACCCCGGCGACCAGGTGCGGATCATCGCCTCCGGCGGCGAGCCGCAGGCCGCGACGGTGGTGGGGATCCTGGACTCCACCGAGATCCCCGACTCGGTCGTACTGGTCGGGTTCGACCCGGCCACGGCCAGGCAGCTGCTCGCGCCCGACAAGGGCCAGGTCAGCTTCCTCGAGCTGCGGGGCGCCGCCGGCGTCGGCGAGCAGGAGCTGCGCGACCGCGTCGCGGCCGTCCTCGGCCCGGGCTACCAGGCGTTCACCGAGACCGCCCTGGACGCCGAGCGCGCCCGCAACGCCACCCCGAGCGAGGGTGGCAGCACCGTCTTCTTCCTGGTCGCCGGCGTGGTCGCGCTGTTCACGGGCACGTTCCTGATCCGCAACACCTTCTCGATCATCCTCGCCTCGCGGACCAGGGAGCTGGCGCTGCTGCGCTGCGTCGGCGCCAGCCGTGGCCAGCTGCGGCGCTCGGTCCTGATCGAGTCCGCCGTCCTGGGCGCGCTCGCCGGCGCGGCCGGCCTGGTGTTCGGCATCGGGCTCGCGTGGGCGCTCGGGGGTGTGGTGCGATCGGCCGACGAGGCGATCGCCGACGTGACCGGCGCGACCGCCGTCCGTGTCCTGCCGCGTACCGTCGCGCTCGCGCTGGCCGTGGACGTCGGCACGGCGGTGGTCTCGGCATGGAGCCCGGCACGCCGGGCCACCCGGGTGGCGCCGGTCGCCGCGCTGCACGGCGAGGTGTTCACCCTCGAACGGACGGCGGGCCGCGCCCGCGCGGTGGTCGGAGCGCTGCTGGCGCCTGGCGGTGTCGGCCTGGTGCTCGCCGGCGCCCTCAGCGATCCCGTCGAGACCCCCTACCTGATCGCCGGCACGATCGGCAGCGCGCTCGGCGTGCTGGTGCTCGGCCCGGTCCTGGCCCGGTCGCTGTCGCGCCTGCTCGGCGCGCCGGTCAGCCGCCTGCGAGGGGTCGTCGGCGCGCTCGCCCGCGACAACGCGGCGCGCAGCCCCCGCCGCACCTCCGCCACGATCCTGCCGCTGGTCATCGGGCTCACACTGGTCACCTTCCTGACCACCCTGGCCGCCAGCACGAAGGCCTCCGCCGTCGGCGGCTTCGACCGCACCTTCCACGCCGGCTACCGGCTGCAGGCGACCGGGGCCGGCATCCACCAGCCCCGGATGAGCCCGCGGGTGGCCGACCGCCTGGCCGCCCTGCCCGAGCTGGCCACGGTGACCGCCTTCCAGGACGCCCGGGCCACCGTCGCCGGTCAGGACGGCGGCGTGACCGCGGTCGATCCCGCCCGGCTGCCGCAGGTCCTCTCCCTGAAGGTGACCCAGGGCTCGCTGTCCGACCTCGGCGCCGGCGCCGTCGCGATCGACCGGCAGGCCGCCGACGCCACCGATGCCAGGATCGGCACCCGGGTCACCGTCCAGACCCCCCGTGGCACGCGGACGCTCACCGTCCGGGCGATCTACGACCGCTCCGAGGTCGACGACCTCGTCCGCTCGCAGCTCCCCGTCGGCGACTACCTGATCACGCCCGCCGACTACCGCCGGCTGGCCGACGCGCCGGGCCTCACCACCGTCTACGCCTCGGCGCGCGAGGGAGTCTCCCCCGCCGCGGCCCGGGCCGCCATCGCCAGGGCGATCCCCGACTACCCCAACGTCGAGATCGCCAGCCGCGCCGAGCTGCGCCGGCAGGCGACGGCGCAGATCGACCCCGCGCTGCGCCTGTTCTACAGCCTGCTCGGGCTCGCGATCGTGGTCGCCATGTTCGGCATCGCCAACACCCTCGGGCTGTCGGTCCTCGAACGGGTCCGCGAGCTCGGCCTGCTCCGCGCCATCGGCGTCGAGCGCCAGCAGGTCCGCTCGATGATCCGCTGGGAGGCGGTCATCATCGCCGCCATCGGCGCCGCCATCGGCCTCGGCCTCGGCGCCTTCCTCGGCTGGGCCATCAGCAGGGACCTCGACGTCCAACCCACCATCCCGGTCGGCCGGCTCGCCCTCGCCGCCGTCGCCACGACCGCGGTCGCCGTGCTCGCCGCCGCCCTGCCCGCCCGCCGAGCCGCCCGCGCCGACCTGCTCCGCGCCGTCGCCGCGGAGTGACCTGCCGGGCGACGCCGTCCCCGCGCTGCCAGATGATGCGGAGCGCTGTCTAGATCAGGCGGGCCGGTCGTGGCGGCGCGGGCGCCACGCGACCACGGCGAGCACGATCCCCACGCCGAGTGGGAGCACGGCCAGGCTGCTCCACCAGTGCATCGGGATCTCGCCGACCCCGTGGGCGAGCTGCGGCGTGACCCAGGCAGCGCCGCCAAGGCCGAGCGCGGCCAGAGCGACCGCGATGACGCGCAACGAGCGCATGAGCATCGTCCTTCCCTGCACCAGGTGGATGAGCTGATCCGTGCGCAGGTCGACGCCGGCCCGGACGAGGTCGAGCCGGTCGCACCAGGGCCGGTCGCTGGAGGTCAGCATGTCGGCGACCTCGTCGCCGTAGGTGGCACGCCACGCCTTGGGGAACAGCCGCAGCAGCCTGCTCACGCCGGTGTCACCCCCAGCCGCCGGAGGCGGCGCCGCCCGTACCCGGCCAGGGCCGCCATCTGGTCCAGCGCGTGCCGCACCTCGGCGAGGCCCTCGTCGGTGAGCCGGTAGGGCCGGCGCCGGCCCTCGTCCGGCAGCGCCCTGATCAGGTCGAGCCGTTCGAGCCGACCGATCGCGCCGTAGAGCGTCCCCGGACCGAGCCGCCGCCCGGCGAAGCCCTCGATGTCCTCGACGATGGCGGCGCCATGCTTGGCGCCGTCGAGCAGGCTCACCAGGATCAGCAGCGCCGGCTCCGAGAAGCGGCCGAACTCCGACAGCGCACCCATCCACGCTCCGATCTACGTTCCGCGATATTAGCGGGACGTAGATGGAGTGGCAACCCCGGCCTCGACGAGCCGGTCGAGGGGCCGCTCCTCGTGCAGTGTGACCAGCCGCGCGACCGCCTGGTCAGACCTGGATGTCGAACCCCAGGTCGACCTCGCTGGCCATGCGGCCTCCTTGGACACCCCAGTTCTCCATCGGGGACTCGTGCAGGACCACGAGGACGTCGCTGGGCGCGATCCCCAGCTCGCCGACGTTGCGGACGATCGCCTGGTACAGGTTCCGCTTGGCCTGGGTCGAGCGACCCGCGAACATCGTGATCTCCCCCAGGAGGTACGCGTCGCTCCTGCCAGGCGGGATCTCGAAGTCCTCGCGAGCGTGCTCCACCAGCCGCTGGGTGCGGTCGTCCTCCGGGATCCGCAGCGCCTCCACCAAGGCGGCGTGCACGGCTTGCAGGAGCGCGCGCTTCTGGGCCGGCGACCGGCCCTCGATCACGTCGAGGCGGACCACTGGCATGCCATCACCTTTCGAACCGACGAATCCTGGGAATCATCTTGAAGCTTGCTGACCAAGGCGAGGGCGGCGGACCCGATGCCGAGCCTGCGCGCGCGACGTGGCAGGGTCGACCGCCCATGGGAGGAGGTCCGGTGAACCTCAGGCTGGGATCCGTCATGGTGGCCGCACTGGCTGCGGCGTTGACCGTAGGCACGACCGCCCTCGCCGCCGAGCCACCCGCCGACGCCGCCGGCCCGCCGGCCGGCGCCCAGATCTCCGACTCGCTCGAGTACGTCGGCCGTGTGCCCGACTCGTCGATGATCGTCGAAGGCAAGTTCGACAGGGCGGCCGGGCGAGACGTCCTCGTCACCACCGGTCGCTACGGCTTCAAGACCTACGACGTCGGCAACCCCGCCGCGCCGCGGCTGCTCGACACCTTCCAGCCGCCCGAGGTCCTCGGCCTGAACGGCTACTGGCAGGATGAGGACATGGACCTCGACGTCAGACGCAAGCTCATCATCGGGGCGCTGGACCCACGCCACGACAACGTGGACCAGGCGAGCTGCCCCGGCATCGGCACGCTCGGCTCCAAGACCCGCAATCCCGGCTGCCGCTCCGGCTTCTACGTCATCTCGTACGCGGACCCGGAGAACCTGCGGCAGGTCGGCGACTTCGTCGAGCTTCCCTCCGGCCACACGGCGAGCTGCGTCGAGGCCTGCGACTACGTGTGGACCGGCGGTCCGGCCCGCCGCAACGACCTCGCGTACCTGGGGCCGTTCACGCCAGGCGGCCGCGGGGACGGCCGGCCGGTCTGGGTCACGAACCTCAAGGACGCGGCCCACCCGGAGACCTTCCCCAAGCCGATCGACCTGTGGCGCAACGACGGGCTGACCGACTACTCGCACGACGTCGACGTGGATGCGGCCGGCATCGCGTGGACGAGCGGGCGCGGCGGTCTGCTCGGCTACGCCACCAGCGGCAAGTGGCGGGACCCGAGGACGGGCAAGCGCCGCATCGCCAAGCCGTGGGACCCGATCCTCGTCGCCGGCGGCGGCATCCAGGGCGGCCCGAACGGCGTCGCCCAGCCACAGACCGACTTCATCCACAACTCGGCCCGACCGCTCAACGGCCAGGTGCGGGCGTCAGGCGTCGATGACGGCAACATCGCGCTGATGACCGAAGAGGACTTCACCGAGCCGTGCGCGCAAGGTGGACGCATCGTCGCGGCGGACATCACCGACTCGCTGGGCGGCGGTCCGGCCGCGAACTCCACGCCGGAGCACCCGTTCCGGATGACCACCCTCAGCGCGTTCCACCCGACCCAGGACGCCAGCGACACCACCGCGCCGATCAACTCCTGCTCGGCGCACTACTTCGAGCTGTCGGGATCGACGCTCGCGGCCGCCTGGTACGGCCAAGGTCTCCGCGTGATCGACGCGTCCGACGCCAGGGACCTGCGTCAGGTCGGCTACTACTACGTGACCGGAACCGACCCTGCGACCAACCCCAGCTCGCTGTCGTGGGACACGGCCTGGCACGGCGACCTCGTCTACCTGTTCGACATGAGCCGCGGCATCGAGATCCTGCGCCTGAAGGGAGGACCATCCGCCTCCGCGAGCCTGCCGACGGTGCACGAGCCGCGCGCGACCCGCGACCCGCTTGCGGCGCAGCCGGTGCGCGACACCACGAGCTACTCGCTGGTCTGCCCGGTCTTCACGACACCCGGGACGGCCACCCGCTAGCCTCGCGAGGACGCAAGAAGGGGCAGGCCGATGGCCTGCCCCTTCTGGTGGAGGTGGGGGGACTCGAACCCCCGTCACGGCCTCTAAAGGGGCATCCGAATTGACCTGTGCGGACGCCCGAATCCACCCGCTGACCAGGGAAGACAGCCCTACTGCACGGTACTGCGTAGATCAGCGTCGTACCCCATGACCGAAGCGTGCTCACGGCCCCGCTGCGGCCCAGCCAAGGGCAGCACCTGGCCGCGCTCCAGCCCGTCTGTGTACGGCCAAGTAGCAAGCATGAGGCAGCAGGAGGACCAAGTGTCAGCCGGTGACTTTCTGCCGCAGTTCCTCTAGCAATTTGTCGATCGGTGCAAATACGTAGTCTAGACTTTCGGTACCAGTGGCGGCGTCAAGCCGACCATCTGCCCGAAGACGCATGACAAGGTCTGCCGTTCGGCCTTTCCGGTAATCGGGATCGCGATGGCGGAGTATCAATGCGGCCAACAAAGCGCCGACGCGATCGTCCGCGGCGAGCATCAATGGCCCAAGCCACTCATCTAGCTCGAAGGCAGTCTCCTCGGCCTTGGCACGGATCTCTTCGGTCGCATACTTGAGGAAGTACGTTGCTCTGCCTCCTGGCGGTAGCTCATTAGTGCTGTACCTGGGCGGTAGGGACACTGACCGCATGCCCACCTGGTATCGCCAGACATTCGCCTGATCGCAGAGAACCCAGAAGTACAGAACCCTGCGGTATTGCTCGAACAGGTCGTCATTCATCAGGTCGGCGATAGTGAACTGCAGAATCGGCGGCCCTAGCTCGCTATTGCCAGCGCTATCCCTACTCAACGTAAGTCCTTGTCCCGCTGATCCAGGAAGCAATGTAAGCCGGTCGGGTAGCTGCATGTTAGCTGCGGCGCCGAACCTGGCCATCATCTGGTAGATGCGAACCTGAGCTTCGCTCTTATCGACAACGCACAGCAGCATGGGTGCTGGATATTCGACTAGCCACCTTACCGCGTCGGCACTCTCAAACCGCCAGGGTTCGTCAGTGCTCTTGACCTGGACCGAGTAGTACGCGATGGGTATCGCTCGCTGACCCTTGCGCTCGCTTAAGGTGCAATGCAAGTCAAGTCCGTAGTCTTCCTGATGAAGTACGGGCAGTGATGTGCCGAAGGTACTGAATACGTACTGTGCAAGGTACTCTGAGCGGCTTCCCTCGTGCAGATTAGGTGCATATGAGCCTGGTGACATTACTCAATCCCTTAGGCGATCCGGGGTATGCTTGAAACCGTAGAGAAATTTCTCACAACACAGATGCTACTTATCCAAGGGTCGAGGAAGCTAGATCGAAGTGCATACTGCTAAGAGCGCTTCGGCCCGATCCTCGATGAGCTTCATCCTAGCGGCGCGTTCGGCGTGGTGGGTATGCGCCGTCTGGTTGGTCGTCTGTCCCGGCCATTTTCTGTAGTACAGGCCAGCCTCAGAGATGAAATATCCGCTACTGATGACGCTCAAAGAGATAAGCAGGCCAGTATCTTCGGAAGCTGGCAGAGCCATCCATCCTCCGAGCGCGAGCAGGTGTGCGCGGCGAATACACAATGTTGCGGGATGGACCGAGGCACGATAATCATGCTCTCGCCAGTGACGGAGCACATCTGTCCCTGCCAGCCTCCCCTCGGGTGGGTCGTACTCAAAGCCCGCAGTAGAACCGTCCGGGAGAAGATCTATAACCCGTGACGTGGTCCAGGCGACATTCAAATTCTCAGAAAGAATCTTGATGTCTCGGCTGAGGGCTCCGGGACAGAGCATGTCATCCGCATCGAGAACCTTCACCAGCGAACCCCGGGCACGGGCAAGAGCGAGGTTCCTGGCAACCGATGGCCCACCATGCCGGCCAATCCCGAGCCGGATTCGGGGATCATCATCGGGAACCAATTCCTTGACGCTGCACGCCTCTCCGTCCTCTTGGACAAGCCACTCCCAGTCCCAGCCATCGGGCAACCGCTGAGCTACGAGAGACTGATAGGCCTCGGGCAAGTATGCATCGGCCGGCGGGTAAACAGGCGTGATGACAGACACTAGGTCCGTCATGTGGACCACCGCTGGAGCTGTGTCGTGCAGACCATCTCCGTCCGATCGCCCGGCAGGACGACCTCGGAGTACTCCACCACCCGGCCGTTAATATCAATGGAGGTCTTTCGCAGAAAGAGTACTGCAATACCCGGACCGATCCCCAAGACTTCGGATTCCTCGGCTCGCGGCGGTCGCGCTGTGATCTCCTCGATGATTCGATCGACTTCGATACCAATCGTATAGAGCTGGTGCTGTGTGCCACCGGGCCACGGCTCTTTGTCTGCGGTGAGAAGGTCGGGGTTGGCCGCGACCATGTCATACACAAGGTAGGAGTCGACCAGACTTACCGGGGAATCCTCAGCACGTGATCGCGTTCGATAGACGCGATGGAGCATTTTCGTGCCGGCTGGGACGCCAAACACCTTGGCAAGGTCCTCGCTGGCCTGCTCGGTACCGTACTCGGCGTGGAAGGCTAGCTCTGACACGGTCAGGCCAGTTTCGCGCTCTACCTGCCCAGTCTCGCGGCGCTCGTCCTCAGAGAGACGTGCGCGGTCTTTCTCCCATTGGTGTCGGTCGCCTGATCGGCGGACTTTGCGGCGAGGCGACCGGACGAAGCTGCCGATCCCATGGCGGGTCTCGATGAGCCCCTCGGTGCGAAGCGCCTTGAGTGCATCACGTACGGGGCCAGGACTGACCCTGTACTCGCGCATGAGCTGGGTCTCTGCGGGCAACTGGTCGCCCGGGGTGAGCTTGCCTTCGTGAATCTTCCGGCGCAGGTCAGCGGCTATCTGCTCGTGCTTCGTCGGCATTCTGGCCCACCCCTTCATAGTCGGACACGGACAGCTTACGTCCTCTACAGGTCTTGACAACAACAGCACAACGGGGCACAGTCTCTCCTCAAGTCTTCTTGTTCTCTAGAACTCTTGAGGAGATGCCATGCAGGAGCACCCTATCAGCCCGCCCCCCGGGCAGACGGCGGCGGCGCCTCCGGCGCCAAGGAGCCCCCTGGGCTACAGCCCCGCCGAGGCCGCGAAGATCCTCGGCAAGCACCAGAACACCATCCGCGCATGGATGACCGAGGACGGCCCACTGGCCGGTGCTCGGCGGATCGGCAGCCTCTACTACATCCCTCGCCGAGATGTGCTCGCCCTGCTCGACCTTGAGGGCAACGAGGCCATCGACCTCGTGACCGCCCAGGGCGGTGAAGTCGCATGAGCGCGCCGGCGGTTGTCTTCGGTGGGCCGCCTGCTGCGTGGTGGGTTGAGGCCCACTGCTGCCAGTGCCCCTGGACGAGTGGGGAATGCCGCTCCCAGGGTGAGGCGCTGGCCGCACACACCGCCCACCAGCGCTTGGCGCACCCCGACGCAGGGTGGAGGGCCGGCCGATGAGCGACGTGCTGGAGATCCGCGTCATCGGTGCGCCCGACGTCGCCGGGCAGGCCGTCGCCCGCTTCGCGGCGCTGCTGGATGTCGACCGGTGCGCCGGCCCGTACCCGAGCCGCAAGACCGCTGGGCTGGTCCTGTTCTACCTGTCCGGCCGGCTCCACCCCGTCCCTGCCGAGCACGCCGCCGGCACCCCTGCTGACTCGGAGGTCTAGCCATGCACGCCCCCGTCCCGTGGATCGCCCTGGCCGCCGTCGCGGCGATGTTCGTGCTGCCCTGGCTCGACTCGCGCGGCCTGTTCGACGGCCCCCGCACTATCCGCCACCGGCCCCGCCGGCACGTCTGCGCCGACTGCGCCGAGCCGTGGCAGCCTGGCCACCAGTGCGCCGGCTGGCAGGCCCCGGCCGGGCGCGAGCCGGTCGTGCCCCTGCGCCCGATCGACCCGCCTGCTCCCGCCCCGCTGCCCACCCGCGTCCAGCTCACCCGGCCCGACCGGCCCCGCCGGCTGGCCCTGCCCCCGCGGGAGCGCCACCCGTGACCGCCCACCAGCCGTCGAGCAGCGGCCGGGCCGGGCGGGAGGCGCGCGACTGGCTCGACACCGGGATCGAGTGGGCCAGCGGCGCCACCGCCGTGGGCATGTTCGCCTACGGCTACGCGCTGTCCTACTCGGTGCTGCACGCCATCGCCGCTTCCGCCGGGCTGGCGCCGTGGGCGGCCCGGGTGTGGCCGCTGGGGTTCGAGTCGTTCATGGCCTCGGCGGCCTTGAACGCCTTGGCCGAGCAGCGCCACCGCCGCCACCTCCCCGAGTGGCACCAGCGGGTGCCGTGGTACCCGTGGACGCTGACCGGGCTGACCGCCGGCGCGTCGCTGCTGCTCAACTGGTTCCACCCCGCGATCCCGCTGGACCCGCCGCCCGGGTGGCTGCGGTCGCTGGTGTACGGGCTGCCGCCGCTGGCGGCGGTGTTCGCCTGGCACCTGTTCTTGCAGCGCATCGCCCACCGCCGCCACCCAGCCACCATCGCGGCCGAGGCCGGTCCCGTCCCGGTTCCCGTAGCCCGCGAGGACGCGACCGTCGGGACCGTCCCGACTCCCGCCCCGGCCACTACCGAGGCCGAGCCCGGTCCTGTCCCCGCGCCCGCTGCTGGGGCGCGACCGTCCCGGCCACGCCGCACCGCGCGGTCCCGTCCTGCCAGGACGGGCACAGGCGCGGCAGGCTCGGGAGAGCTGGCCGAGCGTGCCCGGACGGTGGCCGCGGCGTTCGCCGCCGAGCACGGCCGGCCGATCTCCCGCGACGCGCTTCGCCGTGCCCTGCACGTCAGCAACCGGGTGGCCGGCGAGCTGCTGCGCGCCGTCCGCACCGCCCCGCCGGCCGCTGCGGTGCCGTCCGTCCCGGTCCCGCAGGCCGACGGCACCCCGGCCGGGACGGCGCCGCCCCCAGCCACCGAGGCCGCCCCGGTCCCCGTGGCCGGCCCGGCGGCCGGGAACGGGCGCGGTCCCCAGCCCGACCACCAGCCCACCGCCGCGCCGCCGTCCCCGTCCCGCACCCCTGCCCGCGTCCCCTAAGGAGGCAACCGTCATGGCTCGTATCGCCTACGTCCTGGTCGTGCTGGTCGCGGTCCTGATCCTGGTCGGCAAGCAGAACACCCAGGCGCTGTCGGCCGACCTGGTCGACCTGGTCGGCGCTGGCGGCGCGGCCCTGATCGACCTGCTGAAGAAGGCCGCCAAGTGACCGAGCTGCTGGCCCGCCTAGTGGTCTGGCTGGCCGTCACGCTGGTGGCCGGCACCGTGCGCCTGCTGCTGCTGGTGGTGCGGCTGGCGCTGTGGCTGTTCGCGCTGGCCGGGTTCCGCGGCGCCCGCCTGCTCGGGCTGGCCGCCACCGTGGCCGGGGTCCGCTGGGCCGCGGCCACGGTGGGGGTCGGCCCGGCGGTGCGGCTGGCGCTGGTCGGCTGGGCCGCCTGGGCACTGCGCCACCACCGTGCGGCGATCCGCCGCAACGCCGCGGTGCGCCGCGTCACCGCCGCCCTGGAGCACTACGCCGCCGAGCTGGGCGCGGCCACCAAGCGGCTGCAGCCGCCCAGGCCCAGGCCCACCAAGCCCAGGCCCGGCCCCGCCCCGACCGCCGCGCCGCCGCCGGGCGGGGCGCCTGGCCTGCCGGCGCCGCTTGCGTTCGAGCCGTCGCGGCTCGAGGCGGTGGCCCGCTACGTGGCCACGCGCTGGGGCGCACGGCCCCGCCCGGCCGCGCCGACCCCGCACGCCGCGCTCGTGAACCGGAAGGAGCCCTGATGACCGCTGAGAACACTCCAACGCCGGACGGTCCCGAGCCGGTGGACTGGGACCGGCTTGAGGCCGAACTCGGCGGCCGGGACGGCGGCCGGCCCCCGACGGCCACCACCGACGCCGAGGCCGGGACGGCGCGGGTGCTGGTCGACAGCCCCGAGGCGCAGCGTCCCGCCCGTGGGGACCTGCGCGACGCCGAGCGCTGACGGCACGTGCCCGGTGGGCGGTCGGGCTGGCCTGGCACTACGGCGCCTACCACCTCACGCGGATGCCGAAGTACGCCGGCCGGCTGGCCGCCCGCGCCCCGGTCGGCGCCGGCCGGGTGCTGGCGGGCTGGCTGCGCTGGCTGTTCGACCTGGAGGGCGAGCCGGTCCGCCAGGCTACGGTGCGCGCCGAGGACGCCGAGCAGTACCGCCACCTGTCCCGCCAGCGGGACCGCCGGGTGCGCTGGCGCGCCACCGCCTCGACCCTGCTGCTGGCCGGTCTGGTCCCCGGCGTGGCCGCCCTCGCGCTGGCGCCCTCGTGGGCGCGCTGGGGCGTCCTGGCCGGCCTGGTGGCCGCCTTCGGCGTGGCGGGACGCCCGGCGGACCGGCCGCTGCTGGACACCGCCGTGGTCATCCCCCAGCGGCCGAGGCTGACCTCGAACATGGTCGCCGACGCCTTGGCGGTGCTGGGCATCAGCGGCATCAAGGGCCCGGAGTCGGTCAGCTTCCCCTCGCCGATCACCCGCGACGGCGACGGCTACCGCGCCGAGGTCGACCTGCCCCTTGGCGTGGTCCCCGGCGAGGTTGTCAAGCACCGCCCCGAGCTGGCCTCGGCGCTGCGCCGCCGGCTGGGCTGCGTGTGGCCCGAAGGGGACGGCCAGGTCCACGAGGGCCGCCTGGTGCTGTGGGTCGGAGACCGGGACGTGGCCCAGGTCCGCGGCACCGGCCTTTCGTGGAAGCTGGCCCGCACCGGCCAGCACGACGTGTTCACCCCGGTCCCGTTTGGCGTGGACGCCCGCGGCCGGCCGGTCGCGGTGCCGCTTATCCAGCACAACGTGCTGATCGGCTCCATGCCCGGCCAGGGCAAGACCGGCGCGGTGGTCGTGCTGACCAGCGGCGCGGCGCTGGACCCGCTCGCCGAGCTGTGGCTGCACGAGCTCAAGGGCTCCGGCGACCTGGACCCCTACGCGACCGTCGCGCACCGGTTCGTCTCCGGCATCGATGACGAGTCGATCGCGTATGCGGCCGGCTCCCTCAGCCTGCTCCGGGCCGAGGTGGTGCGACGAACGGCCGCGCTGAAGCGGCTGCCCCGCGAGCTGTGCCCGGACAAGCGCGTCACCCGCGAGATCGCCGAGCGCCGCTCGTTGGACCTGCGCCCGCTGGTGTGCGTGGTGGACGAGTGCCAGAACCTGTTCGCCCACCCGGTCTATGGCGCCAAGGCCGGCGACGATGCCGAGTTCGTGATCAAGATCGGCCGGGCGTTCGGCGTGGTCCTGGTCCTGGCCACCCAGCGGCCCGACAAGGACTCCCTGCCGACTGGCGTGAGCGGCAACGTCTCCATCCGCTTCTGCTTGAAGGTCGCCGGGCAGCTCGAGAACGACATGATCCTTGGCACCGGCGCCTACCGGCGCGGGCTGAACGCCGCGCTGCTGCGGCCTGAGGTCGACGCCGGCATCGGCTACCTGGTCGGCGCCACCCCGACCCCGACGGTGGCCTGCGCCGCCTACCTCGACGTGGGCACTCGCGAGCGGGTGGCCGAGCGCGCCCGCGCGCTGCGGGAGCGCGCCGGCACCCTCTCCGGCCACGCGCTGGGGGAGGCGCCCGAGCCCGCCGACGCCGCGGCGCGGCTGCTGAGCGACATCCTCGCCGTGGTCCCTTCGAGCGAGGCCAGGGTGTGGAACCAGACGGTGGTGGCCCGCCTGGCCGAGCTGCGCCCCGACGCCTACGCCGGCTGGGAGGCCGAGCAGCTCACCGCTGCGCTCAAGCCCTACGGGATCACCGTCGGCCAGGTCTGGGCGGCCGACCCCGGGACCGGGGAGGGCGCCAACCGGCGCGGCATCGACCGGCGCGCGGTCGCCGACGCGGCCACGGAGCGTGAGCGGCGCCGG
>WNGB01005913.1_pt1 | contig 26621 bp, 21 predicted proteins | sample 5400681 | NCBI WGS metagenome assembly WNGB01 (sample SAMN13153367, study PRJNA577476) | soil metagenome | isolation source: 115 cm soil or saprolite under grassland replicate 2 | place: USA:California | collected 2016-06-15
ACTCCGCGCGTAGCGGTCTAAAGAGCATGCAGGATTGTCGCGCGACAACAACCCTGCGGCGGGCGTAAAACTGCCGAGTGTCCTTCAACGCCTCATAAAGCAACTATCGGTGCTGTCCTAATTAGGACACCCGCGAATGGAGCTTAGGACACCACAGAAAAACGCCCCGCCTTGGGGGCGGGGCGACTTGGAGGTTTGAGGAGCCCGAAGGGAACACGGGCGCGCGGGCACTATGCCCGGAAGCGCACAGCCGTTCAAGGTCGCGACGGAAAATTGGGCGCGGTTCTCCACGTATGGATATACCCGCAACTCGATTTCACGGGTCCTCCATGTACTCAAGGAACGGGGAAGAACTCGCGACACCCGCGGCGGGGAATTAGGACACCAACTTCTTTGCAGAGGAAGAAAGTCCGCTCTGTGTGTTTCACACAGAGGTAGTCCAGCCACTATTTTCGAAACAGGTTCTTTGCGAGGCCGGATTGGCGGATCATGGACGCCAGTGTATCAGGCCGAATTTCGTCGTTGATGTTGTGATACGCCGCGGTTACGAGGCGCACCTGACCTGCAATCACAGCCTGGCAATCGCTAACGGACACGGATGGAATCGGTTTTTGCAAACGGTCGATCAAGTGCTTCCGCGCAGAGGCGATACATTGCCGTTGCCGTTTGGTGATCCGGCCGAAAATAACGAGGCCGCCAACTGAGGCGGCCTAGGCTTGCTTCTGTCCAATGAACATTGATCGATAACTCGCGCAAGCTCTTACAACATCTATGCGGGCTTGAGCCTCTGTATCCGCCACGCCCCTTGCCACCACCGCCCGCTCTCGGGTCACGATCTGCCAATACCAACCCGCGCCGTTGTTAGGCTCAATGCAATAGCTCAGTTCTTCCTGGTCGGTGATATCCATTGCAGGACCCTCCGTCCGTTGGAACTCTGGAGATTCAACCACGGGACTCGGGCGGCAGTTTCGAGAAATTGCAGTACGGAAACGTACAATGTGGATTGCGGGGAAAATCACGGATCGCAACAAGCCGTAAGAATCGAATTAGGACACTGCGATCAACAAATTAGGACACTGATGGTCAACTTAGGACAGCACCATTAGGACACTGATGGTCAACTTAGGACAGCACCCAATTTCGAGACGCTGCTCGACATTGGGCCTGACATCACTCCACGTGCTGCACTCGGTGACAAGGGTTACGATTCCAAATCGAACCGCGAAGCGGCGCGCCGCCGGGGCATCTGCCCGGCCATCCCGTATCGGATGAATGTAACGGAGCGACCAAATTTCTTTCCGAAGGTTCTCTACAAGGGCCGCGCTCGCATAGAGCAGGCCGTCGGTAAGCTGAAGCGCTTCAAACGCTTTGCGCTACGCTGCGAGAAGACCGCGCAGAATTACGGCTCCTTCGTCGCGCTCGCTTGCTCCTTCATCTTGATTGAATCCGTCCACACGGCCTAGTAACCCCCTCACCCGACCGCGCTTCGCGCGGTCGACCTCTCCCCTGCGGGGAGAGGTGAACCCGCGGCGCGAGCATGCTTTGCGCGCTGCATCGTGCGAGCGGTCGGATCACTTCGGTGTTGAACGCTCTCAGGCGTGGGCGAACGCCCAGTAGAGCTCGCGCGCCTTGCGGTAGAACGGCCCGAGGCCGAGCTCACGGTCGTCGATGCGGGTGACCGGCGAGACCTTGGAGTAGTTGCCGGTCGAGAAGATCTCGTCGGCGGTCTGGAAATCCGCGTAGGTCAGGGTCTTCTCGACTACCGTCGCGCCGTCCTCGCGCAGCAGCGTGATCACCCGCTGGCGGGTGATGCCGTTGAGGAACGTGCCGTTCACGGCGGGCGTGTAAAGTACGCCGTCCTTGACCATGAAGATGTTGGCGGTCCCGAGCTCGGCGACGTTGCCGAGCATGTCGCGCATGAGGCAGTTGTCGAAGCCGCGGTTCTTCGCCTCGATCAGGGCGCGCGCATTGTTCGGATAGAGGCAGCCGGCCTTGGCATCGAGCGGCGCGCTCTCGGCGGTCGGCCGGCGGAACGGCGAGAGCGTGATGGCGCACTTGCCTGGCGGCGGCAGCGGCGTCTCGTAGATGCACAGGCACCAGTTCGTCGAATCCGGATCGTGGCGCACGCCGCCGGGCGCGCCGCTCTCCGCCCAGTACATCGGACGGATGTACAGCGTCGCATCCTTGTCGAAGCGCCTGCGGCCCTCGCGCGTCAGCTCCATCCAGGTCTCAGTCGGCACCAGCGGCTTGAGCAGGAAATTGGCGGCGGAGGTATTCACGCGCGTGCAGTGCAGATCGAGGTCCGGCGCTACGCCCTCGAAGGCACGCGCTCCATCGAACACCATCGAGCCGAGCCAGGTCGCGTGCGTGCGGGCGCCCATGATCGGCAGATTGCCCTCGTGCCAGTCGTTCTCGAAGAACGTCCAGGTCTTCGACCATTGGGCGGGCCTGGGCGCCGGGATGGTGGCCGCAGTCGGTCCGTCTCTGTCGGTCTTTGCTCGCGTCAGCATCGATCGAGCTCCCTCAGTGGGCGCTTGGCGCCTTCATGACACGCGTTGCGCCGGTACCGGCGTCGCAACACGACGCGCTCGCCGCGGCGGCATCTGCAGGCCACGGCTTTTAGACCTTTGCGACCACAGATGCGACAGCCAATTTGCATAGATGCGCGCCGCCGCGGTTGCGGTTCGGGCGGTCGAAGCAGCTTCCGCCGCAGCGGACGGGAAGTATTCCAGCAAGGCCTCGTTGCGGTCGGACAGCGCGCGCTCGCGAAACGCCAAGAACGCAACCTTGGCGTCCTCGTCGAAATAGCCGTGCGGCATCGGCGGATAGGTCTCGCGCTGGCGCCGCAGGAAGCGCCCGACGTCGCGGCGGTACTCGCGAAACAACGCAAACCCGTCGTATTCGGGGTGGCCCTGGAAGAACAGCGCCAGGCTCTTTCGCTGCTTCACGAACATGTCGACGCCGGCCTCGGGCGACGCCGTCAGGATCGTGTAGTTGCACGCGCGCAGCGCGTCCTCAGGCAATTCGTTGAACCGCGAATGTGGAACCTGGATGCGGAGCGGAACGCCCTGCATCAGCGGGTGAGCGGACGCCTTGGCGCACTCGAACAGGCCGAAGCGCTTTTCAGCGAGCGGGCGCCGGGCGATCCCGTCGATGTGGAGGACCGCCGCGTGTGCGGCCAGGCACGACCAGATGGTGGAAATCGCGTTGTCCTCGGCCCAGTCGATCAGTTGCGTCAACGCCGTCCAGTAGGGCTCGTCCGCGAGCGACGGCGTCTGCGGCTCGGTGCCGGTGACGATCAGGCCGTCGAGATTGCCGGCCCAAAGCTCGGCGATATCGCCATAGCGGCTCACATGGCGCCGGCCGGCCTCCCCGCGCGGAACCTGCGGCAAGGCGAACAGGCGCAGGCGGAGCGGAATGTCGGTTGCAGCGCTGTCGAGCAATTCGGCAAATTGGCGCTCGGTCGATTCCAGCGCGGTGTCCGGCATGTTGTTGATCAGGCCGATGGAGAGGCAGTCGGCCTCATCCTGCGCGATCGCTCGCTTGGCGGGGCCCAGCGCCGCCGGAACCGGGCGCTTCCCGCCCGTACTGCCGTCCAACAGAGCGGTCATCGGATGCTCCAGCTATTCCGCGGCCAGCATCGGCTGGCGCCGTTCGGTCGCGTCGAGCGCCTGGTGAAGGTCCGCGATAATGTCGTCGATGTGCTCGATGCCGATGCTGAGCCGGATCATCTCAGGCCGCACGCCGGCGTTGCGCTGCTCCTCGGCCGACATCTGACGGTGCGTCGTCGACGCTGGATGGCAGGCGAGCGACTTGGCGTCGCCCATGTTGACCAGCCGCTTGATCAGGCCGAGCGCGTCATAGAACCGCTTGCCGGCCTCGAACCCGCCGCGCACCCCGAACGTCAGCAGCGAGCAGGCGCGACCGCCCAGATATTTCTGCACCAGCGCGTGATAGGGGTTGTCGGCAAAGCCCGCGTAGTTGACCCACTCCGCGCGCGGGTCGGCGCGCAGGAACTCGGCGACCTTGCGGGCATTCTCGACGTGCCGCTCGACCCGCAGCGCAACCGTCTCGATCCCCTGCAGCAGCAGGAAGGCGCTCAGCGGCGACAGCACCGCGCCAGTGGTGCGCTGATGCACGCTGCGGCAGCGCGCGATGTAGGCGCTCTCGCCGAAATGATCGACGTAGACCAGCCCGTGATAGGACGCGTCCGGCTGCGTGAGCATCGGAAACCGCTTCGCATGCGCCTTCCAGGGAAAACGCCCGCCGTCGACGATCGCACCGCCCATCGTCGTGCCGTGCCCGCCCATGAACTTGGTCAGCGAATGCACCACGACGTCGGCGCCGTGCTCGATCGGCTTGAGCAGGATCGGGGTGGCGACCGTGTTGTCGACGATCAGCGGGACGCCGTGCTGGTGGGCGACGGCGGCCAGCGCCGCGATGTCGCAGATGTTGCCGGCCGGATTGCCGACGCTCTCGCAGAACACCGCCTTGGTCTTGTCGTCGATCAGTTTCTCGATCGCGTCCGGCCGGTCGGACTCGGCGAAACGGACCGTCACGCCCTGGCTCGGGAGGAGATGCGCAAACAGCGTGTGGGTCGTGCCATAGAGCTGTGGCACCGATACGATGTTGCTGCCGAGGTCGGTGACGTTGAGAACCGCGTAGTTGAGCGCCGCCTGTCCGGAGCTGACGCTCAGCGCATCGACGCCACCCTCGAGTGCGGCGACGCGCCGCTCGAGCACCGCATTGGTCGGATTGGCGATGCGGCTATAGCGGAAGCCTTCGGCTTCGAGATTGAACAGCGCGGCGCCGTGATCGGCGCTATCGAACGCATAGGCGACGGTCTGATAGATCGGAACCGCGACCGCCTTGGTGGTCGGGTCGACCTCGTAACCGCTGTGAATGGCGATCGTCTCGCTGCGCATCCCGTCACCTGAGCGTTCGATCAAAGCGCGACCGGCGCAGCCTTTGCGCGCCGCCGGCAATGGTTTGTCATGCTTATGCGGCGCCAACGGGCCGTTCAACTCGACGGCGCAAAATCAAAGGCAATAACCCTAATTGTTAAGCGTGGAACTTGGCGTGATCGGCACGTCGACACGGTGTGGTGGCAGAATGACGAAGCATCGCGCGTTCACATTAACGATGCGGCGCGCTTGCGTTGCGCCGGCGCGTTTGCGAAACGCATCAGCATGAGATTGGACAAGGTCGAGCGCGCGAGCCCGATCGACGCAGGCCATGCAACCGGCGGCGGATGGCTGCGGGCGCTCGAAATGACCGCGCCGATCGCCAAATCGCCGACGCGCATCCTGCCGCACGTGATCGACGATGTGGCCGCGGCCTCCGGCGACGCGCCGGCATTGCTGTCCGATCACGAGTGTTTGAGCTTTCGCGCGCTGGCGGAGCGCGCGCGGCTGTACGCCGGCTGGGCGGCGCGACACGGCGTGAGCAAGGGCGACGTTGTCTGCCTGCTGATGCCGAACCGGCCGGAATATCTGGCGATCTGGCTCGGGATCACCCGTGCCGGCGGCATCGTGTCGCTGCTCAACAGCAACCTCACCGGAGCCTCGCTCGCCCATTGCATCGACATCGTCGCGCCGAAACACATCATTGTCGATGTGGAGCTGCTGGCGGCGTTTGCCAGCGCGCGGCCGCATCTTACGAGTGGCGCCAAGGTGTGGTCGCACGGCGACGCCGGCAGCGAGGTCCCCAACATCGAGCATGCGGTCGGGCGCGGCGATGCGGCGCCGACAGATGACGCCCACGCGCCCACTATCGCGGACTGCGCGCTCTACATCTACACCTCGGGCACGACCGGCCTGCCAAAAGCCGCCAGGGTTAGCCACCAGCGCCTGCTCACCTGGAGCCTGTGGTTCGCCGGCATGATGGGCACGCGACCGAATGACCGGATGTACAACTGCCTGCCGATGTATCACAGCGTCGGCGGCGTGGTGGCAACCGGAGCGGTGCTGGTCAGCGGCGGATCGGTGGCGATCCGAAAGAAATTTTCGGCGCGCGAGTTCTGGGACGACGTCGCGCGCTTCGACTGCACGCTGGTCCAGTATATCGGCGAACTGTGCCGCTATCTCGTCAACGCGCCACCGCATCCGGCCGAAACCAAGCATCGCATCAGACTCGCCTGCGGCAACGGGCTGCGGCCCGACGTGTGGGAGCAATTCAAGGACCGGTTCCGCATCCCGCAAATCCTCGAGTTCTATGCGGCGACGGAAGGCAACGTCACGCTGTTCAATCTCGAGGGCAAGCCTGGCGCAATCGGGCGCATCCCGGCCTTCCTCGCGCACCGCTCGCCGACCACGCTGGTGAAGATCGACCTGAACACGGGCGAGCCGCTGCGCGACGCCGATGGCCTTTGCGTGCGCTGCGCTGTGAATGAGCCGGGCGAGGCACTCGGTCTGATTTCCGACGGCCGCACGAACGTCGGCGGGCGTTTCGAAGGCTATACCGGCCGGCAGGAGTCCGAGCGAAAAATCCTGCGCGGCGTGTTCAAGCCGGCCGATGCCTGGTTCCGCACCGGCGACCTGATGCGCAAGGATGACGGCGGGTTCTTCTATTTCGTCGACCGTCTCGGCGACACGTTCCGCTGGAAGGGCGAGAACGTGTCGACCACCGAGGTTGCCGAAGCCATCACCGCGTTCCCCGGCCTCACCGAGGCGAGTGTCTACGGCGTCGAGATTCCCGGGCACGACGGCCGCGCCGGCATGGCCGCGATCGTGGGTAGCCCCGACCTCGCGGCGCTGCGCGAGCACTTGGCGAACCGCCTGCCCGCCTACGCGCGGCCGCTCTTCCTGCGCCTGCGCGGCGAGATCGAGACCACCGCCACGTTCAAGCACCGGAAGAACGAGCTGGCGCGCGACGGCTACGATCCCGCCGCGATCGCGGACCCGCTCTACGTTCACGATCCCGAGCGCCGCGCCTATGTGCCGCTCGATGCGGCGCTTTACCGCCGCATCAGCGCCGGCCAGGTGCGGTTTTGAGCCGTTCCACATCCGTCTCTGCGCTCCCTTTAAGCTTAACAAACGATTGCGGTCGCCTTGCGCCGCCGGCTCGGCAAATCTGCACCAGACATCGGGGACATGCAGATCCATGGCGCCAAACGACAGCCGAGCCGCCGCCGACGCGGCGATCCACGTTCCGGTCGAGACCATCGGCGGGCTTCCGATCGCGGTAATCGACCGCGCGGCGTCGGCGCGGCTGATGGTTGACCTCGCGCTTGCGCGCCGCGCCACCGGACAACGCGCGCTCGTCATCACGTCGGCCAACGGCCAAGTGCTCTCGATGTGCGCGCAGGACCAAAGCATCCGCGCGCTGTTCCTCGACGCCGATCTGATCCACGCCGACGGCATGCCGCTGGTGTTCGCGTCGCGGCTGCTGTGCAAGACGGCGCTGCCCGAACGGGTCGCAACCACCGACCTGTTCCACGACGTCGCCAGAATCGCGCCGGAGCGCGGCGCGACGTTCTATCTCCTCGGTGCCACCAGCGCGGTCGTCAACGAAGCCGCGCGGCGCGCCCGCGCGCTCTATCCTGACCTCAAGATCGTCGGCCAGCGCAGCGGATACTTCGGGCGCGAGGAGGAATCGCACGTCGTCGCCGCGATCAACGCCGCGCGTCCCGACATCCTGTGGCTCGGCATGGGCGCGCCTGCGGAGCTGATGTTCGCCGTGCGCCACCGCGAGGCGCTGCATGGCGTCGGGGTCATCAAGACGTCGGGCGGCCTGTTCGACTTTCTCTCCGGCAAAAATCCGCGCGCGCCACAATGGATGCAGACCGCCGGCCTCGAATGGGCCTATCGCGTCTATCGTGAGCCGCGGCGCCTCGCCGGGCGTTATCTCGTAACCAACCCGCACGCGGCCTTTGTGTTGCTGACGCAGACGACGTCCCGCGCAACGCAGCCATGAGAGCGGCGGTCGCCCGGCCCGCCGCGACTGCGACTGCGACTAGTCTGCGCGATCCCACGACACCGGCAACTCGCGCCGTCCTGACCAGCCCTCCAGCATCCGCGCCAGTTGTCGGTTTCGTGGCGAGTGGGCCGATCCGTCGATACATTCAAGCCGGTCGGCGCGATTGAGGGTGTGGAAGCGGCGGCCGGGCCAGTCGGCCGGCGCGCGCAGAACCGTGTGCACCCTTTGCTCGAAGTGCTCGCTGTCGAGCCGTGTAATCTCCGCAAGCCCGATTCCGGTGCCATAGCCGTTCGTGCAATCCTGGACCGGCCGCCAGAGTCTGCCGTCGCGCTCGACGATGGCGCCGGCCGGCCGCGCCGAGGCCTGGTCGACAACGACCGGATTCCCCGGATGGGCGGTCCACGGCCCGCGGATGTCATCCGAACGGAAAAGCGCGAGGGTATCGGACCACGACCCGGCGCCATCGCGGGTTGCGGCGAACATCCAGAAGTGTCCATCGTGGTGGACCAGGGTCGCGTCGCTTGCCTCAATGTTGGTGAGCAGGGTTGCTTCGTGCACCCAACGATCCGGGAATGGGTCGGCACGATAGAGCGAAACGGTGCGGTTTGCCGAGCTCTCCGGGATCATCCACACCTGCCCCTCGAGCGCGAAAATGAATGGATAGGAAAGATGCCATGGCTCTTCGAGGACCGGCCGCGCCGGGCCGCTGGGCCCATGGTCATCGAACGGCACCACTGAAATCACGGCCTTCCCACCGCGATGGTCGTAATCCTCAAGGAACACGTAGCTCCGACCTGCGTGCACGAAAGGAAATGGATCGGCGTAGAATCGGAAACCTGGATCCGGAATCACATTCCAGGACGTACCCGACAGATTCCCGGCTTGCCAGAGATCGGGACCTCGCAGGAACCGCCACGAGGTGCGCCAGTGCGGAGCATGACAACACAGCCGATAGAGCGATCGGCTAATGGAATGTGCCAGGCTTTTGGCGGTAAACCTTGCCATATCTCGGGGCCGAGCCGACCGGCCGAGCGGCCGCGGCGCCAGTGCTGGATGCCGCAGCCCTCGCACGGCGGCAATCAGGAGCGTTACGGCCCGGGCCAAAACAAATTCGAATGCCTCTACGGTCGTACCGGCATTGTCCGCGCATGGAGTGCCGTTCACCAATACGACGCCGTCCCGAACCTCCTCGACCTCAATCGCCGGCATTCCGCCCGCCACGAGCGCGCCGAAAAGGAGGTTTTCGTCAGGCATGCCGTCGTACAGGAGGCGAAGCGTTGGTCGATCCGGCGCCGGATCTTCGCCACAAAAATCAATGACCAGGTCAGGCGGCGCCGGCGAACCGTCCGCAAGTTCAAGCTCATCGACATTGAGCCGGTCGCCGAGCCGCTGGCCCTGGAGGCGATAAGCAAGCCGCTCGAGCGCAAAAAGAACATCGATCGAGCTTGGAGCCGCGATCCGCGTCTGTCCGAAGAGCAAAGTGACAGCGGCCCCCAGCTCACGCGCAAGCCGTGCCGCCAGTTCACGATGGAACCGGCGCGCCCGCGATGGATCAATACGAAGCGCGATTCGACCGACTGAACCGCTCTGACCTGACGAGGCCGTCGCTGCATCGACGCCGGCGACGGCTCCGTGCGCCATCGGTCTTGCCGGCTGCTCCATCGTTAGCACTTGGACCACCATTCGATCGTGTCAGCATGACCAAGCCAACACGGATTGGAGGGAAACAGGTTTGCCGTCATGGCGTGTTTTCCGTCAGCGGCGCGACCGGCAGCCGACTGCGAACCAGCACACTACTCAGCGACGGGTCCAGACCGACGAAGTAGCGGCACGCGACGGTCAGAGCGAGCGCGATGACAACGGCCGAGACGCTCCAGGCAATCACGACGCCCATCAAGCCGAAGAGCGGTCCCAGGATCGCGATGAGAGCAAACCGCAAGAGCAGTCCGGCCGCCATGATGCGCGGATAAATCCCCTCGTTCCCGGTCAGCAGCAGGACATATCCCGCAGGACCGGAAAGCGCGCTGATCGAAGCTCCCACCGTGAGCACAACCAATGCAGGATAGGCCGAGACATAGACCTCGCCAAAGGTCCACAGCAGCAGCTTGCCACCCAGCAGGATCACGGCGACCGCGACACCGGCTACAATGGCACTGATGAGAGCGAGCGACCGGAGGATATTCTGAAGCTCGTCCTTCGCGTCCGCATAAAACAGCCCGCTGATCTGACGCATCGCATAAACGGTGATGCTCCCCGAAATCATCGCAAAGATGTTGGTGATCCGTGTGGACACGAAATAGAAGGCAGCAACGGTCGGACCGAGAACAAACCCGACCACGACCACTTCGACATATTGGCTTGTCGTATCCATCAAAGAGGACAGCCACATCTTGAACGAACGGGCGATCCACACCGAGGCCTCACGCTGAGATTTCATTCCGATCACTGCGCGCGGCAGCGTGCCCGCCACACGCCAGATCTGGAATAACAGGGCGAGAAGCAGGGCGCCGGTCGAAACGAGAAAAAACTCCGTGGCGCCAAACCCAATCTGCATCAAATGATGAACGGCGATGACCACGACGACGATCAGGCGCCACATGAACTCACGGGGGAACTCGGCGACGACCAAGCCTCCGGCAACCCGCGCGAACTGCCCGCTGAAGTGCACCACTGCCTGAGCAAACAGAAATGCGCATGCAGCCGCCACTAAGGAGCGCGAGACCTGCGGATCCCAGGCCAACCATGCCGCCGCAATGGCGGCTGCGGTCAGCAGTGCAGCGGCAAGCACGATTTGCGCCCCGAATTCAAGCGCGCCGCGTGCCAGCTCCGGCCGGCCGGTTCGGCAGTACTCGTCCCATGAGCGGATGATCAGAGTCTCCTGGCCGCAGAGAGCAGCCACTGCAAGGAAGGACATCGCGTTGAAGATGATGGCAAGCGTGCCGAATGCGGCGGGATCCATCAGGCGCGACGACAGCGCAAAAATGGCAAAGCCCAAGACCGACGAGCCAAACTTGATCGCGAGCACCGAAGCGCTGCCCTTGAGCACGTCATTTGCAAGCACCGTCCGCGCAATCCTGGCTACTTTCGTCACGCGATCGCCGTCCTTAGCAATGGCCGTTTCGGTACCGATGGTGCGGGCCTCTCCATGCTCGAATCATCATGGAATCCCAAGTCGATGAAAGGATTAAGTACGATCGTGGTATATGCCGGTTTTCGACCCGGAGCTCGGCAAAGCGAACTGGCCGCGCAATCCCCGGTCAGCGCACGACCATATGGCGTTCGCCCGCCACAGGGCGCGGACTGACACTGGCACGATAGGCTCGCCCGAACAGCAGGCCGGCTAGTGCGCAGATCAAGCCGAGCGCAAGCGGGGCGAACAGCGCCTCTTCCTGAAAAATGCCGTTCACAATGATCGTGAGGAGGGCGAGCGCTCCAACAGCCAGAAGCCGATCATTCGAGCGCACATGCAAGGCCCACAATCGAAGCGCGAGCCATCCCAGGACGCCAAGGAGGAATATACCGAAAATACCCATCTGATAGAGCAGGACGCCGACTGCGCTCTCAAGCGCAATGTCGGCCTCGCCGAGATGCTGATACTGGTTCCAGTTGATTGCGGATGCGTCGACCGACAGGTTGCCGCCGGAGCCGATCCCATATCCAAGGGGATTGCGCAGGAAGCCATTCAATCCGCCGAAGAAACCAATGACGTGATAGTCCTGAATACGGATGCCGAGCAGGATTCCAAGGGCCGCATAAATGGCCAGAACCGCCGCATAACACCAGAGCAGACTGTTGCCCCGGAAACCGCGGGTAAGGGCAAGCGCGGCAATGATGAGCAGCACGAAAATCAGGGCGCCTTTCGATCCGATCACGATCAGGAGCGGCAAGGCGATAAGCGCGAACCACCAATGTCGACCCGCCGTCAGAACGACGCTGAAGAATGCAAGCGCATAGGCGAAGCTGATGGAATGAAAGTTGGGACCGACGAGCCTGAGCGCGTGAAGGCCGAGATCGGCGAATATCGGCGAATTGAGGAACTCGATGCGCAACATGTCCAGATAGCTGCGCAGCACGAAACCCGACTGGCGCATCTCGTTGACCCAGGTGCCGGTATCGAAAGCCTCCCTCAGCCTGATGTTGAGATAGGTATCGCCGTTGATGAGCCGAAAGAACGGGTTGTGCGCAAATATTTCAAGGTAGCCAAAAACAGCACTTGCCAAGCCAATCAGAATAAGGGGGCCTGCCATCCCGACGCGATACCGATAGAACACGAGCGCGAAAATCTGCAGCAGAAGAAACGGTGCGGCGATATTACGCAGATAGACCGCCGCGCTTGCGGGATTCGAAGCCATGCCGACGACGAAATAGATTCCGATGAATGCCAGCGCGACGGTCGTGACGTTCATGATCAGGCGGAATCGCCGATCAAAACGCTCGCGCCGCATCCAATATGAACTCGACAGCACGATCCAAGCAACCGCGCTCAAGATGAAGTTATACGCGCGCGCGGAGTTGAACGCGCTCAAGTCCTCAAGCTGAGGGGACACCAGCGCCACGAAGAGGTTTTGAAACAGGTACGCGAAGATGAGCGCGGTCGGAAGCGCCGGGGCCGCAAAGTTCGCTATGACCAGCCCGAGCAGGACGCATATTGCGATGCCGGCCGGCGCCCCCGCGAGATGGAACAATACCGGCAGGCCGGTTGCCAGGATTGCGAGCGCAATCGTCCCGATGGGGCCAGGACCCGCGGCTACCGGTGCCGCCAGAACGCGAGTCGCATCGCCCCGTAGCGGCGCAGGTCCAGCCGGTCCAAGGGATATCGTTTGTCCGTTGGTCAATTTGATCGCTCATCGGCGAGAGCACGGTGGTTATGCAGATCCGCAAGCGACCGATATCGACGAGCGGCCGTCGTGATGCAGGTCATGATCAACACCTCGTCGCCGCTGTTTCCAAGCGCCGCCATGCCTCAGACTGGGACGCTCTTGGACGAAATGGGAGGCGCTTTCATGGTCATATCGATCCAAAATCGCCCGCTGTCGACCAGCGATCACGCGCTTGCCGCCCCGAACAGGAACAGGGGAAGCGCAACGTCACAGGCATAGCGAACACCGTGCCATGACGAACAGCGAAAATGAAGGCATCGCCAAGGCACGGACGCGTTAACGTTGATGTCACATTCGATTGGATTGGGAGGGCCAAATACTCGAAGGGTATTCGGGGCAATTGGGCCAGGAGGCAGTTCTCATGTTGATACGCAACGTCGAGAGCTATTCACCACTTGATGACGAGCCCCGGCACGACCTGAGCAACGAGCGTCAGGAACAATCGCGCAGCGCGGGTATGTTCGAACTCAGCCGATTTTGGCTGCTCTTGCGCTGGCGGGCCAAGCTGATCGCGGTGGTGGCGCTCGCGACTCTGATGGTCGCCGCTGCTGCATTGTCGATCGTTCCGGCAAAATATCGTGCAATGACCATCGTACTGGTCGACCCGCGTCAGCCTCGTGTCACCAACACCGAGGCTGTCATGGGTGGTATCGGCGCGGACGCGGCGGCGGTGGAAAGCCAGGTGGAGATCATCGAATCCTCGGCGCTCGCCCGAAAGGTGATTGAGCGACTTAATCTGGCGGCAGATCCCGATATTGCTTCATCGTCGCTGGTCGAAGTGCTCAACGACTGGTTCATCGCACTGATCGGCCGCGATTCGAACACGGTGGCCGAAACCCGCGTAAACCGTCTGGTCTTTGCGTTTCAAAGGGGATTGACCGTCCGCAGGCGCGGCCTGACCTATGTCATCGAGATCGGCTACATCTCGAAGGATCCCGCAAAGTCAGCGCGCATTTCGAACGCCGTGGCGGAGGCGTATCTTGATGATCAGCGCTCCGCCAAGAGCGAGATAACTGCGCGTGCCACCGGTTGGCTTGGAGATCGGATTGAGGAGATGCGCACGCGCGTGCGCGAGTCCGAGCGCGCGGTCGCGGACTACAAGTCCGCCAACAACCTCGTGGATGTAACGCAGGGCAACAAGCTGATTAACCGCCAAATCGAGGACCTGACTCAGCAGATCGCCCTCACCCGTACACGTACGGCCGAAGCGCAGGCGCGGTTGGAGCGGGTGCAGCAAGTCTCGCTTCGGACCAGTGACCCTGCGTCACTTGCCGAGGCTCTGCAATCGCAGGTCATCACCGCTCTGCGGTCGCAGTATGCCGAGGCCGCGCGGCTTGAGGCCGAGTACGGCGCGCTCTATGGCAACCGGCATCCCAGCCTGGTCACCGTACGCGCACAGCTCGCAGACCTTCGGCGCCAGATCGACGCCGAAATCGGCCGCATTCTGGTCGGAGTGCGAAACGAATTCGAGGTCGCCAAGAGCCGCGAGGCGGCGCTCGCAGCCGAATTGCAGAGCCTGAAGGGTCAGTCTGAGACCATCGGTCAGGCCGATGTGAAGCTGCGCGAGCTTGAACGCGAAGCGCAGGCCAATCGCACGCTGTTCGAACAATTTCTCAATCGCGTTAAGGAAACCAGCGAACAGCAGAGCCTCCAGATCGCCGATGCGCGCATTATCTCGCCGGCCCTGATTCCGCTCCGGCCTAACCGGCCGGCGGTGATCCTGCTGATGTTCGCAGCGGGGATTGGCGGAGTGATTCTCGGCATCGGATTTGTGCTGCTCCTCGAACAGACCCGGCGGGGCTTTCGGAACGCCCACGATGTGGACGAGGTTCTCTCCCTCCCGACACTTGGACTCTTGCCGCAGCAACCCACCATGACCGGGGCAAGCGCCCAACAAACGGTCGTTCAGTCAGCGCCCTCTCCCGTTGCCACCGCCGACAAAGCCGGGACTTCGCATTTGCTCGGTAGTCCCGATCCTTCGTATGTGGGCAATTTGCGCGCGATACGCACCCGTCTCCGGCGCTCGGGGAAACCTCCGCGGAACGAGGTCGTGGTCGTCATGTCGGCGCTTCCTGGTGAGGGCAAATCCACATTTGCGTGCAACCTCGCGCTCGACTTCGCCTTGTCTGGCGTCCGGACGCTCTTGATTGATGGCGACATCTACGTCGCCAGCGCGAGCCAGGCATTTGATTTCAAAGGACCCGGCCTGAACGACGTCTTGGAGGGCAAGGTCAGCGTCCTGACCGCAGCCAAGCGAGATCCCGTGAGCGGATTGTATGTTCTCGGCGTTGGTACAGTTTCCCCCGCAGCGCATCACCGCCAAGAGGTCAGCGAGAGCTCCATCGCGAATTTTCTGAAGCACTACCGCAGCCAATTCGATCTGATCGTGATCGACACACCGGCAACACTGTCGCTTGATGTCAACAACCCGTTCATCGAACACGCAGATCGCGCCGTGCTGGTCGTTGAGTGGGAGCGGACGGAGCGGCAGGCGGTGTCTGACGCGCTTGGTTCGCTGCAAACTCACGCCCGCAAGGTGGCGGGGGTCGTCCTCAACAAGGTTTCAGCCGACTGGTATCGGTTGTTCGAGAACGGGCGATACGCTCCCTACTACAATCAGGCCGGAGCTCCGCGGTGAAAGACTCCGGCGGACGGACGATGACGATGCGGCCGACCGATGCCCCCGGGTCGACGGTCATGAACCACGGCTCGGCCGCCGGAATGTCCCGCATCACGCCGGCCCTGTGTGCCGACTGGATAACGGGAGTCGTCCTGGTATTCGCCGTCATCCTGACGCTGGTCGTGCCCGACGTAGCAGCAGCCGAAAATCGCGTGCCGGATTCGACGCCAACGTGCACTTTACAAACGGGTGTGGCGCCAACACGGCTCGCAACGCTGGCGCGCGGCTTCAATCTCACCGGTTGGCTCGACAGCACGTCGCCGCGAGCACCCGATGAAAAGGCGCTCGCTGCCCTGCTCCAGCGCGGGCTCACGCACGTTCGGCTTCCGGTGACGCCGGAAGGCCTCTCGGAAGCGTTCAGCAGCCGCGACCAGGTGGAGGCGAAACTCAAGGCGCTCGATCACGCGATTGATCGCATCATCGCCCTCGGCTTCGGCGTGAGCCTTGATGTTCACCCCGGCGACAAGCTCGGTCGTCTCCATGCCGCCAATCCGGATCGCGGCCTGGAACTCATCAAAGGCGTCTGGCAGGTGCTTGCACGTCGCTACGCCGACCGTCCAGTCGACCGGCTCTACTACGAGGTCCTCAATGAGCCTACGGTCAGCGAGAGGCTCTGGAATGATCAAGGCCCGCGACTTGTCGACATGATTCGCCGCGCGGCGCCGAACCATACGATCATCTACGGGCCCGCGAACTATCAGCAGATCAGCGCCTTGGCGGAGATTCCGCCGCTCGCGGATACCAACGTCGTCTACGCGGTGCATTTCTACGCGCCCATGATCTTTACCCATCAGGGGCTCGACTGGAGCGACGATCCCCTTCGCCACCTGCATGGCGTTCCCTTCCCCGCCCGCCTATCGGATCGTTCGGTAACGCAGCTTCTCAGCAGCCTGACGATGTCCGGCCGCGACGAGTCGGCCATGCTCTTGCGAGCGCAGTTGCGCGAACCTTGGACGGAGGAGCGGGTGGCCGATCAAATCGCCGGCGCCGCGGCTTGGACGTCGCGTCATCGGCGACCCGTGATCCTCAACGAATTTGGCGTCCTTCGCTGGAAAGCCGCTCCGGCCGATCGGACGCGGTGGCTCAGGACGGTCCGCCGCGCCGCCGAGCGCAATTGCATCGGCTGGGCCCACTGGGACTACGCGGACGGATTCGGATTCATGCAACGGATCGGCGATCGCGAGTTTCCAGACCAGGCCTCCCTCGATGCGCTGGTGGAGAAGGGCGCCGCAAAGCGCTAGAGCGCCCGGCGGCAGCGCATTCTGCTTCTTGGTCATTGCGCTGAACCGCAGCTCATCGCGCGCGGCATACGAGCTGGGATCGAGTTCCGCATTATCGTTAATTTCAGCCGCATCGTCGCGTCCCTATGACGCTGTCGCACGCGCAAATATACTTCGGACCTCAAATGGGTCATGGTCCTTGTATCCTCAACGCGAAAGTCTTGTTCGTGGTCAAGAAGATCGGCGCTCGCGAGATCCTCGACTCGGATATCGAGGCGGTGCTGGAACTTCTCAGGAAAGGTTTCGAGTCCCGTTCGCGCGCATTCTGGCTGGAAGTTCTTACGCGGCTGCCGCGATACTCGGTCCCGGCTCAAATGCCTAAATATGGTTACCTGCTGGAATCCGATGGCGGGCCGGTCGGCGTCATCCTGCTGATCTCCGCAAAGGTGCAGACGGCGATCGGCGACGGCGTAATGCCAAAATATTTCAAGGGGCCAAGCCGACCGCGGCTGGGAGATCTGGCCTACACAGAAACCGCGATCTTTGGCGTGTAGGGGGGACTGCTTGTGACCGATACATCCGCGCTCGATACGAGGCCGCGTGTCCGCACCGATGATGTGGTGAGCAGGAACGAGGGTTCGGTTGCGCGCAGGCCCCGCGTGGTTCTTGTGCAGACCCAGGCCGAAGGCGCCGGCGCCCAGGAAATCTCGCGCATTCTGGGCCATGGTCTTCAGGCCAAGGGATACGACGTCCATTACGTCTTCTTCTTCCGTCGAACCGCGGCGTTTGACCAGCAGCCCAATACGTTCTTCTGCAGCCTGCAACGCCCGACCGGCATCGTGACGCTTGCGCGAATGTTCGCCGCCCTGGTTCGTCACATCGGCGACTTGCGGCCTGATGCCGTCCTTTGTTTTCAACACTACGGCAACATCCTCGGCACCTTGGCGGCCTGGCTTGCGGGCGCACGCGTGGTCATCACCAATCGGACGTCGGCAAAGTCGCTGGTGCCCCGGTGGGCGCGCTTGATCGACCTGATGCTCGGCAGTGTCGGCCTGTTCCGCGCGACCGTCGTCAATTCCAAGGCGATCGAGGACGAATATCGCGACTATCCACGCCGGTACCGCCTGCGCGTACACAGGATCGACCACGGGTTCGAGGCCAAGCGGACCAGTCTCAATCAAAGAGCCGCACGAGAAATCCTCGGCCTGCCGACGAGTGCGACGCTGTTGGGATGCGTCGCGCGGCTCCATCCGGGGAAGAACCTGAGCGCCGCCATCAGGCTATTGCTCATTGAACGGGATTGGCATCTCGCATTCGCCGGTCAAGGCCCGGCGCGCGACGATCTCGCCAACCTCGCAAAATCGCTTGGCGTTGCGGATCGCGTTCACTTTGTCGGCGAGCTGATGCCCGATCAGGTCGGCATCTTTCTCCGGTCGCTCGACGTCTTTGTCTTTCCGTCGCTTGCGGAAAGCTTCGGCCTCGCGCCCGTGGAGGCGGCTCAAGCAGGCATTCCCGTGGTGGCCAACGACCTGGACGTTCTGCGGGAAGTTCTGGCGGTCAAGGGCAAGCCCTGCGCCCTGTTCGTCGATGTCGAAGATCCCTGTCGTTTTGCGGCGGCGGTACGCACCCTTCTTGCGGACAAGGAGCTCACCGCAACGCTATCGACCCGGGGGATGGAACTGGCGCAGCGTTATTCGCTCGAAGCGATGGTCGACCGGTTTGCCGTTTTGATCGAGAGCTTGCGATCTGCGCCGACCCTGGTACGAAACTCGCCTTGATCGACCCATCAGCGGCCGTGTTTCGCGCTCCGCGACCGTCGGGTTCGGGGGCTCTCGTCTAGTCGTTCGAGTCGTCGAGGATCGCGTTGAACAGGTCCTCCTGCGCAATCACCGTGAGCATCCGGGAGGCCAGCCGCTCGGCCGACATGCCTCTGGCGGCGGCCCACTGCTGAAATTGCATGGTCGTGTGCCGCGGCACGTCGATGATCAGCGGCGCCCGGCTCGGTATCGCGTTGAGCGGGCTCAGCGTTGCAGCGTGCGAACTGACCGACGGACAGCTCGAGAGCAGCGCGGCGGTCGCCGAGACGCGATCTTCCGCGAAGACCCGCGTGTCATCGTCCAAAGCGGCTTGCGCCTCGCGGCACTTGCGCAGCGAGATTCCAAGCTTGGAGCACTTCACCCGCAAGGATGTTTCCTTCAAGCCCAGCCGCTCGGCAATCGCTTTTCCGGTCGCACCGGCCCTGGCTCGCCTGACGATCTCCGCAACGATGGAGGGCGTGAAGACCTTGGTCATCTGCTGTCTCGCGATCCGAGCGGCCCACCAACGCTCCGACGATGCCTTCGGCATTTCGGCGGCGGGTCACGCTCTCCCCGCCGATCGCAATGTGCTGGAAGGTGCGCGCCAGATAAATCAGCCTGAAGTCTGGCCAAGATTTTTGCCGGCGACCACCGTTGCGCCAAAAAAGCTCTGTCAGTGTGCAACGATGCTTGAGATTTTGCTCGATCGCCTTCGGCCGGTGCGGTGCAACGCACGTATTCAGGCGCTCCTATTCAGTTGTCAAACAGCCACGCGGTATCGGTCCCTGTCTTTGGTCGGGCGCGGGTGACCCGTCTCTCTTTCCGTCCCCCGAATCGAGGGGGATGGCGCGCCGAGAGGCGCAATGCGGGGAGCCATTTGCGACTCCCCAAACGCGCCTAGCGGCGCGCCACGCGGTATCGTCCGCTTTCGCGTACTTCGGCGGCCGGACGGCACGGACCCGTAGTACTCCGTGACGTTTGACCCGGCTGGCCGCCCGGGAACGTGGTTGTGTCGACCACACTCGCGGGTACCGCATCCCGCCCCACTCTCATGACACCTCATGATGGTGCCGGCGAATCGCGGTTCGCAATGACATTTTTTTCGCGCACATGCTGACGAGAGAAAGGTGATCGCCGCAACTGGCGTCGGTGCTTCACTCTCTGAATCCTCGTTCGTCATGGCCGGGCTTGTCCCGGGCTTGTCCCGGCCATCCACGTCTTCCCTGCCGCCCGAAAGACGATAGGGACGCGACGGCGCGCTTGCCGCTCAGCCGCCGCTCTTGACGAGATTTCTGGCGGCTTCTTCGATGCGGGCCTTCTGGGCGGGCTTGGCGCGAACCCAGATCGGCCAGATCGGTTCGGCCGGATTGCCCAGCAGGAGCATCGCCATGTCGACGCGCAACGCCGCCGCCAAGCGCGGCAGGGTGGCCGGGTTATAGCCGCGCTCGCCCCGTTCCATCATCGAGAGGTGGCTGGGGGTCATCGACATGCGGTCGGCAACCTGCTGGAGGGTCAGATTGCGATACCGACGCCATTCGCGAAAGTAATGCCTGCGGGGTTTTCTGGGCTTGGTAGCCATCGCGTCCTGCCTCAGCTGATGATCTGCAAATCACCTGTAGCGAATGTCGCAACGAGCCGACAGCCGCGTGGATACCATATCGCCGCATCCCGTGCAGAGGCGTCCACAGGCTCGTGGTCCGATTCCGAAGCTATGGCGGCATGCTGCTTGGACGCGAGGGAGCCGACCCCCCTCACCCCAACCCTCTCCCCTGCGGGGAGAGGGAGCAGACCGAGATCGCGGCACGATCACCGAGTCACACGCCGAGCCGCAGTTCTCGTGTCAGCGAACTATGGGCTTGATGGCGCGCATTCGATAATGTCCCGGCCGGCATTTCGAATGAGAATTCCCGCGTTGTGGAACAACCTCGATCACCCCGGGTCGCCGTCATTGGCAGCGGTCCCGCTGGCTTGATGGCGGCCGAGGTGCTGGCGAGCGGGGGCGCCGCGGTCACGCTCTACGATCGGATGCCGTCGGCCGGACGGAAGCTTCTGCTCGCCGGCCGCGGCGGGCTCAATCTCACGCACAGCGAGGAGCTCGACCGTCTCCTCGCCCGCTATGGCGGCGCGATGCCGCGGCTGCGATCCGCCATCGAAGCGTTCCCGCCGGCCGCGCTGCGCGCGTGGTGCGAGGGCCTCGGCCAGGCGACCTTCGTCGGATCGAGCGGACGGGTGTTTCCCAAGGCGTTCAAGAGCTCGCCGCTGCTGCGCGCGTGGCTGCGGCGCCTCGATCAATTGGGCGTCGCATTCAGGCCGCGGCACCAGTGGACCGGCTGGGATGACGACGGCTCCTTGCGCTTCAGCACTCCCGACGGGCCGGTTACCGCACAGGCCGACGCCACCGTGCTGGCTCTGGGCGGAGCGAGCTGGCCGCGGCTTGGCTCCGACGGGGCCTGGGTCGAGGTGCTGGCCAAGGCCGGAATCACGGTGACGCCGCTGCGGCCCGCCAACTGCGGCTTCATCGCCGATTGGTCGGAGAAGTTCCGCGGGCGCTTCGAAGGCGCGCCGCTCAAGCGCATCGCGCTGTCGTTTGGCGGCACCGCGGTGCGCGGCGAAGCACTCATCACGCGGCACGGGCTCGAGGGCGGCGCCATCTATGCGCTGTCGGCTCCGATCCGCGATGCCATCGCCGCGTCCGGTGAAGCGGTCATTCGGATCGACTTGCGGCCCGACGCCACGGCGGCCTCGCTCGCGCAGCGCCTCGGCCGGCCGCGCGCCAAGCAATCGCTGTCGACGTTCCTGCGCAAATCCGTTGCCTTGGCCCCGCCCGCGATCGGTCTGCTGCATGAGACGAATGCGGGGGCCGCGGCGGGGATCGCCGCCCTGACGCCGGCGGCCCTCGCGCAACGCATCAAGACGGTCGCGGTGCGGCTGACCGGCGTGGCGCCGCTCGCCAGCGCGATCTCGACGGCCGGCGGCATCGCATTCAAGGAGATCGACGAGCGCTTCATGCTGCATCGCAAGCCGGGCACGTTCGTGGCCGGGGAAATGCTGGATTGGGAAGCGCCAACCGGCGGCTACCTGTTGCAGGCCGCATGCGCCACCGGCGCCGCCGCCGGCCGCGGCGCATTGGACTGGCTGCGCGCCGCGTAATCCAAGAGGGCCGACCAGTGTCCCGATTCCGAAGTTCGCAATCGGACTCGCGGCACTATTGTGCGAACTTCGGGTTCGGGGCACTAGCGCTGATGGAGAATGCGCATGGCTGACGTCAGCGTACCGGCCGGCAAGTACATGATCGATCCGTACCTCGATTGGGCCCGGAAGGAAGGCATTCCGATCCAGGAGGATTTCGGGCTCGACCTGCTCGCGGTCGAGACCGCGCCGTGGCCTCGCTTCGGAGTCAACGGCGCGATCATCCACGTCAAGGGCCGCGGCGACTGCATGACGGTTTTCCTGCTCGAGCTCCCGCCCGGCGGACAGACGGCGCCGCAGAAGCATATCTTCGAAGCCGCGTTCTACGTGCTCTCGGGCAACGGCAATGCAGTCGTCGAGCGCTACGCGGGCGAGCGCCATCAGTTCGAATGGGCGCCGAGCAGCGTCTTTGCGCCGCCGCTCAACACGCGCTACCAGCTGTTCAACACCTCCGGCCGCGAGCCGGCGCGGATCGCGATGTCGTGCAATCTCCCGGCCGTGCTCAACCTGTTTCACAACGAGCAATTCGTGTTCGACAACCCCGCCGTCTTTCCCGAGCGGGAGGGCAGGCAGGCGCATTTCGCCGGCGAGGGCGATTTCATCCCGGTCAAGCCGGGCAAGCACATGTGGGAGACGAATTTCCTGCCCGACACCCGGGCGTTCAAGCTGCACGCGTGGGGCGCGCGCGGCGCCGGCGCCGCGCACATTCAGGTCATCCTCGCCGACGGCGTGCTCCACTGCCACATCTCGGAAATGCCGGTCGGCACCTACAAGAAGGCGCACCGCCATGCGCCCGACGTGCATCTCTACATCATCTCCGGCACGGGCTATTCGCTGCTGTTCTACGAGGGCGACCAGGAGATGACTCGCGTGGACTGGGGACCGGGCTGGGTGTTCGCGCCGCCCGACATGATGTTCCACCAGCACTTCAACAGCGGCGCCGAGCCGGTGCGCTACATCGCCTTCACCCAGGGCAGCGTGCGCTATCCGCTCACCGAGCACATGCGCCGGATCTATGCCAAGATCGATCAGGACGTGAAGCAGGGCGGCAATCAGGTCGAATACCGAGACCAGGATCCCCGGGTCCACCAGATGTTCGTCGAAGAGCTCGCCAAGAACGGGATCGCCGCAAGGATGGACCCATTCGATCCGGCCCGCTAAGCGAGCCGACGGAGCCGCGAATGCACAAGGCCCCCGAACCGACCCAGACAGGCAACGCCGCATGAGCGTCCTCGCCCTCACGATCGCGACCTGGGACTACGACCGTGTGCGCGCGCTGATCGACGGCCGCGTGCGGGTCGAAGGCTGCGAGGTCCGCCATCTCAGCCTGCCGCCGGAGGAATGCTTTCACCGCGCCTGGGCCGGCGAATTCGATGTTGCCGAAGTCGGTTTCTGCACCTACCTCACCGCGGTATCGCGCGGCACCTCGCCGTTCGTGGCCATCCCGGTCTTCACATCGCGCATCTTTCGCCACTCCGCCATCTATATTCGGGATGACCGCGGCATCGATGTGCCGGGCAAGCTCAAGGGCAAGCGCATCGGCGTACCGCAATACGACATGGCGGCGGCGGTGTGGGTGCGAGGCTTCCTCAAGGAAGACTATGGCGTCGCTCCGGGCGACATCGCGTGGCACCAGGGCGGACTCGAAAGTCCGGGGCGGCGCTCGCCGGTTGCCTTCAGCCCACCGCCGGGCGTGCCGATCCAAGACATTCCCGCGGGCGCGACGCTCTCGGCCATGCTCGCCGACGGCGCCCTCGACGGGATCGTCACCGCGCGGCCGCCCTCGTGCTTCGACGCCGGCCATCCCCGCATTCGCCGGCTGTTTCCCAACTATCGCGAGGTCGAGCAGGACTATTTCCGGCGAACGCGGCTGTTTCCGATCATGCACGTCGTCGCCATCCGCAAGAGCCTCGCGGAAGAGCACGCTTGGCTTGCCGCGAGCCTGCTCAAGGCCTTCGGCGACGCAAAACGTCGCGCCGAAGCGGAGCTGCGCGAGGTCAGTGCCCTGAAGATCGGGCTGCCCTGGATCGCGTCGGAGATGCGCGCCACCGAGGAGCTGATGGGTGCGGACTACTGGCCCTATGGGGTCGAGGCGAACCGCCATGCGCTGTCGACCTGTGCGCGCTATGTGTTCGAGCAGGGCATCACGGCGCGCGAAGTCGCAGTCGACGACATGTTCGCGGCATCGACACTCAAGGGCATGAAGATTTAAGCCGAGCGGCGCTCGGCGAAAGAGTGAGTGCGCGCAGCCAATGCTCCCTCACCAGATCCGGACGCGATCGTCCGGCTTGAGGTAGAGCTTGTCCCCTGGCTTCACGCCCCAGGCCTCATACCAGGCATCGACATTGCGCATCGGCCCGTCGATCCGGAACCGCGGCGGTGAATGGGGATCGGAGGTCACCTGCTGCTTGAGCGCATCGAGGCGGCTCTTTGCGCGCCAGACCTGGGCCCAGCCGAGAAAGACCCGTTGAACGCCGGTGTAGCCGTCGAGAACGGCAGCCGGCGCACCATGCAGCGAGTCCTGATAGGCGTCGATCGCGAGCAGGAGCCCGCCGAGGTCGGCAATGTTCTCGCCCATGGTCAGCGCCCCGTTCACGTTGACGCCGGGCGCGACCGAGTAGCTGTCGAACTGGGCACCGTACCTGGCGGCCCGCGCCTGGAAGTCCGCGGCGTCGGCCGGCGACCACCAGTCGGTGAGCACACCATGGCCATCGGACTTGCGGCCCTGGTCATCGAAGCCGTGAATCATCTCGTGACCGATGACGCCGCCGATGCCGCCGTAGTTGATCGCCATGTCGGCGTTCGGGTCGAAGAACGGCGCCTGCAGGATTCCCGCCGGGAAGACGATCTCGTTGCGGGTCGAGGAATAGTAGGCGTTCACGGTCTGCGGCGTGGTGCCCCACTCCTCCGGATCGACCGGCTTGCCGAGCTTGCTGACCGCGTAGTCCCACTTGAAAGCGTTCGAGGCGCGAACGCTGCCCACGAGATCGCTCGGATCGATCTTGAGCGCTTCATAGTCGCGCCACTTGTTCGGATAGCCGATCTTGACCGTGAACAGGGACAGCTTCTCGAGCGCCCTGGCCTTGGTCTGCGGCGTCATCCACGCAAGGCGCTCGATCCGTGCCTTCAGCGCGATCCTAAGCTCGCCAACCAGCTCGTCCATGCGGGCCTTCGACTGCGGCGGGAAGTGGCGAGCCACGTATTCCTTGCCCGCCGCGAAGCCGAGCGAGCCGTTGACCAGTTGGATGCCGCGCTTCCAACGCGGCCGGTCTTCCGGTTGACCCGACAGCTCCTTGTTGCGGAAATCGAACCGCGCCTCGACGAACCGCTTGGACAGGAACGGCGCCGCCTGATCCGCAACATGGAAAGCCTGCCATGCCTGCAAGGTCTCAAGCGGAGCATCGGCGAAAATCGTCGCGAGCTTGGGGAACGCGGTCAGTTGCCGAATGACGACGCGATTGGCCTGCCCCACGTCAGCGGCTGCGAGCCATACCGACCAAGGAAACCCGGGTGCAGACGCGTCGAGCTCGGCCGGCGTCACCGGGTTATAGGTCTTGTCCCGCTCGCGGCTTTCGGCGCGGGTCCAGCTCGCTTGCGCGATGCTCGTCTCAAGAGCGACGATCTCATCGGCGCTCTTCTGCGCGGCCGGCCAGCCGGCCATGTCGAGCATGCGCGCCACGTAGTCGCGATACTTGACCTTCTTGTCCTTGAAGGCGTCCTTCAAATAGTAGTCGCGGTCAGGAAGCCCGAGTCCGGATTGCGACGCATAGAGCGTGTTGCGCGTCGGCTCCTTCTGGTCCTCGAACACCGACAAGGCGAAGAAGCTCGCGCCGAAACCGCCGCGCGAACGTCCCATGAGGGTGGCGAGGTCGGTCTTGCTGTTGGCGGCACGAATTCTGGCGAGATCATCTGCGATCGGCGCGGCGTCGCGTTGCTCGATCCGCGCCACGTCCATGAACGCATTGTAGAGTGCGCCGATCTTGCCTCTCTCGGTGTCGGGCGCGGCAGCGGACTTGGCGGCATCCTCGATGATCGCGCGAAGCTGGTCCTCCGACTTGTCCCGGAGCGCGTCGAACATGCCGAACCGAGCCTTGTCCGCCGGAATTGCGGTGCGCGCATCCCACGCCCCGTTGGCATAGTCGTAGAAGCTGTCGCCCGGCCTGGCCTTCGGATCGACGCCGGACAGGTCGAAACCCCACGGACCGAATTGAGGCGCGGGCTGTCCCATGGCGGGAGCAGCGAGACCGCAGACAATCGCCAGAGTTGCACAGGCGAGCAGTCTACTTGTCACCAGCATCGGACATGACTCCCACTGATAGAAGGCCGCTCAGCCGCTGGCGGAGGGAGAGGAACTGGAAACCAGCCTTCTCTCGCAGCTTTTCGCACGATTACGAAGAATTGCGGCGGCTTCGTGCACGCTTGTCGCAGCCACCGCCTCGACGTCGGCTATTGAGACAATTCCGGACGAGATGTGCTCACTACGAGCCTTTCCGCTCATGACCGATGCTGTTGAAAAAGTCTCCGTAAAGAAACTGTGGAATTACAATTTGAAACAAACGAATCCAAGAAAATGGATTCTTGGATCAAGATTGCGCATTTGCTCTTGATCTTGAATCGATATTGCTCAGAGCCCCTACAGACGACACGTTCCAGCGTTTCCCACGTGCCGGTCGCACACCCCGCTCGTTGAGCCCCCGCGTGAGTGCCTCCAGAGTCGTCGCGCCGGAGCTTTGCAGCGCCTGCACGAGGAGGAGAAGTCCCGCAGCGAAGCCGTCTGCACCCGAAACCAGCGCCTGGCGCCCAATTAAGCCGATGTTTGATTGGCTATCAACGATCTTGAATCAGTAGTTCGAGTCGGCGAATGCTCAGTGAACTGGATTGCAGGTTCGGACTTCTCGTGTCGATGAACTGCGTCAACGCAACCGGCACGAATGTAACA
>WNGB01005833.1_pt1 | contig 26618 bp, 20 predicted proteins | sample 5400681 | NCBI WGS metagenome assembly WNGB01 (sample SAMN13153367, study PRJNA577476) | soil metagenome | isolation source: 115 cm soil or saprolite under grassland replicate 2 | place: USA:California | collected 2016-06-15
CCAGGATGTTTCATACGGATGTTGCAGCGCGATTTCAAACCAGGTCGTCCCAGCATCTGGGGAGTAAAAGGCAGGACTGGACGTCGATCCTTGGGCTTTGAAGTAGCCGCCGCTCACGTCCATTTTTGATACGACATTCGTTGTGGTGTTCCCCAATAGGAGCCATTTATTCGTATCGTACTTATTAATTTCAATCCAGTTCCAGTACCATCCAGCACGTGGAGGCGTAATACCCGTCCAACTTCCATTGATAGAATGCCAAATCTTATCATTAGCGCCAGATGCGCCCCATGGCGGGATGAGAATATCCCCCACGCCCGCAGACCCGGCTAACTGACCAATCGGCGCCTGCGCCGTCCTGCTACTCGGGGTGACGTCTGGCGACGGAGGTAGTTGCGACGCAAGCGCCATGTGTGCGACGGCATGTGGCGTCACCGATGCCGGGGCTTCGACCGCCTGTGTGGCGGCGCGCGCTGAGGGCGCCGCTTGAACGATCGACGGGGAAGCCGGCGGGAGCCACCCAAACAACACACTCAGCAGCGCAACGCGCAGCAGCGGGCGCACGGCATGGTGGAGCATATGGGGCCTCTTTCCTACGATGTGCAACGCACGAGCACGGTGGAATCGCGATCTGGTGTGGTTCTGCTCCAGCGCGTCTGCGACACGCCAACCTGCGAATCAGTCGCGGCGATGCGCGCGTACACTGGGATATCCGCAGTATACCAGCCCAGAGCGCGCTGTCTATCCTGACAAAAGTTAGGTGTTTTCAGCTTGGGGCGCTGCGCCTATCCTGACAAAAGTGAGGTATGTGCCGCATCGGGTGCTGCGCCTACCCGATACAAAGAGCGCTGTTGCGCGCCCGCGCGGAAGGAGGCCCGATCGATCGAACGAGCGGGGTGGTCGAAGCAGTCCGTGGTTATGCTACCAGACCCAATCCTCGTGCGTGCGCAATCGCCTGCGTCCGGCTGCGCACGCCCAGCTTCGCGTAGAGCTTGGTCGAATACCACCTGACCGTATTGATTGTCAGCCCCAGCTGCCGGGCGATCTCCTTGTTCGACATCCCCGCCACAATGCAGTCGAGCAGGTCGCGCTCGCGTGGGCTGAGGTGCGGCACTACCGCAGCGCTGGCTATCTCCACATGCACATTTTCGCGCGCCGGCCAGCCAGCCTGGCACGCCGCGTGCACGCGCTGCACGTAGGCGCCGATGACAGTGCTTGGCTTCACTGTAGGATCGTGCGCCAGCTGATCACACGCCTGTAACAGCGAGGTCGCTAACCCTGGCCCCGCGTCCACGAACGTGCGTAGGTAGCCGCCTGGCTCGGCCAGGATCAGCGCCTGGCGCACCGCCGCGCATGCCTCGGAAGCGTCGCCGCGCGCCTGCTGCGCCAGAGCGATCGCCAGCAGCACCGGAATGACCTGGCCCGTGCGCCCGGCTGCGGTTGCATAGGCCCGCAGCCGTTCCAGCAGGTAGAGCGCGTCGTCGTACGCACCCTGCACGATGAGCACGCGTGCAAAGGTCAGATATTCAAACTCGCGCAGATAACCGATCTCGTCGTCCAGCGCCATCCGTTGCCTGCGCGCCCACGCCAGTGCAGCGGCGTGCTCACCCTGGTTCAGCCAGTGCGCCGCCTGCTGCGCCTCAGCATACGCGGTCAGGCGTGGGGTTTGGGTCGCGCGCGCGGCTTGCACCGCCTCTGCGTGCGTCGCATTCCCGCCGACGGTGTCGCCGGTGGCATGCTGGAGCCGGGCGCGCGCGATCAGCCCGCTGAGCACCACATCCACCCGGCCACCGTGCGCCGCATGCAGCAGCCCCTGATCGATCAGCGCACGTGCGCGATCGAGTTCATTCCACTCGTAGCACACGATCCCCATGCCGATCGCAGGCAGGCTGGCCACCGCCGCGCCGTGATCCTCCGCGCGATCGAGTAGCTGGCTCGCTGCCGCACAGAGCTGCGCCGCCTGGTGCAGCGCGCCCTCCTGGATCGCGATCTCGGCCAGCAGCGCCGTCACCAGCACTTCGCCATGCCGATCCGCGCTGGCTCGGTAGGTGCGCGCCGCCTGCGTAAATGCCGTGCGCGCCGGCTCCACGTCTCCGTTCGCCCAATGCGCAAAACCTTGGTGGAGCAGCGTAAGATGATCGGCGGTCTGCGGGTGGTCATCCTGCGCAGCGAGGAGCTGATGCAGCTGGCGTTGAATGTGTGGTTCAGCATCTTGGAGGATTGCCGCCAACAAGTGCAGCGCCGCCGTGCTGTCGCGTATCCATGAAGTGGTGGTTGGCTCGATTGAGGCCGGCATAGCTGGCGCGTTGACTGCCAATGCCAGCCCATGGGCAAGCGCTGGCATGGCGGCGAGCAGTTTAATATCTGCATCCAGGGTTGCGATCTGACCCGTCGCCATCTGGGCGAATATGCGCGCCATCACCAGCGGTGCACGCGCCTGCACCAGCGCGTCCGGCAGCGCGTGCAGCCAGCGCTGCATCGTCGCCACTTCACCGCGCATCAGCAGTGGCTCGGCCAATCGCTCTATCAGATCAGCAGCCTGTTCCAGCTCGCCAATCGCAAACAGGTGCGGAATCGCGTCCGCCAACATCCCTTCTGCCACATACCATGCGCCGGCGCGACAGTGGACAGCGCGCGCGAGATCAGGCTGTTCCCGCCACAGGCGTGTACGCAGCGCTTCGGCGAACAGATCGTGATAGCGATACAAACGCCGCTCGGTGTCCAACGGCACCAGAAAGAGATTGGCCCGCTCGACGGCATCGAGCAACGCAGCACTCGTATCGCCTTCGGTAACTGCGTCGCACAGGGGCGCGCTCAGACGATCAAGCAGCGCGGTTTGCAGCAGAAATGCTCGTATGGCCGCCGGCTGGAGGTCGACAACCTCGGCGAGCAGGTAGTCCGCGATGATGCGATGCGACCCGCTGAACGTCTTGAGCAGACTAGCTGGATCAGGGTGATCGCGCAGCGCCAGCGCGGCCAGATGCATCCCGGTCATCCAGCCTTCGGCCCGCACAGCCAGCGCCAGCACATCAGGAGCGTCCAATGGTAGACGAAGAATATCGTGCATCAAGGCCAGCGCCTCCAGCTGCGTCAGGCGCAGATCTGCTGCGGAGAGTTCGTGCAGCTGACCACGCGCACGCAGTCGTGCCACGGGGAGCGGCGGCGTGGTGCGGCTTGCGATCAACAGATGGAGCTGCGCCGGCCGGTGATCCAGCAGGAATGCCAGCGATTCGTGAATCACGGGGTTATCAATCAACTGGTAGTCATCAAGAATAAGGACAATGTCATGTGTGCAACACGCAAGGTCGTTCACCAACGATGTCAGTGCCAGCTCGAATGAGCGCGTGCGGGCAGCAGCAAGGCACGCCAGCATGCCAGCACCGATCGAGGGTGCGCTGGTTTGCAGTGCGGCAATCACATACCGCCAGAAGCGCACGGGGTCGCAATCGGCGGAGTCAAGCGTCACCCAGGCACTCAGCTGCGGATGCGCCTGGCGCCAGGCCGCTACGAGCGTCGTTTTGCCAAAGCCGGCCGGTGCCACGACCAGCGTAAGCGCGGCCTGATCGGCCGGCCTGAGCTGTGCGATCAGGCGCGGGCGCGGCAGGAGCGTAGGGCGCGCTGGGGCTGGTGCGAGCTTGGTCGACAGCACCCAATCGCGCTGGTGATCCCAGGCTGCGGCGGACTCACGGCTGGCAAACTGCCGATTCATAATCGGGGTACGCGGGCGACGCGCCCCGCAAAGAGTAATCGCAAGAGTGTAACCGGTTTTCTTTCTGATTCCTTAAACCAGCGGAACGATTTATATCAGCTATTCGTCATGGACATAGTATCTACCATTCTGGTAGCATGGTGTCGGATCGCGCTCAAGTTGCCAACCGGATGCGGCAGCACGCGCCGGCCATAGCTGGTACAATGAACGCGCTGCGCGGCAGTCAGTACGATATCGCCTGTGACCCAGAGGAACCATGATGAACTGGAAACGAGCGCTTCGGTTGAGCATCCCGATCGTGCTGTTCCCGCTGCTGGCCGCATGTGGCGCATCTTCGGCCGCGCAGGCCGAGCCACCCACCCCCACACCGCTGCCACCCGACCCGGCGCTGGAGCGGCCCACCTACACCGTCAAGCGCGACGCGATCGACCAGGTGCTGACCGTCAACGGCCGCGTGACGCCGGTCGATCTGACGCGGCTGTCGTTCAAGCGCGATGGGCGGGTCAACACGGTCGGGTTCGCGCGCGGCGATACCGTCAAACAGGGCGATCTACTGGCCGAGCTTCAGCAGGAAGATCAGCTGGATGAGCTGCGCGAGGCCAAGGATGGCCTGGTGCAATCCCAGCGCGACCTGGCGAACGCCCAGAAAGAGCAGGCCAAGAAAGTCCAGCAGGCCCAGCTCGATCTGGATAACGCGCAGGAGGATCTCACGCGCGTGCTGCCCGGCGGCGAGGACGACCCGATCCGCGCGGCCCAGCAGGCGCTGGAGGACGCGCGGAGGGAGGCCAAGGATACCGGAGATAGCGGCTCGGAGGCCAAGACCGAAGCGGAGTACGCTGTGCTCAAATCGGCCGAGGCGCTCCAGGATGCCCAAAAGGCGCGCGAGAAGGCGTTCTGGAATAACGATTGGGCGCAAAAATACGGCACCGACCCGGCTAATCCATCTTCGATCGACCCGGTCACCGGCAAGAAGATCCCCAACAAGCTCACCGATGAGCAGAAAGATGCGTTTGCGGATGCGCTGACCCAGGCCGACCGGTCATTGCGCGAGGCCGAGCGCGCGGTCGAGCAGGCCAGGCGCGCGGCCGGCAAGGCCCACGAGGATGAGATCGTCAAGAACGGCCAATCGGATCAGAAAGTTCAGGAGGCCCAGCGCCAGCTCGACAGCATGATCAATGGTAAGGGCAACAAGGATCTGATCGAGGCCCAGCGCAAGGTCAAGGATGCCCAGCTGGCGCTGGAGGAGGCCCAGGCCGGCAGCTACAACACCGAGCAGAAAGCGGTCGAGGATGCCCAGCGCCGGCTCGACAAAGCCCAGAAGAAGGTCGAGGACGGCCGGATCATCGCTCCGCAGAACGGCCAGCTGCTGGCGATCTCGATCAGCGAGGGCGATACGGTGACCGCCTTCGACCCGCTGGTGGAGATCGCCGACCCCTCACAGCTGGAGGTCGCATCCGAGCTTGGCGCCGAGCAGATGAAGCAGCTCGCCGAGGGCCAGCCGGTCGAGATCAACACGCTCTCGCGGCCCGATGTGGTGATGCCGGCGATCATCCGCCTGATGCCGGCGCCCTACGGCTCGGGCGGCAGCGGCGCGGTGCAGGAGCAGGATCGCACCACTCGCTTCAAGATTCTCGATCTCAAGGGCCAGGAGGTCGAGGCCGGCGTGACGATCGTGAAGATCCGGATCGTGCTGGAACATAAGGATAATGTGCTCTGGCTGCCGCCCGAGGCCGTGCGCGCGTTTGAGGGCCGCCGCTTTGTGGTGGTGCGCGAGGGCGACCGCGAGCGCCGTGTGACCGTCAAGGCCGGCATCGAGACCGAGGATAAGATCGAGATCGAGGAAGGGCTGAAAGAAGGCGACGTGATCGTCGGACAATAGTGTTGAGTTCTAAGTTTTGAGTTTTGAGTTACAGTCAATTCAAAACTCAAGACTCAAAACTCAAAACTCATAACTATGCTGAACCTCCCACTCACATTCCTGTCCGTCCTGACCACCGCGATCAAGCGGCTGCGGGCGAACATCGGGCTGGCGCTGTGCGCGCTGGTAGCGCTGCTGGCGGCGGTGGCGCTGTCGGTCAGCGTGCCGATCTACGCCGAGGGCGCCAGCCTGCGCCTGCTGCAAAGCACGCTGGCCAAGCAGGAGCGCCAGACCAACCGCTCGGCCTTCGCGCTGCTGTTCCGCTACCTTGGCTCCAGCAAGGGGCCGCTGGAGTGGGAGCGCGTCAAGCCGGCCGACGATTTCATTAGCGGCTCAGGGCTGGCGCGACTCCAGCTGCCGCTCCAGGGGCTGGCCCGCCATGTGCGCACCGACCCGCTGCGCTTGCTGTTGCCGCCTTCCTCCGGTGCGCGGAACCCGTTCCTGAAAAATGTTTCGATCGGCTTTATGACCGGTATGGATCAGCAGATCACGATCGTCGATGGCGCCGCGCCGAAGCCTTCGACCGAGCCGATCAAGGTTGGCGGCAACACCAAGGCCACGCCGGTCGAGGTGATGATCATGCGCGATTTGGCCGACGAGCTGGGCATCAACGTCGGCGAGCAGTTCACGCTGGTCGGCGCCGTCGGCGGGCGGGTGGCATCCATCCCGATCCGCGTGGCCGCGCTATGGTCGCCGATCAACCAGAAAGACCCGGCCTGGTTCTACCCACCCAGCGCGCTGAAAGACGTGGTATTAGTGCCCGAGGCCACCTTCACGGGGCCGATCGCCGGCCTGCTGAAGAACGAGGTCAGCCTGGCGCTGTGGTTTGCGCGGCTGGATGGCGCGCACCTGACCACCGCGCAGGCCGCGCCGCTGCTCTCGCGGATCGAAGGCGTGAGCGCGCAGGCCGCTGGCCTGATCCCGTCGCTCAAGCTGGAGCAAAGCCCGCGCGAGTCGCTGGCGCGCTACCGCCAGGATGCCCAGGCGCTGACCTTGCAACTGTTCGTATTTAGCGCGCCGATCCTGGGGCTGGTGCTGTATTTTGCCGCGCTGGTGGCCGCGCTGCTCGTCAATCGCCAGCGCGGCGAGATCGCGCTGCTGAAGACTCGTGGCGTGCGCGACATGCAGATTCTGGGCATCTACATCGTCGAGTGGCTGCTGCTGGGCGCGATCGCGCTGGCGATCGGGCCGTGGCTGGGCGTGCTGTTTGCCCAGCTGATGGGCCACACGCGCTCGTTCTTGCAGATCGCCGCCGATGCGCCGGATCTGCCGCTGGCGCTGACATGGGACAGCCTGCGCTTTGGCGTGGTGGCCGTGGCGCTGGCGCTGCTGGCGGCACTGCTGCCGGCGCTGCTGGCCGCGCGGCGCACGCTGGTGGATGAGCAGCAGCAGGCCGCGCGCACGCTGCGTCCGCCGCTGTGGCAGCGCTTCTATTTGGACATCCTGCTGCTGATCCCGCCGGCCTACGGTATCTACCAGCTACGGCGCACCGGCGGGCTACAGCTTGGCGCGGCCAGGGGCGCCGATCCGTTCAGCAACCCGCTGCTGCTGCTGCTGCCGATGCTGCTATGCTTCGGGCTGGGCCTGCTGGCGGTGCGCCTGATCCCGCTGCTGTTCGAGCTACTGGCCCGGCTGGCCCGCCGGCCGAACTGGACTGCGCCGCTGGTGGCGCTGCGATCGTTGGCGCGTCAGCCTGGCGCCTACCGCGGCCCGCTGCTGCTGCTGATCCTCACGCTCAGCCTGGCCGCCTTCAGCGCCTCCATGGCCGCTACGCTCGATGGCGCGCTCACCACCGCGATCGGCTACCAGATCGGCGCGACCACGCAGCTGCTCGAAACCGGCCAGAGCACTGAGCGCGCCGGTGACCAGCAGGGCGGCCAGCCGCAGCAGCCCAGTAAGAAGGACATTCAGAAGGAGCCGCGCTACCTGTTCGTGCCGGTCAGCGATCATCTGAGCGTGCCGGGCATCACCGCCGCTACACGCGTCGGGACGTATAGCGATGTGGCGATCCAGCTCGGCGGCGCTTCGTCGCAAGTGCAGCTAGTCGGGATCGATCGGGTCGATTTTCCCAAGGCGATCGGCCGCTTCGACCGCGACTGGGGCGGCGGGCAGCCGCTTGGCGCGCTGATGAACCTGCTGGCGCGCAACGCCGACGGCGTGCTGGTGACGCGCGATCTGCTGGCGAAGGGCCTGAAGATTGGCGATCCGCTGCCGGCGCTGGTCAAGATCGACGACGACCAGCGCCAGGTCACGTTCAAGATCATCGGCGCGATCGACCTGTGGCCGGGCTTTTACCCGCAGGATGGCCCGATCGTGGTGGCGAACCTGAACTATGTCTTCGACGAGATGAGCGGCCAGTACCCGTACGATGTCTGGATCGATCGTGACCCGACTGCCAAGCTGGATGCTATCGCGGCCGGCGTGCGCAAGCTCGGAATCTCGCTGGTGGATGTGCGCGATGCTGCGACGCTGATCGCCGAGGCGCAATCGCAGCCACAGCGCCAAGGCTTGTTCGGGCTGCTATCGGTCGGCTTCTTCGCGGCGGGTGTGCTGGCCGGGATCGCCGCCGGCACCGGCATCGGCTTGCTGGCAGCCCAGCTGGTGGTGCCGCTGCTCCAGGTCGGCGCTGGGCCACACCCTGGCACGCCCGCATCGCCGCCGCAGCTGGCCTGGGAGCAGGTGGCGATCATCTACGGCGTGTTCGGTGTCGCGCTGCTGATCACCCTGCTGGCGCTGGCCGGCACGCTGGGGCGGATGAAGCTGTTCCAGGCGGTGAAGCTGGGAGAAGGCGGTGAAGCTGGGAGACGCGAACTAGGGTTAAAGGTTAGGGGTTAAGGGTTAGGGGTTACACTCATTGATAGCAATGATCGCAATGATCTTAACCCTTAACCCCTAACCCCTAGCAGGTAGCTTATGATTGAAGAACATTTCATCTCCGCCTCCGGCGTGGTCAAGATCTTCCAGGTGGCTGGCCTGGAGGTGGTGGCCTTGCAGGGATTAGACCTGGAGGTGGCGCGCGGCGAGATCCTGGCGCTGGTCGGGCCATCCGGCTCGGGCAAGTCGACTCTGCTCAGCGCGCTGGGTGGGCTCGATCGGCCCTCGGCCGGGAAGCTGGAGGTCGATGGCCAGAATCTGCTCAAGCTCAGCCAGAATGAGCTGACCACCTACCGGCGCGAGCAGGTCGGCTTCGTCTGGCAGCAGACCACTCGCAACCTGCTGCCCTACCTGACCGCGCGTGAGAATGTGACGCTGCTGATGACGCTGGCCGGCCGCCGGCCATCCGAGCGGCGCGCCTGGGCCGACGAGCTGCTCGACGCTGTGGGCATGACCGGGTACGCCAGGCAGAAGCCGCCACAGCTCTCGGGCGGCCAGCAGCAGCGGATCGCGATCGCCTGCGCGCTGGCAAACAAGCCCAAGATTCTGCTGGCCGACGAGCTGACCGGCGAAGTCGATTGGCCGAACGCCCAGCTGATCCTGGCGCTGCTGCGCGACTTGCGCGCGCGCTACGGCCTGACGATCGTGATCGTCACGCACGACCCGCGCGTGGCCGAGCAGGCCGACCGGGTGATCGCGATTCGGGATGGGCAGACGTCGACAGAGACCATCCGCACCACCGAAGACGAAAGACGAAAGACGAAAGACGAAGGCGTGGCGGATCAATCGAATCCTTCGTCCTTTGTCCTTGGTCCTTCGTCCTCCCAGGAGCTGGTAGTGCTCGACAGCGCCGGGCGCTTGCAGCTGCCCGGCGAGCAGCGTGCGCTGGCGGGGATCGGGCGCCGCGCGCGGGTCGAGCTGGTGGATGGCGGCATCCTGATCCGCCCGATCGACGACCCTTCGACTGGCTCAGGGCAGGCCGCCGAGGCGCCGGCTGCCGATGCGGTTGCCGCCGACCCGACCTACCAGAGCCTGTATAGCGCCGAACCGCCGCCGACCGCGTCGAACGGCACCGGCACTGGGAAGGCGGCTAGGTTCATGTGGCGGAAGCGCCGCGTGAAGCCGGATACAGAGTGAGCAATGGAAAAATCATTGTCATGTTGAGCGAAGTGAAACAGCTCATTGACACGCTCATCGACATCACAGCCATCGAGCGCACCTTCAGCATGAATGAGCGCAAGGTCAAGGCGCTGCGCGGCGTGGATATGCGGGTCGGGCGCGGATCGTTTGTGGTGCTGATGGGGCCGAGCGGCAGCGGCAAGACCACGCTGCTCAACCTCGTCGGCGGGCTCGATCAGCCGACCGCCGGCAGCGTCAGCGTGGCCGGCCGCCGGCTCGACCAGCTGGGCGGCCAGGAATTGGCCGAGCTGCGCCGGACGATCGGCTTTATCTTCCAGAGCTTCGCGCTGCTGCCGACCGCCTCGGCCTATGAGAATGTCGAGCTGGGGCTGCGGCTTTCGGGCGAGGCCCCGCGTGGCGAGTGGGATGCGCGCATCCGCCGCTGCCTCGGCGCGGTCGGGCTGACGCAGTGGATCGACCACCGACCGTATGAGATGAGCGGCGGCCAGCAGCAGCGTGTGGCGATCGCGCGCGCGCTGGTAATTCGCCCCAAGATCATCCTGGCCGATGAGCCGACCGGCGACCTGGATAGCAAGACCGGCGCGCAGGTGCTGGGCCTGCTGCGCGATCTCGTCGATCACGAGGGCGTGACGCTGCTGATGGCCACCCACGACCCGGCGGCGGCCGCGTTTGCCACCGACCTGTACCAGATGCGCGATGGGCAGGTTGTTTCGCGCGAGGTGCGGCGGGCGGCGGTATGATGTCGATATGATGTCCATATGCGCGAAACCCGCTGTAATACTAGAAGCAGCTTGCTATTCAAAGGTGAGAGTGATTACATAACAATTTTGTCATCAAGGTTGTTATCTACCGGATACGGGGAAGCTGCTTCAGGAGCATGTATTTCGACAAGAGGGTAGTTTCAGACATACGTTAAGAGGGCGTTCAATACCTCTCAAGGCGCATTTTTCATTGACACTGATACTATACTAATACCTAGAGAGGCGGAAGGAGATGGGCCGGTCGGGCGGCTCCTTTCAGCCTGTTTGTTTTGCTTCCGTATTACTTCATGGACTGATACCCCCCGAAGGCTGAGCGACATTTCAGCATTCACAACCGCATACAAAACTTGGGGTCGTATGTCTGGATAGGACACCCCGGAGGTAAAGCCGCTGATTGCTGGCAGGAAAGCGTCGTCACATCCCAGAAGGGAGCATACAATGAAGATGTTGCTCAGGCGTGTGCTTTCGCTCGCCGCTCTCCTCATCTTTGCGGGGGGGCTGGCCTACACCGCGCGCCCCGCGCTGGCAAGCCACATCAGTTGTGGTGCCGTGCTGACCGAGAATACCAAACTCGACAGCGATCTCACTAATTGTCCTGGCGACGGGCTGATTATCGGCGCCGATCACATTACGATCACCCTTAACAACCACTCGATCACTGGGATGGGCGCGGCCGGGAGTGTTGGGATCAGAAACATGGGCCACGCTGGGGTCACGATCCAAGATGGCGACTTCAGCGGGCTCGATATCGAAGGATTTGAGGTCGGCATCTTGCTTCAAGGTGCCCACGACAATCGCGTGAGTGGGATCTTTGTCGAGGGCGGCGCGTTTGGCATCCAACTCACCAACGCCAACAATAATGACATCGAGAACAATAACGCGCGCGCCTTCTCCACCAACCTCTGCAACGTCGTGGCGCACGCGGGAATTGCCCTGTTCGACTCCGATGAGAACGAGATTCGCGCGAACGAAACCCACCCGAATACCGACTTTGGCATTGCACTCGTCAACTCGCATCACAACCGGGTCGAAAAGAATGGCGCTTCGCCGATCGGTTCCGACGGCGACAACTGTAGCGGCATCGCCCTGTTCGACTCCGATGAGAACAAGGTCGAAAGGAACATCACCGCCGAAAACCGCGAGAACGGGATCTTGGTCGAGGTGGGAAGCAGCGGAAATCTGGTGGCGCGCAACGTCGCCTTTCGGAATTTTATTGACGGCATCCACGTTAATGACCCCGCAACCACGATCAAACACAACACCGCCAACAATAACGGTAATCTGGGGATATTTGCCGTACCTGGTGTGGTTGATGGTGGTGGGAACACCGCGCACGATAACGGCAACCCGCTGCAGTGCCTCAACATCGTCTGCAGGTAGAGGGAATTCGTCGTGCTATCGGGCAAGGGTTAGGTAGTTAGGACAAAAGAGGGGCGCTTATGAAGCGACAGATGCGACACGTTGCGCTCCCCATCCTCGTCCTGCTGCTGTTCTGTGCAAGCAGCGCCCAGCCTGCGCTGGCTCAGGGGAGCACCGACCTCTCCGTGACCATCGTTGCGGATCGGGACAAAGTCAAACCAGGACAACAAGTCACGTATACCGTCGTGGCGACCAACCTGGGGCCGGATGCTGCGCCCCTCGTCGATGTCATCCATAGCTTGCCAGACCAGTTACAGGTCGTCTCCCTGACCTGCGACCGGGGCATCAGTCCCGACGGCCCGTTCTGCGAATACGAGAGCCTCGCTGTCGGTGCGCGTGTGATTTCCACCCTGGTGGCAACCCCGACAGCCGACCCAGGGAAACACGCGAAACAGGTCACGACCACTGCACATGTAGGCTTAGAAACCACCGAAACCGTCGATCCCAATGCAAGCAACAACGATGCTTCGATAACCGTGAAGCTCAACGGCGGGCAGTCTCACTCCTAGCAGCTTGTCGGAGAGAAGGCCACCGCGCAGGAGCATTTCATCGACCTGTGCCGGTTGCTCGGCCAGCCGACCCCGAACGAGGCCGACCCCAAGGGCCAATTCTACCGCTTCGAGAAGCCACTGACCAAGACCGGCGGCAGCGCCAGATTCGCCGGTGTCTGGCTGGCGGCGGCCTGCTCCTCGGCGCGCCAGGTCTGCTCCTCGGCCAGCGCCTGGGCCTGCGCCAGCTCACGCCGGCGCACATCTTCCTGCTCCTGCGCGGCCTGCGCGATCGCCGCGCGGCTCCACACCGCCAACTCGGGCAGCGATTGGTCGAAGCCCATCTCATCTGCGTCGGGACTTTGTAGCCAGCGCTCGGCCTCCAGCAGCGCGACTTCATCTAGCAGCCCGCCGTTGGCGTGGCCCAAGCGAACCCACTCGGCGGCCTTGTCGGATAGCCGCCTTCTGATCTGCTCGCCCTCGCGCCGCTCGGCCAGCCAGCCTTGCAGCGCCGGCCAGCCGCGCGTATGGACGAAGGACGAAGGACGAACAACGAAGGAATGGCAACTCCAGTCGTGGACCGTTCGTCTTTGGTCTTTGGTCGTTCGTCGGTCGTGGCGTCCCCGCTCAGCGTTAACAGTCGGCTTTCGGCCAGCCGTTGCAGCGCCTGCTGGAACAGCGCCGCCTGATCGTGCGCAACGGTGAAGGTTTCTTCGAACTGATCGACCACCAGCAGCAGCCGCTGGGTCTCGGCCGTGGCGGCCAGCAGCGCGGCGGCTGCCAGCGGCGCGTCGAACATTGTGCCGCTAGCATTGCCAAGCGCTTCGGCTGTCCGGCCATTCGTTGCCGACGATTCGGCCGAACTTGTTGCGTGTGGCTCAGCCTTGAAAAGCAGCATGGAGAGCAGATCATCGGCGGCTGGGGACACGCTTGGCGGCGCTGGTGGTGGCGGTGGCGCCGCAGCTGTTGACCAGTACGTCGACGAACTGGCCGAAGGTATCGGCCAGGTAGGCCGGCGAGAGGATCAGCAGCGTGCGCCGGCTCTGCTGGATCGCGCGCTCGAACTCGACCAGCCGCGGCACGCCCAGCGCGAAGGCATCCTCGGAATGAACGCTGGCGCCGGCCTCGTCCAGCGCGTCGAGCAGAAAGCCATCGACCCAGGCGCGATCGGCCTCGGCGTAGGAGATGAACACGTCATGGGCACTGACACGTGTACAACCAACGCCACCTAGACCAGATCGCCGCCGACTACGCGGCCCAATCAGGGCGCAACGTGGATCGTGCGACTGGCGGAGTGAAAGGAACAATCAAGTTGGACAGGGCGCACATCTGCTTGCACCCGGCGCGCTCCGCCGCTGAATCGCAGCTTGAAAAGGGACCTGAAGCTGCGATCCGTTGAGGATCTGTTCATCCTGATTGAGTATACGGTTCGATTCTGAGTACGGGTCGGTGTTCGCCTACCGCGCCCAGGCGCTGCGGAAGCTGCGCGACGCATAGGCGCGTGACATATACAGCGGTGTATTATGAGCCAGCTATCTCATGGAGTGCTGTCAGCAACCTGGCGACTTCCTCACTCGTGTTGTAGTGGGCTAGTCCGATTCGTAGCGTGCCGCCACTCTGTTCTACCCCCAGCCGCTCAGAAAGATTGAGTGCGTAATAGTTGCCGTCCCAGGTAAAGATACCACGCTCTCCCAAGAACTCCGCTAATTCTCGTGGGGAGTGGCCTTCGATGCGAATCGATACCGTTGGCGTGCGCATTCCAAATCGTTCCGGCTCGCGGATACCATAGAAGGTCAAGCCTGGCACTTCAAGCAGTCCAGTTATTAACTGCTCAGCCAGCCCGCGTTCGTATTCACGGATGGTGCTCATTGCGGCGATGAGCGACGACCGACGACCGACGACCGACGACGGCTGGTTGGTATCGGCTGGTGGTCGGTTGTCGGCCGTCCGTCGTCCAAGCTCCGCCAGGTAATCGATCGCCGCCGCCACCCCCGCCAGCCCCTCGTGGTTCTTGGTGCCCGTTTCCCAGCGATCGGGTGTTCCGTCGCTCGCTGGCCGAACCTTATATGGGTGCAGTCTCAGGAGGTGCTCACGCTTGGCGTAGAGGGTGCCCATGTGTGGTGCGAAAAACTTGTAGGGTGAGCAGGCCAGGAAGTCACAATCAATCGCTCGGACATCAATTGAACCATGCGGCGCATAATGAACCGCGTCGATATACGAGAGTGCCCCGACGCTATGCGCTAGCCGTGTAACCTCGGCGACATCGTTGATAGTACCAACTGCATTCGAGGCATATCCGACAGCGACAATCTTGGTTCGCTCATTTATTTGACTCCGCAGGTCATTCATGTCGAGGGTGCAGTCTTCTACATCGATATCGACATACCGAATGACCACCCCACGCTCTTCAAGCGCCACCCAAGGAGATACATTAGCATCATGGTCAAGCCGTGTGACGACAATCTCGTCGCCTGGTTGGAGTTCTCGTCCAATTGCTCGACTCATGGCAAACGTTAAGGTTGTCATGTTTGGCCCGAACACCACTTCATCTGGGTCGCACCCCAGCAGGTCGGCCATAGCGGCGTGGGCCTCGCCGATCGTCGCATCGCTGCGCGCGCTGGTGGCGAATGCGCCGTGGGTATTGGCGTTGGCATGGATCAGGTAAGCGCCGATCGCGTCGATCACCCGCTGCGGCACCTGTGTGCCGCCGGGGCCGTCGAAGAAAACTGCCGGGTGGCCGCCGACCGTCTGCGCCAGCGCAGGAAATTGGCCGCGAATCCAGGCGAGATCAAGCGAGGGCATTAGGACATCCTTTCGTCCGGTTGCTGAACATGGAGTTGGAAATCTTGCCTCAGCCGATCAGCTTGCTTGGATCGGCCGGCGGCGGCACGGGGATGCCGTCGAGCCCGGCGGCTTTGGCGGCCTCGAGTCGGCGGCGCAGATCCCAGAGCTTCGGCAGCTCGGCCTCGATATACGCCAGGCGCGGGTGCTCTTCGGGCGTCACGCTCGAGTCCTCGTAGATCTGCTCGCGCTCTTGTTCCAGCTTGACGATTTCGGCGATCACTTCTTCGATAGTCATATCTGCTCCTTCCTCCTGTGCTGATGGCTAGTATCTTCGCACAGCATTGCGATGTCTGCAAGTGCGCCAGGTAGGACATCAGAATACAAAAAAGCAGCCCGCTCGTTGGCTAGCGGGCTGCATAGAACCGAAGGTGGCGCCAGGTGGCGTTAGGGCTTATTATACTCACCCGCGCGGCGGCGCTGCTTGTGATATTTGTTGACTGCGCGGCCCCATTCTTTGGCCTGTTGGCGCCGGCTGTCTTTAGTTGTCTGGGGCTTGCCGGATTGTTTGCGGAGCGGCTGGAAGCCAGGCTCCTCCTGCTCGTCGCTCTGCTCAGAGTCGTCGTTCTGCCACTTGTCGCTCATTGGTGGTGCTGATCCTTTCAACGGTTGCATGCATATGGGTCGCCGATATGCGCGTACTCACGGGCGCGGTATTGCCGGCCCGGCCGGCGGCGCGCGCCGATAGCGTTGCCATTCGATCCATATCCATATCTCCTTCCATTGAACGATCGCTTCACAAGGTAGGCTGAGTATAGCAGAAAATGGGATTTGGTCAATCGGCCTTGCGGCGTATGGCTATGCCATCTATGCGCCAAGCATGAGCCGTATGAACGAACGCCAGTGCGGCGTCAGCTGGTGGCCGGCGCGGCGCAGCAGCGGCTGGCGGGCGGCACGCAGCTGTCGTAGCACCTGCCGGCCGGCTACGATCGCGCGGCGCAGCTGCCGATCGCGTGGGCCAAGCAGCCGTGCCGCGACCACGAAGAATGGTAGGCCGGGCATGATCGGTAGGATGCAGCCGGTGACGCCGAGTAGCACACACAGCAGCGCAAGCGAGCGGCGGGCCGTGCGCGGCGGTGCGGGCAGGCGCAATGTACTGTTTTTTCGTCGAACGTTCATATCAGGTCAACCCAATCTCCAGGCCAGCTATTCGATACGTCTATCGTACCCGATTGCTCAGCGAGCGAGAAGCGTGAGAGGATGAGCGTTACCTGATAGACCAGTGATGAGGGTGAATAGGCGCCGGGGATCTTTTTTGGCAACATCAGCGCACCCGACCGAAGCACACGCGTTAGAGATGGCCTGCCAGCGCCTGGGCCAGCAGCCCCAGCAGCGCGCCAACGCCGATCAGAATGGTTGAGTTCGGCGCGCGGTCACGCAGCAGCAGCGCTGTTGCGCCGGCCGCCAGCAGCGTCGCCGGCAGATCGAGCACCACGCCGGCCAGCGGCAGGGCGAGCACCGGCTCAGCGAGATTGACCGCCGCCGTTAGGAACAGCATCCACGTCGTCGCCGCGATCGTGCCGACCACCGCCGCATTCACGCCGTCGAGAAAGGCCGCGATGGTTCTCGACGCTCGCAGGCGCGGTATCAGCGGCCCCATCAGCCCCACGATCACGAACGAAGGCAAAAAGATCGCCAGCGCGCAGACGGCGGCCCCGATTGTGCCGCGTGCGATATCGCCGGCCGGCCCGGCGCGAATGACATACCCGACAAACGCGGCGGTGGTGAAGACTGGCCCAGGCGTCATCTGCCCAACCGCGATCGCGTCAACCAGCTGGCGCGGTGTCAGCCAGCCAAATTGCGAGACCAGATCATTCTGCAAGTAGCTGATCAGCAAATAGCCGCTGCCGATCAGCGTCGCGCCCACCTTGAGGAAGAACAGCGCCAGCTGCCATAGCGATGGCTCGCTCGCAGCCTGGGCCAGCGGCCCGATGATGTGCTCAGCGCCGGGAAAAATCGTTCCTGTTATAGCTGATGATTGGTAATGGACGATCGACGATACGCGCATCGTCGATCGTCCGTTGTCTGTCGTCAGGGAGGAGCGTTTTTCGTCGAGCAGCACCAGCAATGCTGCGCCAGCCGCAGGAATGGCCCGCGTAATCATCAGGCCGGCCAGCCCGCCGATCACAATCACCCAGACAGGATCGATCGGCGCAAATAGGGTGGCAAGCAGCGCGATCACGCCAAGCGCGCGGAGGGCGATCGCTTTCCAGGCTGTGCGGCCGAGCCGGTAGGTTGCTTGAATGACGATCGCGACGATCACCGGCTGGATGCCATAGAACAGCGCGCCCACCGCCGGCAGCTTGCCGTAGATCACGTAGGCGATGCTGATCGCCAGTACGATCAGGAATGCCGGCATGATGAAGCAGGCCCCGGCGATGATCAGGCCGGGCAACCCTTGCTGCACATAGCCAATATGGATCGCCATCTCGGTCGAGTTCGGCCCGGGCACCAGCTGCGTGGCCGCCAGCATGTCCATGAAGTGCGCGCGCGTCAGCCAGCGCCGCCGCCGCACCACATCATCTTCCATGATTGCAATGTGCGCTGCCGGCCCGCCGAACGCGGTGAAACCCAGCCGTAAGAAATAGCGCGCCAGCTCAGCCAGTGAGGCCTGCGTGGTTGGTTCGTCCACAGTAATGTACCCAAAACTAGTACTTCGTCCGACCAATCCTGGTGGGACGAAAGACGAAAGACGAAAGACGAAAGTCTGCAATTACGGCGTTCGTCCTTCGTCTTTCGTCCTCTGTCGGAAAACGGTTGGTCTATTTCGGCCGCGTAGAGTGCGGAGTTCCGCCAAAAGGTGGAGGCCTTACAGGCTACTATAAAAGCGATCCGAGTTCCCTCACCCCCATCCCCTCTCCCGCGGCTGGGAGAGGGGTGCCGCGGCAGCGGCGGGGTGAGGGAAGCTTGAATCTACATCACCAGCGCCGCCGGCCCAGGCGCGCCCACACGCGCTCGGCCATCACGCGCAGCCGCGTCTCCGCTTCGCCGCCCAGCGGCCGCCCGCTGTAGCGCGCCTGCCCGACCAGATCGACGACTTCGTGTAAGGCGTTCGCGTCGGATCCAGTCTTTGGCTCCAGCAGCGCGCCATATTCGTTCAGAGTCGCCCCAGCCGGCCATGGCACGCCGGCTCGCACACCTTGGCGTTCCAACTGGCGCTGCACGTCGATCGCTAAGACGTGCGCGCGACGCGTGCGGCCCAACCAAACCCCCACGCCAGTCAACAGCGCGACGATTGCGAGCACAGCTGCCCAGATCAGTGGGCCGTTCATACTGCCCGGTTCCTCGACGGTTTCCGGCTCGGGCGCCGGCGCCGCGCTCACTATCGAGCGTGCGGGCAGCGGGCGAATCGGAGTTGGCTCAAACGGCAGCCACTGGCCGTTGATGTATAGCTCGGGCCATGCATGTGCGTCGGACTCATGCACGGTGTATGTGCCGCTGGCTGGGTCGTACTCGCCGGTGGCATAGCCGATCGCCACGCGCCCCGGGATGCCCAGATTGCGCGCTAGTATCGCCATGGACGAGGCGTAGTAGGTGCAATAGCCCTGGCGCATGTCGAACAAAAACTGCTCGACCGCGTCGCCGCCGCCCGGCAGCGGCCGCACCTCATACGAGTACGGCAGGCCGCGCAGATAGGACTCGATCGCCAGCGCCTTGGCATACTGTGTGGGCTCGTTGCCGGCCAGCACATGTGCCAGGTCGCTTACGCGCGGCGAGTAGTACCTCGGCAGTGCGAGATAGTCGCTCATATCCGGTGGTGACGTATCAGGGCGCGGCGGCGGCGCCAGCTCCTGCGGACGCGACAGTACGCGGTAGCGCTGTGATTCGCTGCTCTCGGTCACGGCTGCCAGCGCTCCATCCGGCAGGCGTTCCGATTGGACTGGGATGCTGACGTTGAGTATGTCGGGCAGGCCGATCAGGATGGCGCGGTTGCGTCGTAGATCTTCAATATCCTGGAGCACCCCGCCGGGAACTGCGCCGGCGACTGGAGCGGCCGAGTCGAACGAACCAATGCGTGCGTTGGTGACCCAGCCACGCCCATTGTAGATATTGAACACGCGCGCGCGCCAATAGCGCGGCCAGGGCGCCGGCGCAAATGGGGCGTCGAGCCGGACGCGCAGCGCCACCGCTGTCGGGGGCGGCTGCTCAAGCGATTGGCCGAGCTCGAGCGCGGGTAGTGTTGAGAGCCCAACATCCACTTTGGGCGGCTGCGGCCTGGGGCGCGGAATATTCTTCTCCAGCTCGGCAATCCCCGATGGCAGTTCGACATCGCGCCAGAGCAGATCGGCCAGCGGGTTGCTGAGCGAGGTCGGCAGCAGCAGCGCCAGGCCGATCAATCCGGCGGCGACGATCGCGCCCCAGGCTAGCACATCATTCTCTAGCTCGTCGGAGTAATCGGTTCCGGTGCGATTCCAGCGCAGCTCGCGCCGGCCGAAACCGGCTACGATTGCCAGTACAAGCAGCAGCGCCAGCCCCATCAGCAGCATCGAGCCGCTCCCGCCGTTTAATATCGCGGTGAACATCAGCGCTGCCAGCATCGGCGTGCCCCAGCCGAATATGCTGTGGCGCCTGGACAGCCCCCAGCCAAGCAACAGCGCCGCAGCCCAGGTTGCCACGGCGCCGCCGGCCGCCACCAGCAGCTGCGCACCGCGCTGGCCGTCGCTCGGGGCAATCCGCAGGCTGTGCCAGAAGCGCGGCAGCGACGCGGCGAGGAACTCCCAGACACGCCCCGGCGGCATGTCGCTTAGCCCGGCGTGGCGTCGCAGCGCCGCCAGCGCCCAAGCTAGCCAGGCCGCGCTATCCTGTGTGATCAGGCCGAGCGGCGGCAGCGCCTGGCCGGCCGCGATTGCGAGCCATGCGCCAAAGCCGAGGATCACGATCAGCCAGCATGCCAGGCGTAGTGCGTAGAGTGTCGTGCGTAAGGCATGGTGCGTGGTAGCTGTTGCGGGGCGCGCGGCCATCTGGCCACCGATCGCCAGTTGCCCCGCCCGCATACCAAGCCATAGCCCAAGCAAGCCGGCCCAGAAAAACAGCGCGGTCGGCAGGACCATCCGGCTATCGGTCGCGGCAAGCGCTGGGCATAGCGCGAAGGCCAGCGCGAGTGTCGCCTGCCGCCAGCCAACCTGCGGCCGCGATCGTCGAATAGTGCTCCAAAACAGCGTGCTCATAGGTGCATAGTATAGCTGGAACTCTTGAAAGGCGCCAGCGTGATGCGATATTCAGCCGCGCGCGTATCCCTGACATAACGTAGTAGCGGTAACAACAACAATTACTCAAGATAGCGCCTTCGCGCATGGTGTGGCGCCAGCGTAGGCCTACGAGCAGCGAATATCTGCTGCATGTGTACCCACAGGAGCGACGATGACCGAACAATCGCAGCTGCCATTGGTCGGCCCGCCCAAGCGGCGTGGCTGGCGCGAAATCGTCTGGTTCCGGCCGCTGACACCCTCTACGCATGCCGCGCTTGTCGTGACACGGCGCGGTCGGCTGGTGAGCGTTCTGCCGGCCGGCGGCCCACGCGTGCTTTCGGATTACCTGTCCTGGCCATATGATTTTCGCGAGGTCGATACGCGTGAGCGCTTGCTGATGCTCGATCAGCGCCTGGAGTCATTTGATAGCAGCTATGAGTTCTCGGTCTCGCTGCGATTGATCTATCAGGTCGTGCAGCCGGATCGGGTGGCGCTGGAGCTGGAGGATGTATCGAGCGAGCTGGCCTATGCGGTCACGCAGAGCTTGCGGCTCAGCGGGCGGTCGTTTGGTGTCGAGCAGGATAAGGCGTTCGAGGAACACCTGCAGGAGACGTTTATCAATAGCGATGCGCTGAATCAGCGCGCCCGATTGCTCGGGCTTGTGTTGCGCCGCGCCGATATTACCGTCACGCTGGATGAGCCCACACGGGCGCGGGCCGAGGCGCTGCGTTTTGCTATGCGCGAGCGGCCGTTGCATTTTCAGGTCGCGATCGAGAGCCTGGAGCCGGATCGTAGCTTCGATGTCCTTGTCGGCGGCTCCTACCGTCTGACCGAGCGGCGTGCCCAGGATGGCCCGAGCGACACGATCGAGAGTGCGATCCAGCTGGCGATCACACGCACGCTGCGGCGGGTTGGCATCACCTTTGAGCCGAGCGATTATCCAAACGCGGCGAAGGCGATGGGCGAAGTGCTCCGCAAAGACGCGCTGCTCCAGTCTGAGCTGTCGATGGTTCAGGCGCAGCTGCTGCGGCCGACGGTTCAAATCCAGCCTGATCGCAGCATGGTTCACGTTCCGCGTCCAAACTCGTTGGAAGTGCCAGCTGAGCGCCCCGACCCTATGCTGCGACGCGCTCGGCAGGGCTTGCCACGCAGAAGCCGCCCGCCAGCGCTGGTGGATATGCAAGCGCGCGCTCCGCAGCCGGCGCCTCCGCCCGCTGTGCGGCGGGCCTTGCCGCCGCCGGAGCCGCCACCGGCCGATATTGCCGCAAGTCAGATCTTGCCGGTGGGTGATCTGCCCGCACCGGGCGATCCGGTCGAGGGCCTATATACGCACTGGACACCGCCGGAATCGATGCCGGGTATGCGCGCGCTGCCTACGCTGGGCCATACCGATGATTCGCAAGAAGCCGACGCGCCATGGGCAGATCTGATCAGCGGCGCTGAAGATCAGCCCCATGATCGTCCCTGGTCGGCCACGCGGCCGGCGACCACGAGCGCGCCGGCCGAGCCGCTGCTGTGGGAGCATTCGGCCCCGAATGGCGCAGATCAGCCGATGCCGGAGGAGCAAGCGCCGGTGTGGTCGGCCATTCCCGCAACATCGGGCGCGCCGGCCGAGCCGCTCCTGTGGGAGCATTCGGCCCTGGATGGTGCAGATCAGCCAGCGCCGGAGGAGCAAGCGCCCCTGTGGTCGGCCATTCCCGCAACATCGAGCGCGCCGGCCGAGCCGCTGCTGTGGGAGCATTCGGCCCCGGATGGTGCAGATCAGCCGGCATTTGGCGCTGCTCGCCCGGCCGAAGATACTTGGAGTGGCCTGGATTCCATTGCCGGATCGGAGATAGCCTCTGATGTGCCAGGATTCTTGAATAGCGATCTGGCCCACGATCTCGGCTTCTCACTGGATTGGAGCGAACCGGAGATTGCTGCGCCGGTGGCCGAACCGCCCGCCGGTGCTCCCGCTCCGACGGCCAACCCGATGCGTGATGAGCTTGGCTTCACGCTCGACTGGAGCGAACCCCAGCCAGATCCATATGCCAGCGCCTGGGTGCTGAGCGCGGACACCACGACGGATGACAGTATCATCACGGCGCATTGGGATGACCCGATCATCGCTGTTCCCGAGCCAGCGCTCTTTAGCGATCCGCCGACTATCGCATCCCCTTCGGCCGATACCGAAACCGTAAATCTCGATTCCGTGTCGGTGTTCGATCTCGATCCCGCGCAGCCGGATCTGGAACAAGCGCGCCCGGCAGGCGTACCGACTGTGGCGGAACAGGGCGCCGAGCAGGATGAAGCGCAGGCGGTTATCGAGCAGGAATCGCCGCCTTGGTATACACCCACAGTGCCGCTCGACGATTATCTGCCGTTTGATTCAGCCGCTGATGATACCGGCTACGCGCCGATCGAAACGTTCGGGACGGCATGGGCGGAACCGCTGGCAGCGCCCAGCCCGCCGGCCTACGACCAGGCCGCCGATGCCTTTTCTCAGCTGCCGAACAAAGCGCTCGATGAGGAGCTAACCGCAACACTCGAACCGGCAAGCGATCTGGCGCCCAGTGATGCGAATGAACTCATAGCAGCGCGCGCAGAGCCGGCGACCGAGATTTCAGCCGAACAGATTGCGCGCATTATTGGAATGATCCAGAGCTATGGGCCGGCCTGGTTCAAGATGTGGAGCTTAGAGCTAAAAGAACGTCCAGAGCGGCTGCCGATAGTTCTTGGCGAAGTGACGGCCGATCCGGTCTTGCTGGCGCAAGCTGATGAACCGCGCGTCCAATCGGCGCTGCTGCTCGCGCTGGCGGCATACACCGCGCCGGCTGCGTTTCCGGCGCGGCTGCCGGCCTCAGCACCGCTGCCAAGCCCGGCGATAGCCGGCCAAAGCAATGATGGCGAGGATGAAGTGCCGGATTGGCTAAGCTTGCGCGTGAAATGGAATGGGCATGGAGGTGGCGCATGATTGCGCTCTCAACTGGATTGGCCATCTTCAGCGAACCGATGTTACTCGTGACGCTGATCGCGCTGGTATTTGGCGCATTGGAAGGCGAGCACATCTGGACGCGCTCGCGGCGCCGGCGCGGGCTTTCGCCCGGCGCGGTAGCTTATCTGCTCGATGGGCTGGTGATCGTTGGTATAGCGCTGGCGCTTGCAGGTGCCGCTACGCTGTTCGTTGAAGGCCTGACATCAATTGTGGCCACAATCGGCCAGCGGATCGACGGCGAACGGGTTGGGCTGCTGATCGTCGGCATGGCGCTGACGCTTGGCCTGGCGCTGGTGCTAACCCGATTTGCGAGTGGGCGGCGTGCGGCCCAGGATTCGGCCATCGCCCGCGCTGCGATTACGCCGCCAATCGATCCTGGAGCGACCGCGGCCGAGGCATTCCTGCCCGGTGCGTCGGAGCAACAGTATGCCTACGCAGCACTGCCGCATGAGCCCCTCGAAGATCAGCCGGTGCCGTCGCTCGCCATGATGCACGAGCGCCGGGTGCCGGCTGCCGCCGATGTGCCCACGTCATTCCTCGGCCTTGTGCGGCCGCGTTCGAACACGCCAGTGCGTGCGCGTCTTGCGCTTGCTTCAACGCTGCTTGTGCTGGCGCTGGTGGTAGTGTTCGTGAGCGGTTCTATACTATTCCGCCATCGGTTGATAAACATACTTTCGGGAATGGAAGCATCGTATGGTGGTGTGGTTGCGGCTGGCAGTGTGCCGACCAGCCTGCCCGATGCCGGCGCGGAAAACGCTGCTGCTGACGTAGGAGCTGCCGCCGGGTTGGCTGCAAGCGCGCCAACTGCGGTTGCCCAACCCGCGGCAGTAGCCCCGGCCGCGCCGCTGTCGGCGAGCGACGCGCAAGGTGTGCAGAAACGTGTTAAAAGCAATGGACTCAATCTGCGCGCGCTGCCGGGAACCGACCAGCAAGTGGTGGCCGTGCTGAAGCAAGGCGATGTGTTGATTGTGTTCACCGATGCGCGCCTGATCCGGGATACGATCTGGGTTAAGGTGCGCGCCGGCAGCTATGAGGGCTGGGTTGATCAAAGTCTGCTGGAGTAGGGGTATCATAAAAATCAAGCATCCCAATGACAAGATGACAAGATGACAAGATGAGGAGCAGCATCTTGTCATCTTGTCATCTTGTCAATCGCGCTTTCGTGCTATACTGCCATCTCGTTGCGGCTAGAGTGCGCTGCGCGGACGGAATGGCACATGCAACCAGGGAATCCATTTACCGAGCGTGGGCGAATCACCGACCCGAGCCGCTTCGCGGGGCGCTGGAGCGAGCTGTCGCTGCTGTTCGAGCGGCTGGAGGCCGGCCGGCCGGTGCTGGTCGCCGGCTCGCCCGGTATCGGCAAATCGTCGCTGCTCACCCATGTGACCCAGGCGGCGGCGGTCAATTTGGAAATGCCCGACTTGCGCGCATACTATCTCGATCTGCGCGGGGCCGAGAGCGCCGCCGAGATCTATCGCACGGTGGCCACGGCGCTGGGGCAGCCAGGCGATACCCTAGCTGTGCTGGAGCTGGCGCTGCTGGAGGCAGGTACGCCGGTGCTGTTGTGCCTGGACAACGCTCAGGGGCCGCTTGCCGAAGGATGGGGCGCGGCGCTGCTGGAGGCGCTGGCGCGCGTGGCGCGTGGCGCCGACCTGTTCTTGGTGGTGGCGACCGAGGGCCCGCCGCCACCGCTGAGCGAGCCGTTCGCGATCATCCGCCTGGGGGCGCTGGCGCAGACAGAAGTGCGGCTGCTGGTGGAGACCTATCTGGATGACGATCAGATCGCATTCACGCCGGCCGAGCTGCGCCAGCTGATCGAGCTGAGCGCCGCGCACCCGGCCTATGTGCAGCGCGCCGCGTACCATCTGTATCGAAGCAAGCTCGACCCCAGCCTTGATTGGCGTGCAGCCTACCTGGCCGAAGCGCGCGAGCGGCCGATCCCGGGCGCGCCACTGCCGCCGGCGATCTTCGAGGGCCGCCGGCAAGATCACGTCGCGCAGTCGAGCTATGGCGAGGTGTCCGGCGAGAAGTCGCCAAGCGGCCCAATTCAGCTGCCCCTACCCGATGCGGCGCCGATCCAGATCTTGCTGGCTGCGCTGATTCTGGCGCTGTTGGCCTACCTGCCCAGCGGCAGCTTGCTGCTGGCGCTTGCGGCGGCGATTGTCGGCGCCGTGGCGGCGGCGCTGTGGCCGCGCCTGCGGCGCCGGTAGTCCGTGGATACCCCCACTTTTCGCCTCGTGAGCTCGCATTTGTGGCACAGAACTTGCAGTGTAGTGTAGACTTAACCTAATGGCAGATTAAGATACATTTCAGCACAGCATATGAAGCCATTCCTCGATCAGTCTGCGCGTTTGTGCTCAACCGCAGCCTGCTTCCCCAAATCGCTGAAATGAGATAGCTGTATCGATCGCCTGATCATAAAGGAGAATGACGCTATGCCCACTGGTCAGCCTGCTGCGGATGCCTCCGATACACTTGACACTCGTCAGCTCCTCAAAGTTCTTATGGCGGTAAAAAAAGGCGATTTCTCGATGCGCATGCCAGTGGAGCATACTGGTGTGGCTGGGAAGATCGCCGACACGCTCAACGATATTATCGATCTGAATCAGCATATGACCGACGAATTCGCGCGGATTAGCACTGTCGTGGGCAAAGAGGGCCGCATCGCACAGCGCGCGTCGCTTGGCGCGCCTGGCGGCTCTTGGAGTGCCTGCGTCGACTCGGTCAATATGTTGATCACCGATTTGGCACATCCTACCACCGAGATGACAAGGGTGATCGGCGCGGTCGCGCGCGGTGATCTCTCGCAGACGATCGCGCTTGAGATTGATGGCCGGCCACTGCAAGGCGAGTTTCTGCGCACCGGTGCGATCGTGAACACCATGGTCGATCAGCTGAACGGTTTCGCGAGTGAGGTGACGCGGGTGGCGCGTGAGGTCGGCACCGACGGCAAGCTGGGCGGCCAGGCCGAGGTCAAGGGCGTGGCCGGCACCTGGAAGGACCTGACCGACAATGTCAACTCGATGGCCAATAACCTGACCGGCCAGGTGCGCAACATCGCCGAGGTCTCCACCGCGATCGCCACCGGCGACCTGTCGAAGAAGATTACCGCCGATGCGCGCGGCGAGATTTTGGAGCTGAAGAATACGATCAATACGATGGTCGATCAGTTGAACGGCTTCGCCTCCGAGGTCATTCGTGTGGCGCGTGAGGTCGGCACCGACGGCAAGCTGGGCGGCCAGGCCGAGGTCAAGGGCGTGGCCGGCACCTGGAAGGACCTGACCGACAATGTCAACTCGATGGCC
>WNGB01003049.1_pt1 | contig 26612 bp, 26 predicted proteins | sample 5400681 | NCBI WGS metagenome assembly WNGB01 (sample SAMN13153367, study PRJNA577476) | soil metagenome | isolation source: 115 cm soil or saprolite under grassland replicate 2 | place: USA:California | collected 2016-06-15
AGGGCTCGTCACAGAATAACTGTCCCAGTTCCGGCACGAGGGCCGAGCATCGCCCCCCTGGGACCGCTGGCGTCTCGCCGGCATTCAAGAGAACGGGCCGGAGGCCCGACCTCATTTGGGACCCCAAGCCCGCCTTGTTGCCCGTGGCCCGTTCCCAGGAAGGCCGGGCCTTCGGCCCAATTGCTTTGAAAGCCGGCGAGACGCCAGCGGTCCCAGGGGGCGCACGCCGGCACCTTGGCGCAGTCGGGGTCGCCGCTGACTTCCCGGATCGTAGTTGAGACAGTTATTTCGTGACGAGCCCAAATTAATTAGCCTTAGCCGGGGGAGCACTGTGAATCGGCGGCGGCATGAAGAGGCTCAGGATCTACTTGGACACCTCCGTGATCGGCGGCTGCTTCGATCATGAATTCGCTCCATGGTCCAACGCACTTCTGGTCCCTGTTCTGTCGCAGCTTGTCGCCGCAGAAATCCGACCGGCTCCCGATCCAGTGCGGGAGAAGTACACGGACCTGCTCGGTATGGGCGGTGAGCTTGTCGAGATCAACGCTGAGGCTCTTGACCTTGCTACAGCATACGAGAGACATGGAGCCCTTCCACCCGCGTTACGCAACGACATGCTCCACATCGCGATTGCTACTGTGGCGGAAGTCGACGTGTTGGTGAGTTGGAACTTCAAGCACATCGTCCGTCTGGACAAGATCCGGCTCTTCAATGCCGTCAATCTGGAACTTAGTTATAAATCGCTGCAAATCTACTCACCCCGCGAGGTAACACTCCATGGCAGAGACCGAGATCAACGCTCTTGAGATGGTTCGCCGCATTCGCGACGATCTCCATGAGAAGACCAAGGGTATGTCGGAGGACGAGCTACTCCAGTTCTATCGCGGTGAAGCCGAAGCCGTGAACACAGAAGCGCTGAGCCAGCTCGCCAAGCGCTCCGTTACAACCGCCCGATAACCTGGCCGTCCGCCTCCGCAGCTTGGGCCTTTCTCAGCGTCGACGGCGGCAAGAGCTACCCGGTGCGGATCACATCGACTGATTCAACTCTCTGCCCGCCGCACCACCACGATCGTCGTGTCGTCCGGCGGCTCTTCGGTCCCCAGGTGGCGGCGCCAGTCGGCGAGAAGGATCTCCAGGAGGGCGGCGGCCGGGGCGCTCGGGGCGCGGCGCAAGACCTCGAGGGGGCGCTCGAAGCCGTACGCGGTCTCCTGCCAGTCCTGCGTCTCCATGAGACCGTCGGAGCAGAAGACCAGCGCCGCGCCGGGCGGCAGGTGCAGGGTGGTGTCGAGATAGATGCGCTGCGGGCCCTTGCCCAGGGGCAGACCCGGCAGGACGACCTCCGAAACGTCGCTGTCCAGGATCAGCAGCGGGAAGGGGTGGCCGGCGTTGCTGATCATCACCTCGCCGGTCGGCGGATCGAGCCGCAGCAGCACCAGGCTCGCGAAGTTGCGCGACGAGCCGCCGCGGCGGATCACCCGGTCGACCTGGATCAGGACCTCCGAGGGCCGCAGGCCGGGGCGGATCAAGCTGGTCAGGGCCGCCGTGGTCATTGCCTGGACGATGGCGCAGGAGTAGCCGTGGCCGGCCACGTCCCCCACCGCGACCCAGAGCCGGCCGTCCTCGTCGAACAGGAAGTCGTAGAGGTCGCCTCCCGCCTCGGTGGCGAGGATCGAGCGCGCGGCGATCTCCCAACCCGGAAGGTCGGGCACGCTCTGCGGCAGGAGACCCACCTGCATGCGCGCCAGGAGCTGCATCTCGTAGCGCAGCCGCCGCTCGTCCTCGATCCGCCGGATGAACGCCGGCGGCTGCAGGCGCTGTGCCTCCACGGAGTCGGGGCGGCCCAACCCGATCAGCCCGAGGAGGAGAAACGCCCCCATGAGCCCTGCCGATCCGGCGAAGATCCAGGGCATCCAGGCGAGATTGAGGCTGGAGTAGACCGCGGCGGGCAACAGGGTGAAGCTCACGGAGGCGACCAGCAGCGCGGTCAGGCCGAAGGCACGCAGAGCCCACACCAGGACCGCAGCCAGGAAGAACTGCACGCCGAGCTCGACCCAGAGGTTGGTCAGGGACACCGGCAGATAAAAGAACAGGACTGCGGCGACGGATGCCGCCACGGCCGCCCAGCGGGCCGGCAGGGCGCGCAGGAAGGCGGCGAGGAGCAGCACGATGGCGCCGGCCAGGGCGATGCTGCGGCCGAAGGGGTTGTCCCCGAGACTGGCCAGCGGGAGAGCCAGGCTCGCCTTCTCCGGCCAGATCGCCGGAACGTCGACGGCCAGGCTGAGAAACGCCAGACGGACGCCCGCCATGATCGCGCCCAGGAACAGTCCGAAAAGCAGGGCCCGCCCTCCGCGGGGACCGATCCGGCCGGCGCGCAGGGAATCCAGGCTGGTGGTGAAGTTGGGGCGGAAGGAGCGGATCAGCGACTCGCCGGCCGACCAGACGAGAAAGATCCAGACGATCCTGACCAGGACGTTGAGCCCTCGCGAAAGCAGGTTGGCGGGTGTGAAGGCGTGGGTGAAGAGCTCGGGCACCAGGGTCGCCAGGACGATGGCCGCCAGGACTCCGCCATTGACCATGTCGACGCGCCGCTTGCCGACGAGCACCAGGAAGAGGATGGAGACGCCGAGGACGAAGACCGTGTGCGCCACGAACTTGACCGCCACGTCCCACTGCAGGGTCGTCTGCCGGGTGAGCCCTTCCGCCGCGGTGCCGTGCTCGCGGGTGGCGATCAGGCTCCCGCCGGGCACGCTGAGGATTTGGAGATGCTCGGCCGGCGCGCTCCCGCGCAGGTCGTAGAAAGTGGCCGCCGATCCGGAGACCAGGGCGCTGCTCGGAGGGCCGAGGGTCTCCCCCGGATTCATCAGAAGACGGGCGAAAGCCTCCACCCGCGCGTGCGGCGCCACGGGGTTCTCGGTGGCCGCGTTGAACAGGATCTGGTCGCCGATCCAGGCGGCCGCCCGCGGGAGCCCCCGCGGAGAGAAGTAGAGCGCGAGCTCGCGCGTCCGGTCGTCCCCGGAGAGCTCGCCGTCCTGCCGGACCTCGACACAGACGCTGTAGGACTCGGCGGTCGCCGGGTCGCCCGGCCGCCGCACGTCGCAGGTGAGGTCAAGGTTGTTCGAGATCTGAGTGACCAGATCGAGGTGGGGTCGCTGGCGGCCGGCCGGCTGGAACGAAAGCCGTCCGCTCCGCTCGCGGAAGCGCTCGACGAAACGGGACTGCGGCGGTACGGGAATCGAGCGCCATTCGGGAAGGCGATGGAAGGCCAGGGCCAGGCCGCCGGCAAAGATCAGGACGCCGAGCAAACCCAGGACGAGCAGCCGGCGGAGGTCTTCGGGAGGAGTCTTCATGGCTGTCCTTTAGATACGCTATCCCAAGATGGGGGTTTTGGCGGGCTTCCCCGGGCCGGTTTGCTACAATGCCTCCCCCTATGAACCGCATCCTCCGTACGACCTCGCTCGCCCTCGCGGCGTTTCTCGCTCTCGGTCTCTTCAGCCCCGCGCAGGCCAAAGAGGACCCGAAGTTGATCATCCTGGGCTTCGACGGCGTCGACGCCAAGCTCACCCAGAAGTGGATGGACGAGGGCAAGCTGCCGAACCTGGCCAAGCTGCGCTCTGAAGGGTCCTTCGCTCCTCTCCTCTCGACGATCCCGTCGCAAACCCCGGTCTCCTGGTCGACCTTCTCGACCGGCCTGAACCCGGGCCGCCACGGGGTCTTCGACTTCCTGAAGCGCGATCCCAAGACGTACACCCCCAGCTTCGCCGCGTTCGACCAGGCGCGCGAGCCCTTCCTCTGGGGGGAGCGGACGCCATGGATCGTGGGCGCTCTCGCGGCCGTCGCCGTCCTGCTCCTCTTCTTCCTCGCGCTCAAGCTGTTCCGCGTGCGCACGGTGATCGCCGCCGTCGTGGCTCTGACCCTGGCGGTGGTGGCGGGCGGCGGCGCGGGTGTGGCGGCGGACCGCCTGCTGCCCAAGGAGAAGCCGGTGGCGAAGAACCGCCAGCGCGGCGAGACCTTCTGGGCTCTCCTCGGCAAGCACGGCAAGCGGGTGCAGGTCATGCGCATCCCGGTGACCTTCCCGCCCGTCCCCTATCCCCACGGCAAGCTGCTGACCGGCCTCGGTACGCCGGACCTCTCGGGCCGCATCGGCAAGCCCTTCTACTTCACCTCCGAGCTGTTTTTCCAACCCAAGGGGGGCGGCGACTTTTCGGTGGAGGTGGTGGAGCTGGTCGACAACAAGGGAGCGATCGACACCGAGATCAAGGGACCGCCGAACGAGCTGTTCCCGAAGCAGAGCGACTACATCAAGATCCCGATGAAGCTGACCGTGCCGGAGGACAAGAAGTCGCTGCGCATCCAGGTCTCGGGCAACGACCTGACGCTCAAGCCCGGGGAGTGGACCGACTGGGTGCGCTTCACCTTTCCGTTCAACCAGATCATCAAGATCCAGGGCATCGGCCGCTTCCGCCTGCTCTCGGTCGAGCCCGAGGTGCGGCTCTACCTCTCCCCCATCCAGTTCGATCCGGAGCACCTGCCGCCCGGCTTCGCGATCACCACACCGGACCAGTTCGTGGACGAGCTGACCGGCCATCACGGCCTGTTCAAGACGATCGGCTGGATGATCGACACCTGGTCGCTGACCAACGGCACGATCCCCGAGGAGGTCTTCCTGGAAGACGTGAAGATGACGGTGGACAAGGAGCGGGAGATCCTGAACGGCGAGCTCTCCGGAGCGGCGGACTGGGACGTGCTGGTCCACTATTTCGAGTTCACCGACCGCGTCCAGCACATGATGTTCCGCTTCTTCGATCCGAAGCATCCGCTGTGGACGGCGGACGGGGCGGCGAAGTGGGGGGGCTCGATCCTCCAGTCCTACCAGCAGATGGATGCGATCGTCGGCGACGTGATGCAGAAGATGCCGCCGGGCACCCGGCTGATGATCCTCTCGGACCACGGCTTCGCGTCGTTCCGCCGCAGCATGAACTACAACACCTGGCTGGCGAAGAACGGCTTCATGACGTTGACCGGCGAGGACCCGCACCGCAAGAACCTGGAGGACCTGTTCGACCAGGGGGACTTCTTCGTCAACGTCGACTGGTCGAAGACAAAGGCGTACGCCTTGGGGTTGGGGCAGGTCTACATCAATCTGAAGGGGCGGGAGGCCAAGGGGATCGTCGAGCCGGGCGCCGAGTACCGGCAGGTGGCGCAGGAGATCAAGCAGGGGCTCGAATCGTTCGTCGACGAGGAGACAGGGGAGAAGCCGGTCGCTCACGTGTTCACCCGCGACGAGGCCTACGGCACCTACGACCCGGAGCTGATCCCGGACCTGATCCCCTCGAACAACGAAGGGTACCGCGTGGGTTGGCAGGACAGCCTGGGCGGCATCGGCAAGACGATCGTGGAGCCGAACACCGAGATCTGGAGCGGCGACCACTGCTCGGTCTACCCGCCGCTGGTCAAGGGCATCCTGTTCGCCAACTTCCCGCTCAACGGTGAGGGGGCCGCCATGGGAGACGTGATGCCCACGATCCTCGACATCTACGGCGTGCAGCCGTCGACGAGGCTGGATGGGAAGAGCTTGCTGGTGAAGTGACGTTCCTCCCCACCCAGCATCGCGCGCAACTTCTTCATCGCCAGCAGGGCACGGGACTTCACCGTGCCCAGGGGCGCGCCCAGGGTCTCCGCGATCTGGGTCTGGGTGAGCCCTTCGAAGAAGGCCAGCTCGACCACCCGGCGCTGCTCGGGAGGGAGGCGGTCGAGGGCGGAGCCGATGCGGCGGCAGCTCTCGCGGTGCTCCAGGCGGCGGGTGCCGAGGGGCGCCGCGGCCCGCGTGGAGGCGCTGCGTCCGGCCTCGGTCTCCCGGAGGCGGCGTGCGGTGGCGCCGCGGTGGCGGTCGAGGGCCCGCGAGCGTGCGAGGAGCAACAGCCAGCTGCGGGGCGACGACAGCTCGGGGTCGTAGCGCCGGGCGTGCCGCCAGACCTGGAGGAAGGTCTCCTGCAGGACCTCTTCGGCCTCGCTCCGGTCGCCCAGCATCCGGCAGAGGAGGCCCAGCGTCAGAGGGGCGTGGCGGTCGTAGAAGAGACCGAGCGCTTCGCCGGAGCCTGCGGCGATCTCGCGCAGGAGGTCGACATCGGTCGTGGGGCGGCATCGCAGAGCGGCCTGGGACATGGTGAAAAGCTCCGGTGGTACACTGGGGTATCGGCGGCCCATCCGCGATCCCATTGGAGACCCACTCTAGGGCCAGGCTCCCTCCGGAGTCCTCAGAAGGGGTCTCAACAAAGGGTCAAAGAAGTCTCAAAGGGGTCATGCGCGGCGAGCAGATTCTCGAGTTCGACGGATTCACGGTGGATCTCGGCAGCCGCCTGCTGCTGCGAGACGACCGGCCGGTGGCTCTGACTCCGAAAGCCTTCGAGACCCTGGCGGTGCTGCTCGAGCACCCCGGCGAGGTGCTGGGCAAGGAGGCGCTCCTGTCGCGCGTCTGGCCGGGCGCCTTCGTCGAGGAAGGGATCCTCACCCAGAACATCTACACGCTGCGCAAGGCTCTCCAGGAAGCCGGCGGAGCCCGGACGTACATCGAGACCATTCCGCGCCGGGGGTACCGCTTCGCCGGACCGGTCGCCATTCGCGGCGGCGCGCCGCAGCCGGACGCCGAGGCGCGGATCGCCTCTCTGGCCGTCCTCCCCTTCGAGCCGCTGGCCGGCAACACCGACGACGCCTACCTCGGGCTCGGCCTCGCCGATTCGCTGATCACCCGGCTGTCCAACCTGCGGCGCATCGCGGTGCGGCCCACCAGCGCGGTGCGGCGCTATCTCGGCATGGCGCGCGAGCCGGCCGCGGTCGGCCGCCTCCTCCAGGTCGACGCGGTGCTCGACGGCACGATCCGGCGAGCGGGCGACTGGCTGCGGATCGGCGTGCAGCTGGTGAGCGTGCGCGACGACGCCCCTCTATGGGCGACCCAGTTCGACGCGCGGGCGGCCGACCTCTTCGCTCTGGAGGACAAGATCTCGCAGGAGCTGGCCGAGGAGCTGCGGCTGCGCCTGTCGCGCCAGGAGCGCGACCGCCTGACCAGGAGCGCCACACGCCATCCGGAAGCCTACGACGCCTATCTGCGGGGACGGTATTTCTGGAACCGGCGGACCTTCGAGGGCCTGTCCAAGGGGATCGAGCTGTTCCGGCGCGCTATCGATCTCGATCCCGACTTCGCCCTCGCCTATGCCGGGCTCGCCGATTGCCGGGTGCTCCTCTCTCTGCATGGCGCGGTGGCCCCGCGGGACGCCTTCCCGCCGGCGATCGCGGCGGCCGAGCGGGCTCTGGAGCTGGACGACTCGCTCGCCGAGGCGCACACCTCGCTCGCCTATGCGCGCTTCATGTACGAGCGGCGCTGGGAGGAGGCGGAGCGGGGCTTCCGGCGCGCCCTCGAGATCTCCCCGGGGTATGCGACCGCGCACCAGTGGTACTCGTTCCTGCTCGCCGCGCTCGGCCGGCATGCGGAGGCGATCGCGCAGGCGCGGCAGGCGCGGGAGCTCGATCCGCTCTCGCTGGTCATCAACTCCGACCTGGGGATGGTCCTCTGCTTCGCCCGCGATCCCGCGGCGGAGGAGCAGCTGCGGCGGACCCTGGAGCTGGACCCCTCTTTCGCCTATGCCCGGTTCGAGCTGGGCGTGGCGCTGCAGCAGCAGGGCCGGCTGGACGAGGCGGTCGCCGAGCTGCGGCTGGCGTCGTCCATGGCTCCCGACAGCCCGGTGATGCAGGCGGCGCTCGGCCAGGTGCTGGCCCGGGCCGGCCGGACGGAGGAGGCGCGGACGATCCTGGCGGTCCTCGAGGATCGGGCTACTCGCGAGCCCGTGGAGGCGAGCCTCTTCGCCTTCCTGTGGACCGGTCTGGGAGAGCGGGAGCGGGCGATCGACTGCCTGGAAGAAGCCTGCCGCGAAGGCTCCCGCTTCGTGGCGTTCCTCGCGACCTGGTCGATTTACGATCCGCTGCGGGATCACCCGCGCTGGCCGGCGCTCCTGCGGAGAGCAGGGCTGTCCCCTGCCGATAGCGCCGCAGCACTAGAGTAGAGGTGAAAACCTTCAGTTACACTCCGCGGGACGGCTGGTCCCAGCGTCCTCCCGTCGAGCTCGACTCGCCGCAGACCCTGGTGCTCGCTTTCTGTGCGCCCGGCTACTACGACGAGCGCGGGCCGGTCGACGAGCTCTCGGCGGCCTTTCCGCAGTCGCACGTGCTCGGGTGCTCCAGCGCGGGGGAGATCTTCGGCGCCGAGCTGCGCGACGAGAGTCTCTCCTGTGCGGTCATGCGCTTCGCCGAGACCCGTCTGCGGCGGGCCTTTGCCCGGGTCGAGGGGACCGCCGGTTCCTTTGCGGCCGGCGCGGCGGTGGCCGCGCAGCTGGCCGCGCCGGACCTGCGCGGGGTCTTCGTGCTCTCGGACGGCCATACGGTCAACGGCACCGCCCTGATCCGCGGTCTGAGCGCGGCTCTGCCCGAAGAGCTGATCGTCACCGGCGGCCTGGCCGCCGACGGCAACCGCTTCCAGCGCACCTGGGTGATTCGCGACGGCGACCTGCGCCAGGGCGAGGTCTCGGCCGTGGGGTTCTATGGCGACCGCATCCACATCGGCCACGGCTCGCAAGGCGGTTGGGACATCTTCGGGCCGGAGCGGATGATCACGCGTTCCGAGAGCAACGTCCTCTTCGAGCTCGACGGCCGGCCGGCCCTCGAGCTCTACAAGGAGTACCTCGGCGAGCTGGCCGCCGGTTTGCCGGCCACCGCCCTGCTCTTCCCCCTCGCCGTGCGCACGCCGGGCGACGAGCGGCAGACCGTGCGCACCGTTCTGGGCGTCGACGAGAGAAACAGCTCGATGACCTTCGCCGGCGATGTGCCGGCCGGGGCCATGGCGCAGCTCATGAAAGCCAACTTCGACCGCCTGGTGCAGGGGGCGGCCCACGCGGCCCTGGCGACCCGCGCCAATACGCCGGAGGACGTCGACGTGCTCGCGGTGGCGATCAGTTGCGTCGGCCGCCGGCTCGTGCTCAACGAGCGGACCGAGGAGGAGCTGGAGGTCACGGTCGAGACCCTGCCCCGCCGCAGCCATCTCGTCGGCTTCTACTCGTACGGCGAGATCTCCCCCTACGGCGACGGCCGTTGCGAGCTGCACAACCAGACGATGACCTTGACGACCTTCGCCGAGCCGTGAGCTCTTCTCGCCACCCGCTGCTCGAGCGCCAGCTCAAGCGACTCGGCCTCGAGGCGGAGAGCCTGCCGGCCCCGGTGGCCGCGCTGCTCGACCTCGTCGACCGCACCTACCGGACCGCCGATCAGGATCGCTATCTCCTCGAACGGTCCCTCACCATCTCCTCCCAGGAGATGCAATCTCTCTACGAAGCCATGCGGGCAGCCTCGGAAAGCCGGGTCGCCGAGATGGAGCAGGCGGTCAGCAAGGCCAGAGAGTCGGCTGAGGCGGCGAGCCGTGCCAAGAGCGAGTTCCTGGCCAACATCAGCCATGAGATCCGCACGCCGCTCAACGCCGTGATCGGCATGACCAGCGTGCTCCTGGGGAGCGACCTGTCGCCGGAGCACCAGGACCACGTACAGACGATCCGCAAGAGCGGCGAGGCCCTGCTGGGCCTGATCAACGAGATCCTCGATTTCTCGCGCCTGGAGGCGGGCCGGATGCCGCTCGAGGAGCACCCCTTCCTGCTGGGCGAGCGGATCGCCATCGCTTTCGAGCTGGTGGCGCCGGAGGCGCGGCGCAAGGGGTTGCGTCTCACCTGGGAAGTCGGTCCCGGGTGCCCGGACGTGCTCGTCGGTGACGCCGCGCGCCTGCAGCAGATCCTCTTGAATCTCTTGAGCAACGCCGTGAAGTTCACGCCGGCGGGCGAGGTGGTCCTGACCGCGGAGCTCGCCCCCAGAGCGGACGAGGAGAACGAGGTGGTGCTGCGCTTCCGCGTCTGCGACACGGGCGTGGGATTGCCGCCGGACCACATCGAGGAGCTGTTCAGCCCGTTTCTCCAGGCCGACGCGTCGACCTCCCGGCGGTACGGGGGGAGCGGGCTGGGGCTCGCGATCAGCCGCCGCTTGGTCGAGAGGATGGGGGGGCAGATCACGGCGCAGGGTGTGCCGGGCGGAGGCTCGATCTTCACCTTCACCATCCGCTTCCGCCGCGGCAGCGAGGCGGACATGACCTCGGCCGCCCTGCTGTCGCCGCAGCCCGTCGCCGTCGCGAACGGCGATCTGGAGCCTTTGCGCATCCTGCTCGCGGAGGACAATCCCCTCAATCAGAAGGTCGCCCGCCTGCTGCTCGAAAAGCTCGGCTATTCCGCCGATCTGGCCGCCAACGGCCTGGAGGTCCTGGCGGCTCTCGAGCGGCAGGACTACGACCTGGTGCTGATGGACGTCATGATGCCCGAGCTCGACGGCCTGGAGGCGACCCGCCGGATCGTGGAGCGCTGGCCGCGCGGGCGGCGGCCGCGGATCGTCGCGCTGACCGCCAGCGCCATGCGCGAGGACCGCGAGCGCTGCCTGGCGGCGGGCATGGACGAATACCTGAGCAAGCCGATCGACCTGCAGGCTTTGGCGGAGACCCTCCACCGTACGACCCGGCAGAAGCCCGGAGGTCCGCGGCCGGTGGAAGCTCCCTCCCTGCCGATGATCGACGAGCTGTGGCGCCTGGATCCGCAGGAGACGATCCACCTGGTGGAGAGCTTCCTGGTTCACCTCGATCTCCAGCTCGAATCTCTGCGCGAGGCGGTGGAGCAGGGCAATACCGCGACGATCGAGCGCGTGGCCCATTCGCTGCGCGGGGCCTGCGCGACCCTCGGTCTCCCGCGGCTCCCCGACTCCCTCGGAGACCTCATCCGTCGCGTCCGCAAGGGGGAAACCGAGCGGGCCGGGGCCACTCTCGAGGCCGTGGCCCAGGACGCCGCCCGCGAGCGCGAGATGCTCAGGAACCTGCTCGCGGCGCGGACGGGCGCCGGCGGATGATCCCCTCCACGGCCGCCGCCATGGCATCGGCGGCGCACCGGTGCCCTGCCGCCGTGGGGTGATAGCGGTCGAAGCGCAGCTTATCGGCGCCTCCGGCGCGGCAGTCGCGGAAGGCGGGGCGGAGGTCGAGGTGGTGGAAGCCGAGCTCGCGGGCGAGCCGCTCCAGGCGGGCGTGCTGCCGCGCATGCTCGCCGTCGTAGAGCTTTGGCAGATAGGGGAAGACCGCGAGCAGCACCTCGAAGCCCTCGCGCCGGGAGAGCTTCGCGAGCTCGCGCAGAGACGGCTCGACCGTGTCTCCCGCGCTCGACGACTCAGCCTCCTCCCGCCGAGCCTCCAGCACCGCATAGCGCACGAAGCGATAGAGCGCGCTGTGGACGAGCAGCCGCTCCGTCTCGGCGAGCGGCAGGACACGCCGTCCCTCCGCCGCTTCCCGGAGCGCCTGCACGATCCGCGGGTCCGGAGGGCGGCGGTCGTTGTGGCAGTAGGCCACGAGGACCAGGTCGGGGGAGAAGGCGAGAGCCCGTCTCCGGAGCGTCTCCACCTCCTGCTGCGTGTTGTACCCGGTGACGCCGAAATTGAGCACCTCGACCGGCAGACGCGCCTTGCGCAGGTCCTGCTCCAGCAGGGCAGGAAAGGCATCCTGGGTCCGCTGGATCCGGTACCCCTCGGCGATGCTGTCGCCGAGCACCACGATGCGGTAGGTCCCCGGCGGCTTGGCCAGCGTGTGATCGCGGTCGCGATAGCCGAGGCGGTTGCTCGCCCCGGTGTACTCGAAGAAGCTGTGGGACGCGGTGTCCTGGTGCACCAGGCCGGGGACCGGCTCGAAGACCAGCCGCGGATCGGCCGAGAGCTGGAAACGGCCGCGGCGGACCGGCGCCACCTCGGGAGCCCCGACGATCCGCAGCAGGATCTCCCCGGCCGCCAGGGCGAGAAAGATGCCGATCCCGGCGGCGAGAAGCCTCTGGCGCGAGGATGGAGAGTGCGAGGGGGCGTCGGTCATCGCGTCATCGAAAGGTTGGCGCGGCTTTTGAATTGTAATCCGGGGGAAGGAGGCGGACAGCAATGTCGTCCTCGTTTGGACTGTATCTCATCGGCTTCATCATCTTGACCATCGGGCTTGCGCTCGGGGCTCATCTGGCCGGCTTGTCCACCGAATGGATCGCGGTGGGAGTGATCTGCCTCCTCGGGATCGGCATTCTGAGCGCTGTGAAGAAGACGCAGTCGGCAACCAGGACCGGGAGCGGAACGGGGGCGGGAGCGGGGACGCGCCCGGGCGGCAATCCGCCGCGGTATTGATCGGGAGAGCTGCTCGAGAGGCTCGTCCTTTTCCGGGTGGGAGGAAGCGGCAGGGGGAAGCACGAGAGAGTGGGGGGTTGGGTGGATGGGGACCGAATCCACCCACCCGCAAGAGGATGAGCCTTCAGAGAACCGTTTCGCGCACGATCTCTTCGACCGTCGTCATCCCGTCTCGCACTTTTTGCAATCCGCTCAGCCGGAGCGTGAGCATCCCGGCCTGGATCGCCTTGTTGCGGAGCTCGAACGAGCTGGCGCCGGAGAGCACCATCTCCCGCATCTCGTCGTCCACCTCCAGCACCTCGTAGAGACCCACGCGCCCTTTGTAGCCGGTGTTGTTGCACCGCTCGCAGCCGCGTCCGCGGAAGAGCTTGAGCGTCCGCGCCTCGTGCTCGGAGAAGCCGGCGCTCACCAGGGCGGCCGGCGGCATTTCCATCGGCTCTTTGCAAAAAGTGCAGACGCGGCGGACGAGGCGCTGCGCCACGATGAGGTGCACCGAGGTCGCCACCAGGAACGGCTCGATGCCCATGTTCATCAGACGGTTGATCGTCGAGGGCGCGTCGTTGGTGTGCAGCGTCGAGAGCACCAGGTGGCCGGTCATCGCGGCTTTGATCGCCACCTCGGCGGTCTCGAAGTCGCGGATCTCGCCCACCAGGATGATGTTGGGGTCCTGGCGCAGGAACGAGCGCAGCGCCGCGGCGAAGTTCAGGCCGATCTGCTCGCGCGTCTGTACCTGGTTGATGCCGGAGAGGTTGAACTCGACCGGATCCTCGGCGGTCATGATGTTGACCTCCGGGGTGTTGATGCGCGACAGGGCCGAGTAGAGCGTATTGGTCTTGCCCGAGCCGGTGGGTCCGGTGACCAGCACCATGCCGTAGGGCTTCAGGATGGCTGCCTCGAACTTGCGCAGCGACTCCGCCTCGAAGCCCAGCTTGGTCATGTCGAGCATGAGCTTGTCCTTGTCGAGGAGCCGCATCACGATCTTCTCGCCGAAGAGGGTGGGCAGCACGGAGACGCGGTAGTCGAGGTCCTTGGTCTTGCCCGAGATCTTGGTCTTGATCTTGATGCGCCCGTCCTGCGGCAGCCGCTTCTCGGCGATGTCGAGCCGCGCCATGATCTTGCAGCGGCTGGTGATCGCCTCCTTGAGCTTCAGGGGGGGCCGCATCATCTCGTAGAGGATGCCGTCGATCCGGTAGCGGACGCGGTAGTCCTTCTCATACGGCTCGATGTGGATGTCCGAGGCGCCGCGCTTGATCGCATCGGTCAGGATCAGGTTCACCAGCTTGACCACCGGCGCCTGCTCGGACTCCTCTTCGAGGGTGGCGAGATCGAGGTCCTCTTCCTCCTCGAGGACCTCGAGGTCTCCACCGCTCTCCTCGGAGAGGTCCTCCATGACCTTCTTGAGCTCGATCGCATGGGTCGATCCGTAATAGCGGTCGATCGCTCCCCGGATCGCGGTCTCGGAGGCCACCACCGGCTCGACCTTGTAGCCGGTCATGAACTTCACGTCATCCATCGCGAACACGTTCGTCGGGTCGATCATCGCCACGGTCACCGTGGCGCCGGTCTTGGCGACGGGGAAGATGGTGTATTTGCGGGCGATGTCCGCGGGGATGATCTTGATGACCGACTCGTCGACCTCCATGCCATGGAGCTCCACCGCCGGCACTTTGAAGTGCTGCGACAGGGCTTCGACGAGCTGTTTGTCCGTCATGTGCCCGAGCTTGACCAGGTTGGTGCCGAGCCGGCCTCCCTGGTCCTTCTGGAGCGCGAGGGCCTCCAGGAGCTGGTTCTGGCTGATCCTGCCGCTCTTGACCAGCAGCTCTCCCAGCTTGTCGGGCTGTGCGGCTTGTTGTTTGCGAGCGACTTCCGGTGGTGGCGCCATGGGCTCTCCGTGCTACGGCCGCCATCCCCGTCCATGAGGGAAGCAGACCTGCTGACTGACAGCGAAAGCGAGCCTCAGTCTAGCAGTGCCCGGGAAGGGGGGTCAACGTCACCGCGGCGGATTTGTCGAAGGTTGCGCATATGGGTAGCTTTTGACTAGGATAGGCCCTGGAGGAGGAACGTCCATGAAACAGCACCGGCTTTTCCTGCTGATCCTCGGCCTCGGCCTGGCGGTCGTCGCCTCCGCTCCGCGGCCCACGGTCGCCGCCCCGGCCGACTGCGCCACCCAATGCCAACGGGACTACGACCGCTGCCGATCTCGCGGCCTCGACTCGATCGCCTGCATGACGCAATACGAGCACTGCCTGGCCGGCTGCTGACAGGGCAGGCACAAGGCCTGCCCCTACGGGAACGGCCCCGATGTCGGATGTAGGGGCAACCCTTGTGGTTGCCCCAGCGTCTCCACCGCCTGCTCCGCCACCCGGTCGGCGGGGATCTCCAGCAGGCAGGCCTTGGTCTCGGCGAAGCGGCGGTGGCAGAAGCTGCACGGCAGCCGCCGCCAGATCGCGCGCTCCGGAGCGCCGTAGGGGCCGTTGCGCTCCGGATCGGTCGGTCCCAGGACCATGAGGACCGGGGTGCCGAGGGCATGGGCGAGATGGGTGGGACCGGAGTCGCCGCCCAGCACCAGGCGCGCCCGGCGCAGCAGGGCCGCGAGCGCCGGCAGGTCCGGGGCCGCCACGGCCCGCGCCGCGCCGCCGCTTGCCGCCTCGACCGCCAGGGCGAGCTTGTCCTCGCCGTGCGCCATGGCCACGAGCGCCGGCAGCCCGGCCGCCTCCCGCAGGCGCCGCGCCACCTCGCCCCAACGCTCCGGCGGATAGACCTTGTTGGCCCAGCCCGCGCCCGGATGGATGAGGACGAACGGCTCCGCATGGAGCTCCAGGACCGCCCGGGAAGCGTCCCCCCGGAAGATCTTGTCCGGCCCGAAGTCGGCCGGCTCGGGGGGGAGACCCAGGCCGTCGAGGAGCGACAGCATGCGGTCCACGGCGTGCACGCCGCGCGGCACGACGGGCTCGCTGATCCACACCGCGCTGGACGGCTCGCGCCGGGAGCTCCGGGCCGCGCCGATCCGCCGGTCGCAGAGGGTGAGGGCCGAGATCGCGCCCGCCTTGTGGTTGCCCATCAGGTCGAGCGTCACGTCCGGGGCGAAGCGGTCGAGGGCGGAGAAAAAGGCCCCGAGCTCGCGCACGGTGCGGCGCGAGAAGGGCTCCTTCCCCCAGTGCCGCAGCCGCCCGACGATCGCCTCATCCAGGTCGGGGTGCCCGGCGAGCACCGGAGCCATGGCCTCCTCGATCACCCAGCCGATCCGCGCCCGCGGGAAGTGGCGGCGCAGCGCCGTGAGCACGGGAAGCGCATGCACCACGTCGCCCAGGGCGCTGGTGCGGACGATCAGGATTCTCACGGGGGCAGGCTCTTCACCCGGGCGATCAAGTCGCTCGTCGCATGGTCCTTGGGATCGCCGACCAGGGCGGTCCGGCCGCCGTAGGCGCGGACGACCGCGTGCTCGGGCACCCGCTCCGGCGCGCCGTAGTCGGTCCCCTTGCAGTGGAGGTCCGGCTGCAGCCGGGCGAGGAGAGGGGCGGGTGAGTCGCCCGCGAAGACGACGACGAAGTCCACGGGCTCCAGCGCAGCGAGGAGCTCCGCGCGCTCGGCCGCGGGGATGATCGGCCGCCCCGGCCCTTTGAGGCGCGCCACCGAGTCGTCGTCATTGACCGCCACGATCAGGGCGTCGGCCTCGGCCCGTGCGGCGCGGAGATAGCGGAGGTGCCCCACATGCAGGAGGTCGAAGTGCCCGTTGGCGAACGCCACGGTCTTGCCCGCCGCCTTGAGAGCCGCCACCCGCTCGGCCAGTGCGTCGAGGGTCAGGATCTCACCCATGCCCGACTCTAGCGGATGACCTGGATCTGGACTTCCGGGGAGAGGGCCTGCCAGTTTCGATCGGTTGTCATGACGGGCAGAGACAAGTGCATGCCAAGGGCTACGCAGGCACGGTCACCGAGGGACATGCCAAGCGGTTTCGTCAATGTCCGCAAAGCTCCGGCATGCAAAGCCATTCCCCTGTCGAAAGGGATGACCGCTATGCGGAGTCTGCGGAGGGTCGTGAGCGCTTCAAGCTCTGTCAAGCCTGCTTCGACCAGTTTGGTCATGACCTCGGAAAGATTGACCGCCCCGATGGCGGCTTGGGGAAGCACCGCCTGAACCTCCCTGCAACCCGGCTCGCGGTGGAGGTAGGCCAACAGAGCAGATGCATCGAGAACGACCTTACTCAAGCAGGGAGTCCCGCCGTCGTTCCTGGATCAGCTCGTCCGCGAGGTCTCGCTGCGCGGGGATTCGGGCGCACACCAGATCCTGGGCGCGCTGCGCGGCTTCCTCCGGAGAGAGCAGAACATGAATTCCCTCGTCATCGAGCTCGAGGACGACCTGATCTCCGGCCTCGATCCCGAGCGAGCGGCGAATCTCGGCTGGAAGCACGAGCCGCCCCTCCTCATCCAGTGTCGTTGTCATCCGCGACATGATCTCACCTCACCGCAATCCTACTACATCCCTCGACGCATTTCCACCGGCCGCGGGTTGCTTTCAATCACCCGGCGGAGCTCGTCGAGAAGCCAGGACAGCCGAGACGTCGAGAACGACCTCACTCGCTCAGGGCCTCTCTCCGACGGTCCTCGAGCAATTCGTCCGACAGACTTCGCCCTTCGGGAATGTACTTCCGCACCAGCTCCTGAGCGCGTCTCAACGCTTCCGCGCGAGATAGCAAGAGGCGAACGCCCCGTTCATCGAGCTCGAGGACCACCTGATCTCCCGGCTTCAACCCCAGCGAGCGGCGAACCTCGGCTGGAATGATCAGCCTCCCCTGTTCGTCCAGTGTCGTTGTCATCCGCGACATGATCTCACCTCAACAGAATCCTAGCACACCTTTCGGCGCACTCTTCCAGCCCCACCCTCGCCCGGTGGGGCCCGCCGCTGGTTCCGCCGCCCTGGGGGGCTTCTGCAAATGACGAAAGTGCGCTAGCCTCATGTGGGTTTCACGAAACTCTTGTTTGCGGCCTCGAACTGAGACGACGCCCTGCGCCCCGATTCTACTGGAAGTCACCAGGTGACGAGCAACTCGGGCGGGAAACAACCCGCGAGCTCTATTCTCCTCCTCTTGGGGTTCGCCCTCCATGTGGTCTGGTTTTTTCTTCTTTTGCCGGTTTTCGTCATCGACCATCTTTTGCCGGGAATCGTACGGCCGAAGGAAAATACGGAACGTTTACAGGCAATCGAAAGCTTTGTTCCTGGGTTTGAAGATCCGGCGATCTTCGAAGAGGATCTCCGATTCCAGAATCTCCGCTTCCTTTTGGTCAGCCAACCGAACGATGTCGACGAGGAGGTCAAGGTTGTTTTTTTTCGCTACGAATACTTCACCGAAGAAGAGGCCGGCCGCCTCAGCGAAGTGCTGGAGCGATACTACCTCAGCTTGGGCAGGGAATGGGAAGCCCGAGAGCATTATGCTCTTGCCAGACGCTACTTCTGGCGCGGCTTCACGGTGGCTCATCCCCTGGCAGCGCAACGGAGGATGATCGACGATTATCGTGTTCAACGCAGGCTGTCCGAGCTGAGGCTCCGGTCCGCATTCTACCGCAGGCACCTGCCGTTTCTGGATGGAGAGGTGACCGATTCCCTTTTCGTGTACAAGGGTGAGCGTTTGTGTGGAATGACGACGGAAGACCTGGACATGGCGTTGTCGAATGCGGAGTATGATCCTTATGAAAGTAGCATGAAGTATGGACTCGCTCTGGCCTTGTACCGCGAGGTCAAGCCAAGTTATTTCTGGCGCTCTTACGATGAAATGGACTCCGAAGACCGGGACCGGGCCTTCGCTTGTGTGGCCAAGGTCAAGGACGTGCTGCATGTCATCATGAAAAAGCCCGGCGGCGAGCTGCGGGAGGAAGCTCAGTTCCTTCTTGCGAAGTCCTTGCGTATGGAAAAGTCGATCGCTGAGGCAGAGTTTCAATATCTCCGATTGATCCAGAGCTGGCCGGAAAGCTACCTCGCGGATGACGCTGTTCTGTCTCTGTACAAAATGTGCGCAGGCGAGGCAGCTTGCCACAATGGAGCTGAAATCTATCAGGACTGGCTTCTGAAGAGGTACAAGGACCGCGATGCGACGCGATTTTTCGATTAAGCTGAACCGCGATCTCGCATTGAGCTTGGCGGGGCTCGTCGTTAGCACTCTCGGCCTGTTGGTGGGCCTGTTGCCTCTCGTACAACCGAAGGTTTCACAGCTTGGTGAGGCAGCTCACTTCTTTTGGTTTATTCTCAAGTGCAACCCATTCCTACTCATGGTACCCTGTGTCGCCAGCTTCTGGGTGTATGTCTGGAGGCGGCGTAGGAGTACGGCGGTGCGCGGAAGGCTGGCTCTCGCAATTCTTTCTGTCTCGTCCCTTTTTCAGATCGCGGGGACTGTCTGGCTTCTGGTGGAAAGAGACTACTCGTGGCTCATTCGAGACGGTCTGCGGCGAGAGACGGCTGGCGACCTCTCTCCGGCTTTAGTGCGCCTGAACTATGCGGCCCGTCTCTGCCGAGGGTTCGATACTGTCGCCGCGCGCCGGGTTTACAATGCCAAGCTGATCGCGCGGGCGCTATTTTCTGCCTACAGTCAGCGAAAAGACAAATTGGATGTCGGGGCTGTCGAGCTGCTCTGCAGGGCTGATTTCCTGGATCGCCGGTATGACGAGGAGGTCTCGAAGATCCTTAGCGTGCAGCATGAATTGGACGCCGCGTATGCGGCGGCCATCCGACACTTGCGTTCCGGTCATCGAATAACCTATCTGCAGGATCTTTCCGGAATCCATGGAAGGTTTGTCGACTATGGATATTCGGGGTCGATTGTCGAGTCTTCACGGGGTACAGAAAAACGACAGTCCCCGTCCGAGCTTGTCCTGCTGTCCCACGAGAACCTGAAGGACCTGGAAACGAGGTTCATGAGAGCCGACGAGCAGGAGGTGCCTGCGATTGTGAAGGAGCTGACGGGAGAATTCAGCGTGTCGAAAATCTGTTCGGCGGTGCACGAGATGCGGATTACACCCGAGGAATGACCAGACGCCTTCAGCAGATGGTATAGAACGGGCAGGATTCGGGTGTCTGCCCTCTCGATCCTACAGATCCCCTCGGCGCATCTCCTCGATCAGCCGCGGATCGCTCTCAATCGCCCGGCGGAGCTCGTCGGGGGTCAGCGTTGCGGTGCCCATCTTCATCACCACCACTCCGCCGGCGTAGTTGGCGAGCAGGGCGGATTCGAGCGGCGTGGCTCCGGCGGCGAGGGCGAGGGAAAAGGTGCCGATCACCGTATCGCCGGCTCCGGTGACGTCCGCCACCTGGTCGGTGCCGTGGACCGGCAGGTGGACCGAGCCTCCTCCTTCGAACAGGCTCATGCCGCGGCTGCCGCGGGTGATCAGGAGGAAGCGCGCTCCCAGCCGCTCGCGCAGCTGCCGGCCGCCCGTCTCCAGGCGCTCGGGGTCGTCGTCGAACGACCGGCCAAAGAGCGCCTCCGCTTCCTCTTCATTGGGAGTCGCTCCGTCGAGGCCAACGAAGGAGCCGAGCCGGTACCGGCTGTCGCAGACCACGACCGCCTGCGGACCGAGCGCCGCGCGCAGGCGGGGAAGGAGCTCCGGCTCCACTGCGCCGTAGCCATAATCGGAGAGGATCGCCACCGGCACCGGTCCGGCCGCGCGCCACTTCTCGAGGGTTGTTGCGAAACGGTCCCGGTCGTCGCCTGAAAGGGTGAGGGTGTCCTCGATGTCGTAGCGCACGATCTGCTGCTTGATCGAGTGCTTGCCGCCGCCGAGGATGCGCACCTTGGTCGGAGTCCGGTAGCCGGCGCGGACCAGGATGCCTTCCGTGGCGATGCCGCGGCCGGCCAGCTCGGCGAGCAGCTTGCGTCCCGCTTCGTCGTCGCCGACGGCACCCAGAGGGAGAGGCCGGCCGCCGAGCGCCGCTACGTTGGCCACCGCGTTCGCGCCGCCGCCGGGGATCAGCCGCTCGCCCTGGTACGAGAGAATGAGGACCGGAGCCTCGCGGCTGATCCGTTTCGGCGTACCGGTGATGAACAGGTCGGCCACCAGGTCCACCAGCATCATCACGGGTTGGCCGGCCATGGCGTCGACCAGGGCGAGCAGGCGATCGGAGGTGGGGAGGAAACTGTCCGAGGGCATGTGACGGCGGATTGTAGCGGAATCATGCGGATGACCTTACGGCCGACAGTGCGGTGGCTCGGCGGACTCGCGTTCGCCCTGGCGGCCGCTGCCTGCTCGGACCGTGCGCTGGAGCGCTGCACCGCCGCCTACGCGGACGGGAGGTACGAGGAGGCGGCGCGCCTCTGCGAAGCGGCCCACCACGCCTCGGGCGATCCCCGCGCCGGAGCCACGGCGGCGCGGGCCTTGACCCAGCTCCGGCAGGGGGACCGGGCGCTCGCCTGGGTCGAGCGGCTGCGCGGCACCAGCGTCGAGCCCGGCCTGTGGAGCGTCGCAGCCCTCGTCTATCTCGATCGCGGCGAGCCCGGACGCGCGATCGAGGCCTATCGGCGCGACCTGGAGCTGCTCGAGAAGACCGGCGACCACCTGGGGCTGGCCCGGGCGCACTACGGCCTCTTCTATGTGGCCTGGGAAGGATCGCGCTACCGCGAGGCGCTGGAGCAGGCGCGGCGCGCCTTTGCCGAAGCGGGCGCGGCCGGGGACCGCGAGACGCAGGCGCGCGCGGCCGAGGCCCTGTATACCGTCCTCTATGCCCTGGGCGACCTGGAGGGGGCGCGCCGCGCCCTCGATCTCGCCGCCCGGCTGCTCCCGCCGGAGAGCACCGCCGAGCGCGCCGGCCTGGTGGCCAACCAGGGAGGGCTCGCCCTGGATGAAGGACGTCCGGAGCTCGCCCGCCACGCGATCGAAGAAGCGTTGCAGCTGGCGCAGGGGCGCGGCGAGCGGCGTTTCTTCCGCTCCGCCCACCTCAATCTCGTCCAGGCGGACCTCGCCCTCGGGCAGCTCGCGAGCGCCGAGCGCCACCTCGCCGCGGCTTGGCGCCACGCCGAGCCGGGCTCCCCCGAGGTCTCCCTCCTCTACTACCGCGCCCGGGTGGCGCTGGCCCGCCATCGCCTGGACGAGGCGGACCAGGCTCTGACGGAGGCCCTCGCCGGCCAGCCCGTCCCCGATTGGGCCTGGGACCTCGAAGACGAGCGCGGGAAGGTGGCGGAAGCGCGGGGGGACCTCCGCACGGCCGGGCAGGCCTATGAGCGGTCGGCCGCCATCGTCGAGGAGATGCGCCGCTCCCTCGCTCTCGACGATCTCAAAGCCTGGCTCCTGGACCGCAAGCGCCAGCCCCTCGAAGCGCTCTTCCTGCTCCAGGCGCGCGCCGGCGAGGCCGGGCCGGCGCTCCACACCCTGGAGCGGGCCAAGGCGAGGACCTTCCAGGACGCGTTCATCCAGGCCTCCGCGCGAGACCCGGTGGCCACGCGGAACGTCTGGACCCTCGCGGCCGATCGCGCCGACGCCCTGCGCGACCTGCTCCCTGCCATGAGCGCCTCTCCGGCGGCGGCGCTCGTCCCCCTGGACCGCCTTCTCGCAGGGCTCGCGGGACGGCGGGTCCTCGCCTATTTCGAGGCCCGCGGCGAGCTCTGGCTCCTCGACGTCGCGGACCGGAGGATCCGGCCGCGGCGGATCGGCGCTCCCGCCGCCCGGATCGACGAGCTGATCGATCGCTTCCAGAGCGCTCCCGACGATCCGGTCGCCGCGGCGAGGCTCGGGGACCTGCTCCTGCCGGCGGATCTCGACCTGGCTCCGGGCTCGACGCTCCACATCGTCCCCGACGGCGCGCTGACCCGGCTCCCGTTCGCGGCTCTCCGCCGGGGCGGTCGCCGGCTGGTCGAGGACCACGCCATCGCCTATCTCCCCGGGGTGAGCTTTCTGGCCGCGCCCCTCCAGGCGGACCCTGGCGCCGCGGGGCCTCCGGTCGTGCTCGCCGATCCGCTGCGCGACCTGCCGGAGGCGGCGGCCGAGGGGAGGGAGATCGCCGGTTATCTCGAGACCGCGCCGCGCCTCGGGCTGGCGGCTACCACAGGCGCCCTGCAAGCCGCGGCCGGAGCCTCCGTTCTCCACATCGCCGGCCACGCCGGATGGGGACCGGGCGGCCCCTGGCTGGAGCTGGCCGACGGTCGGGTGACCACGGCCGCGATCCTGACCACCCGCGTGCGGCCCCGCCTGGTCGTCCTCGCCAGCTGCGCGTCGGCCGCCTCGTCCGGCCGCGGGCTCTGGGGCTCCCCCGGAGCCGCGTTCCTGGCGGCGGGCAGCGGCGCGGTCCTCGCCACTCTCGGCTCCGTCGAAGATCGAAATGCCCGTGACCTCGTCCGCCACTTCTACCAGGAAGGCGGCGCCGGCGATCCGGCCGGAGGGTTGGCCCGCGCGCAGCGGGCTCTCCTCGCGGCCGGCCGTCCGCCTTCCGTCTGGGCGCCCTTCGTCCTGTTGGGTGCCGGCTCCTGAAGGAGGGAGACTATGCGTACCGTGTCCTTGACCGCCCTGCTGGTCCTCGCCGCTTTCGTCCTCGGTCTCACCCTCGGCGGGGCGCCCCGGGAAGCCGCCGCAGCGACCTCGGTGGCGGGGATCGAGTGGACGTTCAGCAGCGGATACCTGATCCTCACCAACTGGACGAAGGACGTCGGCTTCCTCGCTCTCGGCGCGTTCCGGGCCGGGTCGACCCAGCCGGCTCCTCCCCTCCGGACGGACGGCAAGCTCGTCCTGAGCGCCGGTGCCGTGGACAAGATCACCGTCTATCAGCTCGAGCCGGTCGCCCTCTGCGACAGCATCTCCTGCCGGCCGTGCGATCCCGGACCTTTCGACTGTCCGATCCCGCCGCGGCCGCCGATCGGCGCCACGGGAGTGGAGACGGCGATCACTCCTCCATGAGCGCCGTGATCCCGCCTGTCGTGGAAAGCCGGTCTGCGTCGCCTCACAGGGGGAGAGCGCCATGGCAGACACCCGAGAGATCCTCCTGTCCCCGCCGTTCAGGCCTTTCGCCGTGCGGCCGCGAGCGATGATGCGCCGCACGGAGATCGCCGCCGGCGAGGACGAGATCCTGGCCGCGCTGGAGCGGGGGGACCGCCACGCGGCCCTCCGTCTGCTCATGCAGGACTACGGGACGGCGGTCTACCGGTACTGCCAGCAGATGGTCGAGGACGGCGACCTGGCGGACGAGGCGCATCAGATGACCTTCGTCCAGGCCTACGAGGGGCTCCTGCGGTTCGGCGGGCGGTCGTCGCTGCGCACCTGGCTGTTCGGCATCGCCCGCCATCGCTGCCTCGACCTCCTGAAGATCAGCCGCCGGCGCCAGAAGCGGTTTCAGCTCATGCCCGAGCTCCCCGATCAGCCCGCGCCGGCCGAAACGGCCGAAGAGAGCCTCGCCGCCCGCTCGCGGATGAGCGCCCTCAGCGGCTGCCTGCGGGAGCTCGCGCCGCGTGTCCGCACCGCCGTCCTGCTGCGCTTCCAGCAGGGCGTGACCTATGAGCAGATGGCCAGCTTCGAAGGAGAGCGCCCGGCGACGCTCCAGGCCCGGGTGGCCCGCGCCCTGCCGGTGCTGCGGCGCTGCCTGGAGCGCAAGGGGGTCGCGCCATGACCCCGCCCGCCTCCTGCGACCGGTTCGAGTCCGAAGGGCTCCTCCGGCTGGAGAGGGGAGAGCCCCTGGACGAGCACTTCCTGACCTGTCCGGACTGCCGGGAGGCGCGCGCCGCCTACGCGCGTCTGCGCCAGGACATCGCCGGGATCGGCGCCGGCGACGAGCCGCCTGCCGACTGGGAAGCCCGCGTCTGGGCGCGGCTCGCGGAGAGGAAGGGGAGCCCCCGCTGGATCTGGTTTCTCGCCCCCGTGGGAGCCGCGGCCCTGGCCGCCACCCTCTTCTTCGCCCTGCCGCGCACACCCGCGGAGCCCTCCCTGATGCAGGATCTCGTCGAGGCAGGCCCCGCGCGTCGTGCCACCGGCGCCCATCCGGGAGAGCGCCTCCACCTGCGGGCCGAGACCGCAAGCTCGCCGCAAGCCGAGCTGCGCGTCTACCGCAACGGCCGCGACCTCCTCCTGCGTTGTCCCGGAGACGCTTGCTGCCAGAGGAAGGGGAGCGAGCTGAGCGCCACCGTGCTACTCTCCTCACCCGGCACCTACCAGGCCGTCCTGGTCCTCGACGACGAGCCCCTGCCGCCGCCCGGCAAGGGCCTCGATCCCGACGCCGGCGCCGCCTTCGCCCAGGGCGCGCGGGTCCTCCTCGGTGAGGAGATCACGGTGCGGTGAGAGGGCTCCTCCGCACCAGGTCGCGGGTGATGCTCGCAATTGTGGGAGCGCCGGCGAGGGCCATCGCAAGATCGAGCTCGTTCCGCAGAAGGCGCAGGGCCAGCGTGGCTCCGGCCTCCCCCGCGGCGGCCAGGCCCCAGACGACCGGCCGGCCGACGAGGACTGCCCGGGCGCCCAGCGCGAGGGCTTTCAGGATATCGGTCCCCCGCCGCACGCCGCCGTCCATCAACACCTCGACCGGTTGACCGGCCAGGGCGTCCGCCACCTCGGGCAGGACGTCGATCGTGGCCGGCGCGGTGTCGAGCTGCCGGCCGCCATGGTTCGACACGATCACGGCCGCGGCGCCCGCCTCGGCCGCGCGCAGCGCATCGTCGGGCCGGACGATCCCTTTGATCACCAGCGGCAGCTTCGTGATCGACCGCAGCCAGACCACGTCCCGCCACGACAGCGCCGGGTCGATCAGCGAGGAGACGTAGACGGCAAGGCCCGAGTCGCCCTCGGCCGCCGGCATCTCGCCGTAGCCTTCCGGCAGCAGGTTGGCGGCCGAGAGCCCCGGCGGCAGATGGAACCGGTTGCGCACGTCCCGCTCGCGCCGCCCGATGACCGGAGCATCCACGGTGAGCACGAGCGCCCGGCACCCCGCGGCCTCGGCCCGCCGCACCAGCGCCTCCGTCGTCTTGCGGTCGCGGTAGACATAGAGCTGGAACCAGACCGGGCCGGAGGCGGCGGCCACCACCTCCTCGACCGCCGTGGTGGAGAGGGTGGAGAGAGCCATCACCGTTCCCATCGCCCCCGCAGCCCGGACGATCGCGAGCTCGCCCTCGGGATGGGCGAGGCGCTGGAACGCGGTGGGGGCGACGAGGACAGGCAGCGCGACCGGCTGGCCGAGAACCGAGGTCGACAGGTCGCGGCGGGAGACGTCCACGAGGACCCGGTAGGCGAGAGAGAGGCGGTCGAAGGCGGCGCGATTCTCGCGCAGGGTGACCTCGTCCTGGGCGCCGCTCGCGAAGTAGTCGTAGGCCTCGCGGGAGAGCTTCTCGCGCGCGATCGCCTCCAGCTCGAAGATGTTGATCGGTTCCATTGCGCTCCTCGGGCGTGGATCATAATCGCGTCAGCGCGGATCGCCAATCAGGACCCAGGCGGCCCAGACCTGAGCAGGATCGCCTCGCTCGCGTGCCAACCGCCGCGTGAGGGACAGGGCGACATCTTTGCGAAGACCTTTTCTCTCCGGCCCGCCGTGACGATAGAGCCGGAAAAAGTTGATTAAGAACCGGCTGACGGCCGCATCCTCGGGTACCTTCCAACGGGTTGCCAGAACAGCGGCTGCACCTGCCACCAGGAAAGCCCGCGTGAGAGTGAGGCGTTCGTCGCTGTACGGCACCTCGCCGTGAGAGGTGTCGCAGGCAGCGAGAGTGACCAGCTCAGCCTGAATCGGAATCGTCGCGATCTCCGCCGCCGTCAGGCGGCTGTCATGGGAATTATCCGTCGGGAGAATCTCCAGATAGGTTCCTGTGCGGCTGCCCTCGACGTGAACACCGCGGCTGGCGATCAAGAGCTGGCTGGCCTTGGCGGCGAGGCTTTCGTACGTTTCGAAATGAGCATCGGTCGGATGAAACGTGTGTTGATCGGCGCTGAAAAACTGGGCGATCTCAGCAGCCTCCGAAGCGGGAAGGTTCAGGCCGCGGCCGGAGGAGAAGGCGAGAAATGCATCGGTCGCTCGCGGATCGCGATGGCGGCGGCGTGCAAAGGCCAAAGCGGATGCCGACGGCGCGAAGCTCACATCCCATTTCTCGAAGAGATGAGTCCCTGAAGGATCGAGCAGGGCTTCGAAGGACAGCTCGTGGAGGGGGCCATGGGGAATGATGACCAAGGGGCCCCCTTCGGGGAGAAGACTAGCAACAGGAGCAATCAAGGCGTCCCACAGCTCATGCGCAAGCCGCTGGGCTTGCGCTTCATAAAGAGGATTGGGTGTGGCTCTTTTGGAACGGCGAGTTCGTCAGTTGAGCCAGCCTGGTTGGCGAGCCATTGGCCCAACAGAGAGCGCCTGGCTCTGTCTGGGGGGAAGGAGGAGATCTCTAATGCTGATTTATAGCCAACGGCTCA
>WNGB01003051.1_pt1 | contig 26608 bp, 13 predicted proteins | sample 5400681 | NCBI WGS metagenome assembly WNGB01 (sample SAMN13153367, study PRJNA577476) | soil metagenome | isolation source: 115 cm soil or saprolite under grassland replicate 2 | place: USA:California | collected 2016-06-15
CGCCGAGTAACTCAAACAGAGGCGAGGCCTCGCGGCCATTCCGGTCGGATGGGTCCTACCGACGGCCTCGCCGTAAATTTGCGTGGGGAAACGCGGCAATTGCTGATCGTGATCTGTCATCGCCAAGATCTGACGCAGTCATGCTACTGCCGGATCGAAAACGAGTCGAGCGAAGAACCGTCGAGCTTGTAGGCTTTGACGGTGAGCAAATTCTGGTCGGCGACCACGTCGACGTAGTTGTTCGTGCTGAGATTGGTGTGCGTGGTCGGAATCTTGTTGCTCGTGTAAAGGGGCGCGCCGCCCCCGCCGGAAACGACGTAGACCGTGCCCTTGTTCACGGTGAGGTCGTCGGTCGTGTCGACCACCTGCCCGCCGAAAACCTGGTGCGATCGCTCGTAGATGTGGTCGTGACCGGACCAGTAAATGGCCACGTGGTACTGATCGCAGAGCTTCTCGATCGCGGGAATGCCCCTCGCGCCATGCAGACCACCGCTGTAGATGGGGTAGTGGCTCTGCACGAAGCGCCAGCGGGCGGCCGTTGCCTCCGGTTTTTTCAATTCGCTCTCGAGGTAAGTCGCCGAGGGCGTGGGATCCATTCCCAGAATGACGAAGAAGCTATTGCCGCTCGTATACGAAAAACGCTCGGTCGCGCCGTCGCGCGCGAGCGAAGGCGTAAAAGCGAGGTAATCGGCGACCGTCTCGTGATTGCCGCGCGACACGACGAAAAGGCCACTGCCGAGCAGCTTGCCGACGTTCACGTTCTTGGTGAGGATCGAGCGGAAGGTGTCCTGGCTGTAGCCGTCCCAGAGATCGCCGGAATGAATGATGAGCTGGGGGTCGAGCCTTGCGATTCGGTCGATGACTTGCTGATGCGTGGCGAAGCCGGTGCGCGTATCGCCGTACGCCGCGAAGTGAAGCGCACCGGCGCCAGCTCCGCCCGTCCCGCCCGCGCCGCCGACAGCGGCTCCAGCCGCACCGCCGGAGCCGGTGGGTCCGCTGCCCGCTGCTCCGCCCGACCCCGTCGAACCCCCGGAACCGAAGGAACCGCCCGAACCGCCAGAAACGTCGGATCCGGCGGCGCCCCCCGAGGAAGTCGTGCCGCCCGCGCCGCTACTGGATTCGCCCGCGGTTCCCCCCGTCGTGACCGATCCTCCCGAGAGCGGCGAGTTGTTCGACTCCGCGCTCTGTCCGCATGCCCAGAGGGTGCAAGCCGCGAGTAGGAAGGTGATAGGGCCGACGGCAATGTCAAAACGCATAGGGACCTCGTTAAGAGCAGCGGCCCGAAGGCCTCCCGAGCACCACAATCATCGTGAGCCGCGTGAGCTTACTGTGAATCTCGACTGGCGTCCCGCGGCGCGTCGGTTGGAAACGCCCTGACTGAGAAAATTTGCTCGCAGGGTACGCTTAGCCCATCCTCTCGAACTGAACGCCGTCGATGAATCCGTCGACGGCCCGGAAACGAAACCATGAGCTTGATGACACGACTGAGGATCGGAGCGGCGACAGCGGCCCTTCTCGCCGATCGCCTGCGGCTGCGCCGACGAGGACCACGGGCAGACCAACGATGCCGGCGTCGACGCAGCCGAAGGCGGGACTGGAGGCGCGGGACCCGAAGCAGGAGACGACCGGGGACAGGGCGGCTCGGTGAACTGCGCCACGGTCGGATGCGCCGCGCCTCCGCTTTGCAGCACCGGATGTACCGAGGTGTGCGGGTGCTGTCTCTGCGGGGAGGGCACGACACAGGGCAATCTCGTGTGCGCGGGTGGCTGCTGGGCGCTCCTCGACGGCGCCGCGGATTGATCGCGAAGCGTACGCCGGTCGAATTGCGAGCCTGAAACAGCCAGTCGCGGGCACTCCAATTCGCAGAGCCGAAGCGAGCTCGTCGAGCGCACAAACGCGGACATCGGAACTACTGAGCCGTCGTACTTAAGTTGTAGAACACGGATCCGTTCACCCAAAGACCGGTCGAGCCCATGAAGCCCGTTCGGTTCGTTCTCGAAGAGCGCACGCCACCTAGGAACACAAGCGCACAAGGATCCCTATGACAACTCTCGTCGGCACCGGAATATCGCTCAAGCCCAACGTGCAAGGCGCCGTGCAGGAGGCGATCCGCGCGGCCCAGCGCCCGCTCGGCAAAGTACCCGCCAGTTTCGGCTTCGTCTTCGCCGGTCCCGAACGAGATCTCACGGCGGTTCTCTCGGTCGCGAGGGAGCTTTCGGGATGCGCGAATCTCGTCGCCAGCTCGACGGCGGGGGAGTTCAGTGAGCGGGGGCTCATGCATGGCGGAGTGGTCGTCATGCTCGTGGCATCGAGCGACACGACCTGCCGTTCCGCTTTTGCGACAGGGCTCAAGGAAGATCATCGCAATGCCGCGTTGTCGCTCTTCAAGGGACTGGTGGAGGCGCGGCACGCGGCGGCATCGAAAAATCACAAGAACCTGACCACGGTGCTTCTCACCGACGGGCTGGCCGGCAAGGGAGAAGACCTCGTTCTCGAGCTTTTCGAGCGAGGGCAGTCGACGATGCAAATCGTGGGAGGGGCTGCGGGGGACGAGGGTGCCTTCAAGGAAACGCAGGTGGGATGTGGAACGCGCGCGGCTCCCAATGCGGCGGCCGCGATTCATATTTTCAGCGCGAAGCCCTGGGGTGTCGGCGTCGGCCACGGTCTGCGTGCCACCACCAAGCCCGTGCGCGTTACGAAAGCCAACGGGAACGTGGTGCACGAGATCAACAACGCTCCGGCCTTCGAGATCTACAAACACCACGCAGCAGCGCGCGGCGTTCACTTGAATGCCTCCAACGCCGGCTCCTACATGATCGCCAACGAGCTCGGCATCCACTTCTTCGACAAAGTCAGCCGTGCGAGAGCCCCGCTCTCGGTAGGCACCACCGGCTCGCTCACCTGTGCGGCGGCCATTCCGGAGGGGGCGATGGTGAGCGTTCTCGACGGAGACCCCGACAGCATGGTCGAAGCCGCCGCCAGCGCCGCGCAAGAAGCGCAAGAGCACCTGCAAGGAGCCAAGGCGGCGGGTGTTCTTCTGTTCGATTGCGTGTGCCGCGGGATGATCTTGAAGGATGGCTTTCAGCGCGAAATCGACGCTGTGCGCAAGGTCTTCGGCGACGTTCCGGTGGCCGGGTTTCTCACCTACGGAGAAATTGCCCGCTATCGCGGGCGCCTCGACGGCTGGCACAACACCACCGCCGTCGTCGCCGCCATTCCGGGGTGATGGTTCGAGTGACTCAACGCACGTCGACGCGGTCGACGGTGATGGTCGAGTCTGTGGCGCTCACGTTTTTCATTCCGGTGACGCGTAGTTTGAACGTGTGATTTCCGCCGGCGAGCACCGGGCTCGTCCACAGGACCTGATCACCCATGCGCTGAGCGGAGTAGTAGTCGATCATCGTCTCGGTGCCGTTGTCCATCGAGATCGCGCCGATGCCGTAACGGGGGTCCTTGACACCGTAGAAGACGAGCTGGGTGCCGTTGAACGCCAGCGTCACGGTTTGTCCCGAACCCGCGTCCGCACCGCCCGCCCAGTGATTGGTCTTCATGTAAAGATCAGGTGTGGTGATCGTGGAGCAAGTGGCCATAGGGCATTGTTTCCACCCGCCTTGCGGCATGTAATTGAATTGGTTGGAACCCGTCCCGATGACGCTGTCGTCGATGGTCGTCGTTGCCCCGCTGTCGTCGGCCGTTCCGCCGCTGCCTCCGTTTCCCCCATCACCTCCAGCGCCACCGGTGCCGCCCGCCCCGCCCTCGCCCCCCGTTCCGCTCGCGCCCCCCTCTCCGGCCGATCCCGTCGGTCCACTCGACGTATCGGGAGGCATGGTCGTGCTCGAGCTGGTCGTGTCGGTCGTCGAGCCGGTGGTGGTCATCTCGCCTGAAGTGCCAGCGCTCGCGTCCGCGTTGGGAGATGCTTGCGAATCGTCGAACTCGCACGCCGCTGCTGTTAGAAGAAGACCAAGCACCGACAGTCGCGCGACGTGAAGATTGCACATGGCTTCGTCCTCCGACAATCTGAGAAAGTTCGCGCCGAGTGTCTAGCGGATTACGTCGACCCGGTCGACCGTGATGGTCGTACCGGTGCTGCTCGGGTTCTTGGTGTGAGTGGCGCGAAGTTTGAACGTGTGCCCCCCAACGGCGAGGACCGGGCTGGTCCACAGCGGCTGGTCGCCTGCCCGCGTGGCTGAAAAGAAATCGACCATCGTTTCTCCGCCGCCATCGATGGAGACGGCCCCAATGCCGTTCTTGGGATCCTTGACGCCGTGGAAGACGATCTGCGTGCCCATGAAGGCGAAGGTGAGAAATTCGTTGGCGCCGGCGTCCGTACCGCCGGCCCAAGAGTTCGTCGTCATGTAGAGCGGCGGCGTGCTCATCGTTGTGCACGGGTTGCAATGGTTCCAAGGCCCAGCGGAGTAGTTGAACTGGTTTTGGCCGGTCCCGGTGACGCTGTCATCGACCACGATCGGTGGCCCGGCGTCACGAACCGTGGTGCCCCCGGTCCCCCCGTCCATACCGCCGCTGCCGCCTTGGCCGGCTCCACTCGATCCACCGCTACCGCCGCCTCCCGTCGATCCTCCCCCGGTGCCACTCGCACCCCCGTTCGAGCTACCGCCCAACCCCGTCGTGGTGACGCTCGTACCGGCTCCGCCCGTTCCATCGGTCGACGACGTCCCCGAGCCGCCCGTGCCTCCGCTGCCGCCCAACGTGGTCGATGGCAACGTGCCGGCTTGCCCCCCCGTTCCAGGCCCCCCGCCGTCGAGACCGAACTCGGATTCGATCGCATGGGCGCAAGCCATTGGCACGCTCACGAAGCACCACGCGAGAGCGATGCGACTGCCGAATCTGCGCACGAGACGCGCGGCGCCCAGACTTCGAGAAGACTCAGGCATGGTAAAACTCGGTGGTTAGTTGCTTCGAAGACACCATGTCGTCCGCTCGACTGGACGGTGTCCGTCGGCTGTCCCGTCCATGACCGGGCGCCTTAACTCTAGCACCCGTCATACCACTTCGAGACTGGCCTGACCAGTGCGCTCCGTCCGGGTTCGCCTCACCTACTGCATGGGTGAATTCGGATGGTGTCGTCGTAATTGCATCCGATGCGGTGCCGAAATCGCTGATCCGAATTCGCTATCGAGCCCCGCGGCCTCATGCCCACCGCGCGTCGGGTCAACCTCAGTTGTTGGATAACCCGACGTAGATTGGTCTGGCCGCTGAGCACCATGGCCGTTATGCTCCTTGCACCTCACCTTGGAGGTAGCGCACATGCCGAAGCTTGACGCGAGCCGGGGGGCACACGTCCATCATCGACGAATCGGTCCGCCTTCTCTGCCAGCTTTCGCCCTTCTCTTCGGTTGGGGAACCGGACTGGCTTTCGTGGGTCCTGGCTGCGGACAGGGGGCCCCTATCGACGCCCCCGGCCCCGGCTATTCCCTCGACGGCGCGACCGTTACGCCTGATCAAGGCTCATCCACTGAAGACGTCGCGAGCGTCCCCGACGGTTCGGCCGATGTGAACTCCTCGAATGACGTCGTGGTGCCCGAAGACGTCGTCTCGAGAGACATCGGAACGGATGCGCCTGCCGCCTTCGATCGTGAGGCCATCAAGGCGCTGATGTCGAAAGTCGCGCGCTATGAGCTGAGCCAGCTCGGAACCAATCCGGACAACGGATGGGTCAACGCGGCCTTTTACGCCGGACTGATGGCGACTTTCCGGACGACCGGCGATGCGGCCTTCCGCAGCGCGGCGATCAGCTGGGGCCAATCCAGAAATTGGTCGCTCGGGCCAGCGAAATCCGGCGACACGACATGGGCCGATAACCAGTGCTGCACCCAAACGTACCTCGAGCTCTATCTGCTCGATCCGGTCAACACGTACATCACCAAGACCCGCTCTGCCTTCGACGCGATGATGGTCAACCCGGATGCCGGCCGCGCCGTCTGGTGGTGGTGCGATGCCCTGTTCATGGCCCCTCCGGCCCTCGCGCGGCTCGGCGCGGCAACCAAGAACCCGGCCTACTTCAGTTTCATGAACACCATGTTCTGGGACGCGAAGGCTTTCCTCTATTCGGACGCGAATAATCTGTTCTGGCGCGACGCGAAATACAAGAGCGGCAATACTTTCTGGTCACGCGGGAACGGATGGGTCGTAGCGGGTATTGCCCGCATCCTCGAGTACTTGCCGGCCAACGATCCGAAGCGTGCCGAGTACGTGTCGCTGCTCACCACGGTGCTCAACGCGGTCGCGAGGCTCCAGGGTGCCGATGGGATGTGGCGCTCGAACCTGCTCAATCCAGCGCAATTTCCGAATCCCGAAAGCAGCGGCACTGCGTTTTTCACGTACGCGATGGCGTGGGGGCTCGAGCAGCAGATTCTTCCCAGCGCCACATTTCTTCCGGTGGTCCGCAAAGCGTGGAATGGGCTCGTGGGCGCCGTCAATGCCGAAGGGCGCGTCGGCTGGTGTCAGCTGGTCGGTGAGCAACCGGCTGCGGCCACGCAGGACAGCACCATTCCCTATTGCGCAGGAGCTTTCTTGCTTGCGGGCAGCGAGCTCGTCAAACTCTAGCCGGACGGCCCCACATGCATTCGGGAACGGTACCAGGCCTGACCATTTGGGCAGCGGCCTCGATGAGGCATCTGTTCGATGGATTGTGCGGAATTCTTGCTTCCGCCAGAATCGGCAGCGATGACTGGTCAGACCACGTTGTGCCATGGTATGACCGGCGAGGAGGTGGTTGCGCCCATGCCTAGCTCAGTAACTTCGGGATCGAACCGCGGCTATCAATTGTTGTGCTCGATTTTGGTGGCGGGGTTCTTGATGGCCCTGGCTTGGTTTACCGGTTGCGGAGTCAGCGATGTCAAACAGGTGGCTGGCGCCACGGCGACAGGGGCTGGCGGCAGTACGATGGCCGGTGACAACGCGACCGGAGTCGGCGGCGATTTTACGACAGGCACCGGCGGGGACCCGGGAAGCGGTGGCGCGGGGCCGGATGTCGATGGAGGCACGGTGATACCGCCGCCGCCCAAATCCGAGCGGGTCGATTTGGTCATCAACGACGCCTGGAAGTTCATCAAGTCCGATGCTCCAGGGGCCGAGCAACCCGCGTTCAACGACATGGCCTGGGCGACGGTCAACCTACCGCACACTTGGAACGTGCCCGATGGCCAGGATGGTCCGGCCACGACGCCCGCCTACTATCGCGGTCTCGGTTGGTATCGGAAGCACTACACGATTCCTGCCGACATCATGCAGGGCAAGAAGATTTACCTGCAATTCGACGGCGTCGGCTACATGACCAACGTGTGGGTGAACGGTACGAAGGTCGGCACGCACAACGGCGGTTACTCGGGATTTCGCTTCGACATCACCAAGGTGGCGAAACTGGGCGCCGACAACGTCGTCGCCGTCCAGGTGGACAACACCCAGTCCGTCGATGGGAAGAGTTACAACATCATTGCGGGTGCGAGCACGGCCAGCCTCCCGCCGCGGAGCGGCGACTTTACGTTCTTCGGTGGCATCTATCGCTACGTTCACATTCTGGCGACCGATCCCTTGGCGATTTCCCCCATGGATTTCGGTTCGTCGGGCGTTTACCTCAAGACGACCAACGTGAGCGCGGCATCCGCCGACTTGACCGCGACGATCAAGCTGCTGAACGGGACGGCTTCACCTGCGACGGCATCCGTCGACCTGATCCTCCTCGATCCGACGGGCATGATGACGCTCCAGACGTTCTCCGGGATGCAGGCGGTGCCGGCGAACGGCGGCGCCGATCTGGTCATCAACGCCAAGATCATGAATCCTCACCTCTGGGATGGCGTCAATGATCCCTACGTCTATCGCGTCAACGTCATCCTCAAAGACGGTGACCGGATCGCCGATGCCGTCGGGCAGCCGCTCGGGTTTCGGTCCTACAAGTTCGATCCCAACACCGGTTTTTCGCTGAACGGCAAGCCGTACTCCCTGCGCGGCGTGTGCATGCACCAGGACCACAAGAACAAGGGCGGCGCGTTCTCGCCTCGCGACATCGACAACGACTTCGCCATGGTCAAGGAGGTCGGCGCCAACTGCATCCGCTTCGCGCACTATCAACATCCCCAATATACGTACGACAAGGCCGATCAGATGGGCATCATCGGCTGGGCCGAGAATGCGGTGGTCGACAGCATTTACGATACGCCTGCGTTCTTCGCGAACGCCAAGACGCAGCTCCAAGAGGTCATTCGCCAGAACTACAACCATCCGTCGCTTTTCATCTGGGCGCTCTCCAACGAGATTCTCCTGCGCTTCAGCCACGCGGCAGACGGTACGGTTCTCACCGCCGCTCAGCGGTCGGCGCGCATTCTCGACTTCGTGACGCAGCTGAACCAACTCGCGCACCAAGAAGATCCGAGCCGGATGACGATCAACTCCTGCGCCAACAACGATCAGGACGACCCCATCAACTTCATTACCGATATCAATGCCTTCAATACGTACAATGGCTGGTACTATAAGACGATCGCCGATTTCGCCCCGTGGGCCGACGCGAAGCACGCGATGTACCCGACCAAGCTCATCGCCGTCGCCGAATACGGCGTCGGCTCGAGCATCATCCAGCACGAGCTCCCCACCACACCGTACGAAGTGACCGTGGCCAACCGCACGACAGGCAAACAGATCGAAGAATACGCGGCGATCTTCCACGAAAGGCATTGGAAGATGATCCAGGCGCGCCCGTGGATCGTGTGGACCAGCATCTGGAACATGTTCGACTTCGCGTCGGATTACCGCAACGAGGGGCTGGTGCCCGGCTTGAACACCAAGGGTCTCGTCACCTACGACCGGGTGACCAGGAAGGATCCCTTCTATTGGTACAAGGCCAACTGGTCCAAGGAGCCGTTCGTCCACATCAACTACCGTCGTTTTACGACGATGCCCAAGAGTGCGACCGAGATCAGGGTTTATTCGAACCAGGCCGAAGTCGAGCTCAAGCTCAATGGCAACTCGCTCGGTAAGAAGCAGGCCCCCGATCACCTGTTCGTGTGGACGGGGGTGACGTGGGCACCCGGAGCGAACGTCGTCGATGCGATCGCCGGCGGCTCGACCGACCAGGTCACCTGGACGAACTAGTTACTCGTAACCTGCGTTACCCGGGAAGTTCCAGGTACTCGAGGCCGCGCGTGTTGATGGCGTAGTCGTAGACGTGCAGGCGCGCGAACGGCTGTTCGCCGCCGAGACTCGCGCTGCGCAGGGACTCGATCGCGGTGAACAGGCGCGTCGCGCCGCCGGTCACCGTTTCTTTGCCGCGGGGCGTGGGGACGAGCATCAGGCAGCCGCCCCCCATCGCGCCGGCATACATCCCGCCATGAATCAAGCCTTCGGCGAGGAGGTGTTCGAAAGGATAACGAAGGACTTTTCGTCCGGCCGCCTCGTCGTAAACGCTCTGCGTCGCGCCGGGATCGATCCTCTCGCGAAGATCCAGATACTCGGTGAAGAGTGTGCCGAGACTGGGCCAGTCCTCGCGGCGAACGGCGTCGACGATTCGCTCGTGCACTTCCAAGGACTTCACCACCGCGGCAAATCGCTTCGGATCGCGCGAGACGTAGGCGTAATGGCGCATGTTGAGACCGCGGCGGAGCCCCGTCGCTGCTGGCCGCTGGATTCCCGAGTTGACGAGGACGAGGTTCTCTCGGAGCATGACCTCGTCGACTTCGAGCACCGTCAGATCCGACTCGAGAAAGCCGGTCGCGGGCGGGTATTTGATGGACTTGACCGACGGATAGAGAGGTCCATCGGTATCTTGCTTGCCCGATTTCAAACCGACTTCGTTTTCGAGGAGCAGCGCGAGCGACGACAGCGTGGCCGGTTGCGCCAGCTCGTCCTGCTGCGACGCCCCGTAGAGGGCACGCAAAAGGCAGAGCGCCACGCACGAGCTCGAAGCGAACCCTGATCGGGACGGTCCCGAACTGCGCACGACGAGCCGCAGACCTCGCTGGCCGGTGAATCGTGCGACGTCATGAAGCACCCGTGCAGGTTCTGCCGCATAGGCACCCGGATTTTCGCGATAGCCGATGATGCGGGCGAAAACGAGGGAGTACTTGAGCAGGAGCAGCGGATCTTTGATGTCCTTGAAGCAGGTCTCGGGCAAAAAAGGCGCGCCGGGCGGGACGGCGAAAAAATCTTCGGCGTTATCGGCGGTGATCACCGCACAGTTGGGCCGATCGGTTTCCAGCCGGCTCACGGTTTCGATGATCAGCACCGGATGGTCGAGCGGCTCGAGAGTGGCCGATACCGGAGGTTCGGGCGGGCTTCCCTCCTTGTCTGCGAGATCGACCGCAAAGTTCAATACGACGCCGCCCCGCAACTTGGAGAACGTCCAGTTGTCCGAAGCGTTGGCGGACGAGATGCCGACGCGCATGGGGGAGGTGGCGCGGTAGCTCTTGCTGGCATCTTTGAGCCGCAGCGACTCGCTCGGGCGCCACGGCATCTGCGACAAGAGCGACTCCCTGGCCAGTCGAAAATCGAGCATCTCCCGTTCGTTCACGGCGCTCAAGAACTGATTCATGTAAATGAGGTAGCCGTCTTCGCCCGCATCGGAGAGCGAAACGTCCTCGATGACGTCGAGAATCTGCGCGCGTGTGCCCTCCGAAGCGCTGACGTCAGCGAGGATGGCTTCGAGCTCGCCCTTCGCGGGCAGCATGCCAATTTCTCGCATGCGCCACAGGATCGCCGCCAACACCAGGATCGCTCGCTCCTGGAGCAAATGAATCCGCGCGTCGGCTGGTGCGGTGTCCTTTCGAAGGAACCGGCGAATTTCATGCACCGCCTCGACGAGAGATCGCGAATCGGCCGCGAAGAGTATGTCTTCCGGTCGCTCGTCGGAATCCTCACGCAAGATTCGCATCGCCTGCGCCACGGCGCAGCGCCGCACGACGTGCGGCCATAGGTGCCGTGTCGTGCCGGGCTCCCGCGTATCGATGAGCTCGGAATACCCCAAGCCAGACGGACGGGGATTCACGTCGAGAACCCAGGGTGTGATCTCGCCTGCCGTGCGTTCGATTTTGACGTCGACCCCCATCAGACAGCAGCCATCGCCGGCGTCTGCTTCGAGGCACGCCGCCGCCTTGACGGCTTCGCGCAGGGCGGCATCGAGGTCCCCATTGGTGAGCGCCAGCCCCTCGAGGGCCCCGTCCGACAGCTTGACGATTCGCCCGCCGCGGCCCACCGACGCCGCGACTTCGGCAGGATCGCCGGCCACCTGCAAGTAGCCGGACTCGGCGACGAAATCGGTTCCGTTCCACGCGACGTTGACCCGAAGATCGGCGCTCGCCGGCGGTGATCCGAAGCGAACGTTGCCGACCAGCGGTCGCACGATGAGGTCACCGTGGAGTTTTTGCAGCCAGCCGATGCGCTCCAGCACCTCGCTGGCTCGGGCGCGGGACCATTCGAAGTCCATCACCCCCGAGCCCTCGGTGCCGAATCGAGGTTGCACCACCAGACGCCGCCGCCCGGTCTCGACGACGAAAGCGTCGAGCGAACGGGCAATGGCCGGCCCTTCGCTCTTCGGTTCGATGAGCATGCATGGCGGCGTTTTGACGCCACGCGCCCGCAAGCGCACATGGGTCACGAACTTGTCTTCGCTCTGCGCGGCGGCCGCGTGAGGATTGGCGAGAAAACAGCCGGCAAGGCTGTTCGCAAGTTCGCGATGGCGTTCCCGCTCGTCGGGTCCCAAACAAAGAAAAAGGGCGCCGTCGAGGGGGAGTGGCGGCGAAAGCTCGCTTTCGAGAAGCCCTCCGTGGCCGTCTTCGAAGATCGCACGCCGAGCCACGTTGCCGGGACCGAGCCAGTCACCGCGGACCCCAATGACGTTCAGCAGTGGACGACCGTCGGATCCGACGTTGCCGTCCGACGCATCCACGACGAGCGTGTGAAGCTCGCTCGTGAAGCCGCAGCCCTCGACGAACACCACGCCGAGATTGACGCGCCCGGGAAGCCAGTCGCCGCGGCCCACTGGATCCATCGCGATGCAGAGCTCGGGCGCGGCCGTTTCGCTCGCCACGCGTTCGATGGCCGTTTCGCTCACCCTTCGCAGAAACTCCTCGCGCCGAGAGCGCCGCTCGTCCGAGAGGCAGTGCACGAGCCACCCCCGAGGCAGCGCGATGCGCGGATGATCGGCCAATGCTTCGAGCGCGGTCGACGTCACCGAGCGACGAGCGATCGCCGCCGCACGAGCGCGCATCTCTTCGGTGAGGCGGGCACGAAGCTCCGCCAGGGGCCCGAGCTCCTTTTCGATCGCGTCGACGGCGAGGCAGCGGAGCGCCACCGACATTTCCGAAGGGCCGAGCACGCGCCCATCCGAAAACCCAAGCAACTCCGTACTGCGCCGGACCGCCCGTTCCACCGCTTCCCGCACTTTGGGTGCGGTGATCTCCAATTGGTGGCGGTAGAAGGTCAGATCCTCAGTTGTCACGGCGCCCAAAGTACCCTCCCCCGAAGGTGGCTTCCAAGTACTCCTGACCGGCGATAGCGAAATTGCGGAGCACCACCCGGTCGTCGCGACCGATGGCGTCCCAGTTCAAGGGGCGTCCCTCTTTTCGGGCAGCCTTCGTTTCCCATTCTTCTTCGCGAAGATTGAATCGATCCCAGAGGCCGATTCCGACGTTCGGCTCGAGGTGAATGAACCGCCACGAGACGATCTTGCCTTCGAATCGGCCGCTGCCGTCCTCCAGGATGATGCGCGATGAAAGGCGCTTGCCGGCCGCATCGTAGCGCGGCTCGATGTCGACCAGGCGCCCCTCGCGCTCGAACACGGGGGTGACCAGGTAATCGAGCATCATGTACGCCGGCCACCCGTAAGACACGCCGCGCAAGTCGCGACCGATCGGGCGGCCGCGCTTCGTCTGGAATATTTTCTCGAACTCCGGCGCGTAACGAGCGAGGGCCTTCATCACGAGCGGCACCTGATCGGCGAGCCCCTTGCGAATCGTCTCGTGGTACTCGTCCTCGATGAACTCTTCCGCGAGCGGCTCGAGCGTGCCGCCCCGCCCGACGTTGGTCGCCACTTGCAGGCTCGCCAGGGCGATGAGGTGGGTGAGATCGTAGGGGCGGTCGGGGGCGGACGATGACGCGACGATGCGAAGGGAACCGTAGATTTGCGACCGGGGGAGGCGATCGCGCAGCACGGACACGCCCCACTCCAGGATCTGCCGGTCGACGAAGTTGGTCATGTATTCGGGGCTCGCCCAGAACTCGGGTGTGGTGCGCGCCGCCTCCTGGATGACCATGTTTTGCTTGAAGGCACGCTCGTACACGAAGAGAGCCGCCGCGGAGAGCTCCTCCTCGTTCCACGCCCCTTTGCCTTTGCCGATCTCGAACACTTTGAGGTTGCGGGCACCCGATTCCGCGGCCCCCTTGATGAGCACGAGCGGATGAGCCTCGCTGAAACGGCGCAGTCCGATGTAGCGATCGCGTCCTTCGGCGATCTGGCGCAATGCTTCGGTGCGGCTCACACCCTCCTGATAGGCGGTGAGCCAGTCGATTTCGGGCGGCATCTCGACGCCGCTCGAGCGATACACCTCGGGATAGAGGCTCTTGTCGTAGGTGACGTCGGTGTGGACGAGCGACTGCACGGTATAGGGCAGACCCTGATCCTCGAGCTGCCCGGAAACGTAGAGCGCGTTGCCGTGATAGGGCACCAGCGATCCGGCGATCACCGGCCGGCTGAATCGAGCGGCGACGCGGATTCCCTTGGGAGTGAGGGCGCCCGACTTGTCGAGAGCGCGCGTCGTTTCTTCCGCGGCGGCCTGAGTCATGCCCTTGCTGCGCACGAGAGCACCGACGAACTCGGCGCGCGAGAGATAGAGATGACCGCTGTTGCACGCGAGAACCTTGCGCTTGGCCCCCTTCGCTTCTACGAATTCGTCGTAGCGGTTCACGATGATGTTGACGCCGGGCCTGCCTTCGCCGACGAGCTCGCGGCAGAGCGACGGACCCTCTCGGAACGCACGCGAGATGTGCGTCCGGCCCACGGGGAAGAGAAACACGACGTTGACCCGGCGATCGGCGTCGATGAGGGCGGGGTCGAACTCCGGGAACACCACCGGGACGGGAAACGAGTCATTGCGGAGGAACGCGATTTCGCGGAGCTGGTTGTAAGCTCGCCAGGCTCTTTCTTCGCGCGTCGCGCCGCCCGCTCCGATGGCCGCGACGTCGTGCCCGTCGAGGGCGTTGCCGAGCAGAGCATCTTGCTCGGTTTTAGGCAAAAGGTTGATTTCGGTGTGCTGGGTGAGCACGAGGCGCAGGTAACGATGGAGCCACTCGTGGCGCTTGGAAGCGAGCGCGTAGAGCTCGCTTTCGCTCATCCGGTCGAAGCCCACTCCCGTCTCGGCGCCGCGCAGATAATTCCAGGGCAAGTAGAGCGAGTCGTGGTCGTTCACCGTGTCGGCGAAGAAAACCGCGAGATCGTCCCAGAAGCGGACCCAGCTCACCCGCTCGGGCTCGACTTGCACGTGCTCGATGGTCTGCGAGAGCGCGAGGGTGACGTAGAAAAGCTCGACGGCGATGGCGAGGCGCTCGAGCTTGCCCCGATCGTCACCGAGAGTCTGCGACAGCCGGGCGAGGTCGCCCATGTCTTCGTAGCCGCCGGCGATCTTCTTCCAGTTCTCGAGGACGATCTCCCGGCCCGTGTAGAGGCCGGCGAGATTCTTGTGAAAGAGCTCCTTCTGTCGGCGGAGCCGTTCCTCGCCGGTCGGATAAAGTTCTTCCACGGCGCCCGAAATGCCGTGGTAAGCGCAAGCCAAGAACTTGCCGACGAGCGCGTTGACTTCCTTGCGAGTGCTCTCCCGCTCGGATGCCGACGGCGCGGCAAGAAGGCTCTGCACGCGGGTCAAAAAGGCATCGAGAATGGCGCGCGCTTGGGCGTGGCCCTCGTCCATGCCCTTGCCTTGCACGAGCGGCAAAGTCTCGCGGAATCCGCGTTCGCGTTGATTGAAAATTTCGATGCGGAGCTGCCGAGCACGCAACGCTTTTCGGCGTTCGCGCGCTTCGGTCTCGCCGGCATGAACGGCCTTGGACGAGCTCTCGCGCCCGAGCACCTGCTCGAACTTCTGGCTCGCCGGAACGAAGCGTGGCCGCACGATGGCCGCGAAGGCGTCCTCGACCTCGTCGGCCGTGGGTAGATCGAAATCCGGGGCACGCTTCGCCTTGGGGACGAGAGCCATCGCGCGTTCGAAGCCGGCGCGCAGCTCGTCGATCTTCACCTTTGATTGCCCCACGACGACGTACATGCCGCCGAGGGCGAGCCATGTCGCAAAGTCGAGCCTCCCCAAATCGATGCCTGCGGCCAGGCGGCTCATGGCCCGGGTGATGTGAACGTCGCGCGGACGGTGCCGCTTGTAGCGAAGCGAGCGCTCCTCTTCGCTGATGCACTCGGCAGCTTCGTCGGCTTCGGCGATGGCGGTCCTCACGCGATCGAAGGTGCGCACGGCGGTCGCGATGGCCTCCGCGCGGGCAGGGCCTTCGGCCGCACTCGCCGCGGTCAGCGCAGCGTCGAGGATCTCCTGCGCGCGGCGCCTCTTGGTCGTCATCTCGTGACGCAGGCGCTCGATGACCCGATCCCCCAGGCCGATCGCCCGGTAAATGCCTCTGCGCTGTCCGGTGATGGTCTCGCATGCGGCGAAGAACATCATGACGTCTTGGTAGGTGAGCATCCGGCTGCCGCGTCCGGAGATGCCGTCGGTGAGGGCCAGCGCGCTCCGCGGGTTGCCCTCCAGCATCAACGCGACGAGCTTCGGCGGGTCGGCGATCAAGTCGAGCAGCTCGCGGAAGGCGATCGAAGTGTTGAGCACGTCGGCCCCTTGCACTTCGCGTTCGTAGATGCGCCCGGGACCGCGCAACCGGAGCACGAGGGCGTGGATCGCCCCCTTCATGGGGACTTCGAAGGTATCCGCCCCCACTCGGTACACCATCGAGCTTTCGAACAGAGCGCGCCGTCGATCGAGCGGAAGATCTTTGATCCCGGGCCAATTCGCGAGGTCTCCTCCGTAGACTTCGGCGCTCGCGCGCATCTGGTCTTCGCTGAGTCCCACGTCGGAGAGCGCTTGCATGACCCGATCGGCGATCTGGGTGAGCTGCGTATCGTCGGTGTAGTAGAAGACGTCCTGAGTCGAAGCCATCGTCGACGAGACGAGGCGCAAATCGGCCGGCGGCACGAGCGGTGGAAACTTCGTGACGAGCTCGGAGATACGCGCGGAGTCGACCCGCTCGTCCAACCGGAACACCTCGTAGAGCAGGTGGGCGAGGCGGCGGCGCCGATCGAGTGTCTTCTGGCGACGTGCCCGCTCTTCCGAACCTTCGTGGAGGCGCAGGATCGCCGCTTGCTGCTTCTCGATTTCCGACAGCGGCGTGAAGCCGTACATCATCAAAAAGACGAGGTTCTGCCCCTCCTCGTCGAGCGAAGACGTCAGGTGCTCGCCCGTCTTGGCCAGAATCTCGAAAATCCGGATGCCCCCCGAGTATCGGATGTCCTGGACCGTCTTGTATTCGGCCGGCGTGACGACGCGCCCTTGGCCGTCGCGCCCCGCTTCGCGAAGGCAGCGGGCGATGGTCCACGCCTTGTAAAAGACCATGAAGCGCTGCACTTGCTCGGCGCCCACGATCATCTTCTCGACGGCCCAGCGCGCCGCGAGGTTGCCGAGGAGCGTGTCGCCGCCGTTGACCTCGTGCCACGGTTGGCCGAGCGCCTGAATCGCTTCTGCGATCTTGGCGACGTTGAAAACGAGAACGTCGCCCCCCTTCATCTCCCGCACGCCGATGTAGCGCGATACGTATTCGCGCAGCGTTTCCTGGGACAGGAGTTTCTTGGCAACCCACATCTGCCATTCGAAATCGGACTCGAAGTCGCCGACGTGGAGAATGGCTTCCCGGGCGAGCGCCAGTACGATGGCGTGCATGCTGGGCGGGATGCCCATCTGCCGGAGCTTGGTCTCGTTTTGCAGTCCGAGAACGAAGGCCAGGAAAAGCCCGTCCTTCGGCACGCAGTAGCCGCCGTATCCCTCCGACGCTGCCGGCGTGCCGCGGTCGGCGTCGTGGCGCAGGTGCATCTGGTCGGCCATGAGCTGCTGGTCGCCTTCGCCGACCGACTCGATGAGCAGCGCGACCGCGTTGGCGAACGCCTTGCCGGCGGTCATGTTCGCGTTTTCGGATGTCTTCTGAATTTCCTGCCAGGCGAGCGCGGGGCGCACCTCGACGCCCGCTTCGTTGATGAGCGAGTAAAATTCGCGCCCCGCGTGGCAGGCAAAGCTGTCCGCGCCTCCGACCCACTGATTCCACCGAACGATGGAGTCCATCTCTTCGGCGCCGAGATCGACGCGGCTCGGCGTATAAAGAAGGTTGTAACGCTTCTTTCCGCCGGTCGCGCGGTAGTTGTAGAGCGGGCTTTCGGTGAGCCCCTGCGCGCCGTGCGCAGCCAGGACCGAGCGCCGCGCGAACGAGTAGGCGAGCTGGGTGTAATTACGCAGGCACTCACCCTGGGTCGAGAGGAGGTTCAACTTCGGATGACGGCGGTCCAGCTCTTCGATCACCTCTTGGCGGGCGATGGAGCGAATCGAGAACGCCAGATCGGAAGCGAAATCGGCGTCATGTTCGATGACTTGTCGCGCCGCGGCGAAGGCATCCTTGCCCGATGCAGCCAGCTCGTCGATCGCGAGTTGAATCGCGTGACCATTGGCCTCGACGACCTTGGGGATCGCAAGCGCCACCAGCCTCTCGCGGCTCTTCGCGATCCGTTCGTCGACCCACGGCGGCTCTTTCGGCTCGCGCGGGTCCTGTACGACGCCGGTCTGCCGCTCGTGTTCTTCGATGAGAACGATGAGGCGCGCGATCTCTTCGGACACCGGACGGTTGGTGGCCATGATCGTGCCTAGCGCGACAGCACGAGGGGCATTGTTTTCTGCCATCGCTTCCTGAACGACGGCTTCCATCTCGAGCTCGGCGATGACCTTCTCGGCGATCGCCGCGACACGCTGGCGCATGTGCTCCGCGCGGGCCTGGATTTCGCCCTCCCAGCCGTGTGCCTTGATGACATTGTACAGCGCCATCTCGGTTTCCAGCCAGGTCTGTACGTACCCTTCGGTCATCCCCGCCGACTCGGTTGTGAGGATGTGGAGCGTCGAAATCGGGCGCCTTCTGCGAGTCGCAAGTCCACTGAGGCGTGTGGCGTCCTTCTCGAGACCGAGCGCCGCGACCGCTCGCGAGGCCGCGTCGGCCAACCCCCCTTCACCTTGAGTGACTCGCGCCACGAGCTCGGCGAGCGGACCCTTGTCGCCGCCGCCATGCAGCAACGTTTCGCGGAGAGCGACGAACCGAGACATCTCGCGCTTCTCCATGCAGATGGCGACGTCTTCGGCGCGGTCCGCCGCCGAGCGTGCCACCAGCGCCGCGACCGACCCCACGGTCCTCTCGAGGCCGTGCCGGCGGACGAGAAGGCGCAAGGTCTCTTCTTCGGCCTCACCTTGGTCGCGAACCGCGTGATCGAGCTCGGCCGCGTGGCTTTCTCGGACCACCAGCTCGCGTGCCAGAGCCACGTATTCGGTATCGGCGACTTCGTCGCAATTCTCGGCCCAGAACTGCGCCGCGTAGCGGAAGAACGCCTCCATCCCGCGCTGGTCGACTTCGGTTTCGATTCGTTCGACGAGGCTCGTCTGCCCGCCGACGGTCACCGGCACCTTGACGATCCGCTCCTTGATGAACATCGGGATGGCTTCGATCCAGTGCTGGCACTTGGAAATCCAGCTGACGTTGCGGACCGCGCCGCTGGCGTCTTTGAGCCGACCGAAGCCCTCCGATGCATACCGATTGTGCCCACCTTTGCGGGTGAGATCGCGCAGTTGCTCGATCTTCCCGGGATGGGTGTCGCGGTTGGCGTTGGCGAGCGCCAAGAGCTGGGTCTCGCCTGGAAAGAAGCGCTGTTGGAGAATCAAGAAGGCCGCCGAGTGTTTGGGCGCGGCGTCGAGCGCGCGCCGCACATCGTTGGCGAGCGCGAACCAGCGGCCCACGCGCGAAGCGAGTGCATCGAGGTCGGCCTGGAAAGGCTCGAGGCCGCGCCGCCCCACGAGCTTGTCGGCGTCCGCTTCTTTGGCGGCGTTGATCTTCTTCGTGGCCGAGGTTTGGTACGCCATCAGGCCCTCTTCCAGGTGCCATAGGGCGCCGCGCAGCTCGGCATGCGAAACCGGCCGGTTCTGGAAGACCAGTTTGGAGAGTCTGGCGATTTGCGTCTGAATCGCGGCGACGCCCTTGGCGGCCTCGCCGAGGGCTTTCACCGGGTTGGAAAGCTCGCGCGTATCCACGTACGTCGCAGCGGAAAGAAGCTGCGTCTGATTGCCGAAAGCGCGCGAGATGCGACCGCACACGATCATGCGGCCTTCTTCCTCGAGCTGCCGCGAAAGGCGCTCGATGTTGGCACCTTCGGTCTCGCGGTCATAGGTCGAGGACAGCTCCTGGTGAACAGCCCGGCGCTTCTCGTCGATGTCTTCCCCCTCGCGCTCGACCAAGAGATCGAAGATCGCGTCTTGGTCGTAGGGGGCGTCGACGTGGTCCTGTCCCAAGATCCAGGTGACCCACTTGTCGCGCCACTTGATGCCGCCGGTGACCGCCGCGGCCATGCCGTCCGCCGAGGCCAGATCGAGAAGCTCGGCTTCGGTCTTGCCGATGACCCCGGAGAGATCGACCTCCTCGACCTCCTTGGCGAGCTCTGCGCTCCGGACCGACTCGACGAACAGCGCGAACACGTTGCCGCTGTCCAGCTGTGGAGCTCGCAGCAGCTTGATGAGCGCAGGGATCGCGTCGGGCCGCACTCGGTCGAGCGTCGCGATCAAATCGAGCACCGCGTGCAGGGACGCACGAGCGTCTTTCCCGCGCGTTCGGGATGCTCCATAGACGTGGCCGAGCGCGGAGAGGACGCCGAACCCCGACAAGATCTCGTCGCGGCGCAGCGTCTGCCGGCGCCCTCGATAACTATATTCGAGCGTCGAAGCCGTGAGCCCACTGGCGGCCGGCGCGATGGTCAGGGCCGGCGCAATCCCTCCGTCGAGGCCCAGGGCTTTGCGCTCCGTATCGATGTCGAGAACGAACTCGTGATTGGAGAGAATGTCGACGCGCATTCCCCCGATCGTCGCGAGGGCGTCGCGCGCCACGGCTGCGTCGGAGAGCGCCGTGAGGAGGCCGAGCCCGAGACGCGCGTGCGCCAGGGCGGTGCACGATACGTTGGCTTCGACAGCCCCTTCGAAGGCGATCGTCCAATCGTCGCCGCTGCGGCGGTATCGGCCCGAGGCCAGGATTTTGAGGGGGGCGAGCGGGTCGCGGCGGCGGGCTCGATAGCTGCCCTGGGGCTTGGATGCCTGCGCCACCATCCGAACGGGCAGGCCCGAACGAGTGTTGCTGGGTGGGGTGTTGGGTGTGGTCAAGTGGTCAGACCACTAGTACTGCAGCGCAATTGTCCTCGCAATACGAAAATTTCGGAATCCGCTCTCGCTTCAACGAACCGCTGCGAGAGGACGCCGATGGGAATTCTTGAACAGGGAAGTGGTGGGGCAGGGAGATATTTTGTTTTTGGTTCCAACCGGCCCGCGCGTTCACGCTGCAGCTCGCCGACACCATCGCTGGAGCAACCCAAGAAATCTCCCCGCCTTCCCGTCTCCCTGTGAATCCCCCGCGGCGATGCACTCAGAGGCACGAACTAGCATTACTGCCGCAGATTTCCGCTACCAGATCGATCGTCGGAGCGGCCATAAGCCCACTTAAACTGACCGAACAGGCGGATTTCTCGGTGTTGCGGAGCGAGGCTGGCCAGGCGCGTCGCGGCTCGTTCGTCTATCGGGGTGATTCCGACGGCCTCGCCGTAGTTTGCGTTGGGTCGGAGCCAAATCTGCAGATCGTGATCTGCCGATGCCAAGACTGCGGCAGTAATGCTAGGCCGGCGGAACGGAAGAGCGGGTCTGTTCGCAGGCGGCGCGGGCGAGCTTGATGGCCTCGATGTACTGGCGCGCCTTTTCGGTGATGGCGGCGTCTTTGCCCGCTCGCAAGAGCGCGAGATCGACGAGGTCGGCACCGGCGCCGAGGGCACTCGCGCCGGCGCGAATGAAGTCTTCGATCGTCTTGAGAGAGACGCCGCCCGTCGGCATGAGGTCGATCTGCGGGAGTGGGGCTTTGAGAGCCCGGATGTAGCTCGGCCCGCCCACCGCGCTGCAGGGGAAGACCTTGACCGCATCGGCCCCGGCTCGCCAGGCGCGCACGACTTCCGTGGGCGTCAGAGCACCCGGCATGATTGGAATCCCCTGGGATCGGCAGCACTCGATCGTCGCTTCGTCCAGAGCCGGACTGACGATGAACGATGCACCCGCGCGAATGCAGCGGAGCGCCGTCTCGCTGTCGAGGACCGTGCCGGCCCCAACCACGACCTCGGGGCCGTAGCGCCGAACGAGCTTTTCGATGACCTGCGTTGCCCCGGGGACCGTCATCGTCACTTCGACGATATCGATGCCGCCCGCCCGTATCGCGTCGACGAGTCGCAGCGCTTCTTCGGCGGAGGGTGCACGCACCACGGGGACGATGCCGGTGGCAAAGATTCTGTGCGTAGTTTCGGATTGGGCCATGTTGGTTATCGCTCGACGCGGGCGCCGCCGCCTTTCATCGCCTTCAGAACGTCGGCCAACGTGGCCATCGTGGTATCACCCGGCGTGGTCATCGCCAGCGCCCCGTGCGCTGCTCCGCACTCGACCGACCACCCCGGATCCTGGCCCGACAAGAAGCCGTAGATGAGACCCGAGGCGAACGAATCGCCGCCCCCTACGCGATCGTAGATGGCGAGATCGTGGCGCATGCGCGCCTGGTAGAGCTTTCCTTCGCAGTAACAGAGCGCACCCCAATCGTTGATGGTGGCCGTCTTGGCGTTTCGCAAGGTGGTGGCGACGACGGAGAAGTTCGGATACACGGCAATGGCAAGCTCGATCATCTCCAGGAACGAGGAGACCTCGAGGTTGTCGAATCCCTCGCCTACGTTTTCGACTTCGAACCCTAGTGACGCGGTGAAGTCCTCCTCGTTGCCGAGCATCACGTCGACGTACTTGGCCAGCGCCCGATTGACCTCTTGCGCACGGGAAATCCCTCCGATCCCTTTCCACAGCGATTCGCGATAATTGAGGTCGTACGAAACGACGACTCCATGACGCTTGGCCGCGCGCATCGCCTCTTCGGCGACGGCAGCCGTCGAATCGGAAAGGGCAGCGAAAATCCCTCCAGTATGAAACCACCTCGCTCCGTCACGGCCGAAGATGCGCTCCCAGTCGATATCGCCGGGCTTGAGCTGACTCGTGGCGGTATGGCCCCGGTCGGAACAACCGAGAGCGCCGCGGATGCCGAATCCGCGTTCGGTGAAATTGAGGCCATTGCGCACGGTGCGGCCGATACCGTCGTAGGGAACCCAGCGAATGTAGCGCTGGTCGACGCCTCCCTGGTAAACGAGGTCTTCCACCAGCCGCCCGATCGGGTTGTCGGTCAGCGCCGTCACGACTGCAGTTTCGAGCCCGAAGCATCGCCGGAGCCCGCGCGCGACATTGTACTCGCCGCCGCCTTCCCACGCGTGGAAGGTCCGCGCGGTGGAGACTCGGGTGTCTCCGGGATCGAGCCGCAGCATCACCTCGCCCAACGAGATCAGATCGAAACGACAATCCGATTTCGGTTTGATGACGAGCGCCATGGCTACCAGCTGTGCATGGTGCCGTCGAGCTTCCGATTGATCGGAAGATAGGCACGATCGTACGGATACTTGCGGGCGAGCTCCTCGTCGATGTCCACACCGAGCCCCGGCTTGTCACCCGGGTAGAGGGTGCCCTCCGCGAACGTGTAGGCGTGGGGAAACACTTTGTCGGTCTCCGGCGTGTGTCGCATGTACTCCTGGATGCCGAAGTTGTGAACGCTGATGTCGAAGTGCAGCGCAGCGGCCATGCAGACCGGGCTGAGGTCGGTTGCCCCGTGGCATCCCGTGCGCACATGGTAAAGCTCGGCGAGCGACGCAATCTTGCGCAGGTGCGTGATACCTCCGCCGTGCACGACCGTCGTGCGCAGGTAGTCGATGAGCTGCTCTCGGATGAGCTGGTGACAATCGTAGATCGAGGCGAACACTTCGCCGACGGCGATGGGGGTCGTCGTGTGTTGGCGAATCAACCGGAATCCCTCCTGAAGCTCGGCCGGAACCGGATCTTCGAACCAGAACAATCGATAAGGCTCGAGGGATTTGCCGACGCCCGCCGCCTCGATGGGCGTCAAGCGGTGGTGAGCGTCGTGGAGAAGATGCAGATCGGGCCCGAACTCGCTGCGAATTCGCTCGAACAGCTTCGGTACATGCACCATGTACTTCTCGGTGCTCCACTGATTTTCGGGCGGGAGTCCCTTCTCCGCCGGCTCGTAATAGAGCTGGGCGCTGCTGACGCCGTACGTGCTCGGCAGCCCGGGGATTCCGGACTGCACGCGAACGGCCTTGTATCCAAGCTCGACGTAGCGCGCGACGGCCTGCACCGCGGCATCGATGGTGGCGCCATTCGCGTGGCCGTACACGAGCACGTTGTCGCGCGAGCGCCCGCCGAGCAGTTGATAGAGCGGAACCCCCAGGGATTTCGCTTTGATGTCCCAGAGCGCGGTGTCGACAGCGGCGATGGCGGTCATCATGACCGGGCCGCCACGCCAGTACGCTCCCTTGTAGAGATACTGCCAAGTGTCTTCGATTCGGCGTGCATCCCTGCCGATGAGGAGCGGCACGATGTGCTCACTGAGGTAGCTGGCGACCGCTAGCTCGCGCCCATTGAGAGTTGCGTCACCGAGTCCATACACCCCATCTTCGGTCGTGATTTTGAGGGTGACGAAGTTGCGTCCAGGTGAGCAGACGATGATCTTCGCGTCGACTATCTTCATGTTACTGAACCTCGCAAACTAGCGGCGATGCTCCGGTCGAATCAGAAGAAGAAGAGACCGCCAACCTCGATCCGTTTGTTCTGCTCTATGCCTCCATCGACATATCGCTGCCTGACGTATTGGAAGCTCGCCCCTGCTCGGACGGCGGCGGTGATATCCACGAAAACGTTGCCGTCGTAGTACTCGGCCACCTTGAAAGTTCTCGAGGGGTCGCCTCCCTCGGGGGCGGATTGCCCGATGTTGTCCGACTTGCCGCGGGTATAGTTGCCGGTCAGAACGAGCTTGCCGCCCGGCGGCAAATAGAGCTGAAATCCGGCCATCGCGCTTTGCCAATTTAGCACGCGAAGGTTTCCTGCTAGGTCGAACTGCACGATACCCGGATCGATATTGCTCCCATAGATTCCAGTGTTCGGCCCATTCGGTCCCGCCGGCAGGGGAAACTGCACGCCTCCGGTCAGGCCGCCCGTATAAAGGTCGGCGGTACCCGCCCCCTTGACCCAGGAGCCGGTCAAAACGAGCGACAACGACCTATTCTCGAGGTCACGAGCGGGGATAATCGGAAGGAAGCCGTCGAACGAAACGCCGTAACCCCCGGCCTCCGCCACGTCCGTCCCAAACGTCAGATCGGCGCGATTGTTCGCGAACTCGATCACCCGAAACCAGCGCCGGGTGGCCGAGACGCCGATGCCCGCCCCGTCGAGCGTTGGCTGTCCCGAGCCGCGTCCGTGCGGCCCCTTCCAGTGGTTGATCTCGAGGCGGACGCCGCCCTCGAACGAAGGGTAGGCAGAGTCGCGCTGAGGGGGGCGGAGCGCGGCCGCCGCGAGCTCGACGTTGATCGGATCGGTCTTGATGATCTTGGACAGGCGAACCTGCGGCGTGCGCCCGAAGACCATGTTCGGAGTGCCCAGAAATGACAGGGTTCCAGGGAAAAAGTAGGGCTGCCACCCGAACAGGTTGTAATACTGGCCGAGGAGGACGTCGACGACCTCCGTTTCGACTTTCAAGTAAGCGTGGCGGAGGCGAAGGGCCGCGCTGGTGAAAAACGATCCTTCCGACGTCGGTGAGGTGAAGCCGTAGGGAGCCGTCGGCTGGTTGCCGAAAAAGTCGACTTCGACGGTCCCGCTCGATTTGATCCCCGCGTATTCGGGCGGGGTCAATTTGAACCCGAAGCGCGTGTTGCGCGCGGTGGCTTGCACGCGGCCGTGCGTCGAGGCGTAGCTGATCCCTTTCGGCGGGTCGGTGCCCAAAGGCAGGTAGGCGGGGGTGGATCCGTCCGACCGCAGGACGGGCGTATTACCCGGCGAATCGCTGAAGCTCTGGGTCGTGTCGTACATCCCATCGAACTCGACGAATCCGTAGAACAACGCTTGCCAGCGGCTAGTGACCGGGGCAATCGGCTCTTTCTTCGGCTCGGCGGGCAGCGGCGGGAGGGGGGCTTCGGGTTTCGTGTCCGGGGCGGCTTCCGTCTGTGGCTGGACGGGGCGCGTCGTTTGCGCTTCCGCGATCGATCCCCAAACCAGAACTGAACCGGCGGCGAGGCACGTCCGAAACGGCAGGCGGGCCGAACGGCGCGCCGAGCAACACCACGAGGAATCGTTCATTTTCCGTCTCTCATTTCGTCGGTCTGGACACCTCCCCGCGCTTTTTTTGTTACTCGGCGCGGCCTTCGACCCACCTGCGCCTTGTTGACTCGGCGCCGGACGCCACCGGGGTTCATCGATTCACACCGCTTGCGAGAAAGCCCCCATCGACGACGATGATTTCGCCATTGACGAAGCTCGCGGCGTCAGAAGCCAGGTAAATTGCGGCACCGGCGAGCTCCTCGATTTTCCCGAATCGATTCATCGGGGTGCGCATGAGAAGCTCTCGCCCGCGCTCGGTGCCATCGAGCAGCGCCTGATTCAGATCCGTGCGGAAGACGCCGGGCGCGATGGCGTTGACGCGCACACCCTTCTGGCCCCACTCGATGGCGAGTGACTTGGTCAGCGAAGCGACCGCGGCTTTGCTGGCTGCGTAGGCGGCGACTTCGTAGAGGGCCACGAACGAGGTCAGCGAAGCAATGTTGATGATCGACCCCGATCCCCGTTCGAGCATGGCGCCGCCGAAGACCTGGCAGGCGCGCAGAGTGCCGGTGACGTTCGTTTCGAGGATCTCGTTCCACACCTCCTCGCTCAGCTGGAGGGTGGGGATCCTTTTGGTGATTCCTGCGCAGTTGACGAGAATGTCCACTTTACCGAACGCACGGAGCGTCTCGGCGAGTAAATGTTCGAGCGAGATGCGATCCGTTACATCCGACGGCACCCGAATGGTTTTGCGCCCCTCCTGCTCGATCTCGGAAGCGACGGCATCGACGTGGTTGGCCCGGCGAGCGGAAACGACCACGTCGGCGCCCGCTTGCGCCAGGCCGAGGCTCATAGCCCGACCGATGCCACTGGTCCCTCCGAGGACGACGGCGGTGCGACCGACGAGGCTGAGAAGCGGATAAGTCATGGGCGGCTCATGCCGCGACCGTCTGTTGGCTCGGTCTCGTTACGCAGGCATTCAAGCAAGGGCGGCATGCGGTGCATGCACATCCGACGATTCCGCCCTAAAATCAATAGATAACGTAAATTGGTCAAGTGGTTTAGCCACTTGACAGCCTTACCATGCTCCCGTACGATGTCGC
>WNGB01003928.1_pt1 | contig 26569 bp, 24 predicted proteins | sample 5400681 | NCBI WGS metagenome assembly WNGB01 (sample SAMN13153367, study PRJNA577476) | soil metagenome | isolation source: 115 cm soil or saprolite under grassland replicate 2 | place: USA:California | collected 2016-06-15
CTGTGCGTACTGGCTGCCGGCGCGCCCGGCGAGGAGCTACAGATCGAGGCGCTGGAGTCGGCGCTGGGCGAGGCGGCGCGCGCCGGCCGGATCAAGCTGCGGGTCGTGCGCGACGTAACGCCGGCGACGCTGGAGCGCGCGCTGATGGAGGGGCCGGTCCACATCCTGCACGTCGCAGCCCCGGTCGCGCTCACCGAGCGCCGCGCAGCTCGGCTGCTGCTGCGGCGCGGCGCGGACATGTTCGATCTTTCCGAGCTGGTCGCCGGCCAGCGCGATCTCCGGCTGGTGACGCTCACCGGGCCACAGGGCGACGCCGCCAGCATCGGCGCGACGCTGCCCGCGCTGGCGGCGACGCTGCTGACCGCCGACCTGCCGGCGACAATCGCCTTCGGCGGGCCGCTGCCGGCGCGCCAGTCGGCGCGCTTCGCCGCGGTCTGCTACGGCCAGCTGGCCTCCGGCGCGCCGATCGATCTGGCGGTGACGACCGCGCGCCGCGCTCTGGCCGAGAGCGCCGGCGGCCGCGGATGGGGGCTGGCGCAGCTGCGGCTGGCGCCCGGCGGCGAGCAGATCTTCGCGCTGCGCGGGCGCCCGCGCCGTGCACCCGTGCGGCTGCCACGCCCCGCGCTCGTGGCCGGCGCCGGCGTGGCGCTGATCGCCGCGTTCCTGTTGGGGTCGCGCGCGATCGGCGCCCGCCATCCCGCGGCCACGGCGGCGCAGGCGCTCGCGCCGACCAGCGCCATCACCACCGTGACGCAGGCGCTCGCGCCGAGCGGCGCGGCCGCGCCAACCGCACTGCCAACAGTCACGGTCGAGGCGACCGAGACGCCGAAGTCGTCGGGTGGATTGCTGGCCGCGCTCTTTGGCGCCCCCTCGACGCCGACCGCCATCCCGGAGCCGCCCGCGCCGCCCGCGCCCACGGCGGCACCCGCGCCGTCCAGCTACGCGGCGTTCCTCACCGGTCCAAACGATACGCCGGAGAGCATCGCCCAGCGGATGGGCAGCGACGCCGCGGCGATCGCCGCGCTGAACCACCTCGATTCGCACGCACCCCTGCGCACCGCGCGCCCGCTGGTGATCCCGGTCTACCGGCCGGGCGAGCCCGGCAATGGGGGCCTGGTGATCAACCGCGGCAACCCGGCCGAGCGCAAGGTCGCGCTCACCTTCGACATCGAGATCGACGACTCGACGCTCTACGGCTTCCTCGACGTGCTGCACGCCCGCGGCATCCACGGGACGTTCTTCGTGACCGGGCGCTGGGTCCAGGCATTCCCCGACGCGGCGCGCGCGATCGTCAAAGATGGCCACGAGATCGGCAACCACTCGCTCACCCACCCCTTCTTCTCGCGGATCGGGCTGGACGGCGTGGCGGCCGAGCTCCAGGAGACCGAGCAGGTCGTCCAGGAGACCACCGGCGCGACCACGCGCCCCTACTTCCGCTACCCCTACGGCGACTACACCGCCGACACCACCGCCGTCGTCGCGAGCCAGGGCTTTGTGGCCTACCACTGGAGCGCCGACGACAACGGGATCGCCAGCTGGCTCGATCGAGTCGCGCAGAATCCGGCCGACGGCAACGGCGCCATCCTGCTCATGCACGGCCGCGCGGAGAGCGTCGCCGCGCTGCCCGGCTGGCTCGACCGGCTGGCCGCGCTGGGGCTGCAGCCAACTACGCTCGGAGACACGCTACGCTAACGGATGTTCTCTTTGCTATCCGGTTGGAGGGGGCTGTGCCCCCTCCAACCCTCCCCCATACCATAAGAGCGGGGCGCGCTCACACGCGCTCCCATCTGCGCCTCATCTTGGGCAGGTATACTGTCCGTGGGATTGGCCCGATACCGTGCCGAAGATTGTAGAACGACGCCTTATGCACCAAGACACAGCCCAGGTACGCCTCGCAGGAGTCTGGCGAGATCGCACGGTCCTCGCCGCTTTACTGATCAGCGCGCTCGCGCTGCTCGCCTTTCTCGGCATCACCGACATCGTCTTCAAGCAGCGGGCGCCGCTCCAGCTTGGTGCTGGACGGAAGACGGACGACGGAAAATCGTGCGATTCGTCTCCCGTCGTCGGTCCTCCGTCCAGCGCACCCGATCGGCCGGCGATATGCTACAATGAAGCCTGCAGACGTGTGAATTCCACGAGGGCCCGCCGCATGACACCGGCCTATCGCAACCTGCCCGCCGTCGAGACGCTGGTCCAGGCGGCAGCACGGCGTCTGAACGGCGCGGCGCTACCGCGCGAGGTGCTGGTCGACGCCGCGCGGGCGACGATCGCGGAGGCGCGCGCGGCGATCGCCCGTGGCGAGCCCGCCCCCGACCACGAGGATCTGCTGGACACCGCCGTAGCACGCGCCCGCGCGGCCGCGCTGCCATCGCTCCGGCCGGTGATCAACGCGACCGGCGTGATCATCCAGACCAACCTGGGCCGTGCGCCGCTGAGCGACGCCGCCCTGGAAGCGATGCGCGAGGTCGGGGCCGGCTACTCGAACCTGGAGTACGACCTCGACGCCGGCGAGCGCGGCTCGCGGGCGACCCACCTCGCCGCGCTGCTGTGCCGGCTGACCGGCGCCGAGGCGGCCCTGGCGGTCAACAACAACGCCGCGGCGATCTACCTGGCGCTGAGCGCGCTGGCGGCCGGCCGCGAGGTGATCGTCTCGCGCGGGCAGGCGGTCGAGATCGGCGGCGGATTCCGCATCCCCGACGTGCTGCGCCAAAGCGGCGCGGCGCTGGTCGAGGTCGGCACGACCAACCGCACCTACGCCGGCGACTACGCGGCGGCGATCGGGCCGCCGACCGCACTGCTGATGCGGGTTCACACCAGCAACTTCAGACTGGTCGGCTTCGTCCACGAGACGCCACTGGCCGAGATAGTGGCCGTCGGGCGCGCGCACGGCCTGCCCGTGCTGGACGACCTGGGCAGCGGCACGCTGCTGCCGACCGCGCCCTACGGCTTGGCGCACGAGCCGACGGTGCAGGAGAGCGTGGCCGCCGGGGCCGACCTGGTGACGTTCAGCGGCGATAAGCTGCTCGGCGGGCCGCAGGCCGGCCTGATCGTCGGGCGCGCGGACCTGGTCGCCCGGCTGCGCAAGCACCCGCTGGCGCGCGCCCTGCGGGTCGACAAGACGACGCTCGCCGGGCTGGAGGCGACGCTGCTGGCCTACGTGCGCGGCCGCGCGGCCGAAGAGATCCCGGTCTGGCGCATGATCGCCGCCACGCCCGAGGTGCTGCGCGCCCGCGCCGAGCATCTGGCCGCGACGCTCGGCGCATCCGCGGCGGTGATTGCGTGCGCCGACACGGTCGGCGGCGGCTCGCTGCCCGGCGCGACGCTGCCCGGCTTCGCCGTCGCACTGGACGTGGGCGCGCCCGACGAGCTGGCGCGCCGGCTGCGCCACGGCACGCCGCCGGTCGTCGGGCGGATCGTCGACGGCCGCGTGCTGCTGGACGTGCGGACGGTGCTGGAGGATCAGGAGGCCGCGCTGGTCGAGGCTGTCCGTACCATCATTCGTGATGACGTGAGCGGGTGAGCGGGTGAGCGGGTGAATCTATCACCCGCTCACCCGCTCACCCGCTCATCGGAGGATGTATGAGCGACGATATTGCCCGCCTGCTCTACGAGGGCGCGGTCGCCGTGCGCGAGGGGCGCCGCGCCGACGCGCAGGGGCTGCTGCTCCAGGTGATCGAGCGCGACGAGCAGAACGAGCAGGCCTGGCTGTGGCTCAGCGGCGCGATGGAGGACCCCGCCGACCAGCAGGTGGCGCTGGAGAACGTGCTGGCGATCAACCCGCGCAGCACTGTCGCGCGGCGCGGGCTGGACTGGCTCCGCGCCCACCAGGGCGCCCCGGCGGCCAGGGCGCCCGCGCCGGCGTCGCGTGGCGAGTGGACGCCACCGCCACCGCGCGACGCCGACGAGGTCGAGGAGCTGGCATGCTATCAGTGCGGCGCGGCGGTCTACAGCGTGGCCGCCTTCTGCTGGCAGTGCCACGCGCCGATCCACTGCTGCAACAACTGCGCCTTCCGCTACGAGACGCGCTGCAAAGAGCTCCAGGATCTGACCAGCACCATGGCGCAGGCCGGCCGCAACGACTGCCCCTGGTGGCGCGTCCAGGCGTGAGCTGGGCGCAAGTCACACATGATGCAACCTTGCGACCTGCCCTCAGCTGTGGGCCTGAAGAAACTGCTCCAGGTCCGCCCGGTTCGGCGGGTTCGCGCCGGCGCGCGAGCATGTCACCGCGGCGACGGCCGACGCGAAGGCCAGCGCGGCGTCAAGCTCGGCGGCAGGCAGCGCCAGCAGAGCCTCCCGCGACGTCACGCCGCGCTCGGCCAGGGCGGTCAGCAGCCCGCCGCTGAACGAGTCACCGGCCCCGACCGTGTCGGCAACCTTGACGCGGAACAGCGGCGCGACGTGCGGCTGGGCGCCCGGCAGCGCGCGCAGCGCCAGCGCGCCCGCGCCGCCGCGCGTCACGACCACCAGCGCCGGGCCGAGCGCCAGGATGTCGGCGGCGGCCAGCTCGATCGGCCGCCCTGGCTCCAGCCAGCCGAGGTCGGCCGCGCTGATCTTCACCAGGTCGGCCAGCGTGAAGAGGCGCTGGAGCAGCGCGCGATAGGCGGGCTCGTCGCGAATCAGCCCCGGGCGCAGGTTCGGGTCGAACGACAGCAGCGCGCGACCCTTCAGCCGCTCCAAGGCGGCCTGAATCGCAATCGGCGTGGTGCCGCGCAGCAGGCTGATCGACCCGAAGTGCAGGATGCGCGTCTCGTCGAACAGCGCCTGCGGCAGCTCGCCGGGGCTTAGCAGCGTGTCGGCCGCGCTGTCGCCATAGAACGAGTAGGCCGGCTCTCCCTCCTCGTAGGCCACGAACGCGAGCGTGCTCTGCGCGTCGGCGTTCAGCAGGAAGCGCGTGTCGATCCCCTCGCGCTCGACGTGCGCGCGCATGTGGCGCCCGAAGAAGTCGGTCGCGACCTTGCTGGCAAACGCCACCGGTTGGCCCAGGCGCGCCACACCCATCGCGACGTTGTACGGCGAGCCGCCGACGTGCATCCGAAAGCCGGTGGTCTCCCCGCGCTCGACGATCGGCAGGAAGTCGATCAGGATCTCGCCAATACTGGTGATCAGGTTAGGCATACAGTCTCCTTGTCGTAAGTTATGAGTGCTGAATGTTGAGTGTTGAGTTCCGCCTGAATGTCGGCAGCGCGACGTGACAGCTTCTGGTATGCTCTATGCTATACGGCTTCCAGAGAACTGAAGCAGCGGCGGGGGGCGTGGGGGCGCGGGCCATGCCCGCGCCCCCACACCTCTACCCCATCACAAAACAACGGTAGCGCAGCGTATGATCGACGTCGACATCAATCCACAGCCAGGCTCGCCGAAGCAGGCGCCGCGCATGCTGCCCCTGGGGGCCTTTGGCACATTCCTCTTGCTTGGAGGCATCTTCTGCATACTCGCGACCCTGGGTTTCGCGTGGCTCGCCAAAGGTATTTTCGCCGACCAGTTTATCACGTTTGACGACGGCGTGATCACCTGGCTGCACGGCTACTGGGGGCCGACGATCGATCAGATCATGCTCTTCTTTACGACAATCGGCGGGCCGGTCGTGCTGGGGCTCTTCATCACCCTGGCAGCGGCCGCGCTGCTGCGCGTGGGCCGCTGGATCGACGCGGCGGGGCTTGTGCTCGCCGCGGCCGGCGGCGGGCTGCTCAACCAGCTACTCAAAGAGATCTTTCGGCGCGTGCGGCCGGCGCTGGTTCCGTCACCGTTTCACCTGACCAGCTACAGCTTCCCGAGCGGCCACGCGATGGGATCGATCGTCTGCTACGGCATGCTGGCGTACATCGGCATCCGGCTGGTGCGCTCCCGGCTCGGCAAGCTCGCGCTGGCGCTGGCGGCAACGCTGACCGTGCTCGGCGTCGGGCTATCGCGCGTCTACTTCGGCGTCCACTACCCCACCGACATCGCCGGCGGCTACCTGGCCGGCGCGGTCTGGCTGGCGATCGCGATCGGAGTCGTCGAGGCAGCCGAGCGGCAGGCCCGCCGGCGCCAGCACGTGTCAGTGCCCGAGACGACTCTCGAACAATAAATAGTTCCAGTCTGCTTGACAAGATGACAAGATGACAAGGTGCAAGCCCCAAGTCCCAAGTCCCAAGTCCCAGGGCGCAATCTGCAATCTGCAATGGCGCCAGGTCGGCTACCCCGCGTCGCGGCCATCGAGCACGCGCACGGAATCGCCGATGCCCACCCCCAGCGTCTGCGCGGCGCTGCCGTTGCGGACGGCCAGCTCGAGCCGGTCGCTGCTGCCGATCAGCGCGATCAGCGCGCCCACCGGCACGTCGGCGAAGATCCGGCGCAGCCCGGCGATCCGCTGGTCGATGATCTGCACGACCAGGTGCTCGCGCAGCCCGGCCTGCTCCAGGTGCTGCGGCGTGATGTTGGTGATGCAGTTGCCGAAATGGTCGACCTGGATGATCCGGCCCACCAGCCCGCCGGTGCGTCCCACGGCCGGCTGCTCCAGGTCGGCCTCGAGCAGCCGCGGCCGGCGCGGGCCGAGCGCCTGAAGCGGCGCGCCGCGCGCCAGGTGCGCGGCGACCGGCGCGAAGATGTCGCGGCCGTGAAACGTGCTGCTGATCTGCGGGAGCCAGAAGCGCCGCTCGGCCAGCTCGATCACCTGGCAGGCCTCCGGTCCCCAGCGCGCCAGCGAGTCGCGCCAGACATATGTCAGCACGCCATTGTCGGGTGCGACGAAGATGGCGGACGGCGTGCCGAGGGCGATCGCTCCCCGCTCGCTGCCGACTCCAGGGTCGACGATCGCCATGTGAATAGTGCCGGGCGGATAGTAGCCATAGAAGGTCTGCACGATGTAGGCGGCCTGGTGGATGTTCTGCGGGCTCACGTCGTGGGTGATGTCGACCAGGCGCGCGTCTGGCGCGATGCTGAGGATCACGCCCTTGATTGCGCCGACATAGCTGTCCGCCAGGCCAAAGTCGGTCGTCAGTGTGATCACGCCGTTGGGACGCATAACTCCCTCCGGAAAGTTAAGAGTTCAAAATTAAGAGTTAAGAGTAGTTCGTATTATAGGTCAAAACTCTCAACTCTTAACTCTTAACTCTTAACTCAGGAGCCAATTTCGGCCCGCAGCCGCCCAAGCTCGACGTCCACGTCGGAGAGGTCGCGCTGGACCGTCACGAGCAGCTCGCGCTGGGCGCGGATGAAGCGCGTGTACGGCGCGATCGCCTCGCGGATGCGCGTCAGCATCTGCTCCAGCTCGGCGTCGAACTGGCGGCGCATCGTGTCGAGCAGCTGCACGCGGAGGTCGACCAGCTTATCGTGAAATTCCTTCTTGACCTGGCGGCGCTTGGCCGGCAGCACGAACAGCCCCACGCCGGCGATCAGGCTGCCCGCCAGCACGCCGGTGAAATCGAGCGCGGCGGTGTGGAACAGCGCGACCAGCAGCGCGCCCAGGCCCACCGCCAGCCCCTCGACCAGCGCGGTGGCCGCGAGCGCGTTGCGCACGTCGTCGCTCAGCATCTGCGACTCGACCTCGCGATCGTAGGTGGCGACCACCTGCTGGGCCTTGCGCGCGACCGACTCGAGCAGCGCGGCGCGGTTGTACTCGAACGAGCCGCCGACGTCGCCGATCAGCCCGGCGCGATGCTGCGGCACGCGCTCGCGCCTCAGGTAGTCCATCACCGACTGCCAGAGCCGCAGGTTCTTGTCGATCAGCCAGTCGATCAGCCCGTGCAGGCGCGCCTCGATCTGCTGCGGCACGTCGGCGACGACCTCGCGCTCGAACTGCTCGCGGATGCGCTCGCCGCGCATGAGCTGGAAGACATTGCGGAGCTGGATCGTCTCGTCGAAGAACTGCATGCCGCGCAGCTCGAACTCGCTCAGCACATTCTCGACCTCGGTCAGGTGGTACTTGAAATCGGCGGTCAGGTCGTCGCGGAACAGGTCGAGCTGGCTCTCAATATTGTCGAGCGTCTTGAAGTCGTCCTGGAGCGTGTCGAGGCGCGTCTCGACCACGCCGAGGTACTTGTCGGCCAGGTGCTGGGCCACGCCAAGCGGCGAGAGCAGCTTGAGGCGCACGCGCTCGGTCTCGTCGAGCGTCTCCAGAATGTAGCGCTCGACCGCCTCGAAGCGGCTGGCCTGCCAGGCCGCATCGCCCGCGCCGTTGCGAGCCCGCTGGGCCATCCGCGCCGAGACCGGGAAGATCTCGGGGGTGAAGCCGAGCAGGTCGCGCACATTCTCGCTGATGAAGCTCGTAACCTGCTCGACCTCGTGGTCCTCGAGCAGGTCGACCTTGTTGAGCACGAAGACGATCTTCTTGCCCCACTCCTGGATCGCGGCCAGGAAGCCGCGCTCGCTCTCGGTGAACGGCCGGTCGGCCGAGGTCACGAACAGCACCAGGTCGGAGCGCGGGATGAAGTCGCGCGTCAGCTCCTCGTGGCGGCGTATGATCGCGTTGGTGCCGGGGGTGTCGACGATCGTCAGCCGCCTGAGCACGTCGGCCGGAAAGGCGCGATCGAGCAGAAACTCTTCGAGCGGCGTCTCGGCCGGGTCGGGGCCGTAGCGCAGCAGCGTGATCCGGTCGGTGGTCGGGGTCACGCCCTCGGCCAGCACCTTATCGCCGAGCAGCGCGTTGATAAAGCTCGACTTGCCGGAGTTGAACTCGCCGGCGATCACCAGCAGGAACAGCTCGTCGAGGTGCACGATCGTATCGTCGAGCGTGCGCGCGTCGCCCGACGCCACGTCGGCGCCGAAGCGCTCCAGCGCCGCCTGCAGCCCGCCGAGCGCCCGGCGCTCCTGCTCGAGCAGCGCCTCCTGCCGGTCGGTCAGCACCTTCTTGCGGCTCAGCAATCCAATAATATTCTTTGTGACGATCGTCATGCTTCCCCCACGTCGTACCAATCCACACAGCACCTATGCGACGGCCGTAGCGCTAGTGTAGCACCGAACGGCGCGGCTCCGCAACTGCGCGTCTCGCGACGGATGCGGCGCGCTGATTCTGTGATCATACTGACATCTAGCAACTTTTGTTCCATATGCCCGCGCGCCCGCGCAGAATGCGCGGCGGGGAGGGGGTGTGGGGGCGGGCGCAGCCCGCTCCCACACCCCCTCCCCGCCACAGATTGTTTGGAATGGCGCTATGGCTCGGGGGCAGCCGGCGCGGCGCGGCGATCGGCGGTGTAGCGCTTCAGGGAGACGACCAGCCGGCTGAGGTGGTTGACGCCCTCGCGCAGCTGGCCGAGCAGCGTGGGCAGGTCGTCGTCCTCGAACGCGCCGGTAGCCAGGCGGTCGATCTCGTCGCCGAGCGCGCTAACCGGCGCGTACAGCTCGTAGACCAGCGCCTCCAGCACCTCGTCCGGCGTCTTTTCGGCCCAGGGGTGCGGCTCGTGTGCGGAACTGGTGGTCGGCATGGTCGGCTCCTCGCTCCGGTGAGAGGGTGACAAGATGACAAGGTGCAAGCCCCAAGTCCCAAGTCCCAAGTCCCAGGGCGCAATCTGCAATCGCGCTAGGCCTTCCGGTCCTGCCACTCCGCGACGGGAAAGAGGCTGGCTTTGCGGCGGGCCTCGCGGAACTCCGTGTCGCTCAGCGGCGTCTCGCCGAGGTAGTACAGCACGCGGGCCTGCTCGTCGAAGCGCGCGCGCTGGCGCACCCAGCGGCCGGTCGCACCCTGGCGCAGCATGTCGACGTTCCAGGCCGGCGTGACCGGGTCGTACTTCTCGGCCAGCAGCCAGACCATCTCGGTGGGCTGGAAGGTCTGCGCGAGGCGGCGCTTGGCCTCGGCCAGGCCCTCCTCGGGGGTCGGCAGGTCGAAGCCGAGTGCGTCCAGGTTCGGCGCGCGCCGTGATCCATCTTGGGTCATACGTTTCCTCGCTGCGGTCGCGGTGTGTGGGGGCTATTATAGCATTGGTTGGGTCAGGTCGATGAAGAGCAATTGACGCCCAACCCACGCCCATGCTACAATACCGGCGGCGCCGGTGTAGCTCAGCTGGCAGAGCAGCGGTTTTGTAAACCGCCGGTCGTCGGTTCGAATCCGACCACCGGCTCCACATTTCAGCACAATGGGACGCGCAAAAGACCCGCCTCTGAAAAGGCGGGTTTTGCGTTTGACAGCCAAGTTGACAGCCAAAGTTTTCAATCCTCTCCATTTTCCTCCTGTTGATCTTCCTCGAATAGATCAGCCAGCTTATCGATAGCGTCTTTCAACGTCTCCGGTAGAACGTAGGCATAGACATTCAGCGTAACGCCGATCTGCGAGTGACCCAGGATCTCCATTTGCCAGCGTAATCCCACGACCTCACCGCGACGAAGCCCTAAGTAGGAACGACGTGCGAGCTGCGTAGGGAGCAGCGCCAGCATCCCGCGTGGCGCCATCTCTGGTCACGATGGGGTAGGAGCGGCGTGCGAACCGCGTAGGGAGCAGCGCCTATACTCTGCACAATCGCACATGGCGATTACACCGCACAGTCACACAAGGAGCACCACAATGCGAACCCTCCATAAGACCCTGGTGGGATTGGGCCTGGCCGGCGTCGTGGCATTGAGCATCGTGTGGGGTGATCACTCAGCAACGATCCGGCGCTCAGTGCGGGCGGTCGCCGAGGATATCCAGAAGCCGGGGCATCTCGCTCTCGGCGAGATAATCGTTATCCAGAAGCCCGGTCACTAAGTGCAGCCAATCACACCATCGATCCGGGTTGCTGGACGGAAGACGGACGACGGACGACCATCGCGCTGTCGTCTCCCGTCGTCCGTCGTCCGTCAAAAGGCGGATCGGAATTGCGATAGCCTGTACTAAGACCACGCGATCCGTGCACACTGATACGGCAGCGCCCCCAGCCGAAGCCAGGGGCGCTGCTCTCCGCTCTTCTCTTGTACTCCTATAACACGCCAAGCGCCTGATAGTTACGGGCACGCGGTCACAAACTCACAGGAAGCCCTACGCCGCATTTCGCGACACTTCTGGTCGGTGGCTAGGTGGGTGGCCGGTAGAGCACCGGCGCCTCGCTACCTTTCTGCATCGCCGCGATGCCTTTGTTCGGCGAACTCGCTCGTGGCGGCCGGGCGAGATGTGCGGGTCGTGGTTTTCATCGGGGTTGGCTCCTTTCTGCGCGTGCCGTTTCACTACAGCCAGGGGCAGAAAGATTGAACCCATCTGAACGCCGCCACGGAGGGCGATTCACCTGAAGTGCTAGCGCAACATTTCTGCTCTCGGCTATAGGGCGACTATACACCTGCCAGTGTTGGGGCGCATCAAGGGAAATACGTAAGGCATTATGTATTTTTGCCATAACAGCGCCCCTGGCTTTGCACCGGGGGCGCCGATCTGTCACGAAGTGGAGCGTCAGATTGCTCATACAGTTCCCCTTCGGATTGACAGCACCGATGATACCGCAGATGGCGCCCTGGAGATTGGCTGAGCTGCTGCCCCGCGAGCCGCTCGTCGATAGCGCGCCGGTGGGCCATAGCCCCCTGCCCACGGGCGCCGGTCAGCGATCGTGCCGATCGTCCAGCGCATCGTCCAGGTCGTTGCGTGCGTGCGCCTGCTGCTCGATCAATGACTGGATCTCTTTGGCAAATGCGGCGCGCTGCTCCGGCGGCAGCGCGCGAACTTTTGCACGCAGTTCCGCCAGCGTGCGGTCAATCGTATCCACCCGCCGCTGCGCCGCCGCTGGGGAGAGCGCGGTCAGCTGTGCCCAGAGTTTTCGAAGCCAGTGCATATCTGTCTCCATTCCTTGCTGTCGCTCACATGGCGTTCAGGCCGCCGCCGGTATTCCTCATCGCATGGTACCATGCTCGTAATAGTACGCTGATAGACTGATATCAGACCTTCCCGTTGTGTCTCGCCAGCCATCCCGCCCGCATCGCCGACCACGCTCGCCGGCGGTGGCTGGCGTTGGCTGCCTGCGCGCTGCTCGGCTCGCGGCGGCATCGGTAAAGATAATGGTGCTGGAACACCGATCGAGAATCCACACCACAGCGACAAGGAGCGCACGAAGATGCGGAAAAGAAAATCGCCGCTGTGTCCGCTGTGCCTCTGTGGTGAATACGCGACCGATGTTCTATGGCAGCCGTGGCACAGCGCTTGCGGTGCGTTGTGGCGACAGGCGCCGCGCTCCCGCGCGGCGCCGGAGTGAGTGACCACCTGAAACGTCGTCGCCAGGGCGCCAGTATGAGAAGGTGCCAGCCAGATTCTTAGGAGCCGACATGCGCATACTCCTGCTGGGCCTCGCGCCCGAGTCGATCGACCCGGCCGCGCTGGAGCAGATCCAATCGCTGGCCCCCGATCTGCGGCTCGTCGTGACCAGCGACCGGGCGAAGATCGAGCCGCTGCTCGACGATATCGAGATCGCCGCCGGCGATGTCCCGCCCGACCTGGTGGCGCGGGCGCCCGGGCTGCGCTGGTTTCAGCAGTGGGGCGCCGGCGCCGACTGGCTGCTGCGCTACCCACAGGCCGCCGATCGGGATTTCGTGCTGACCAACGCGTCGGGCGTGCACGCCATTCCGATCAGCGAGCATATTATTGGCATGCTGCTGATGTTCGCGCGCCGGCTGCACCGTGCCGTGCGCGCCCAGGCCCGGCAGGAGTGGTGGCGCCCACAGGAGACCGAACTGTTCGAGCTGGAAGGCAAGACCATGCTGCTCATCGGGGTGGGCGCGATCGGCGCGCGGACGGCGGCGCTCGCCAGCGCGCTGGGCATGCGGGTCGAGGGCATCCGGCGCAACCCGGACCGCGCTGTCGCGGGCGTGGCCGCGATGTACGCCCCGGACCAGCTGCGCGAGCGGCTGCCACACGCCGACGTGGTGGTGCTGACCGTGCCGCTGAACCAGGCGACGCAGGGGCTGATCGGCGCGGACGAGCTGCGGGCGATGAAGCCGACCGCATACCTGGTGAACATCGGGCGCGGCGGCACGGTGGACGAGCAGGCTCTGGTGCAGGCGCTGACGGAACGCCGGATCGCCGGCGCGGGGCTGGACGTGTTCGCCGAGGAGCCGCTCCCGGCCACGTCGCCGCTGTGGACGATGGAGCAGGTCATCATCACCGCGCACTACGCCGGATTGAACCCCCACTACGACGAGCGCGCGATGGCGATCTTTCTCGACAACCTGCGCCGCTACCGCGCAGGCGCGCCGCTCCGCAACGTAGTGGACAAGCGCGCGGGCTACTGACCGGCGGTCTGGCGCTCGTCCCATGTGGCTTCACATTCGGTCAGTTGGAGATGTTGGGGCGGGACGCAGCCCCGCTCCCACACCTCCACCCCAACCACGAATCGACTGTAAGGGCAGAGCAGTCGATCAGGAGCAATGATCATGATAGACGGTCCCATCAAAGTTGTAGGACTGGGCGGCTCGCTGGCGCAAAGCTCGACCAGTCTCGCCGCACTGAAGATCGCCCTCGACGCAGCCGCAGCGGCGGGCGCGGAGGTTGAGCTGTTCGACATCCGCGCCCTGAATTTGCCCATGTATTCGCCGGACACGCGTGAGGCGCCCGCGGCGGCGCAACGGCTGGCCGAGGCGGCATGCGAGGCCGCGGGCTTCTTTGGAGCAGCCCGCTCTATCACGGGACGATCAGCGGCTCCTTCAAAAACGCCCTCGACTGGCTGCACATCCTGGCCGATCACGATCCGCCCTACCTGACGGACAAAGTGATCGGGCTGATCAGCACCGCCGGCGGCGTCCAGGGACTCCAGGCCGTCAACACGATGGAGTTCGTCGTGCGGGCGCTGCGCGCCTGGGCTGTGCCGCTGGTCCAACCGATCCCGCGCGCCTGGGAGAGCTTTGCCGACGATGGGTCGGTGCGCAACCCGGCTGTGGCGGAGCAGCTGGGCGTGCTGGGCCGCGAGGTGGTGCGTGCGGCGCGGCAGCTCGCCACCACCGGCGAGTGCGACTACTCGACCGCACGTGTGTAGCGCGCCGCACTGAGGCTATTCCGATCACGCGCCCACACGCGCCCTGGTCCACGGGTTCGAGTTGTGAAAATCGCTCACGGCGTTGCCCGGGCCGTTGACCTCGTCGAGCGCCTGCCGATCGTCGTCGGAAAGCGCGCGCTCCAGCACGGCCAGGTTGTCTTTGAGGTGGTCGAGCGTGCGCGGGCCAATGATCGGCGCCGTCACCCCAGGCTGATCTTTCACCCACAGCAGCGCCAGCTGGCTTGGGGTCATGCCGCGCTCGTGTGCGAGCGCAGCGACGCGTCGGGCGGCCTCGACCGCGCGCGGTGTCACGCGCTGGCCGAACAGGCTGTCCGAGCCGGCGCGGGCCGCGCGCGAGCCTTCCGGAGCGCCGCTCTCGGCGTAGCGCCCGGCCAGGATTCCGCCGGCCAGCGGCGACCAGGGCAGGATGGCGAGGCCGTAGCGCTGGCAGAGCGGCACGAGCTCGTTCTCGATCCGCCGGTCGAGTAGGTTGTACGGCGGCTGCTCGCTGACATAGCGCGCGAGATTCTGCTGGCCGCTGATCATCAGCGCCTCCATCACCATCCATGCGGGGAAGGTCGAGCAGCCGATATAGCGCACCTTGCCGGCGCGCACCAGGTCGTCGAGCGCGCGCAGCGTCTCGTCCTGCGGAATGTCGAGCGCGGGCCGGTGGATCTGGTAGAGGTCGACGTGATCGGTCTGCAGGCGCCGCAGCGAGTCCTCGCAGGCTTTGAGGATGTGGTAGCGCGAGTTGCCGCGGTCGTTCGGCCCCGGTCCCATCTCGCCGTGGACCTTGGTCGCCAGCACCACCTGGTCGCGGCGGCCGTTCTGAGCCAGCGCCTTGCCGACGATCCGCTCGCTTTCGCCGCCATTGTAGACATTGGCGGTGTCGATCATGTTGATCCCGGCGTCCAGCGCCGCGTCGACGATCGCGATCGACTCGGCCTCGGGCGTCGGGCCGCCAAAGTTCATTGCGCCAAGGCACAGCGGCGCGACGCGCACGCCGGTGCGACCAAGCGTTCTATATTCCATGAGAACCTCCGAATTAAAGCGGGCGGGCTCGGGGAGGGCCGTGAGCCCTCCCCGAGCCCCGCCCGCATCCCATCAGGAGGCGGCAAGCGCCGCCTCGATCTCGGCCACCTCGGCGTCGCTCAGCCGGCGCTCGCCGGCGCCGACAATGCCCTCGACCTGGGCCGGGCTGCGCGCCCCCACGATCGCGCCGGTGACAGCGGGATGGTGCAGCGTCCAGGCGATCGCCACCTCGCCCGGCGAGCGGCCGTGCCGCTGCCCCACGGCGCGCAGCCGCTCGACCAGCGCAAGCGCACGCGACAGCCTGGGCTCCTGGAAGTCGGCGTTGTGCTTGCGCCAGTCGTCCTCGGGCAGGCTGGCCACCCGCTCGGCGGTCATCGCCCCGGTCAGCAGGCCGGACTGCATGGGCGAGTAGACGATCACGCCGATGCCGTGCTCCTTGCAGAACGGCAGAATCTCCTGCTCGACGTCCCGCCGCAGCAGCGAGTACGGCGGCTGCAGCGAGGTGATCGGGGCGATCGCCATGGCCCGCCGCATCTGCTCGACGCTGAAGTTCGAGACCCCGATGTAGCGAACCTTGCCCTCGCGCTGGAGCTCGGCCAGCGTGGCCCAGCCCTCCTCGATCTCGGGGTCCGGGTTCGGCCAGTGGATCTGGTACAGGTCGATCACGTCCCGCCGGAGCCGCCTCAGGCTGGCCTCGACCTCGCGGCGGATCGAGTCGGGCTTCATACTGTTGCGGATCTGGCGATCCTGGCCCCAGACCAGCGAGCACTTGGTGAACACGTACGGCTGATCCGAGCGCCCGCTGAGCGCCCGCGCCACCACCTCCTCGGAGTGACCGAGGCCATACACCGCCGCCGTATCGATCCAGTTGACGCCGAGGTCGAGCGCGCGGTTGATGGCCGCGATCGACTCACTGTCGTCCTGCGGGCCCCAGCCGCTCTCCCAGCCGCCGCCGCCGATGGCCCAGGCGCCGAAGCCGATCGGCGTGATCTGCAGATCGGAGTTGCCGAGCTGTCGTGTCTCCAACGCTGAGACTCCTTCTTCAAATAAGACGAGGTTCGTGACAACCTGACGGTCTTGTGAGGTGGGGGTGTGGAGGCGGGGCTGCGCCCGCCCCCACACCCCCACCTCACAAGACCGACTGTAAAGCCAGGGCCAGTTTCCTGAAGCCACGGCTAAAGGCAGCATATTGCGTGCCCTGACAGGGGCTGCTGCTTTTGGCATGCCGACGGGTTACGGATCGAGCCGCACCGCCGCCGCCAGGCGGGTGTTGACGGCCAGCTGGAAGATGTCCGGCCGGGCGTAGTGCCCGACCACGTCGAGGTCGAAGGCGCCGCGGCTGATCGCGCCGGCGTCGATCTCGGCGGTCAGGATCGCCGGCGCGTCGAAGACCGGCCCGGCCAGCACCTCGCCGAGCGGGTCGACGATGCAGCTGCCGCCGCGAATGAGCGCGGTGTCGGGCTCGTCGCCCTGGATGGGCGCGACGTCGGGCGGGAAATCGCGGCGGCGGGCAAACTGGCAGGCCGAGAGCACGAAGCAGCGCTCCTCGACCGCAATGTGGCGCATCGTCGGCAGCCAGGTCTCGGGTCGTCCACCGTCGGCGCGCAGTAGAGCTGCACGCCCTGGCCGTAGAGCGCCAGCCGCAGCTGCGGCATGTAGGTCTCCCAGCAGATCGCCGCGCCCAGCCGGCCCAGCGGCGTCGCGACGACCCCGAGCGTCGAGCCGTCGCCGAAGCCCCAGATCAGCCGCTCCATCGCGGTCGGCATGACCTTGCGGTGCTTGCCGAGCAGCGCGCCATCCGGCCCGAAGAACAGCGCCGTGCAGTACAGCGTCCGGCCGTCGCGCTCGACCACGCCGATCACCAGGTGGAGACCGTGGGCGCGTGCTGCGGCGCCGAGCGCATCCGCGGCGGGGCCGGGCACGGCGACGGCGCCCTCGTAGTAGCAGCGAAACAGGTCGCGGCCTTCCGGGCTGCGCATCCCCACGCGCGCGCCGAAGTCGAGCCCTTTCGGGTAGCCGCCGAGAAATGCCTCGAGGAAGACCACCAGCCGCGCGCCCTGTGCGGCCGCGGCGCCGATCAGCTGGCGGGCCTTGTCGATCGACGCGTCGAGGTCGAACGCGGCCGGGCCGGTTTGTATTTTTCAGGAGGATTACGGTTGCAACGAGCTGGCTCCGTAGAGTCGGCGCCCACCACGGATTTTTCTTTCCTATCGTATGAGTTTTTGGGCCCGCAGTGCCCAAAAACCCATACGATAGGAGCTTTGACAATCCGCTCTTTCAGGTGCGGCGGGCACAGCGCAACAGCGCAAGGGCGCGCCTACACCTTCGCTATTCGAAAGGTTTTGGATCTAGATCCGGGATATTAAGTGCCCGTGGTGGAAGCCCAGGCGCGGATCGGCGACCCAGGGCATCGAGGGCACGAACTCGTGCAACTCGGGCATCGGCACGCGCAGGCGAACGTTCGCCGAGGGATAGTCGTAGACCGTGATGTGATTCAGGCCGCGATTGGCGGTGAACAGCAGCGATTGATCCTTCGAAAGCTGGCAGCCGTAGACCGAGTCGAGCATGGTGAACCGGCTGACGCGCAGCGCGCCGAAGAAGTGGCGCGAGTTGGTGAAGAAGTTGCCGCGGGCGAAGGTGTCGTAGAGCTGGGTGGCGATCTCGCGCGGGTGCTGCATGCTCGTGGACAGATCGGGGCGCTCGTCGATCAGCCGGAACTCCGCGAACGAGCTGAGGTCGATGCAGACGATCGACTGGCTGGCGCCGTTGCAGAAGATCAGCTCGCGATCCGAGATCGTGATGTCGGAATTGATGTGCGCGGGCGTATCGCGGCTGCACGCCCAGTGGCGCAGCACCTGCTTGCTCTCGGCGTCGATCTCGAAGGCATACTCCTTGAGGTAGGCGATCGCCCACTCGTGGTAGTCGACGCCGTCCTGCGGCAGCACCCGGAAGGACACGGCGTAGAACCAGTCGTGCTTGGGATGGCACGCCAGGTGCCAGCACGTCGTGGGCAGCTCGATGCGCGTGGCCTCGCCCGTGGCCATATCCCACACGCCGACCTCTTTAGCCTCGCCATCCCGGCCGTAGCGCGGGTGATCCATCGACCCGTAGCAGAGGTACTTGCGCGACGGGATCAGCTTCATCGCGTGCGGCAGCTTGACTTTGTGCGGGCCAAGCCGCTCGCCGTGGCACAGATCGTTGATGTTGAACTTATAGAAGTAGTCGCCGATCGCGGTGATGAACTCTTCGTCGTCGAGCCACACCAGGTGGGTGCTGCCGCGGATCGTGGTGTCGTTGGTTTCGAAGCGCAGCGTCGAGACCCGGTCGATCTCTTCGAGATTGCGCGCATCGTAGAGCAGCAGGTGCTGGCCGGCATTCCCCAGGAAGCCGTGGGTGCCCGCGGGATTCACGTTCACCGCGTGCCCGGCCGCGACACCGGGATAGTATTTGATCTTGTAGGCGTACGAGTTGTCCGCGGGGTTGAACAGGAAGATGCAGACGCCCGCCATGCCTTCAAGGCCATTGATGCCGTTGCCGTCCAGCGCGATGTGAAAGGCGTAGGGATACGATTGCGTCACACGATCACCTCGTGGAAGAAACGACGTAGCGTGGGATGCTGCAAACCCATTGACTATTGAAACCGCAGCAACTATTATTATATGTGCGCCGCGCAGCACACGCAAGCCCCCCACGCGCCGGGCGAAACCAGACGTACCGAGCATGCACAGCGCCCTAAGAATAACACCGAGGAGCAGAAACCCTATGGCAGACGTCGACATCCACTATGATCCGATCAGCGTCCACGCCGATGCGACCAGCGTCGAGATCAAGGGACTGGACAACACCAAGAACACGATCGTGCTGGAGACGCCGCAGCCGGTGCGGGGTGAGACCACAGCCGAGCTGGCGATCACCCAGCCGATCCGGATCGAGAGCAAGGGCGAGCTGGTGATCCCGCAGCCGATCCGCATCGAAAGTGCCGCGCAGCTGGACGTCAAGCCGGTGGTGCTCGACCAGTGCCTCAACATCCGCCTCGGCCCCCTGCCGCCGACGTGCGTCCGGCTGCCCTACCAGCAGCATATCGGGTTCACGCTGTTTGGGGTCGAGATTTTCGGCTTCAACTTCGTCGGCGAGTCGCAGCTGCACGTGGCCGAGCCGCCGAGCGCGCCACAGATCGCCTATGGCGGCGAGCAGGCGCTGGTTCAGGCGCCGCCCGCTCCGGCCGGCGCGCCCGTCGAGCCGGGCGGCGGCTTGCGCATCCGGCTCGGCGGGTAGGAGCAATACCTTTCAAACAAGGACGATCTGGATGTTTACCACGAAGGCACGAAGATACGGAAAAGCTTTATAATCCTTCGTGTCACCCAGAGGGTACCCGGCGTCTTCGTGGTTCCTATTTGTAAAGGTGTTGCGGCTAGGAGGCGTTCCCATGAGCGAAGACACGCTGTCTGACCGCGAAGAGCTCGATCTGCTTCAGGATGCGCCGGTCGTCTTCGTCGGCGAGCCGAGATCGCTGCGCGGCGAGGTGCGGCTGCACAACCGCAGCGCCGAGAAGCTCGTGGTGCGCGATGCGCGCGTGAGCTTCCCGCCGCTCCAGCAGCCCGAGGCCGGCAAGACCGCGCTCGCGGCGCAGGCCACCATCTCGGCGATCCTCTTGCCGGGCCAGGCGCAGCACGTCCGGGTGACACTGGACGTCGACCGTCACGCGCCGCCGGGCGAGTACCACGGCGAGCTGGAGATCGCCGGGCAGACCCGGCCGGTTGTGCTGCACATCACCGAGGCGGTGCGGCTCGCGATCTCGCCGGACACGGTCGTGATCGATCGGGAGGCCGGCGCGACGGTTGTCCGGCGCGTGGTCTTCGGCAACGACGGCAATGTCCCGCTGACGATCGGCGCGATCGGCAGAATCGAGCTGGGCGAGGAGCTGCTGCTCGCGGAGGCGCTCGCCGACGGCGAGCCGTCCCATTCGATCGAGACGCTGCTGTCCGCGACTGTCCGCGAGCCCCCCCGCCGGATCGTCCGGCCGGCCGGCTTCCTGGAGGTCCGTAACCTCGCCGGCCCGGTGGTCCTGCAGCCCGGCGAAGTGCGCCCGCTCGACCTGGAGATTCGTACGCCCGAGCAGATCGAGCCGAATCTGCGCTACATCGGCTGCGTGCCACTGTACACCAGCGATCTCGAGTTCGTGATCGTACCCGCCTCTGGCGCCAAGAGCCGCCGTCGCCGGAGCCGGAAGCGCGTGGACGAGCGCGCGGGAGCGGCATAGAATCAATCATAGGAGGTGACGCATTGCAGCACCACTATATGACGACGCCAGTCTGGGATCAGCCGATCCCGGCGTGGAGCCCATTCCCGCCGCCGTGGCGCTACGAGACCCACACGCACGCGCGTACGCCGCCCGGAATGGACTGGGCCGGCCAGGCGAGCGACGTGCTGATCGCGCCGGCGATACAGGGCTGGAGCCAGCTGTGGGGCAGCCTGCTCGACCCGTGGATGCAGGCGCTGCGTCTGGCCTGGGCCCCGGTCGCCCAGTGGCCCGTGCCGGCGCCCGCTCCGGCCCACGCCGTGGGCTGCGCGTGCCACCGCTGCAGGCCCGACGACTGTCACTGTCGCTGCTGCGTCGCCGACGCCGACCTGCTCGTGTACGCGCATGCTGGCGAGCGCCGGATGGTGCCGCTGGTGATCGACAACAACATGCGCCGCGCGCGCGCGGTCGAGCTCGACCTGAGCGACTGGACGACTCGCGCGGGTCAGCCGGTCCAGGTGAGCGGGCAGCTGGCGCCGCCGGCCGCGTTTACGCTCCAGCCGTGCGAGGAGCGCACCGTCATGCTGGCGATCGATGTGGTCGAGCACAAGAGCGATACACAGGGCGAGGCCGCCGCGATCGACACCCGTCTGACGCGCGCGCCGCAGCTGGACGAGTGTCGAGTCTTTTACGCCGACCTGCGAGTCAAGGGCTGCGACATACGGCCGGTTCGCATCGCGGTGGCCGTGCTGCCGGGCGACTGCGCGGCCTACCGGATCGACTGTCGCTGTGTCTGCTGCTGACACGAGCCGGTATAGCCGGGCTGTCGCCAATGTCGCATGGAAAGGATTGTCAAAGCTCCTATCGTGGGGTTTTTTCGCCCTGCGGGCGAAAAAACCCCACGATAGGAGCGAAAATCCGTGAAACAGACAGATGGGAGCATTACCATATGACCAACAGCTATGAAGATATCGGACAGTGGATGCAGGATCTGGCCGCGCGCTCCATGTCCGATCAGCTGCGCGCGGCCCAGCGATACAACGAGCTGCTGCAGCGCTTCGGGCGTGGCGAGCTGTTCGCGCCGTCCGTGAGCGCCGCGTACTGGCGCTTCGTGCGCGAGGAGGCCCTGGGGTACGCGCGCAGCCTGGCCAACCTGAGCCTCAGCTACTACAGCGCGTTGGACGCCCTCGGCCGTGCCTACAACGATCGCTTCTACGACCAGGTGCTTGGCGCCGGGCCCACAGATCGCGCGCAGCCGCCCGCGCCCGCGACGGCGCAGCCTGCGGCTCGCCCCCGGCAGGTCGAGCTGGCGCTGCACGCCCCGGCCGGCGAGGAGGCCAGCCGCGCGTTTGTGCTCGAGAACAAGCGCGCCGAGACAGCCGAGATCTCGTTCCTGGTCTCCGACTTCGTCGATCCGGCGGGCGCCGAGCCTTTTCGCCCGCCGCTGCAGTTCGATCCGCCGCGGTTCAGCATGGCGCCGGGCGCGGAGCGCACCGTCACCCTACGCCTCCGGCTGCTGCCCGACCTGTTTGTGCCCGGCCAGCGCTACACCGCGGCCGTGCTGGTACGCGGCTACGACGACCTGGAGCTGGCGCTGCACGTCTGGGCCGACGCGCCGTCGGATGCCGCGGCGCAGGCCGGCGGCGCGTCAGAAAGCGCGACTGGCGACCCGGCGCAGTAGTGACAAGGCCGATGACGACGCGAAAGCCCAACAGCTCGCCACGCAAACCACGTCGCAGCACACAGCGGAGGCCCGCTCCTCGATATCGCCCTCGACGACCCGCCGGGTCCGGCGCGCGGCTGGAGGCCGGCGCGCAGGCGCCGCCTCAAAAAGTGTGGGCTGTGATCGTCCAGACCACCGACGATCAGAAGCTCGCGCTGCTCGAGACCGCGCTGGCGCAGTCGAACTTCTGGTCGCACATCGACGGGGCCCGCCGGCGCGCGGAGGTCGAGCCGGGCGATGTTCGGATCGTCGTCAAGCCCGACCTCACCCTGTTCGACCAGGGCGCGCCCAGCGGCACCGACCCGGCGCTGGTCGAGCACCTGATCGACCTGCTCCACGAGCGCGGCTACAGCCAGGTGTCGGTCGGCGCGAGCCGCGATAGCTTCGACCTGTGGCTTGAGAATCGCGACGTCGTGATCCTGGCCGACCTGGTCGGCTACCGCTTCATCACCGAGCAGGGGCACGCCTACGACGTGCTCGACCTGGGCGAGGATCTCGTCGACGCCCCATTTCCGGCCGGCGGCGTCCTGCACGGGTCCGGCCTGGCCCGCGCGTGGCTGGAGGCGCACTACCGGATCAGCTTCGCGAAGAACAAGACCGACGAGGAGTACTTCTACGCGCTCGGCCTGCAGAACCTGCTGGGCGTGCTGCCGCTGCGCGACAAGGACTACCACTATCGCCACCGGCTGAAGCCCTGGGATGCCGGCGTGGAGCTGCTGCGGGCGGCGCCACCCCATTTCAGCATCGTCGACGCCTTCGTGAGCAACCACGGCAGCGCGGGCAGCCGCGAGGCGCGCCCGATCGCGACGCGCACGCTGATCGCGAGCCAGGATCTGCTGCTGGCTGACTGGGCCGCCGCGAGCAAGATCGGGGTCGATCCGGCCGCGTCGCCGATCAACGCCGCGGCGCTGCGCGCGATCGGGCTGCCGCCGGGCTACGCGGTCGACGGCGATCTGGCGCCGTATCGCGGCTGGATCAATGTTCACCCGCTGCTGGCCGACTCGGTGCGCCGGAGAAACGAGTGGGTCGGCCTGAGCCGCACGCTCAAGCCCTGGCTGCAGTCGGTCAACCAGGAGCTGTTTCCGTTCAAGGATCTGATCGACGGGCGGGTGAACACGGTTCTCTCGCGCTATCTCTCCAACCCGGACGAAAACCCGCTCGCGTTCTGGGCCGACTACGAGGCCGTGGTCGACTACCTGCAGCCGCTCGCGCAGCTCATCCGCGCGACCCCGGCCGGCGCGAACGGCCTGCGCTGGCGCTACCTCGATGGCTCGGTGCTGTTCGAGTTCTCGCGCGTCATCCCCGCGCCCTACGACGACTTCGTCGCCCGCGTCGACATCAGCAAAGCCATCCAGTTCATGAACGACTACATTGGCGGCGCAGCGGTTGCCGTGGCCCACGACGAGCGCGGGCGCGTGACCCACCAGGCCGAGCGCAACCTGTACCTGCCGCAGCCCAACTACGTGGTGTTGTACCAGGGGCAGATCATCGACGTGACCAAGCTGGAGTACATCCGCTACGGCGAGCACGAGCAGACGATCTTCTGGCGGACGCTGAGCAGCGCGAATGGCTCGGCGCAGTACGACGACGGGATCGTCACCTTTGCGCGAACCGCCGGCGACGAAACGCTGGTGTCGGTGGTCGGCCGCCAGCAGTTCGCCCTCCCGCCGTTCTGGCAGGCGGTGAACCTGGATCTCAACCCGCAGGTCAAGAGCTACCTGGTCACGCACGCCTACATGACCTTCTTCACGCAGACGCTGGCGAACTTCGAGGCGAAGTACGAGGGGCGCGAGATTCGCATCGGCCGGCCCTGGCGGCTGGACGCGGGCGAGCAGGACGGCGGCGATCGCATGCCGACGGAGTGGATCGCCGCGGGGCTCGCGAAGGTGAGCGAGGCGCTCAATCTCAACCTGGGAGCAGCCGCCGGCGAGGCGCTCTGGCAGCCTCATCCGGCCGCCGCGCGGTCCGGCCAGGTCGACGAGGACGGCTTCGCCCACTTCAAAGGTCCGGAGCGCGCCGATCCGGAAGCGGCGCGGCCGGCGAGCGATCGGGGCAGCCGGTGGCCGATCCTCGCAGGGGCCGGCCCCGAGATCCTGGAGTTCTGGAGCGATCTCGCCCTGGCGATCCAGAAGGACTGGGGCGGCGAGCCAGAGGATGACTGAGCGTGTAGATCTGTAAGCTACCGCACGCCTGAAGGCAGCGGCTTTACTCTGGCGCGACAGCCCGTGCTGCCTCCGAGTAGTATGGCTGGCTTACCGCAGCCCTGCCGGGCGAACCCAGCAGCGATTGGGGGCACATGCGACAGGCGCATACGACCTTGAACCTTTTACCCGATCGAGGTTTCCCGATCGGAACCCGCAAGGCTCAGTTCTTAACGTGCATGGAAACCGGGTCCACCGGCAGCGCCGGCCTTGTGCCTTCGCACGTATGTTCAGTCTACCAGAAAACAGCGTTTTTTGCAATAGGAAGCCAAAAGGCGGCGCGCCTCCGCACCGTGGAACCCAACCGCGCGCCGCCCCGCGCTTCCTCCGCGCGGGGATGTTTATGAAGGCACTGGTTACCGGCGCGAATGGCCTGATCGGCGCGAACCTGGTCCGAGAGCTATGCGCGGCGGGCTACGAGGTGCGCGCCTTCGTGCGCCGGACGAGCGACGTGCGCGGCCTGGCCGGGCTGGCGGCCGAGATCGTCTATGGCGACGTGCTGCAGCCCGAGACGATCGCCGCCGCCGGCGAAGGCTGCGATCTGCTGTTCCACACGGCCGCGATCTTCGCCTACTGGGGCCACACGCCCGACGAGCTGGCGACGATCGCCATCGAGGGCGCCCGGCACGCCGTCGAGGCGGCCCACCGCGCCGGGGTGCGCCGGGTGATTCTGACCTCGTCGTCGGTGGTGCTCGGGTCGAGCGCCCGGCCCATCCTGCGCGACGAGAGCGCGGAGGCGCGCGAGCAGGAGCGCCCCCCCTACGACAGCGCCAAGGCGGCCCAGGAGCGCGCGGCTTTCCGGCGCGCGGCAGAGCTTGGAGTCGAGCTCGTCGCGGTGTGCCCGACCATAAGCGTCGGCTGGCCCGACTATCATCTGAGCCCCAGCAACGCCGTGATCGTGACATACCTCAACGATCCGCTGCGGCTGACCTATCCCGGCGGCTGCAACATCGTGTCCGCGCGCGACGTGGCGCGCGGGCATATCCTGGCCGCCGAGGCCGGCGTGCCGGGCGAGCGCTACGTGCTCGGCTCGGAAAACCTGGAATGGTCGACCATCCACCGCACGATCTCCGAGCTGTGCGGGGTGCCCGGCCCGCTGCTGTACACGAACCATACCGGCGCCTACCTCGCCGCCACCGCGGAAGAGCTGATCGCCGGCTGGATGCGCAAGCGGCCCGCCACGACACGAACGCAGGCCAAGATGGTCGGGCGCTATTACTGGTATCGCCACGATCGGGCGGCGGCGCTCGGCTTCGCCCCACGCCCGGCCCGGCGCGCGCTGGCCGAAGCGATCGCCTGGCTGGTCGCCAGCCCGCACGTCTCGCGGCAGCTGCGCGCCACGCTGGCGCTGTCGCGCGAGGTCTACGAGGCGCGCCGCGCGATCGAGCGGCAGGCCGCCTGAACGGAGAAGCGCCCATGAAACCATTCAAAAGCGTCGCCGTGGTGAAATATCCGCTCGAGCTGGTGTGGCCGACGATCCGCGATCGTCTGCCTGAGCTCGTGCCGTTCCTCGACGACATCGAGAGCATCACGGTGCTCGAGCGGGCCGAGGATGCGGATGGAGTCGTGCGGCTGGTCAACCTCTGGAAGGCCAATCCACGGCTGCCCGCGCCGCTGGCCTCGGCGATTCCGCCTGCCGCGCTGACGTGGATCGATCGGGCCGAGTGGCGGCCACGGAGCCACGAGTGCCACTGGCGGATCGAGCTGCAATGCCTGCCCGAGCGGGCGCAGTATGCTGGGCTGACCTCCTACGTCGCCGCGATCGGCGGCCGCGGGACGCGGATCACGTTCGAGGGGCAGCTGGATGTCCCCGAGCGCGGCCTGGCCGCCAGCTCGCCACTGATCGAAGGGGCGCTGGCCAAAGGGGTCGAGTCGGTCGTGACGACGATGATCCCACAGAACTTTCTCAAGCTGACCCAGGCGCTGTCGACCTTTCTCGGAGCCGAAGCGTAGCCCGCCGGATTTGACAGCGCCCCACGTGTGCCGTATAATGCTCTGTGCTGCCGTACGCGGTAGTTTAAAGATGGGTCGGTACCGAAGTGGCCAACCGGGGCAGACTGTAAATCTGCTGGCTTACGCCTTCGCTGGTTCGAATCCAGCCCGGCCCACCACGGAAGTTATGAGTTTTGAGTTATGAGTTTTGAGTATCGTAACTTAAAACTCATAACTCAAAACTCATAACTGTGTAATTGCCCATGTAGCTCAGTTGGTAGAGCACGTCTTTGGTAAAGACGAGGTCTCGGGTTCGAGTCCCGACATGGGCTCCAGCACTTTGTCGATCCGCGTCGGCGGATCATTCCTTTGTTCGCGCTGCCGCGTTGTGCGGCGCGAGATCTTAAGGAGGCACGGGAACAGCAATGGCGAAGCAGAAGTTCGAGCGGACGAAGCCGCACGTGAATGTCGGGACGATCGGCCACGTCGACCATGGCAAGACCACCCTCACCGCCGCGATCACCAAGGTGCTCGCCATGAAGGG
>WNGB01003306.1_pt1 | contig 26565 bp, 23 predicted proteins | sample 5400681 | NCBI WGS metagenome assembly WNGB01 (sample SAMN13153367, study PRJNA577476) | soil metagenome | isolation source: 115 cm soil or saprolite under grassland replicate 2 | place: USA:California | collected 2016-06-15
AGTCCGTATCACTAATTTTCCCGCACAAACAGGACCCGCAGCTTATGAGTAACAGAAGAGATTTTCTGAAGACTTCCGCAATGGGGGCGGCGGCGACTTTGCTGCCGCAAAACGATCTCATCGGCTCGCCTACGCCGACTTCGGCGCAGGAGGGGAAGCTCAAAAAGGGCGTGCTCATCACCATGCTGCCGAAGCAGATGAGCTACCTCGATCGGTTCAAGCTCGCCGTAGACGTCGGCTTTGAAGGCGTCGAGGCGCAGACGGTCTCTGACCCGAAAGAGGCCGATCAGATCAAGGAGGCGTCCGAGAAGGCGAAGATCAGAATTCATTCGGTGATGAACATGGGGCATTGGGAGTGGCCGTTTTCAAGTCCCAATCCGGATGACGTGAAGAAAGGCGCCGAGCGGATGGAGATTTCGTTGCGCAACGCGAAACTCTGGGGCGCCGACACGGTCTTGCTAGTCCCGGCGGTGGTCAAACCCGACACGACCATTCCGCAAGCGTGGCAGCGCTCGCAGCCGCACATCAGAAAGCTCCTCCCGCTGGCCGAGGAGTTGGGCGTGTTCATCGGCGTCGAACCGGTCTGGAACAAGTTCCTGCTGACCCCTTACGACACCGCCAAATACGTGGACGAATTCAATAGCCGCTGGGTCAGGGCCTATTTCGACGTCGGCAACGTCGTGATGTACGGCTTCCCGCAGGAGTGGATTCGCGCGCTCGGCGAACGGATCGTCAAATTCCACCTCAAGGATTTCAAGTACGAAACGCGCCAATGGGTCCCGCTGCGCGAAGGCAGCATCGATTGGAAGGAAGTCCGCAAGGCGATCGGTGAGATCAGGTTCAGCGGGTATTTGACCGTGGAACTGCCGGGCGGCGACGAAGCTTACCTGCGCGAAGTCAGCCGCCGCGTGGACATGATTTTTGCGGGGGAGTAGGCGGTCAGGTTGTTCATTGTTCATCGTTCATTTTTCATTTGTCATTGCCGGATATGCGGCATTTCACAATGACAAATGAAAAATGAACGATGAACAATGAACAATGTCCTCATGATCACACCTCAGAGACTTTGCTTCGACGCTCATTTTAACAGCCGTTCAATCACTCGAATGAGTTCGCCATAGGCCTCACCCTGGTCGGCGCCGAATCCCACGTGTTTATGCGCCAGATTGCCCTGTTGGTCGATGACCACGTGTTTATGCGCCAGATTGCCCTGTTGGTCGATGATTACGACCGTCGGCACGGCGTCCAGGCCGAACGACTTGTAGACCGTCTGATCGGGGTCACGCAGAACCGGAACTTTCAGATTGTGCTTCTGCGCGAATGCTTGCAGATCGGCGTCCGAGGCGTAATTACGCGCGCCGGGTTTCGAGCTATTGATGCTCACCCAGTAAACCTGCACCCCGCGGGACGAATAACGATCGGCGAGCTTTTGCAGCGCTGGCAACTCTTTCGACGCCAGCGGAACCCAATTCCCGCCGAACGACATCACCACGACCCTCCCTTTCTGATCCGCTAGCTTGACCTCGCGCCCCTCTAGCGAACGGAACGAGGCAGATTGGCTTTGCGCCAATGTCGCGCCCGGAGCCGGACTCAGCGTCAAAAGGGTCAAAATTAAACTCACACTCAATCGACGAAACATTAGATATCCTCCTTCTTCAGTCATCACGACGACCGGAACGGCGCCGCGAGCGGGTTATCGGTTGATCCGCTCGCTACCGCTCGCGGCGCCGTCCAATGCCGCGGTTCAGATGCTAAATCCCCTTCAACGGTTCGATCGGCGTAAGAATATGCCTGTCTATAGCTTCGGCCACGCCGTCTTCCTCATTTGAAGAGGTCAATTCGAACCCCATCCGCTTCAATTCGTCTTCGGCGTTCGCCATCACCACGCCGAGGCCCGCGTAGCGAAGCATTGTCAGGTCGTTGTGATTGTCGCCTACGGCCATAACCTCTTCGCGCGCGACGCCGTGTTTTTTCGCGATCGTCGCCAGGCTCGCCCCCTTCGACGCCGTGACGCTCAAGGCGTCGAGAATGGTCAGGTCGGCCGAACGATAGCGCGTTTTGAAAAGCTGGATCTGTTCGCCCATCGCGGCTTTCAATTTCAGGGCGAAATCATCCATTGGGTCGCATCGGCCCGAAAACATGATCTGGATCGGCGGGTGATCGACATATTCGAGCAAGTCGGAGACGACGCTGACCGAGTCGCGGTATTTGTCCAGATAGCGATGCAGCGATTTGTTCTCATCGGAAACGCCTTCAATGACCATCGTCCCCAGGCCGTGGGGGTCGTCGCAGCAGATCATGTCCGCGCCGCATTCGCGGCCGATGCCGATTATGGCGCGGGTGATTCCAATGTCGAGCGGATGATAATCGAGCGTTTCCAGCGTCTCCACGTTCTTGGTCAACGCTCCGTTGTGCGAAATAAGCGGCGCTCCCATGTCGAGACGCTGCGCCAGTTCCCTGGCGGAATTAAAACGACGCCCGGTGACGAGAACAATCTGGACGCCGAATTGGCGCGCGCGGCTGATCGCCGCTGAGTTTCGGGCCGTGATTTCGCCGTTAGGTGTGAGCAGCGTTCCGTCAATATCAAGCGCAAGCAATTTAATCGGCATAACAACGAATGGCAATCTAACACGCGCGTCGCGCGCTTTTCAAATTTTGCACGAACGCATTTTTTTACCGCATTCGTAGATCTGGCGGAAAAATGGCTCGACTCTGTGATAGTATTATCTTAACTCAATGGAAGCCCCCCTCCCCGAAGACCGAAACCCTTTCCCGACACAGGTCGCAATCCAAGCAGGAGAGTGTGTACTATGTCGCAAGACGCAGGCGCTGGCCAGTCTAAGCGCTCGCAAAGTCCGGCCTACGTTTATGGCCCGATGATTTATCAGTTCCCGCAGGAGCGCGAGGGTGAGAATGAGAAGGGAAAATCCAAGAGCAATCGGGCTGTCAATTTCCTGGTTCTTATTTTGATCGTCGTGCTGGTGATGGGAGCCATGATTATTTATCTGAAGGAGAACGGAATAGACGTTAGGCAGTTGATTTTCAGGCGCCCCTTTGGGGAGGGGCGGATTTTCAAGGGCGCGAATGAGGAGCAGCAGATATCCCCGATCATAACTCAGGCCAGGGTCGCCGCTGACAGACTCTATCTGAGAGAAGGGCCCGGAATGGAGTTCGTGGCCACTTATCTGTTGCCTGAAAATTGGGGCGTTTCGCTTGTAGGCGATTTCCAGACGGATAACAGGGGCGAGGTCTGGGCGAGAGTTCTTGTGCAGACCGACGATGGCTTACAGGAGGGCTGGGTGAGCCGAAGATTCCTGCAGTGAAAGCCGGCGGCTATCCCTTTCGACTAGAGCGGAACAACTGACGTTGGCGCATCAATTCAAAGCGCAACCATTGGGGGAGAGCGTTTAGAGCACCGACTTTAGTCGGCAGAGCTTGGAATCTGAGCGCCGCCGGCTAAAGTCGGTGCTCTAAACGCTCTCCCCCGACAATCGTGGTTGAAATAAAGGCGCCAATGTCGGACGTGTTGATTTAGAACCGATCTAATTGGTTGAGGCCTTGGTGACAATCTCGGCCTCTTCAATCGCTTCGGCCAACGCGCGCTGTTCGCGTTTTTCCTTCAACTGAGGTTCGATCGCGCGCAGTTGCGGGATGTGCTGGGTGGCGGCCTCCTTGAATTTGTTGAGGGCTTTCGGCAGCAACTTGTCTTTTCCTCCCCGACTGTTCCAGTCGTCCAACTTCTCCTCCGCCTCTTCGAGGATGTGTTTATAATCCTGCAGCAGCTCCAGCTTGGTTCCCTGCGGCAGCGGCCCCCACGTCTCTTCTTCTTTCTTCTTCTGTGTGGCGTTCGGATTGGCGAGCACCAGCAGGCGGCGCTCGGCGGCTTTGATGAAAATCTCGATGCGCTTGTCGATCTCCTGATTATCCCGTATCAGATCGGCCTCCTGCTCGGTCAGGTGATCGCGCTTCTCTGTCTGCGCCTGAGCGGGGATGAACAGTACGCACGATGAGACGAGCGCCAAACACAGCGCTTGGAAGATCGAACGCTGAAATCTCGACATATGTTTGAAACCTCGAAAGGGTGGAGAAGCGTTATTTTTTGCGGTTGCCCTTGCCTTCTTTGATCTGACGCCGGAGCGAGGGCAATCGCAAATTCACTTTGTCTATTTCCAGTTGATTGTCGGCGGAGGCGAGGGCCATGAATTGCTCGTAAGCCTTCAACGCCTGCTCGTAATCGCCGAGCTTGTCGAAACAGATGCCGAGAAAGTATAGCGTGATTGCGGTCCGTTTTCGATCTCCGCGTTTACGCTGATAATCGAATATCCGGATGTACTCACTCGCGGCGTTCTGAAAATCGTCGAGCTTGAACAGGGCCGTGGCCAGGTTCGTGCGCGCGAAATAGGCGACGCCTTCTTTCGGGTTCTGCGCGAGCGCCTGGCGCGATACGCCGGCGGCCTCTTGAAATCGCCCTAGCTTGACGAGGGAAGCGGCCACGCCGATCTGATGCGCGAGCTGCGACGGTTCAATCTTCGCCGCGGCCTGGTATTGCTCCAAAGCCTTCTCCGGCTGGGCCGGCAAATAAAGCTCGGCCAGTTGCGCGCGCAAATCGGCGCGGTTCGGCTCGGCCTTGATCAATGATTCCAATTGCGCGACGGCTTCGGCGCCCTTGCCCGATTCGATCATAACGGCGGCCAGATCCGTTCGCGCCTCGTTGTTCGACGGCTCGTCCTGCAGAATCTGCCGGTAGAGCGAGACGGCTTCATCGTAACGCTTTGCCGCGGCGAGAGCGCCGGCCAGTCGGAGACGGCTTGGAACGTTCGGCTCGATCTCGACGGAGGCGCGCAGGTCTTCGATCGCCGCTTTCAGATCGTTGCGCGCCAGGTAGACTTCGGCGCGGCGACGGAGCGCGATTGCGTTCTTCGGCTCGCGTTTGAGAGCCTCGCTGAGACTGGCCAGAGCTTCTTCATAACTCCCGCCGAGCGATTGCGCCTCGCCGAGCATCGCATAGACGGCCGCGCGGTCATCGCCCGCTTCAATCGCGGCCTTCACTTCGGCGATGGCCTCGGCGTACTTTCCGCCGCCCAACAGGATTTCGGCCAATCCTGTGCGGGCGCGCGTGGCTTGCGGGTTCAGTTCGAGCGCGCGGCGGAATGATTTTTCGGCCTCGACAGGATCGTTCTCGGCGAGAGCGATCTCGCCGAGCAGGGTTTGCGCGCGGGACGACGGCGCCCGCGCTTCGGGCGCGTCGCCGAACTCGGACAGTTGTTTGAGCGCCCCCAGCATCGAGGCTTTCGCCTCGGCCAGCCGGTTCATCGAGAAGTAAGCGGCGGCGCGTTGAAACTCCGCCTGCCACAACGACGGATCGCGTTCAAGCGCTTCGCCGTAAAGTCCTACGGCCTTCTCCAACTCGCCTTTCTGATGCGCGCTCTGTCCCGCTTCAAACAACTCGGCGGCCCGTTCGCGTGTGTCTTTGGCGTCGCCCTCGGCGGTTTTTGCGGGCGGTTTGCCGCGTCTCTGTTGCTGCGCAGTTGTGAATGAGGCGGCCAGACAGATAGCAATAAAGATCAGACTTGCTGTTCGCGCTGATGACATTCCCATTTCACCTCATGGTTTACGACCACGGCGATCATAGCATATCTTTACGTCCGGAAGTTGCGATCCGGAGCAGCAATTCCCGGCCACACGTCTAGAGAGGTCCCCGACATTGATTCCACTAGGATGCTGTAGAAATCCTTCTGTCATTCCTTGCTGATCCGGATCATTGGGTAGCGAGGGCCAAAAGCTTATGATCCAGGTCTTGTCATCGGCAGCGTTATAATAGCGGCGCGGTTACGAAATCAATTTGAATGATGAGGTCGAGCCGAGGAATTGGTCTAAAAGCGGCGCATATCTGCCCGCGTCCAGTTCCCCTCTGGCAATTGTGGCTTCGAGCAGGTGCGGGCGCGTGTAGTCCCAAGTCTTGACCTGTAGCGGCTCAGCCGGCGCGATGTAGAGGCGAGGACTTGACTGACGTGTCAAATGATTCACACAGGGCTGCGTCAGTAAAACTAGGTTGCGCGTTACCCCCGGCGCTCGTTCGGCGAGGAAGGCGGGTGTGTTATCAATAATGCCGCCGTCGAGCAGCCGCCGACCAGCATAAAATCCGACGGATGTGAATGGCGGTGTGGCCGATGAGGCAAGGATCAAATCAGCGAGGTCCTCCCCCGTGCGGCACTCGCGAGCATCAAAGGCCAATGCCTGAAAGCCGATGCGCGCAGCGAAAGTCGAGTGGATCAAGTCAGGCCGCAAACTGTGCTCTAGCTTGTGAGCGCCGAGTCCAAGCAGCATGGCGGCTGGCATCGGGCACCAGCGCGGAGGCAAGGCGGTCAGGACGAATAGAGGGAAGGGTTGCGAGCATATGCGCTCCAGGCCGCCGTACTCGAAAGCAACCAATAGTAATTCCCGATAGATCGGCTCGTGATGCGGCGTCGGGCGTTGGCCGCGCAACAAGCGCCGCCATTCAAAATTGCGGGTGACGGCCCGACGCCGCTCCTGCCAGAACGACCAGACTGCGTCCTCGCGCCCGCTCAGGTAGAGCGCCGCCACGCATGCCCCGGCGCTGCACGCGGCGACGGCGGCAACGCGCTCCAGCAGGCGCGCGCCCCATCCGCGCAACAGGCCGAGTTGATAAAACGACTTGTTTCCGCCGCCAGAAAAGGTGATTGCTAAATCGCGATTGGTCGTCACATCTATCTCATGCTCCAATCTCGCCCGAAAGTGCGTAACAGGATTATTGCAGAACTACAATATTCCGTGGTAGCATCCGGGCATCGAAAAAATAATCGGCTATGCAATAATCGGCTATGCAATGATATTTACCTGAAGACTGTGCAAATAAAGGTTCTTTGAAATCAGACAGATGATCTGGTAAACGCCGGGATCGCAACCACTGCTCGGTGATTGCAGAGTACAGAGTACAGAGATGGCTGCCAACCAATCTCCGACTGATCCCGACGCGCTCTTGAGCTTAGTCCAACGCATCAAAGAGCACTACCAAAAGCCGCCACGACCACTGCCAAAGCGCGGCAAGAAACGCGACTTCTCGGCGCTCTTCTTTTTGCTGTTGGCCGCTGTCGCCGTGACCTTGCGCACGTTCGGTAACTCCGAACTCCGCAGTCTGCTGGAGAAGGACCAGCGATTGCGCCAGACGATGGGATTTGAGCGCGTCCCGCAAGGCGACTCTGCATCGGGCGACGACTCTCAGGCCTTGTGCCCGAAGCCGAGCAGCAGACGAATTTCCGAAATAACCATGCCTTGAGCAATCTCGCGTCCGTCATCGCCGCGCCAGGCAAGCAAATACATAACGTTTATGGATCGCTCACAATTGCTAAAGATGTCGCGGGAGCAGCTCGATGAGCTGTTCAAGCAAAGCCTGCCCGGGGACATCCCCGAAGGTGAAGGCGCCGGCGCGCCCGTCATCTTTCCCGGCTCCTGGTTTGCGAAATTCTTCGCCTGGTTGACAAGATGGTTTCTGTGGCAAGGTAAAACCTTTGACGCCCGGGACGGCTCTCTGCGCAACCGCATCACGGCATTCAGCCTGCCGGCGATCAAGGCCAGGGTCTACAAAGCGCCGAGTTGGCTCGACGAGAAAGAGGCGATCGTCCTCGACTATTCGAGAACATCGCTGCTGGCGCACTGGATTCGCGACGAGATCCGCGAGGTCGCTCCTGGACTCTATCTCGGCAAAGTTTGGTGGGGCCGCCGCAGGCTCATTGATTTCATTGTCAGCTTTCAATACCAGCCTGCGGGCAAGTTTTGGCGGCGCCTCATTTCGGCTGTCTGTCTGGCAGTATTGATAATGGGCGTTTGGCTCGCCGCTCGACTGAGCAGTGATCGGGCAGGCGCCTACGAAGGCATCGAGGACCATTTCAAATACGGCTCCACCGGCGGGGAGCGTGGGTCTGGAATCCCGTATTCGATCTTCAAGCTGCTGCCGCGAGTTTTTTCGGACCACATACCTGGCACAGGCTACGACTCGTTCGGCTTCATTTACGAGAAGGACAAAGACGGTAATCTCAAAGACCTTCCGATCGGCTTCTCGAAACGCAACGTCATGGGCGTTGACCGGGTCTTCGTCAACTGCGCCGTCTGTCACGTCGGTTCGGTGCGAGACACGCCGGAGAGCGCGCCGCGCATTGTCGTGGGGATGCCGAGCAACACGGTTGACCTGCAGGGGTTCCAACGCTTCCTGATCGACTGTGTGAGGGATGAGCGATTTACGGCCCGGCGCCTCGTGCCGGAGCTCGCCCGGGATGGCGCGGAAGATTGGATCAACCGCCTTGGCCTGCGCTTGATCGGCGTCAACCTCATGCGCGAGCGGTTGCTCACGCTTGGCGACCGGTTCAAGTTCCTGGATGAAGAGCCGGATTGCGGTCCCGGTCGTTTCGACACCTTCAATCCGCCCAAGGCTCTGCTCAACTTCCGCATGGACCTTCTGTCCCCTGAAGAAAAGATCGGCCTTTGCGATTTCCCGTCAATATGGAATCAGGGCCAGCGCGAAGAGCGCAAGATGCAGCTCCATTGGGACGGCAATAATGACCGCGTGCGGGAGCGCAACCGCAGCGCCGCTTTCGGCGCCGGCGCTACGCCGCCGACGCTCGACCGCGAAAGCATCAAGCGAATCGAAGACTGGCTGCTCACAGCCAAGCCGCCGCCCTATCCATACCCGATCAATCAGACGCTCGCGGCCAGAGGCGCGCCGCTCTATGCGCAATACTGCGCGAGCTGCCACGGGAGGAGCGGCTCGGACTTCAGCGGCGAGGATGTCGGACGGGTCACGCCGATCGAAAAGATCAAAACAGACCGCTGGCGGCTCGATAGCTACACGTTCGAGCTCTGCGTGAACCAGAATCTTCTCTACGCCGGCTACGGCGACGAGCGGTTCTCGCACTTCCGCAAAACCTTCGGCTACGCGAACCAGCCGCTGGACGGCGTCTGGCTGCGCGCGCCGTATTTGCACAACGGATCGGTACCGACGCTGCGCGATTTGCTCGAGTCGGCGGAGCAACGCCCGAAAGAGTTTTACCGCGGCTACGATGTATTCGACCCGCAACGCGTCGGATTCGTCAGTAATCTCCCGGACGAGAGAGGGCGGAAGTTTTTCCGCTATGACACTACGCGCCCTGGCAACGGTAACTACGGGCATGAAGGCCCGGAATACGGTACGCATCTCAGCCCCGAAGAGAAGGACGCCATCGTCGAATATCTGAAAAGGTTCTGAACCCTACGCTTCGCCACGCGGTCGCGATTCGTGCGCCTCGTGACCGAGTGGGCGCCAGCCGCCGAAACAGGAGCGATCCACTTATGAGTCTGACTCCACGAAAGAAACGGAAACTTCTCATCATCCTCGTTGCGCTCGCCGTCCTCGGCGGGTCTATCGCCTGGTTCGCCTGGGACAAGTTCTTCCGCGAAGAGCCCGAACAGCAGTTCGCCAACGAGGCCGAGCGGTTCAAATATGGCTCTATCGGCGCAGAGGCCGACCGCGGCATTCCTTATTGGATTTGGATCGTACTGCCGCGAATTTTCAAAGATCTCATGCCAGGGCCGGGCGGTTACAGGTCGTTTGGGCTCGTATGGGAGGAAGGCAAGGAATTGCCCGTCGGCTTTACCAAGCGTGTCATTGGCTTCCCGCGTGTGGCCAACAACTGTGCGATCTGCCACACCGGCACATGGCGCAGCAAGCCGGGCGAAACGCCGCACGTGGTCGCCACCGCGCCGTCGCACACGGCCGACGTGCAGGGGCTCTTGCGGTTTTTCATCAATGTCGGGAAGGACCCGCGCTTCAACGCCGACACTGTTCTCGGCGAGATTGACCAGGTCACCAAGCTTTCTTTCGTTGATCGGCAGATTTACCGCTACCTTATCATCCCCTTCACTCGGAGGGCGCTGCAGCGGCAGGAGAGTCAGCTCGCGTGGATGAATCGCCACGGATGGCCCGCATGGGGCAAAGGCCGCGACGATCCCATGAATCTCACCAAGTATTTCATGACCTCGATGCCGGTTGATAATACGACCGGCCAAGCCGACTTCCCTTCCGTGTGGAACCTAAAAGCGCGTAAGGGGGAAGGCCTTTTCCTCAACTGGAGCTGCGACACGCCCGCCGTGCGCTCCGTGCTCATTGATTCCGCGCTCGGACTCGGCGCGCGCCCGAACGACTGGTTTCTACATCGAATGGAGCAACTCGACGACTTCCTGAGCTCCTGGCCGGCGCCGAAATATCCTTTCCCCGTTGACGACAACCTGGCAAAGGCCGGCGCGCCAATCTACGCCCGCCTGTGCGCTGAATGTCACAATCCGGGCGCGCCGCGAACGAATCGTTTGATCCCGATTGCGGAGATTAAGACCGACCGCGAGCGCATGGATACGTGGACACAGGCCGCGGCTGACGAGGCCAACCAGCGCGTGAAAGAGTTGGGCATCAACCGACCTAATATGGTGAAACAAGAAGGCTACCAGGCGCCGCCGCTGGACGGCGTCTGGCTGCGCGCGCCGTACCTGCATAACGGCTCAGTGCCGAATCTCCGTGAAATGCTCGAGCCGGAAGAGAAGCGCACGAAAGTTTTCTATCGCGGCTACGACGTTTACGACCCGGTCAATGTCGGGTTTGTCATCAGCGGGGCCGAAGCCGAGCGTCACGGCTGGAAACTCGACGTGCGCGAACGCGGCAATGGCAACCTGGGCCATAACTATGGCGCTACTCTCGCGCCTGACGACAAACGGGCGTTGCTCGAATACCTGAAGAAGCTCTGATTTCTTGGCCGTTGCGCTCATCTCGCGCTAGAATCGGCCTTCATATTTGCCCGCTGTTGCGTTTTTCGAGAGCCACGCAGGGCAGACCTCTATTGCCAATAGGTGCGATCCAGCGTTCGGTATTGCACCGCCTCGGAAATATGTTTCTCCGCGATCTGTCCCACGCCTTCCAAATCCGCAATTGTCCGGCTCATCTTGAGAATACGATCATACGCCCGCGCTGATAGACCGAGCTTCATAATCGCGCGTTCAAGGAGTTGCTGAGATGACGGGCTGAGCTGACAATATTTGCGGATGAGTCGTGGCGGCATCTGCGCGTTGCAGTAAACGCGCTCACCGGCGAAACGCTCTTGCTGAATTTTTCGCGCAATGACTACACGCTCGCGGATTTCGGCTGAGCCTTCACCGCTCTCCCGCGCCGATAGTTCGCTGACTTTGACGGCAGGAACATTGATGTGAATGTCAATTCGATCAAGCAACGGGCCGGAGATTTTTGAAATGTAACGCTGAATTTGCGGCGGCGTGCAGCGACATTCCCTGGTCGAGGCGCCATGGAACCCACAGTTGCAGGGGTTCATCGCCGCGACGAGCATGAAGCTCGCCGGGAAGGTCAACGACATCGCGGCGCGGCTGATCGTGACCCTCTGATCTTCGAGCGGCTGTCGCAGCACCTCGAGCACGTTCCGCTCGAATTCGGGAAGCTCGTCGAGAAAAAGCACGCCGTGATGCGCCAGGCTGACCTCGCCCGGTCTCGGGATCGAACCGCCCCCGATCAAGCCCGCGTCGCTGATCGTGTGGTGTGGCGAACGGAACGGGCGGATGGTTAGCAATCCGTGCGCGTCGGTGAAGCCAGCCACGCTGTGAATCTTGGTCGTCTCCAGCGCCTCCTCGAAGGTGATAGGCGGAAGGATCGACGGGATGCATTTGGCGAGCATCGTCTTGCCCGAACCGGGCGGGCCGATCATCAATATGTTGTGGCCGCCGGCCGTGGCGATCTCGATGGCCCGTTTGGCGCTCATCTGCCCGCGCACCTCGCGGAAATCGATAGGATATTGATTGGCGGCGCTGAACATCTCTTCCAGGTCGATTCGCATCGCCGCAGGCGGCGGATCGGAATTGAGAAGCGTGACGACCTCACGCAGATCTTTAACCGGATGAACTTCCAACCCGCTGACTACCGCGGCCTCGCGCGCGTTCTCAGCCGGCAGCAGCAGGCGTTTCAACCCCCGGCGCTTCGCGGCCACGGCTATGGGGAGCGCCCCGCGCACAGGTCGCACGCGCCCGTCCAGCGCCAGTTCGCCGATCAACAAGACGTCATCCAGTTCTTCGCGCTGCAAATCTCCGTTCGCGCCGAGAATCCCCACGGCGATCGGCAGGTCGAAGGCCGAGCCTTCTTTCTTCACGTCGGCAGGCGCCAGATTGATGGTCGTCTTGTGGATGGGGAAGAAGAAGCCGCAGTTGGTGATCGCCGCCCGGATTCGCTCGCGGCTTTCCCGCACGGCCAGGTCGGGCAGCCCCACGACGGTCACATAGGTCTCGCCCTGCGAATCTCCGGAGCGCGGAGTCAGATCGACTTCGACCTCGACCAACTCGGCGTCAATGCCGTATACTGCCGCGCTGAGGGTTTTAAACAGCACTCCACACCTCCACGTGTTGCGAATCGAGAAAAACTACGCTATCGAGAATTCAAGCGCTGAAGCCGGCAAAGAATCGCACAACTGAAAATCCTCCACAAGCCAAAGTAGACGAAGAGTGGCAGGGAATTTATACTCGGCCTTCTTCGTCCCGTAGGGACGGTTTGAGTTTAGGCAGGTGTTTCAACGCCTGCATTCGACGTGAAGAATTTTCCGCGTCGCGTAGCGACGGTTGAATCCACAATGATGGTCAGTTCAACCGTCGCTACGCGACGCGTGGATCGTTTGCCATCGCATGCAGGCCATAAATGACCTGCCTAAACTCAAACCGTCCCTACGGGACGAAGAAGGCCGCAGCAGTTACATTTTTATTTCCGAGAGGATTTATGTTTGCAGTGATTATGGCCGGAGGTTCCGGCACTAGATTCTGGCCCGCGAGCCGCGAGCGTTTGCCGAAACAGTTTCTGGCGATCACCGGCGAGCGCACTATGCTCGAAGAGACGCTTGCGCGCGCAGAACGTTTTACGCCGCCCGATCGAATCTCCGTCGTGGTCGGGCGGGTCCACGCCGATCTGACAGAGCGGATATTGTCAGGCAAGCCGGTTGAAATTCTGATCGAGCCTCGCGGCAGAAACACCGCCGCCTGCGCCGGACTTGCCGCGTTGCATGCCAAACGTGTAGCCGAAGATGAGCCAATAGTCCTGTTGCCGGCCGATCATTTCATCGCCGACGTCGATGGCTTCACGCGGACGATCCGCGCCGCCGCCGATGTCGCGCGCGGCGGCGCGATTGTTACCTTGGGCGTCGCGCCGACCAGGCCCGAAACCGGCTACGGTTATATTCACATCGGCGCCGAGGGCGGAGAATCTTTCGAGCAGTCCTATTTCAGGGTCCGCCGCTTCGTCGAAAAGCCAGATTACCAGACCGCGCTCGGTTACCTATCGAGCGGCGATTACCTGTGGAACAGCGGCGTCTTCATTTTCACCGCGCGAACCATCCTGCAAGAAATCGAAGCCTGCATGCCCGCGCTTCACGAGGGACTGACGGAGATCGAACACGCTATTGACACGCCCGATTACGACGCGGCAGTCGAGCGCGTCTACGACAGGATCGAATCCGTCTCGATTGATTACGGCGTGATGGAGAAGACCTCGAAGCCGATCTACGTCTTAAAGGCCGAATTCGGCTGGAGCGACGTGGGAAGCTGGCAGGCGTTGTACGATCTTCGCCGCGCCGAATGCGACGGGCAGGGCAACCTGTCGCTCGGCGATTCGAGGATCATTGACGCGAAACGCAACCTGGTCTTCTCGACCACCGACCGCAAGGTCGCGCTGCTGGGCGTTGAAGACCTGGTAGTTGTCGACACGCCGGACGCGGTGATGGTGGCGAGGCTGGATCGTTCGCAGGACGTGAAGCGTTTTGCCGATCAGTACCGCGAGCGGTAGAGTGGGACAGACTTTAGTCTGTCCGTAGCATTAATGGGGACGGACAGACTAAAGTCTGTCCCACTCTACTGATCCCGCGCGAGCGCCGGGAGGCCGGCTTTGTCGGGGTATTTTGCAGTCACGTTGGCGTAAAAATTCCGAATGATTTCCATGTCGGCTTCGATGTTTCCCGTGGGATAAAGCGTCGGCCCCACGCCCGAGACCTTACGTTTGTAATCAATGAACGCCATCGCTATCGGGATCTCCGCGCCCAGCGCGATGTAATAAAAACCCGACTTCCAGTAGCTGACTTTGCTGCGCGTGCCTTCCGGCGGAATGGTCAGAATCAGCTTTTCGCTATTGCGGAACATCTCTACTGATTGCGCTACCATATTCTTAGACGCGGACCGATAGACCGGGATGCCGCCCATCCATCTGAACAAAAAGCCGAGTGGCCGCCGGAACAGCGTATGTTTTCCTAGCCAACAGGCTTTGACACGTAAGGCAAAGGCCAGGCTCAACAGGACCGGCAGGTCCCAGTTGGATGTGTGAGGCGCCGCGATCACAACCAACTTGTCGACGTCGGGCAATCGCCCCTCCAATCGCCACCCGAAAACTTTCAGGAAGGAGAAGGCCAGGCCGCGCATCAGAGGGCTTATTACAGGTGTATCGAATATTGTATAGCGCATTGATTAAATGAACAGTTTACTGAAGCGCATAAATCGGCGGAGCCTTTGGAGTGCGGGTGCTCGGAACCGCTTTGGTAGTCCACTTCGATACTCTGGCAATGATGGAAAGGAAGCCCACTGCATCTCTTGTACCGGAAGTCTGTAGAATCCGCAAATGACTACCAAAGCGGTTCCGAGCACCCGCACTCCAAAGACTGTCGCCATTTCATGTAGTCGACCATATTCACAACTTTAATTTGCGCACGCTTCAATTTACTCAAAGTCTTCCACCAAAGGATCGATCAGGTCTTTAGGGATGCGATTGCGTTCGATGTGCGCGTTGATTTCGTCCTGATGATCGCTGTAATAACTCAGCGCATCGAAGACTTGTGCGAGCGTCAGGTGTGGCAGACGCTTGGGAATCTCTTCCGCAGGCGCGCCCATCCGCCAGATTTCTACAATTGCTCGAACGGGCGTGCGTGTGCCTTTGATGATTGGTTCGCCGCTCAAAATCTTTTTGTCAGTAAAGCTCAAAAGATGTTGCTAGCTGAGGGGCCAAAGCACGCCGCTGCTCTTCAACACTGCCTTCTATAATTGCTTTGATTTCATCCTCGGTTTCTAAATGATCCGTGATCCAAAGGCAACAACGGCCAAAGTCTTTGGCATCGCCTTTCGATCTAACTTCTCTTTCAGCAAACTCAGAACAGACCCTCGCACAAACTCGCATTAATGCCAATGTTTGTAAGCGGAAGAAGAAAGTTGGAGGAGATTCTACCTTACCAGCATACTTTTCGTTTATTCTCTGGATTATATCTTCGTCGAAGAAGATCTCCATCAACCTTTTTTGCGTTTGGTCTGCGCAATCTTCGATTCTGCTTTTAGCGAGAATAATATTTATCCTTGCAAGCTGAAACAGGATATCACTGAGACGAAAAGTGCTAAGGATCTGTTCGATTCTAGATAACGGGATTGGGGTCTCAAAGAGATCAGAGTATCTTGAATAACTTGAAGCGATGACTTTCATTTCTAACCTCGCAAAACTAAAACAATTGGTCGGTGAGAATCACATCAGATTCACCGGGTCGACCTCAACCGTAATCATCTTCAAATCCTGCCCGATCTCTTTCAACTCCGCCATCGCCGCGTCCAGCGCCTCGCGCGCCTGGCGACGATACCGGGTCTTGATCAGCACCTGCATTCGGTGTTCGCCCTTCAATCGCGCCAGCGGGGCGGGGGCCGGGCCCAGGACCTTCAAGACCTTCTCGGCATCGGCCTCTTTGAGCAGCCGCGACAGTTCGGAAGCCGCGAAAGCCGCCTTGGCGAAGTCTTGGTGTTTGACCAAGGCGTTGATCAGCGCGACGAACGGCGGGTAATGCATGTTGCGGCGGAAGTTGATCTCGTGGTCGTAGAACTTTTCGTAGTTCTGCTCGCGCGCGTATTCGAGCGCGTAATTTTCGGTGTGATAACTCTGGATGATGACGCGCCCGGGTTTTTCGCCCCTGCCCGCGCGGCCCGCGACCTGGGTCAGCAATTGAAACGTCCTTTCGGAGGCGCGGAAATCCGGCATGCCGAGCCCCGCGTCTACAGAGATCACGCAGACCAGAGTCACGTTGTGGAAGTCGTGTCCCTTGGCGATCATCTGAGTGCCGACCATCAGGTCGATGTCGCCGGCGGCGAATTCATTGATCAGCTTTTCAAAACTCCCCCGCCGCCGCGTGGTGTCGCGGTCCAGGCGCGAGATGCGGAGTTTGGGGTACATCTCTTTCAACAACGCCTCGATCTGTTCGGTCCCCTCGCCGACGTAGTAGATGTACGACCCGTCGCACTGATGGCAAGCGCGCGGGATGCGCTCCTGGTGGCCGCAGTAATGGCAGATCAATCGCGCGTCGAATTTGTGATAGGTCAGCGCCACGCTGCAATTCGGACAGGTCGCGCGATAGCCGCAGCCCCGGCAGAGCATGAAGGACGAATAGCCGCGGCGATTGAGCAGCACCAGCGTCTGCTCGCCGCGCTCGTGATTTTCGGAGATGCGGGCGAGCGCCTCGTCCGAGAATATCCGCTGCTGGCCGTACTTCTCGAAGACCCGGCGCATGTCGACGGTCTGGACTTCGGCCAGCGCCCGCCCGCCAATGCGCTCGTCGAGTTTCAGATAGGCGTATTTGCCGGTGTGGGCGTTGTGGAACGACTCCATCGATGGCGTGGCGCTGCCCATGATGATCACGGCGTCGGCCAGATGCGCGCGCATGATCGCAGTGTCGCGCCCGTGATAGCGCGGCGTCTCCTCCTGTTTGTACGAGGCTTCGTGCTCTTCGTCGACGACGATCAGGCCGATGTTTTCCAGCGGCGCGAAGACGCCCGAACGGGCGCCAATGCAGACTCGGGCTTCGCCTTGACGGATGCGATTCCATTCGTCAAGGCGTTCGCCGTCCGAGAGCGACGAATGCAGAATGGCCACGGCGTCGCCGAAGTGCGCGCGCAATCGCCGCGCGAACATCGGCGTCAGAGAAATCTCCGGCACGAGCATCAGCGCCGATTTGCCACAGGCTACGGCGGCTCGCATCGCGCGGATGTAGATTTCGGTCTTGCCGCTGCCAGTCACGCCATGCAGCAGGAACGCCGCGTAGCGGCCTTCGTCCAGTTTCGCGACGATCTGATCGAGCGCCGATTGTTGTTTCTGATTGAGCCTCAGGTCGCCGTCGTCGAGCGGGCGGTAGTCTTTGAGGGGGTCGCGGCGGACTTCGCGCGTGAAGACCTCGACGTAACCGCGCTTTTCCAGCGTGCGGACCACCGACGCGCTGACGCCGGCCATCTCGATAAGTTGGGCGAAAGCGACAGGCTCGCCCGACTCGAAGAGGGTTTTGATCACACGCTCCTGTTGTTCGTTGAGCGGTTTGCCGCCTTCGATGGGCGCGCGCTGGACCAATCGCGCGGCCTGCTGCCGCTTCGGTTTGACCTGGGCCGATTGAAGCCGACGCGTGATGGTGATGTAGCCCGCGCGTTCGAGTTCGCGCGCGATGGCCGAAGCGCGAGTCTTGTTAAACTCCTTCGCCAACGCCCCGGCGTCGACCATTCCGCTTTCGGCGATCCGGGCGAGCGCCTCCATCTTCGCCGAGTTCACGCGCTTGCCGCCTGCCCCTGCAATCGCGGCACGGCCTTCGTTGGTGATTGAAAAGATCGTTTCGGCCTCGGAGTTGATGCCGGCGGGCAGACTCGATTTGATCGTCTCGCCCCACGGCGCGTAATAGTAATCGGCGATCCACTTCGTCAGATTGAGCAACTCGGCCGTGACCAGAGGCTCGGCGTCGAATAACTCTTCGACGTCTCTGATCTCGAAGCCTTCCTCCTGTTGGCCCGTCTCTTCGAGCGTTTCGTGAATGTCGACGATGTAACCGGTCAGCAACTGTTTGCCGAACGGGACCAACGCGCGGCAACCCGCCTTGGCGTTCGCGGCGAAGCTCGCGGGCAGCCGGTAAGTGAACGTCTGATGTACGTTGAGCGGAATGGCGATTTCGGCAAACATCTTATTTGATTGCGGATTGCGGATTGCGGATTGCGGATTGCGGATTGCGGAGATTAGCCACAGAGCCACAGAGCCACAGAGTTAATTAACAGAGGATGATCTTCACCTTTGCCGTGCGTTTCTCTGTGGCTCTGTGGCTCTGTGGCTAAGCCCTGCCGCAATCCGCAATCCGCAATCCGCAATCACTGATCTTCGGTCCTCTTCACCTGATAGACTCGGTATCCGGCATAATCGATCGTCACAGGGTAGAGGTTTCCAAAATAGGTTTCGTCAACCCCCAGTTCCGCCCGTTCGGCAGGCCCGACGATCACGTAATCGACGCCCAATCTGGAAAGCGGCTCTGTCATTTGCGCGCCGCCCTTATAAATCGTTTTGACGTCGAGTTCGCGCTGCGCGTAATCGAGGCCGTGCGTCCACAGGTGGCCCGGATAGCCCATAGCCGACCGGCGTCCCGAAAGCGCCACGACCGAGTTGTGTATCGGCGCGTGCAGGATCAATGCGCGGGGCGGAGTCTTCTCGCGCAGCAGCGCCGCAACCTCAAGCTCGGCCTGCCCGAATACCTCGACGTTTTCAGCGGGTGATAGCGCGCGCGTCACGTCCAGCGCGCCGGAAAACGTCAGCCCGATCAGCGCCGCCGCCGCCAGGCCGCGGACGACGATGAATCGCCGCGTGAACAGAAAAGCCAAAGCTGCGGCGACAAACGGCGCCGAGGCGAGCGACCAATAGACCAGGACCTTGATGTTGTCCCACGTCCACGGCGCCAGCGCCACGATGTTCGGTATGAAGAACCACAGCGCGAAAGGCGAATAGAAGAGCGCCTGCCGCGAGCTTGTGATCTTTCTGACCAGCAAGGCCGCAATCAGGAGCAGGATAAGGATTCCGGCGTTGACCATCCAGAAGAGCAGCGGATTCGCGTCTCCGGCTTCCCACCACTTATCAAGCGGTTTGAATAACTGAGTTCTGATCTGCGTGCCGCTCAAATACCATGCCTGTGGCGCGGCCAGCGCGGCCATAGGGGCAAAAAACGCAATCCAATCCCACGACCTAAACAGAACAACCATCAAAGCGCATGCGATTACCACCGAAAAAAAACCGTGCGAGTGGAGCATCGGCAACATGCCCGCGAGAATTCCGGCGGAGAGTAGATAGAGGCGGGAGCGGGAGAGCGGGAGAGCGAGGGAGCGGGAGAGCGGGAGACGAGGAGAATTTGAATCTCCAACTCTCTCGCTCTCTCCCTCCCTTGGTCCCTTACTCCTTCGCTCCCTCGCTCTCCCGCTCTCCCGCTCTCCCGCTCTCCCGCTCCCTCGCTCTCCCGCTCTCCTCATTTCTTCAACCGCCATCCACCACAGGGCGATAATCATCGTCACAAAGGGCAGGCCGAAGAGCATCGAGCGCTGTGGGATGAGCAGCGTCGTGAAGACATTGCCCCATCGCAGCGGGACGGCGCCAGAAGCCAGCGCCAACTCGGCGTTCATTGTGTAAGTTTTTGGTAGGTGTGACAAAAAATTGAGCAGGCCGCCCGATTGCGCTCCGAATTCGCGGAAGAAGTTGATGAATCCCAGTCCGCCGTTGAAGAGGAAGATCACGGGAGCGATGCGCGCCGCTACAATGTTGTTGAACATCTTCAGCGTAAGCGCTTCAATCAGGCGAACGAGCGCCAGCGCCAGCGCCAAATTTTCGACGAAGAAGGCGGAGCGCCAATCGGCGCCGCATCGTATAAAGAATGCAGTCAGAAAATCTATCAGGAACGGATAAGTGAACTTCATTCCGGCGAAGATCGGGTTTTGCGGCGGCAGGTTCTCGCCGTAAGCGAACGAAGTTATCACGCTGAAATGAAAAGGCAGGTCGCCGTAATTGTTCGCCGGCGCGGTATGCATCCCGCCGGGATAAAACATCACGACGCGCAAGAACAACCACGCGAGCAGCGCCGCCCACGCGACGTAATAGACGCCGCCGCCAAGGCTCAGACCGCATTGGCGCAAGGCGGCGGCGATTCGTCCTCGACCGATGAATCGGACCTGAACCGCCAGGCCGATTGCGAATATTGCGACCGTGACGCTGATTGAGATGGCGTTCAGACCCATCGGCAGCGCGGCCAGAAAAGCGACCCAGGAGAGGGCGGCGATCCCAAAGACCGAACCGATCGCAATGCGAGTCGACGCGTGTGTCTTTTCGATAACAGGCAGTGTCAATAAGGCGCCATTTGCTACGGCCAAAAGCGAAATGGAAATTACGAACAGAGTTCCCATACAAATACGTGGTTCGTCGTTTATGCAACTACACAACGGCGTGCGCCGTCATATATCGTGAGTCGCAATAGTAGTCGCGGGCAATCACGCTCATTCATTGTGACAGAAACTACAATCAAAGCGAATGAGTTCCCCTAAACTAAAAGTTGGCTCCAGGCGTGGGATAAGGCGTGAAGTGTGGCGGCCCCCCCCGGGAAAGCATCTCCCAACCATTGGCTATATCTTCATTCTCCCGTTCGTCTGATTTCAGGAGAAGGCAGCTTGACCGAGTGTGAGCGCGCCTTCTATAGTCGATTTGCAATTAACGTTCCTTGCAAAATCGGCGCAACATCGGTTTCAAATGCGCTTAATTAAGGAGAAGTATGAAAGAGACTCATGTGTCGAACCGAGCAACAGCCGTATTCACAGTGAAAAAAGAAGCCGAAGCTAATCTCCCTACTGAGTTCGGCCATTTTCGCATCGTCGGGTTTCGCAGCGCGACCAGCGACGAAGAGTTCGTCGCCCTGGTCAAAGGCGAAATCAACCCCGATCATGCGACGCTTGTCAGAATTCACTCCCAATGTTTAACAGGCGATGTTTTCCATTCTTTGAAATGCGATTGCGGCCCCCAACTCGAACGAGCGATGAAGATGGTGCAGGCGGAAGGCCGCGGTATCATAGTTTATCAGCATCAGGAGGGGCGCGGGATCGGGATCACCAACAAAATCCGCGCCTACGCCTTGCAGGATGAAGGGGCCGACACCATCGAGGCCAACCTACGTCTGGGCTTCGAAGCCGACCATCGAAGATACGACCAATGCGCCGAGGTGATCAAACTGCTCGGCGTGGGACGCGTCCGCCTGATGTCGAACAACCCCGACAAACTCCGCGCGCTGTATGAGGCCGGCCTCGAAGTCGTGGAGCGCGTCCCCCTCGAAATCAAGCCGAATGCGCCCGCATTCCAATACCTGGTCGTGAAGAAGGAGAAGATGGGCCACCTGCTGCAGTTGAATGGTATCTTCTGATTGCGGATTGCGGATTGCGGATTGCGGATTGCGGATTGCGGATTGCGGATTGCGGATTGCGGATTGCGGATTGCGGATTGCTACGGTGAAGACATGCCTTGTCACTCGCCAATCCGCAATCCGCAATCCGCAATCCGCAGTAAATTGACTCCCATCCGCCTGGCCAATTGATAAGTCAACTGCACAGGCAGGCCCACGACGTTTGAGTAACTGCCTTCGATGCGTTCGACGAAGAGCGAAGCGTGTCCCTGGATGGCGTAGGCTCCCGCTTTGTCCATGGGCTCTCCGGTGGAGACGTACCATTTGATTTCGGCGTCGCTAAGCTCGGCGAACTTGACCCTCGTCGAGGACACGGCGGAAATGACCCGGTCTGCGCGCGCCAGGGTGACGCCGGTCAACACTTCATGCCATTGCCCGCTCAAAGCGCGCAACATTCGCCCGGCCTCTTCCACATCCACGGGCTTGCCGATGATCTCCCCATTGATGACCACTGTGGTGTCTGCGCCGAGCGCCAGTTCGTCGCCCCGGACGACCGCGCGCGCTTTCTCGCGCGACAGTCGCACGACGTAATCGCGCGGCGGTTCGTTCGGCCCAATCGTTTCGTCGACGTCGGCGGCGCGAACTGTGAAGTCGATTCCCGCGGCGCTCAATAGCTCCGCGCGGCGCGGGGATGAGGAAGCTAAAATAAGCATAAACTTGTCGCTAAAACGCTTTTTGTCTACACTGGCACAGTGCCGCCCGCGAGCGGCGCTGTACGAAACTCCCGCGTTTTGATTTAGACTATCGGTTCTGCGGAAACGCGATGATTTCATCATAGAGCAGCGCTTATGTCTAACAGCAAACGAATTATCTCGCTGACGGTCGTCTGCCTATTCGCTCTCGCCGCAGTAATCGTCAACCGCGCGGCGACGCGCGCTCTCTCTTTCAAGCAAACGCCGCAACCTCCCCCAAAACCCCAACAGGAGCGTGAAGCGCTGGCGAAGAAGCCCGCCCCGTCGGGCACGCTCGAGGATCGCTTGGACAAAGACGACGGTTACGGAATAGTTCTGTTCTATTCGATGGGCATCCGCGGCAATCTGGAGGTTTGCGGTTGTCCGATCCATCCGCTCGGCGGGGTGGCCCGACGGACTGGCTACATCGACGCCTTCCGCAAGCGCAGCCCCGACGCCGCGATCCTTCAGGTCGACGCCGGATACATCTTCAGCGACGACATGAACCTCGAAGGGACGGATTTGCGCGCCGACGCGAAGTTAATGAACGATTGGATCGTCCGCGCCAACGAGGTGATGGGCCTGGATGTGGTCAATCTGGGATTCCGCGATCTGCTTTACGCCGGCTCCCTGTTGAAAGCCGACGCGAAACTCAAGCCGGAAAAGTCATCTCTTATTTCGGCTAACGTCAAGGCCATGAATGCGGGCGACGCGGATCGCGCGAGGCCCGCGCCCTATGTCATCAAAGTCGTCACGGGCAAGAGATTGCCTCAACCGGTCCGCATAGCCTTCATCGGCTTGAGCGACATGACGCCGGACGAGCGTAAAGACCTGGAGGCGAAGAGCGGTTTCGTGATCGAAGATCCGCTCGCCGCGGCGAAAGCCGCGTTGGCGGAAGTCCGCGACAAGGCCGACGTCACTGTCGTCGTCGGCTATCTGAGTTTGCGGACGGCCAACAAGCTGGCGATGCAGAACGAGGACCTCGATCTGATCATCGCGGCCGACGAGCGTGGCGTCGTCTTCGACCCGAAGCAGGTCAAAAACGCGCTGGTCGTTTTCGCGGCCAGGGAGACCAAGCATCTGGGCGAGTTGCGGTTTTACACCGACGCGGAGGGCATAGTCGAACGCTTCACCGCTCGATATGTCGAGTTGGATGAAATCATACCCGACGACCCGCGGATGGCCGAGATCACGGCCAGCGCGCGCAAGGAGATCGACGTGGTCCAGACGCGGTTGGCCGAGGAGGAGGCCGCAGTGATCGCCGGAAAGCCGCTGAACACGCCGTTCACGCTTTCGGAATCTTGCGCCCAGTGCCACAAGGCCGAATACGAAGTCTGGAAAAATTCGCGCCATTCGCACGCGTTCGCCGCGCTCGAAGAGAAGCAGAGGATGTTTGACGGCAATTGCGTAGGCTGTCACTCGCTCGGCTACCGCGATCGGGGGTTCGTCAGCGTCAAAGCCACGCCGCAATTCGCCAACGTCCATTGCGAATCCTGTCACGGCCCCGGCGCCGAACATATCAAGGCGCCGACCGCCGAAAATTACAAGACGCCGTCGAAAAACCAGAGCTGCCTGGTTTGCCACGACCGCGACAACAGTCCCGACTTCGACTTCGAGAAGTATTGGCCGGTCATCGCGCACAAGAACTCGTTCGAGCCGGAGGCCGCCGCGCCGGCAAAAGCGCCAGTCAAAACGCGCCCAGGCGCCAAGCGGCGAGTGAGGAAGAAGTGATTAGTGGGCAGTGGGTAGTGGGCAGTATACGTTCACTACCCACTACCCACTACCCACTGCCCACTGCCCACTGTTTTATGAACAGCCTGCTCAAAATGCTGCCGATGATGCTCCGCCTTTCGGGCGACAACGAAGAGGTGCGAGAGCAGGCGGTGTTCGTCGTGTGGCGCGCTGTCGCAGGCCCTCAGGTCGCATACAATTGCGTTCCCTTTCGGCTTTATCAGAAGCGCCTGGTCATCGCGGCTCTCGACCTGGCCTGGAAAAACCAGATGGAGCGGTTGAGCGGCCAGTACCTGTTCAGGATCAATTCGCTGCTCGGCGGCCCCTATGTGACCTTCATCGAATTCCGCATCGACCGCGAAACCGTGCTCGGCGGGCGCCCGCCGGACCCGAAGAGATTCGAGTGGCGTCACACTGAAGAGATCGAAGCGGAGCTGATGCCGGCCGCAGGCCGAATCAAAGACGACTCGCTGCGCGAACAGTTCTTGCGCGCGGCGGCGAAGTGTTTGGAAAGAAATGGAGGATAGAAGATGTCAGATGTCAGATGTCAGATGTCAGTGAGACCTTTTCGCTGACATCTGACATCTGACATCTGACATCTTTCCGTTGATGCCTATCACACAGACTGAAGTCGAAAAGGTCGCCGCGTTGGCCAACCTTGAACTTACGGCCGAAGAGAAAGAGCTTTTTTCGAATCAACTCGCGGCGATCGTCGAATATGTCGATCAACTCAACGAGCTCGACACGTCCGCGGTCGAACCCTGGCGTCATCAGAGCGCGGGAGTGGTCCAGACCTCTTACGCCACGCGCGCCGACAAGGTCGAGACCAGCCTGGGACAGCAAAAGGCGCTGGAGCAGGCGCCGGAGCGCGACGAGGGCCATTTTCTGGTTCCGCGCGTCATCGGAGGTTGAACTGGGGAGGTTGAACTGGGGAGGTTGAACTGGGGAGGTTGAACTGGGGAGGTTGAACTGGCGTCCACATCGAACAAAAACAGCGAAGAACTGGCCGAGGCGCAGCAGGCGCTCATGCTTCTCGAAGAGGAGATATTCACTGCGGTCAAGAACCGGGATACGAGCGCTCTCGAACGCGTTCTGACGGACGACTTTGTTTACCGAAGTCCGGGCCGGCAAGTCGCCAGGGGCGATTTCCTTGAACTCTGCGCCGCTTTCCCATATGAAATCATTTCGATTCAGGGAGAAGATTTGAGCGTGAATGTTTATGGGAACATTGCCGTGGTTACCGGACTGCAGATCGCCAAGACGGCGGGCGACGAAGGCGAGGAGGAGAAGAGCGCGGTTGCATTTACCGACGTCTTTGTGAAACAGAAAGGTAAATGGATGCTCTCGCTGGCGCATGCCGTGGATTTACCTGCCGGGCTGATTCAGCGCGGCTAAAAGCGCTTGCACGGGTCGAAACTTTTGCCTATCCGCTCAACTATGAATCCGACTATCGCCGAACTTCATAAACTCTACGCTTCGGGCGAGGCCAGCCCGAGCGAGGTTTGCCGCGCCGCTCTGGATCGAATCGAAAGGGATAACGGCCAGCTCAACGCGTACATCACGATCAACCGCGAATCGGCTTTGAGGCAGGCCGCCGCGATGGACGCCGATATTCAAGAGGTGATCCGGCGGAAACCGCTGGCGGGCGTCCCCGTCGCGGTCAAAGACAACATGCTCATAGCCGGCGTTCGCACGACCTGCGGCTCACGCATCCTGGGCAATTACGTCCCGCCTTACACGGCGACGGCCGTCAAGAAGCTCGAAGAGGCCGGGGCGATCATTATCGGCAAAACCAACCTGGACGAATTTGCGATGGGCAGTTCGACCGAGAATTCGGCGTTCGGCGCCGTGCGCCATCCTCTCGACCAGGAGTTCGTGCCGGGTGGAAGCTCGGGCGGTTCGGCGGTTGCGGTCGCGGCCGGGCATACGCCTATCGCGTTAGGCTCAGACACGGGTGGCTCGATCCGCCAGCCGGCGTCGTTCTGCGGCGTCATCGGGTTGAAGCCGACTTACGGACGGGTCTCGCGCTACGGTCTGGTGGCCTTCGCTTCGTCGCTGGATCAGATCGGGCCGTTCGCGAATAACGTCAACGACGCGGCGCGCGCGCTCCAAGTAATTTCGGGCCACGACCGCCACGATTCGACTTCGGCCAACGTGGCCGTCCCCGATTATCTGAGCGCGCTCGACGGCGACATCAAGGGGTTGAGAGTGGGAGCTCCGCCCGAATGTTTCGGCGCCGGCCTCGATCCGGAGGTGAAGGAGAATGTCGAAGCCGCGATTCGCAAACTCGCCCGTAGAGGCGCCGAGATCGTCGAGGTCAGTCTGCCGCACATGAAATACGTGATCGCGGTCTATTACATCATCGCCACCGCCGAAGCCTCGTCGAACCTGGCGCGTTACGACGGCGTTCGCTACGGCTTTCGCGCCGAAGAGGCGCGCACGCTCGCGGAAATGTATCGTAAGACTCGCGACGAGGGCTTCGGCGACGAAGTCAAGCGGCGAATCATGCTAGGCACGTTCGTCTTGTCGTCGGGCTACTATGACGCCTACTACGAGAAGGCGCAGCGCGTGCGTTCGATGCTGGCGAACGATTTCGCCGAGGCGTTCAAGAAGTGCGACGTGATCGCCACGCCCACCGCGCCCACACCGGCGTTCAAGATCGGGGAAAAATCGAATGACCCGCTGGCGATGTATCTGAGCGATATTTACACGGTGACGGTCAACCTGGCCGGAGCCCCCGCGATCAGCGTCCCGTGCGGCCAATCGAGCGCGGGATTGCCTATAGGCTTGCAGTTGATCGGGAACCATTTCGACGAGGCGCGGCTGCTCAACGCGGC
>WNGB01009928.1_pt1 | contig 26562 bp, 21 predicted proteins | sample 5400681 | NCBI WGS metagenome assembly WNGB01 (sample SAMN13153367, study PRJNA577476) | soil metagenome | isolation source: 115 cm soil or saprolite under grassland replicate 2 | place: USA:California | collected 2016-06-15
GGTTCGCTTCGGCGTCTCGCCCGCGGCGTTCGGCTCGCAGCAGACCGGCGAAATGGCAAGACTCTCGTGGGATGAGGGGTGGCGAGTCGGAACGCAGAGCCTTCTCTTGGCCGGCGTCTCGGGCGAGACGCGCCTGGAAAGCGGACGCGCGGCCAACGCCATTCTCTCCGGCCGGCTGCTCTACGTGCGCCGGTTCGCGGCGGGGCTGCCGCAGACGTTCATCTCGCGGCTGGAGCTCACGCGCGGCTGGAACCTGGACCCCGATGTCCAGTTCTTCGCCGATGGGTCGACCGGCCTGCGCGCGTATCGCCTGCATGCCTTCGAAGGCGACAAACGCATTCTCTGGAACGCCGAGTACCGTGTCTTCGCGGGGCAAGAGATTCTCCAGGTGGTGGCGCCCGCCCTCGCGGCCTTCTTCGACGTCGGCGCGATCGCTCCCCGTGGAATCGGGTTGCGCTGGAGCCAGGTCCGAGCCGACGCGGGAGTCGGGCTGCGCCTGGCGATCACGCGCGTGTCCTCCGTCCCGATCATCCGCGTCGACGTCGGATACGCGTTCCAGCGAGATCCTCGAGGCCGCCGCGGCTGGCTGATCTCGTTTTCGGGCGGGCAGACCTTCTGACCGGGACGGCGAGCGGCCGCTTGGCGGGGCACGACCCTTGCAGTCGAAGGACTGTGGAGTCCGCAGCGCGGTCGGCGCCCGACTCGCTGACCGAAAGGAGTCTGAGATGACAAGAGGCATTTCTCCCTTCCTCGGGGGCCTGGGCGCCGGTGCGGCCCTGATTTCTCTTCTGGCGGTGACGGTGCTCAAGAGGGCAGGTGCCATGGGCGCGTGGACTCAACGCGAGACGCGACAGGCTCGGGCCCGGCGCCATTGTCAGCGGGCCGAAAGGCTGGCCCGTCTCTCGCCGGGTTACCTGGATGCCTGCCGTGCCGCCGGTTTGTGACTTTATGAAGGAGCTGCCTGGTGAAGGACGAAGATGGGGGCGGGTTGTCGGCGCCGGTCGCCGACTCTCGTCCTTTTCGGGAGGGCCCGGCTGAGGGTCTCCCGGCAGAGCAGTATCGGGCTCTCGTCGAGAGCTGCCCGCTCATGCTCTGGCGGTCGGGAGCCGACGGAAAACGCGACTACTTTAACGGCGCGTGGATTCGTTTCACGGGCCGTGCCCTCGAGCAGGAGCTCGACGACGGCTGGGTGGAGAGCGTTCACTCCGAGGATGTCGATCGCTGCGTTCAGGTGTGCACCGATCATTCTCGAAGAAGAGAAGAATTCGAGATGGAGTACCGGCTGCGGCGAAGAGACGGTGTGTACCGGCACGTCGTCGACCGGGGCGCGCCCTTCTACGAGGCCGAAAGGTTCCAGGGCTGGATCGGGTCGTGCGAGGATGTTCAGGCGCGACGGGAGGCGGAGCAGGCCAAATACTTGTTTATCCGAATGATCGGCCATGAATTGCGAACGCCGCTCCAGTCACTTTCGATGTTCGTGGAGACGATGCGCCGCCAGGCTCTCCGCGGCGTCGCGGCCCCGCCCGAGAGCTTCTCCAAGGTGAAATCGCAAGTGGATCGCCTGTCCCGGCTCGTCTCGGACTTTCAGGACGTGAATCGGTTGTCTGAACTGCCGGTGTCGCTCGAGCCGCTCGATCTCGAGCGGCTCGTCGGTGAGGTCATCGAAGCGCGGCTGGAGACCCTGAAGGCGAGGCCACCGCCGAAGCATTCGATCGTCTTCGAAGCCGAAGATCGCCCGTTTCCGGTCGTGGGCGACCGGGTGCGCCTCGACCAGGTCTTCACGAATCTGATCGACAATGCGATCAAGTACTCGCCGCGGGGCGGCGTCGTCGACGTGACGATGCGCTCGAGCAACGGATGGCACTCGGTTTCGATCTCCGACCCGGGCATCGGGATTCCCGAAGAAGACCTGCCGGCGGTGGGACGACGCTTCTTCCGTGCGAGAAATGTTTCGCCCAACAACTTCCCGGGCTTGGGTGTGGGCCTCGCTCTCGCCCGCGAGATCGTCGAGCGACTGCGGGGCGCTCTGAGGGTCGAGAGCGAGCTGGGTCGCGGAACTCGGGTGATCGTGACTCTGCCCGCCTGGGAAACGGAGGGGCCGTGAGCCGAATACTCATCGCAGACGACGACGCCTCGATTCTCGATGCTCTCTCGGGTCTGCTCGAGGACCGCTACGAAGTCGTCGTCGCGAGCAACGGCGAGCAAGCCATCGAACGGCTCGCGAGCGAGCCGATCGACCTCATCGTGTTGGACATGCTCATGCCGCTGCTGGACGGCGAAGGCGTTCTCCGCGAAGTCCGCGCTCGCGGTTCTCGAATTCCGATCATCGTCGTCTCGGCTCGAAGCGAGCGTCTTTCGAACTTCAGGAAGCTGGGGGCCGACGACTGCATCCAGAAACCCTTCGATTTCGACGTTCTCGAAGAAAAAATCGAGCGGCTGCTCCACCGCGGTTCCGGCTCGGGCACCTCCCGGGCGGGCTCACCCGGGGCTGCCGGTGGAGCGGGTCGGGGCGGGTTCGGGCCGACACCCGGCAGCCACACCTAGCGCCGGAAAGCCCCACGGAGGCCGGAACAACCTGATAGACTCCATTCTTGCCCTACTCCGTGGCCAACCTACGCAAGACCGTTCCCACGATGCCCGCCGGCGTCGAATTGGATGAGCTCGTCCAAATGTGGGTGCTCGGATACGAGCGTATAGAGAAGCCGCTCGAGCTCGACGGCCAAAAGCTATCCCATATGTGGGTCAAGGACGGAAAACCGATCGGCCTCGGGCAGCGCGACTATTCGACAGGTCTGTCGGCGGCCTGGGTTGTGTTTGACGCCCTCGCTCTGATCAACGTCGTCACCAAGAATGACGCCGGATACGGTTGCGGACACATGGGCGAAAAGGGCTTCGCCGAGAAGGGCCGTGCCCAGACGGTTCCACTCGCGATTTGCCGCGCTGCGATGATGGTGGCGCTCGATCGGGACGGAACGGCTCGGTAGTCCGACTCCGCTTCGATCCGGCAAGGCAGTTACGCGCCGCGTCCGAGTCGATCGATCGTTTGGAGCAGTCTTCGGATATTCACGGGCTTGATGAGGTGAGCGCTGAAGCCGGCGGCCTTGCTCATCTCCAGATCGGAGTTCATCCCGTAGCCTGAGAGAACGATCCCCTGCACGGGCCGGATCTGGCGCAGCGTGCTCATCAGGTCGTGGCCGCTACCGTCGGGCAGCCCGAGATCCGTAATCAGCAGGTCGAAGGCCTGGTCGCGGAAAGCGGCTATCGCCTCGGTGACCGAGCCTGCCGTCTTGACGGAGTGGCCCTCCATACCGAGCAGCTGGGAGAGGGCCTCCGCCGTGTCCACATGGTCCTCGACGACCAGAATGGAGAGAGGCTGCCGCGGCCGCTGCACGCCGCCCGGCAGTCCCGCGGGCGCGGCGAGACGCCTCTCCCGGAAAGCGGGCAAGTCCACGGTGAAGGCGGCGCCCTGTTGAACGCCCGCGCTCTCGGCTCGGATCGTCCCGCCGTGCAGGTCGACGAGCGTCTTGGAGATCGACAGTCCGAGCCCCAGGCCGCTCTGTCGGTGGCTGAGCCTTGCCGTCCCCTGTTCGAAGGGCTCGAAGATGCGGGTGAGGACGGCCGCATCAATTCCCATGCCCGTGTCCGCGATGCGGATCCGCACGGTCCCCGGCGCCGGGTTCTGCGTCGTCACGGTGATGGCGCCGCCCTCGCCGGTGAACTTGATGGCGTTCTTCAGGAGGTTCCAGAGAACCTGCTGCATCCTCGCGGAATCGGCTTCGGCGTGGTGCTCTTCGGCGCACAGGTCTAATTCCAGGCGCTGTCGTTTGGCGAGGACTTCGCTGCGGCAGATGTCCGCGACGCTCTCGATCAAGACGTGGAGATCCGCGGGCTCGCGCCGGAGCTCGATCTTGCCGTGGGCAATGCGCGTCAAGTCCAGCAGGTCGTCCACGAGAAGCGCCTGGAGCTCCACGTTGCGGCGGATCGCCTGCGCCAGCTGCCGCAGATCCTCGGGCAGATCGGCTCGGGCCTCGAGAACCTGCGCGCTCGCGAGCGCCGGCGTGAGCGGCGTGCGAAGCTCGTGAGAGAGGATGGCCAGAAATCGGTCCTTGGCCAGGTTCGCCTGCTCCGCCGCCTCCTTGGCCTCGCTCAGAGCCGCCGCGGTGTTCTTCAAATCGTCGATGTCCGTCGAAGTCCCGATCCACAGGGGGCTCGCGCCGATCTCGGTGCGGCTGGCCCGAGTCACGAACCAGCGGTACGCGCCGTCGGCCCGCCGGTAGCGCGCTTCGATCTCGCACCGCTCGCCGGTCTCGACGCATTTTCGCCAGGTCTCCAGATAGTGGGCCGCATCATCGGGATGGATCACCTTCAACCAGCCGTTGCCCAGAGATTCGGCCACACTCAAACCAGTGTATTCGTACCAGCGGTGGTTCAAGTACTCGGCCTCTCCCCGCTCGTTGCACACCCACACGAGCGACGTCACGGCGTCCGAGAGGGTGCGGAATCCCTCTTCGCTCGCCTGGAGCGCCCGTTCCGCCTCTTTCCGCTTGGTGATGTCCCGGGCGATCTTCGAGGCTCCGACGATCGTCCCCTCTGCGTCGCGGATCGGGGACCAGGACACGGAAACGGCCACGGTCTGTCCGTTCTTTCGCACCCGCGTGGTATCGAACTGCTGGACTCGCTCGCCTTTCCGGATGCGCTCGAGAATCTTCGCCGTGTTTCCTTTCAGCTCGGGCGGCTCCAGCAGGGCGGTCGTTCTGCCGATCATTTCCTCCGCGGAGTATCCGAAGAGCCTTTCGGCGGCGTCGTTCCAGGCCGTGACCCTGCCGTCCAGGGCTTCGCCCACGATTGCGTCGCTCGAAGACGACACGATGGACGCCAGACGCTGCAGATCGCGCTCGGCCTGCCGCGTCGCGGTGATGTCCCGGAAGACGAGGACGACGCCATTGACCTCGCCCCGCTTGTCGCGAATGGGCGCGCCGCTGTCGGCGATCGGGCGTTCGGTTCCGTCCCGGGAAATCAGAATCGTGTGGTTGGCGAGATCCACGGTGGCGCCCTCGCGCAGGGCTCGGAGGATGGGGCTCTCGACCTCGGCGCGCGTGAGCTCGTGGACGATTCGAAAAACCTCCCGTGCGTCGCGTCCGGCGGCTTCCGCCTCGGGCCACCCCGTCAGCCGTTCGGCCACGGGGTTGACGAACGTGACGCGACCCGTTCGGTCGGTGGCGATCACGGCGTCGCCGATGCTGCGCAGAGTCGTTCGCAGCTCGGCCTCGCTTTGCCGAAGCTCTTCCTCGGCGGCGCGTCGCTTCAAGAGGTCGAGCCGCAAGAGCGCCCAGATGAGACCCAGGAACGTAAACAGCAGGGCCGTTCCGAGAGAAAGCGTGACGATCGCCGTTCTGGCCGTGGTCGTGGTGTCGGCGCTGCGCGTCTGGAGCAGCCGGCGCTCCTCCGCCTGCATCTGGCCGATCACCGCGCGGATTTGCTCCATCGTGGCCTTCTCCGTGCCGGTCGCGATACCTGCGGCCGCCGCCTCGATGCCCGCGCGGTCCCGCAAATCGATGGTGTTTTGGAGCTGAGCCACCTTCTCGGAAACGAGCCCCACGAGCCGCAGGGCCCTTTCGTGCTGGGCGGGATTATCCGCCGTGAGCCTTCCGATCTGATCCAGTGTCGGCCGGACGGTGGCGACGGCCGACTTGTACGGTTCGAGGTAGGACGGAAGGCCGGTGATGACGTAGCCGCGCTGCCCGGCCTCTGCGTCCTTGAGGGAGGAGAAGAGAACTTCGAGCTGCCCGATGACATCTCGAGCGTGCTCGACTAAGCGGCTGGCCTCGATCAGCCGGCTCGTGTTCCAGTAGGTCACCAGGCCGAGGATGGCGAGGAGAACGGTGACCACGCCGAAACCGGCCCCGAGGCTCAGGCGGAAACGCGGCTCTCGCACGGTAGCCAAGACCCGACGCAGCATATCTCCAGCTGCGCGAGATGAGTGCAAAGCCGATGCCACGGGAGGACGGCCCTTGAGGTGGGTTCGGTTCTTGCACGACTGAGCGGAGGGAGGGCCCTGCTGGGATGTCGACCGTGCTCCCATTCGGCAACGCGCTTGCAGCTATCCAGACAGACTTCTCGAGAAGATCGGCACCGGGGGATTCAGCTCGGTCTACAAGGCCTGGGATCCTCGCATGGAGCGCGCCGTGGCGCTCAAGACCTGCGACAGCCACATCGACGACGTGCGGGAGAGGTTCCTGCGCGAGGCGAAGATCTCGAGCGCCCTCGGCCATCCCAACATCGTGACGGTCTTTGATTTCCAGGTCGCCGAAGTGCCTTTCATCGTGCAGGAGCACCTGGACGGAGAGGACCTGGACAAAAAGATCTCGCGCGGAGAGCCGCAGGAGCTCACCGAAAAGCTCCGGATTCTGGACCAGATCGCTGCCGGGTTGGCCTACGCGCACGCCAAGGGAATCGTGCACCGGGACATCAAACCCGCGAACATCCGCGTCCTCGAGGACGGCTCGGTCAAGATCCTGGACTTCGGCATCGCCAAGACGCTCTTCGAAGACGCTCACATCACCCTCCCCGGAGTTTCCGTGGGATCGGCGGACCACATGGCGCCCGAGCAGATCAGCGGAGGAGCGATCGACCACCGGACGGACCTCTTCGGTCTCGGCGTCGTGGCCTACGAGCTCCTTTCGGGCCGCAAGCCGTTTGAGGCCCGCAACCTGCCGGAGCTCTTCGAGAAGATTCTCAAAGAGGATCCCGAGCCGCTTTCCGAGGTCGCCGGCGTGTCCTTCGAGCTCGAGGCCCTGGTGCGCCGGACTCTGGCCAAGGATCCCGCCGCGCGCCCGCAATCCGCCGAGCAGTTCCGGACCGCGTTACGCCGGATCCGGCGGCTTCCGCGAAGGCGCGCTTGACACGGATGGCTCAGAGACGCGACCAACCGTCCCACGCAGAGCCGCCGGCGCGTCCGCCCCAGTCTTCGAGGCCGCGCCGGTCTGCTCTGTCTCGCGCCGCGCGTTCCTTTTCGAAAGCGACGCTGCGGACACTGGGAGCGCTCGGAATCTTCGCTCTCCTTCTCCTCCTGGCTTCGTTCCTGGCGGACGAGCCGCTGCGCCGCACGATCGAGAATGGAATGAACAGGAGCTTGAAGGGCTACCGCGTCACGCTGCCTCGGGCGCACTTCCAGCTCCTCGGGTTGTCGGTGACGCTGAAGGATCTGACGGTGCGGCAGCAGGCGCATCCCGACCCTCCTGTGGCCGTCATCCCGCGGCTCCACGCGAGCGTGCAGTGGAGAGAGCTGCTGCGTCTTCGCCTCGTCGGCGACTTTCTCTTCGATCATCCGAAAATCTACGCGAACCTGCCGCAGCTCCAGCAGGAAGCGGCCGAGAGGATTCCCGTCACGGACCGGGGCTGGCAGCAGGCCCTCGAGAAGGTGTATCCGCTCAAGATCAATCTCCTGCGGATCGACGACGGGGAGATCACCTACATCGACGAGGACCCCGAGCATCCGTTGCGCATCACCCGGCTTGTCGCGCGAGCAAACAACATCCGCAACATTCATTCGCGCGAGCACGTCTATCCGTCTCCGATTTGGGCGGAGGCCGCGGTCTTCGAGACCGGCCGCCTGAGGATGGACGGGCACGCAGACTTCCTGGCGGAGCCGTTTCCCGGATTTCACTTTCTGCTGAAGCTGAAAAACGTTCCGGTCGAACGGATCCGGCCCTTGACGGCGCGGTCGAACATGGAGATCCGGGGCGGCGTTCTGGAAACCGCCGGCGAGATCGAATACTCCGCGAAGACCAAGACAGCGCACCTGACGGACCTGACGATCTCCGGAATGCGGCTCGATTACGTTCACACGCTTTCCACGGCGAGCGCCGAAGCGGAGCGCGTCCAGACCGTGGCCCGTGCGGCCAAGAAGGTGACCAACGAGCCGGGCGTGCTCCTGAAGCTCGACCGGCTCGAGCTGGCGCGCTGTGAGATCGGCTGGGTGAACAAAGCCAGGACTCCTGCCTACCGCCTTTTTCTGTCGGGGGTTCACCTGACGGTTGCCAACTTCTCCAACCATTTCGAGCAGGGCCCGGCCGAGGGTCGGCTGAAAGCCCGGTTCATGGGCAGTGGCGCAACCTCGGCCACCGCTCGCTTCCGGCCGGAGACCGACGGGCCGGATTTTGACGTGAAGGTCGCGATCGAAGGAACGCAGCTGGCGGCGATGAATGACCTGTTACGCGCCTACGGGAAGTTCGACGTGACGTCGGGCGATTTCTCTTTCTACTCGGAGCTGCACTTCAAGAACGGGCAGGTCACGGGCTACGTCAAGCCCCTTTTTCGAGATATGAAGGTTTACGACAAGCGACAGGACGCGGAGAAAGGACTCTTCCGAAAGCTCTACGAGAAGCTCGTCGGCGGAGTGGCGGGGTTGCTTCAGAACCGGAGCACCGAACGCGTGGCGACCCAGGCCAGTATCGAGGGGCCTGTCGGCAATGCGAAGGCCAGCACATGGGAAATCATCGCCCGTCTGATCGAGAACGCCTTCTTCCGCGCCATCCTCCCGGGTTTGGACGAGGCGATCTCTCCGAAGAACGGCAAGATCGGCCGGAGCTCGTGAGGAAGCTTGGGCGATGTTGGCGTGATTTTCGCAGTCCTTCAGAGGTGTGAGGAAGAAGGGCCGACCGCGCCGCACTTTGCGACTCAGTGACCGCCAGCTCCTTGGGGTGTGTCTGGTCCTCTGCCGGTCCACTTGCGGGTTTTTGTCGCGGATCTCGCCCGCGCTCTCGTCGCTTCTCGCGGAGCGGCTCTTCCGCACGCCGCCTCCGTTTGCCTGCACCGATGCCGAGAAGGCCGTGTTGTCTCGAGGGCTTCCGGGCGTCGTGACGGACGGCAGCGGGCCGCTCGCGACGTGGACCTGGGGAGAGGGGCCGGTCGTGCTGCTCGTCCACGGATGGGGCGGGCACGCCGGGCGCTTGACGGGCTACGTCGAGCCGCTGATCGGGGCAGGCTTCCGCGCGGTTGCGTTCGACCTGCCCGGACACGGGGCGTCCGCGAGCGGCCCTGTCTCGCTGCCGGAGATGGCGGATGCGATTCTGCGGGTGACCGAGAAGGTGGGGCCGATCGCCGGGGTCATCGCGCATTCCGTCGGAGCAACGGCAAGCGCGCTCGCGATGCGCCGGGGCTTCGCCGTGAGCCGTGCCGTGTTCCTTTCCCCGTCGGCGGACTTCGAAGGGCTCTCGCTGCGCTTCTCCCGTCTGTTGCGTCTTCCGGAGGCGGTGCGCGAGTCCATGAGAGAAAGACTGCGGGTTCGTTATGCGGCGCACTGGTCTCATTTTCGGATCGTCGACTGGGCCAGATCTCTCTCGACGTCGCTGCTCGTCTTCCATGACACCCGCGATTTCACCGTCCCGCTGTCCGACGGCCAGGCGATCGCCGGCGCCTGGCGGAAGAGCAGGCTCGTGGCGACGCGCGGCCTCGGGCATCACAAGATTCTTCGAGCGCGCTTGGTCATCAGGCAGGCCGTTGCATTTCTGGCCGCGGGGAAGCGGTCGGCGGTGAAACGACGCATCCTCGCCGGAAGAGCTTCCGCCGGGCCATCGACGAAGCTCCTGGGTTCTCCGGCATAGTTTCTGCAGGATCCCGTCCGGGGTCATTTTGCCCCCAAGAGGCAGAAAAGGAGACAGCGATGCCGAACTTCGAAGAGCGCGACCCCAAGTCCCCCAGCCAGCAGGATCCGGAACGCGATCAAAAACGTGACGAAAGCCGAAGCGCTCCGTCCGGCTCGTCGCGCGGAGAGCAGAACCGCAGCGGCTCACGCCCCGAAGAAGACAAGAGCCCGCGTCGGGAGTCCGATGAAGAAGTGCCGGAGTAGTCGAGTCTTTCTCGGGAGGTATTCACAATGAAAGATGTCATGGTCGAACCGAGGGTTCTCTCGGCGACGACATTGATCGGAGATGGTGTTCGAAACCTGGCTGGCGAGGATCTCGGCAAGATCGAAGAGCTCATGATCGATCTCGAAACGGGCCGGATTGCCTACGCCGTGTTGTCCTTCGGGGGCTTTCTCGGCATGGGGAACAAGCTGTTCGCCGTGCCGTGGCAGGCGCTGGTCTTAGACGCGGAGGAGCACAGGTTCATTTTGAACGTCGAGAAGGAGATCCTGAAGAACGCTCCGGGATTTGACAAAGACAACTGGCCCGACATGAGCGACCGCTCCTGGGGCACGACCCTCCACGTCTATTACGGCTACTCGCCTTACTGGGAGTGAATCAGCGGGCAAACGGCGGACCCGGCGCCGCGGGGGAGTCCCGCGAGCGCCGGGTCGGCCTCTCCTATCTCGTTCGCGAGACAACTCAACGAGACGCCGGGACGGGCGGGACGTCGAGAGACTGGCCGTTGTCGAGAATGACGACGCGCGGCGCGACATCCGGAGTGTGGGCCAGCGTCGCGCGCAGAAGGTCGACCGCTTCGGTTTGCCCATCTTCGGAGAGCGGGAACGTGCCGAAATGGATGGGCACGGTCGTCGCGGCACCGAGGTCCCGGTGCGCCTGGATGACGTCGGCGGGCCCGAGGTGGTGTCCGCGCATGTACCACTCGGGCTTGAACCCCCCGATCGGCAGCAGCGCGAGGCGCAGGCGGGGGAAGCGCTTTCCGATCGCGGCGAAGTGCGCGCCCCAGCCGGTGTCGCCGGCGAAGTAGGCCGAGCCCGAGGGCCCGGAGAGAACGAACCCGCACCAGAGTGTGCGGTCGTGGTCGAAGAGCCCACGCCCGGAGTGGTGCCGCGCCGGCACCGCCGTCAAGGTCACTTTCGGCGCGATCTCGGCCGACTGCCACCAGTCGAGGTCATGACCGCCGGGCACTCTCTTGCGGGCGAGGAACGCGGCGTTGCCGAGACCCGCATAGATGGTCGGGTGATGTGCGGCGGCCAGACGGCGCAGGGTCGGAAGGTCCATGTGGTCGTGGTGATCGTGGCTGACGAGGACGGCGTCGATCTTCGGCAGGGCCTCGAACCGAATGCCCGGCGGCCGGCGCCGGCGCTTGCCGATGATCGGCACGCTGCGTTGCGACCACATCGGGTCGGTCAGGACGTTGACGCCGTCCATCTGGAGCAGAACGGTGGAGTGGTTCACCCAGGTCACCCGCAGCCCGCCGTCGGTCACGCGTGCGGGCGGCGGCGGCCCGGGCGGTGAGTCCTGGAAATCGTGCCAGAAGCCCCGATGTTTGTGTCGGACGTACCGCAACCACTCCCGGAAGCCGATCGTGAGCGGCTCGGGCTGATGGAAGTGCCGGCCGTCGAAATGATCCGTGACGGGCCCGCGCCAACGGTGCTGCGTGCAGCCGCCAACCAGGACGGCGGCGACCGCGGCGACGAGGCACTTCCAGCGAGTCCGAGGCGGTCTTATCGGGAGCCTCCCTCCAGTTCGGAAAATGTGATCTTGCGGTCTTGGAGCAATGTGCCGGTGGCGCGGGCGAGCTCGGCGGCGGCCCGGCGATAGTCCGTCTGCGCCGAGATCTCGGCGACACGAGCGCTCGTCAGGTCGTTCTGCCGCGTCAGCACGAAGAAGTTGGTGGAAAGGCCCACGCCGAACCGCTCCTGTTCGGCAAAGAGCTGCGTCTCGGCGGCAGCGCGGCCGGCCCTGGCGGCCTCGAGCCGCTGCCGCGCCGTCTCGAGCGCGAAAGCCGCGTTGCGCACTTCGGCAGCGATCCGCTGCTCGAGCTGCGCCACCGAGAGCTGCGCCTGCCGCCGCTGCGACTTCGCCGAGGCAAGGCTCGCCTTCGCCGTCCGGTTGAGAATCGGGAACGTGAAGGAGAGTCCGATCGAGGCGTCCGGGAAGCGGTTCTCGCCGATCGTTCCGAGCGAGCGGCCGAGACCGCCGTTCAAGGCATCCGGCACGACCACGGGACCGCCGTTGAAGGAGATCGCTTCAGGATTCAGGTGTCCGCCGAGGCCGCGCCGCGAATAGGACGCGACGACATCGAGCTTGGGCAGGACGTCGCTCTGGCGAGCCTCGACTTCGATCGTGCTCCTCGCGACGACGGCAACGGTTTCGGACACCTCGGGCCGGTTCTTCAAGGCGGTCGCAATGGCCTCGGGCACGTCGACGGTCATCGGCAGCATCAGGGGCTCGTCCGTCGGTGCGATGTCGCGGCCCCAGTCCGGGTCGGAGGGGTCGGCGAGCATCAGGAGCCTCAGGGCGTTCGCGCTGCGCGACGCGAGCTCGCGCGTCTCGACGAGGTTCCCCCGCCGGCGCTCGAGCTCCGCCGTGGGTTGCGCGAGGTCGGTCCTGGCGAGAACGCCCGCGTCCACGCGGATCTGCGTCTCGGAGAGCTGCTGCCGGGCCAGTTCGAGCGAGCTCAAGAGGACCTCGACGTTGCGCCGGGCCGCGACGAGCTGCCAGTAGGTGCCCTCGACCGCGGCGACCGTGTCCGTGACGGTGCGTTTCAGGCGCGCGGCTTCGCCGTCGCGGCTGACGACCGCCAGGCGAATCGCGCGCCGGGCAGGGTCGATCGAAAGGCTCTGCAGCAGCGGCTGGCGCAGCGAGATGCCGAGCGAAGAGCCCCAAACAGGCGAAAGAATCGTGAACTGATTGTTCGTCGTGTCGCGGCCAACGGTCGAGAAGACCGAAACCGATCCGCCCGTGGGCAGGAGCTGCGACAGCGAGGCCGAGAGCGAGAGAGTCTTCATCCGCGGCCCGAGCTCGCCGGGAGGCGCGCCGGAAAACTGGGAGTTGACCGGATCGGTGTGCTGCCGGTAGCTCGCGTCGAGGCCCAGCAGGGGATCGTAAGGCCCCTTCGAGCCCCGCACGGCCTCGTCAGCCTGCACGAGGGACTCGCGCTCGATGGCGATGTCCTGGTTCTTGGCGAGGGCGCGCCGGGTCGCCTCCTCGAGGGAGAGGGGCAGCGGAGCCGGCTCGGCGGCGAGCAGGCTCGAGGCGGCGAGGAAGAGCAGCAAAACGGCAAGTCGGAGCATCGGGAGAGTCTCCTTTCGTCGGTCGAGGCGCTCTCTTCGGTCAGCGGCGTTTTGGGAATCGGATGATCGAGATCGGATCGGCCACGGCTGATCTTAAGTCCGGCGCGTAAAATCCAGCCCATGTTGGATGAGCGCGTCCGGCTGCTCGACGCCGCGGACGCGCCGGCCTTCGAGGCGTTTCTGGCCTCGCGCGCGGAGAGCTCGCTGTTCCTGCTCGCCAACGCGCGGCGCGCCGGGTTTACGGACTCCGGCCGGGAGTTTACGGGCACCTATGCGGGCGCGTTCGACGGCGAAAGCCTTACGGCCGTCGCGGCTCACTTCTGGAACGGCATCGTGGCCCTGCAGGCGCCCGCCCTTACGATCAGGTCGTGAGGGCGCGCCAGGCCTTGGGCGACGGGGCGCGGCCCGCGGCCCTGGAGGCGCCCGAAGGGCTTTTCGCGGTCGACCTGGCGCGGCTCGCGGTGCCCAAGGCGCTGCTGTCGGGAGCCGTGCGCAGCCGCCGGCCCCGGGACGAAGATCTTCCTCTGCTCTGTGCCTGGCGGGCGGCGTATCGACGCGACGTTCTCGACGAGCCCTCGGGACAACCGAATGAAGCCGCTGCGCGCCAGGACATCCGGATGCTTCACGCGACCCGCTCCCACTGGCTGCTCGACGCGGAGGGCTGTCCGGTTGCCTATTCGGCCTTCAACGCGCGGCTGCTGGAGATCGTGCAGGTCGGAGGAGTCTGGACCCCTCCTGAGAGGCGGGGCCGGGGCTTCGCCCGCGCCGTCGTCGCGGCGTCGCTGATCGAAGCGCGCGAGGAGGGAGTCCGCCGAGCCGTGCTCTTCACGGAGAATCCGGCGGCTCGCCGGGCCTACGAAGCGATCGGGTTCCGAAAGGTCGGCGACTACGGGCTGGTGATCTTCCGATGAGAGCGCAACGTGATTGCAGCATGATCGCAGCGTGATCGCAGCGTGATTTGGGACTCTTCAATCACGGCGATCCCGTTGCGATCACATTGCGATACCCTCATTCGCCCTGTCCCAGCGAAAAACCCCTTTCGCCATCGAACATCGCCAGGTTCTCGGTCTTGACGAACTCGAGCCCCGCATGGTCGATGCGGCCGAGCAGGTCGACGATCTGCGCCTGGTTGACGGGACCGCCATTCTCCGAAAGGAAGCGGCAGCGGCACTCGTCCACGCGGAAAGTCTCGGGCGCGCCGTTGGGCCAGACCTTGATGCCGCGGCTGGTCAGCATCGTCAGCTTCAGGCCCGACGGAGCGAGCGGCGCAAGCTTCGCGGCGAGAGCGTCGGTGTCCGCGTTGCGCCAGCCCACGTAGACGTCGACGCCGACGGTCTCCTTCTTTGCAAGCGCCTTCGGGGAGGCCGCGCGCGGGGCCAGCGTTTGTTTGGGCGCGGCGCCGTAGCTGACGGCCTTGAAGGTCTGGGGTTTCTGGCCGACGCGCGCCACGACCGCTTCGGCAAACTCCTTGGTCCCCACCTTTTGCCGCGAGACACCGTCTTTGAAGATGTCGTACGTGTGGACACCGTCCTCGATCGTCTTGAGCCACGCGTTGTGCACCCGCTCGGCCACGTCCGCCTGGTCGATGTGCACCAGCATCATCACGGCTCCCAACAGCAGCCCCGACGGGTTGGCCAGGTTCTGGCCGGCCCGCCTGGGGGCCGACCCGTGGATGGCCTCGAACATGGCGTACTGGTCCCCAATGTTGGCCGAACCGGCCAGGCCGACCGAGCCAGCGATTTGCGCGGCCACGTCGGAGAGGATGTCGCCGTAGAGATTCGGCATCACGATGACGTCGAAGACTTCGGGCGAGTCGGCGAGCTTGGCCGCCCCGATGTCTACGATCCAGTGCTCCTTCTCGATGTCCGGGTACGCGGCGCCAATCTCTTCGAAGACCTTGTGGAAGAGGCCGTCGGTCAGCTTCATGATGTTGTCCTTCGTGAAGCAGGTGACCTTCTTCCGGTTGTTGCGGCGCGCGTATTCGAAGGCGTACCGGACGATCTTCTCGGAACCGGGCCGTGTGATGAGCTTCAAGCACTGGTAGACGTCCTGCGTCAGCCGGTATTCGATGCCCGCGTAGAGATCTTCCTCGTTCTCGCGGACGATCACGAGGTTCATGGTCGGGTGCTTGGTCTTGACGAACGGGTGGTAGGAGATACAGGGCCGAACGTTGGCGTAGAGACCCAGAGTCTTCCGGGTGGTGACGTTCAGACTCTTGAAGCCCCCGCCCTGCGGCGTCGTGATGGGGGCCTTTAAGAAGACCTTGGTCCGGCGGAGCGACTCCCAGGCCTTCGGCTCGATGCCGGCCGAATTGCCGGCAAGAAAGACCTTTTCGCCGATCTCGATCGTCTCGATGTCGATCCGGGCTCCGGCGCCCTTCAAGATCTCAAGCGTGGCGCCCATGATCTCGGGGCCGATGCCATCCCCGTGGGCGACCGTGATCGGGACGTTGCTGCTCATGTGTGAGGGTCCTTTCGGTTTGAAGAACGGGCGGGATTATAGGGGGCAGGCCGAACCGGGTTTATAATGCGTCTTCACCATGGCGGCGCCGATCAAATTCGTCGAGACGACCGATCTGGCCTCGGCCGTCGGCGGGGACGTCAGCGAACAAGTCGCTTTGCGATTCGACCCGACGCGCCGCTGTATGCTGCGTTTCGAGCTCGAGCTGTCTCAACCCGACGATGTGGAGGCCCTGCGCTACGCTCGGCGAGCCATGATCCGCGAGGAGCGCACGCGCGGCCTGGAGTGGGACGAGCCCTCCATGGAGGATTCCGCCTTCACCACCAAGGAGATACGCTGGCTCGTGCTTGTTTCCCAGGCGAGCTGGTGCCGTCAGAAGGTTGCGGAGCTGACCGAACGCGCCAACCGCGCGCGCGAATCTCTGCAGGCCCTCGGCGCCTGAAGAATCCTCGTCACCAAACGTAACGTTTTTCCGACCTTCCCGATCGGGCCCTGATCGGCAGCCAGGCCAAGGCATTCTGCCGGAGGGCTTTGGGCGGCGGGAGGAGTCGGGCACAGTCCTCGCACTTTTCCCAGGCATGCGAGACCTGATCGTCCTTGAACGGATCGCAAACGGCAACCCGGCGGCGGCGATGTCTGGCACGGCGGCGCTCGACCTCGACACGTTTTCGCCTGTGACGCTCCAGTTCGCCTTCGCGGTCACGGACGGCCCCGCGATCGAGGCCATCCGCCACGCTCGCCGCGAGATGCTGCGCGAGGAGTGGACGCGCGGGCGCGAAGCGGACGAGCCCTCCCTCGAGGGGGCCGTTTTCTCGGCTGGCGGCGTGGTGTGGGTCGTCGCATCGGAGCAGCGGGAATGGTGCCTGCAGAAGATGGCTGAGCTCGTCGCGCGTGCCGGCCGCGCTCTCCAGGCCCTGGAAGTCGGCACGGCCTGACGGCCCGCCCCAAACTGGCGTAGAGTCTTCGCGAGGTGAGTTGGCGTCGCGTTCGACGGCTCCTGCTTCTGGCCGCCGCGGTCGGAGCATTTGCGTGGTGGTACACGCACGGCAAGCCGTCTTTCGCGAAAATGCTCGATACCATCACCCGACCCCTGCTCGGCTCGAAAGCGGCCGTGAAGGAGTCCGAGCGCAACCGCGTCGAAGGACAGGCCGTCACCGCTCTTTCGGAGCAGTCGGAAACCCAGATCGAGATGCTCCGCGAAGGCATGTCGTTTCGCCAGGTTCGGGAGCTTTTGGGCGAGCCCAACGACGTCGAGACCTCGAAATACCAGAAGGGCAAGCCGGAGGTCGTGCGGTGGACCTACCGAGCGGTTCGTCGGGTCCTCGTCTTCGAGGATGGTCGCGTCGTCTCGATCGCGATCCGGTAAGCCGCCGCCGCCGCGCCGAAGAGGCCGATCTCGGGCTCTCGAACGACCCGAACCGGCACGCTCTTCAAGAGTGCCTCGTGAGGGGGCTTGTCGCGGAACGCCTCGAGGAAGCCGCCCTCGCGCAGCGCCGGAAGAATCTTGGGCGCGATGCCTCCCGCCACGAAGATCCCGCCGGTGGCGCGGTACTGCAGAGCGAGATTTCCCGCTTCGGAGCCGTAAATCGAAACGAAGAGTCGAAGGGCTTCGCGGCAGAGCCGGTCGCGCCCGTTGAGCGCGAAGCGGCTGATCACTGCCGAGCGATCCTCGGAGGCGAACGCGCGGTGTACGGCCCGACTCTCGCGCGCGACACCCTCGGCCTTGAGAAAGTCGTAGAGCAGACGCAACCCTTCGCCCGAAAGCAGGCGATCGCGCGAGACGCGACCGTGGCGGGCCCGCACGAAGCGCACGAGTCGGTCCTCGCGAGCGTTGCGCGGGCCGAAATCCACGTGGCCGCCCTCCGAGGGGAACGGCTCGTAGCGGCCGGCGATCGAGAAAAGCGCCGCCTGGCCGAGCCCGGTGCCCGCCCCGATCAACCCGATCGGACCTTCCGGCTCGGCCTCGCCGCGCGAGAGCACAGCCACGTGGCGAGGAGAAACGTAGGCGAGGCCGAGCGCCGCGGCCACGAAGTCGTTGACGAGGGACACGCGCCGCATGCCGAGGCCCCGCGCGAGCCGCCGTTCCTCCAGGATCCACGGGAGCTTCGTGACGTGGGCCCGGCCCGCCCGAACCGGCCCCGCGATGCCGAAGGCCGCGATCTCCGGCGGCCGGCCTTCGCGGGACAGAAAGTCGGCGAGGATGTCCTCGAGGCATGCGTACTCGCCGCTGGCATAGCGGGCGTGCCTGCCGACCTTCAGGCGCCGCGCGGTCACCTCGATGAACGCGACCGACGTCTTCGTGCCGCCGATATCGCCGGCCAGAACTCTCATAAAGATGAAGTTATCGCAGCGTGATCGCAACGTGATCGCAGCGTGATCGGGTGAAGTGAAGGCAGATGAGTGAAGGGAGGGACCCACTTCACCCGATCGTCCTTCACCTTCACGGCGATCCCGTTGCGTTCACGCTGCGATCCCGCTGCGTTCGATGCCAGCTGTCCAGGTCAGGTGCCAGGCGAGACTCTGGCCGATGAGCCATCTTGAAGGCAAAAAAAAGCCCCGGGTCGGGGTGGGGCCGCCCGGGGGGCGAAAGGAGGAGGTGAGGTTTTTGTCCCTCGGCGAATGGGAATAGCAATTGAGCGGCCAACCGGCTCGAATCGACTAAGCGATTGAAACGACTGGATCTTGCGGGGCGATCGCACCAGACGAACTGACGATAATTGGCAGATCGGAGCGCAAGATGGTCTCTTAACAGGGCGTTGCAGGTTCTTCGTCAATAATGCAGCGCCGGTGATCAGTCGCTCGCGCGGCATCCGGAAGAAGACGCCGCTCGCCGCCCTCCTCTTCGCCCTCGTTCTCACGGGCAGCGGCTGCTCTTACATTTTTTCCGAGAAGCGCACGTTCTATCAGTACGAGCCGGTCTACGGCGTCGCCAGTCCCGAGTTTCTCCGATCGCTCGAGGTGCTCGGCACTCCGATGGTTGCGGACAACGCCGCTGCGCTCTGCGAGAACGGGGAGGCCTGCTTCGGTGCGATGCTCGACGCGATTCGCGGAGCTCAGAGCAGCGTCAACCTGGAGATCTACATCTTCGACCACGGCGAGGTCGCGACGCGTTTTGCCGAAGCGCTCGCCGAGCGGGCGCGTGCCGGCGTGGAAATCCGCGTGCTCGTCGACTCCTTTGGCTCGAACCTCGGGCCTCTGCAGGGCCTGCTGACGGCGGCGGGGGCGAAAGTCTACGAGTACAAGCCGCTGCGCATCTACTCGATCTTCCGGGTCGGCAACCGGACGCACCGCCGGATCCTGACGGTGGACGGCCGGATCGGGTTCACCGGCGGTATCGGCATCGACGACCGCTGGAAGGGGGACGCACGCAACCCGAACGAGTGGCGCGACACGATGGTGCGCGTGGAAGGCCCGGTCGTGGCCGAGCTCCAGCACATTTTTCTCGAGGACTGGCTGCACACGACGGGGGAGGTTCTTCACGGCGACGGGCAGTTTCCGCGAGTCCCGCCCGCGGGAGACCAGCTCGCTCAGGCCGTGGCGAGCTCGCGTACGGACCAGAGCTCCATCGCCAAGCTCGCGTTCTACATGGCGATTCAGGCCGCCCGCGAGCGGATCTGGATCGAGAACGCCTACTTCGTTCCCGACCGGCAGATCCGCGAGGGTCTCCTGCGGGCCGCCGTCCGTGGCGTGGACGTCAAGATCATCGTGCCCGGCAAGTACATCGACAGCCCCAACGTGCGCCTGGCCTCGCGGTTCCGCTACGGCGAGCTCCTGGACGGAGGCGTGCAGATCTACGAGTTCCAGCCCACGATGATGCACAACAAGGTGATGGTGGTGGACTCGATCTGGGCGTCCATCGGCTCGATCAACTTCGTCAACCGCTCGATGAGAAAGAACGCCGAGGTGAGCGTGACTGTCTACGACCGTCCGTTCGCGGCCTTGGTCGAGCACATGGTGGAGAGAGACCTCGCCCGCTGCGATGTCCTGTCGAAAAAGGCCTGGAAGAGGCGCGGCCTGCTGCCGCGGATCGGCGAGCTGTTCTTCTGGCTGCTATCTGACAACTATTGAGTGTCGGACATCAGTTGTCCATCCGAGCCGGTACAATCGCCTCGATGATCCACGAAGCCCTCAAGTTGGACCGGCCGCTCGTCGTCTTCGACACGGAGACCACGGGAACGAACTCGCGCTCGGACCGCATCGTGGAGATTGCCTGCCTGAAGATCCATCCGGACGGGCGGCGGGAGGAGTGGGTGCGGCGCTTGAATCCGCGCATGCCGATTCCGGCGGCCTCGACAGCCATCCACGGCATTGTCAACGCAGATGTGAAGGACGCGCAGACGTTCCAGGACGTGGCGCACGAGCTCGCGCGCTTCCTGGAAGGGTGCGACCTGGCCGGTTACAACATCTCCGGCTTCGACCTGCCGGTCCTGCGCACGGAATTCCTGCGCGCCGGCGTCGCCTTCGAGGTCACCGACCGGCGTCTCGTGGACGCCCAGCGCATCTTCTTCGCGAAAGAGCCGCGCCACCTCTCCGCCGCGGCGCGCTTCTATTGCCAGGCGGAGCACGAGGGCGCTCACGGCGCGCTGGCCGACGCGGTGATGACGCTGAACGTCCTGGCCGGCCAGCTCTCGCGGTACGCCGAGCTGCCTCGCTCCGTGGCCGAGCTCCACGAGCTCTACTGCGCCGGCCTCGACCAGGATCTCGATCCGGAGGGCCGGTTCCGGCTCGTCAAGGGCGAGCCGACGGTCAACTTCGGCAAGAACCGCGGCAGGGCGTTGAAAGACATCAGCCGCGAAGAGCCGGGCTTTCTGCGCTGGATCCTGAAGGGAGATTTCTCGCAGCCCGTCAAAGAGCTCGCCCGCAAGTACCTGCCTCCGGAAGAAGACCTGTTCCGGCGCTAGCCCTGCGGCGCTGATCCGCGCGAGGCTTGAGCCGCCAGAAGCGACCTCAGTCGCTCGAGATCGATTGGCTTGGTCAGGTGCGCATCGAATCCGCCGGTGAGAGCCTGTCGGAGGTCGTCCGGATCGCCGTAGCCGGTCAGCGCGACGAGAAAGATGTCGTCCCCACCGAGGAGACCGCGGAGCCGCCGGGCGACGTCGTATCCGTCCAGACCGGGCAGACCGATGTCGATCAGAGCGATTTGCGGCCGCTTCTCGACGGCTCGTTCGATTCCGTGAACGCCGTCGTCGGCCGAGTCCACGGCGTGACCCCACTGCTCGAGCAGCCCGCGGAGTCCTTCACGCAAGTCCCCGTCGTCTTCCACAAGGAGTATCCGGCAGCCCGAAACTTCCTCCGGCGACGAAGACGGCGCAGGGACCGAGGTTTCGACGCCGGACCCCCGACGCGCCAGCCGCCGGACCGCCGCCTTCAGCTCGAGCGGTTCGAAAGGCTTCGGCAGATGCATCTGAAAGCCGGCCGAGAGGGATCGGATCCGGTCTTCTTCACGCGCATAGGCCGAGACCGCAATCGCCGGTGTGAGGCCGCCTTCTTCGGGCGGCCGGTGGCGAATCCGGCGCAGCAGAGAGTAGCCATCCTCGTCGGGCATCGCGATGTCGCTCACGAGAACGTCCGGGCGCGAGGACGTCAGCTTCTCGAGAGCCTCCGAAGCGGATTCCGCGACTGTCACCTCGGCTCCCGCCGCGCGAAGAATGGCAGTCAGAAGGTCGCGGCTGTCGGCCGCGTCCTCGACGGCGAGAATCTTGACGCCCGAGAGATCCAGAGAGTCCTCAGAGGCGGAGGCAGCCGCCTCGACCGGTTCGGCCTGCCTTTTCTCGAGAGCTTCCAGGCCGAGGGCGACGGCCGGCAGGAAAACCCGAAACCGGGAACCCCGGTCGGGCCCCGCGCTCTCCGCGGAGATGGAACCGCCGTGCAGTTCGGTCAGGTGGCGGGCAATGGCGAGTCCGATTCCCAGTCCTCCCTGTGAGCGGGTCGTCGAGCTGTCCGCCTGGCGGAAACGGTCGAAAACCCGGGTCAAGAAGTCCTGTGTCATTCCCTTGCCGGTGTCGCTGACCGCGATCTCGAACTGCCCCTCGTGACGCGAGAGCGTGACGGTCACGCGGCCGCGCGCCGGGGTGAACTTGATGGCATTGGAGATCAAGTTCCAGATGATCTGCTGAAGGCGATCAGGATCTCCCGTGACCCGGTCGTCTCCGGGCGGAAGATGGTTTTCGAACCGGATCCGGATCTCTTTGGCTTCCGCGGCCGGGCGCATCGATTCCATGGACGCCTCGATGACGCTCGAGAGCATCGCTCCGCGGAGCTGAAGGCGGAGCTTGCCCGTGATGATCCGTGACACATCGAGCAAATCGTCGATGAGCTTTGTCTGGGCCAGGACGTTTCGCTCGATGACCCGGATGGCGTGCGCCGTCCGCTCCGAATCGAGCTGCCCCGACCGGAGCAGCCGTGTCCACCCGAGGATGGCGGAGAGCGGGGTGCGCAGCTCGTGAGAAAGCGTGGTCAAGAACTCGTCCTTCATGCGGTTGGCCTCGCGCGCCTCCGCGTTGACGGCGTTCTCGATGGCGATCGAGCTCATTTGAGCGAGCTGGGTCAGAATCGCCTCGTCATCCTCGGTGAACTCCCCGTCGTTCTTCTCGAGAAGGTGCAGGAGTCCCATGTTGCAGCCGTCGCGGCCCGTCAGGGGAGCGGCGAGCCAGCCCAGCCGCGCCGGCCGATCGCTTGCCAAGAAGCCGTCCCAGTCCGAGCTCACGCTGCCGCGCGGTATTTGAATGGTTCCCCGGATGGCCGAGAGAAGAGAAAGCAGGGCGGCCTGATCCCTCAGAACCGGCTGCTCCCCGGCGCCCTCGGAGCCGGGAGAAAGGGAGACGGCGGTCCGCGGGGCAGACCACTTCTGATCCGGCGCCGCGACGGCTTCTGCCTGGCGGGCGCCCAGAATGTCTCGAGCGAGATCCGCGACGACCTGAAGCATCTGATCCGGAGAGAGCGCGGAGTTGATGGCGAGCGAGGCCCGGGTCAGCCGCTGAAGCTGCTGGGCTCGGTGCTCGAGGGCCTGTGCCTGCATCCGGACCTGCGCCGCTTTCTTGAAGAGCTCGACGAATACGACGACCTTCGTCTTGAGGACCTCGGGATCCACCGGCGCCAGGATGTAATCGACTGCCCCGAGAGAATAGCCCCGCGCGGCGTGGGTGTCGTCCGGGTACGACGTGACGAAGATGATCGGGGTGTGCTCCGAGCTCTTGCGCTGCCGGATCAGGGCTGCCGTCTCGAAGCCGTCCATGGACGGCATGTGGACGTCGAGCAGGACGACCGCGAACTCCTCCTGGAGCAGGAAGCGTAAGGCCTCCCGCCCCGAGGAAGCTGTGACCACGTTCTCGTTCAGCTCCGCCAGAATCGCCGAGAGGGTCATCAGCTTCGCGGGATTGTCGTCGACGGCGAGGATGTTGGCGCGTTCGTTCGGTTTCATGATTGTCGTCAGGCCTGCGAGCTACCGGTAGAGCCAGGCGCGCAAGACCGAAAGCATTTGATCGGTGTCTACGGGCTTGGCGAGGTAATCCCAGGCGCCTGCCTGGAGCGTCTTTTCGCGGTCTCCCTTCATGGCTTTGGCCGTCACGGCGATGATCGGCAAGTCCTTGAACTTCCCGTTCTTGCGGATCGCCTGCATCGTGTCGTAGCCGTCCATGTCCGGCATCATGATGTCCATCAGGACGACGTCGATCCCCGGAATGATCTCGAGTTTCTCGATGGCCTCCTTTCCGGTTTCCGCCGAGATTACCTCCATGTGCTGGCGCTCGAGCACGCTCGTGATGGCGAAGATGTTGCGGATGTCGTCGTCGACGATGAGAACCTTCTTGCTGGCCAGAACCTGGTCGGTTGCGTAGAGCCCCTCGATCATCTGTCTCTGGTCGGCCGACAGGCGCGAGGCAGGGCGGTGCAGATACAGCAGCGTCTGGTCCACCAGTCGATCGAGCGACCGGACCGTGCGGGCGACGCCTCCCCGACACAGCCGCCGGAACCGTTCCTGGTCGGCGTCCGACAACGCGGGCTCCTCGGGCGAAGAGATCACGACGGGAATGCGCCGAGCCTCGCACCGGCGGACGATCTCGGCGACGACGTCCAGCGACTCGGGGACAACGGCCGCGACATCGACGACGACGCAATCGAAGTCGTTCTCGTCGAGCGCCCGGAGCCCCTCCGCCGCCAACGGGAACGAAAGCGCGCGGAGGTCGTCGTCTTCGATCGTCTTGAGAATGAGCAATCGTTTCGCCTGATCCGAGCAAATCACGAGCAGCGCCTTGGGTTGCCTCTCGAGCGCCTTGCGGATGTCGGCGAAGGCGCCGTCGAGCACGTCTTTGGTCTTGATCGGTTTGTGAAGCACCCCGATCGCTCCGAGAGAAAACGCGCGACCGGTGTCCTCCTCGGTCGTGATCAGGTAGACGGGGATGTGGCGCGTCGCCAGGTCGCTCTTCAGGCGCTCGAGGACCTTCCAGCCGTCGATGACGGGCAGCTGAATGTCCAGCGTGATCGCGTCCACGCGCGGCTGCTGTTGCAGCAGCGTGATCCCCTCCGCGCCCTGGGTCGCCACGAGAGCCTTGAAGCCGTTTTCGTGGGCCAGGTCGACCAGGAAGCGCGCGAAGTTCTCGTCGTTCTCGATGATCAGGAGAACGCGGTCTTCGGCGCGAACCGTGCCCCGGTCGTCCGGCACTTCCCACGGTTCCAGAGACGGCTCGGTCTCGGTGCGAACGGCATCCACGTCGGACATGACCGAAACGATCCGGGATGCGGGCTCCGCGCTGCGCGAGGCCTGCGGGGCCGGCGCGTAGACCTCCGGAAGGAAGAGGGTGAAGGTGCTGCCGTGCCCTGGAACGCTGATCAGCCGGATCTCGCCTCCGAGCAAGCGCGCGATCTCCCGGCTGATCGCAAGGCCCAGACCCGTGCCGCCGTACTTGCGGCTCGTGCTCCCGTCGGCCTGCTGGAAGGCTTCGAAGATGATCTGTTGCTTGTCGCCGGGGATTCCGATGCCGGTATCCGTCACCGAGATCGCCACGACCGCGTTGGCGCGGTTCAAGGACTCGCGATCCGCGCTCCAGCCGCCCGCCACGGTCTCGACGCGCAGGGCGACGCGTCCCCGATCGGTGAACTTGAAGGCGTTGGAGAGCAGATTCTTGATGACCTGATGCAGGCGCTTGGAGTCGGTGACGATCGACCGCGGAGACGGGCGACCGGTCTCGATCTGAAACTCCAGCCTCCTGGCATCGGCCACGTGGCGAAAAGTGCGGTCGACGTAGTCGAACAGGTCGGACAGCAGAAGCTCGCCGACATCGACGACGACGGTGCCGGATTCGATCTTGGAGAGGTCGAGGATGTCGTTGATGAGCGCCAGGAGATCCTTGCCCGAAGCGTGGATCGTCTTCGCGAACTCGGTCTGCTTGGACGTCAGGTTCCCGTCCGGGTTGCGGGAGAGCTGGTCCGAGAGGATCAGGAGGCTGTTGAGTGGCGTGCGCAGCTCGTGTGACATGTTTGCGAGAAACTCCGACTTGTACTTCGAAGTCAACGCGAGCTGTCGCGCTTTCTCCTCGAGGGCGAGCCGGGCGTGCTCGACCTCCTGGTTCTTTCTCTCCACCTCGACGTTGCGCTCGGCAAGCAGGGCGGCCTTTTCCTCGAGCTCCTGGTTGGTCTGCCGGAGCTCTTCCTGCTGCGTTTGAAGCTCGCCGGCGAGCGACTGGGACTGCTTCAACAGGTCTTCCGTGCGTGTGTTGGACTCGATCGTGTTGAGCACAATGCCGATGCTCTCTGTGAGCTGGTCGAGCAGCGCCTGGTGCGCCGGACTGAAGCGCTCGAAGGAGGCGAGCTCGAGCACGCCCTTGACCTGTCCCTCGAAAAGCACCGGCAACACGATGATGTTCGCCGGCGCCGCGTGACCCAGGCCGGAAGAGATCGAGAGATAATCGCTTGGGACCTGCGACAGCAAGATCTTCTGCCTTTCGAGCGCGCACTGACCCACGAGCGCTTCGCCGAGCTTCAGAGACTTGGGCAGGTTCCTCGTCTTGCAAGCGTAGCTGGCGAGGAGCTTGAGCTGCGCCTCGTCGGCCGAGGCGTCGAGCGTGTAGAAGACTCCCTGCTGCGCGGAGACGACCGGGGCCAGCTCGGAAAGAATCAGGCGGCCCACGGCGAGCAAATCCCTCTGCCCCTGCAGCATCCGGGAAAACTTTGCCAGGTTGGTCTTCAACCAGTCCTGCTCGCTGTTCTTTAAGGTCGTGTCCTTGAGATTCCGGATCATCTCGTTGATGTTGTCCTTCAGCGCCGCGACCTCGCCCGAGGCTTCCACCTTGATCGACCGCGTCAGATCTCCCTTGGTCACCGCGGTGGCGACCTCGGCGATCGCCCGAACCTGGGTGGTCAGGTTTGCCGCGAGCTGGTTGACGTTGTCGGTCAGGTCCTTCCAGGTTCCGGCGGCTCCGGGCACGCTCGCCTGGCCGCCGAGCTTGCCCTCGACACCCACCTCCCGGGCGACCGTGGTCACCTGAGCCGCGAACGTGGCCAGCGTGTCGATCATCCCGTTGATCGTGTCGGCCAAAGCGGCGAGCTCGCCCTTGGCTTCCAGGGTCAAATTGCGCTTCAGGTCGCCGTTGGCGACGGCCGTCACGACCCGTGCGATGCCTCGAACCTGGGAGGTCAGATTGCTCGCCATCGAATTGACGTTGTCGGTCAGGTCCTTCCAGGTGCCGGAGACTCCGGGAACGTCGGCCTGCCCGCCGAGCTTGCCTTCCGTGCCGACCTCGCGCGCCACGCGGTTGACCTCGGCGGCGAAGGAGGAGAGCTGATCGACCATCGTGTTGACCGTGTTCTTCAGCTCGAGAATCTCTCCCTTGACGTCGACGGTGATCTTCTCGGACAGGTCTCCCTTCGCGACCGCCTTGGTCACATCGGCGATGTTGCGGACCTGAGAGGTCAGGTTGCCGGCCATGAAGTTGACGTTGTCGGTCAGGTCCTTCCAGGTTCCGGCAACCCCCCGGACGTCGGCCTGGCCGCCGAGCTTGCCTTCGGTGCCGACCTCTCGGGCCACGCGCGTGACTTCCGCCGCGAACGAGGAGAGCTGGTCGACCATCGTGTTGACGGTGTTCTTCAGCTCCAGGATCTCTCCCTTGACGTCGACGGTGATTTTCTTGGAGAGGTCGCCTTTGGCCACCGCGGTCGTGACC
>WNGB01003064.1_pt1 | contig 26547 bp, 26 predicted proteins | sample 5400681 | NCBI WGS metagenome assembly WNGB01 (sample SAMN13153367, study PRJNA577476) | soil metagenome | isolation source: 115 cm soil or saprolite under grassland replicate 2 | place: USA:California | collected 2016-06-15
CCGCCTTCGGCCGCGGGGCCTTGGGCTGTTCAGGCGACGCGCCGGGCGTGGGCGCGGCCCCCTGTCGGCGGCGCCACGGCAAGAGCCGCCGTTTTGGCGGCGGCGTGGCCGGACGCGCCGCCTCGACCGGAGACGGCGGCGCGGGAGCCTTCGGCTCGGCAGGCTTGGAAGCGGCCGCCTTCTCCGGAGCAGCAGGCTTCGGCGCGGCCGGAGGAGGCGGAGGCGGCGGTGAAGGCGCCGCGGCCTGCGGCGCTGGACGGCGCGCCGTCGGGGCCTCCGTCGGAGGCTCCTCGCGCCTCCTGAACGGCAACATCCTGCGCCGGGGCCGAGGCTGGAGCGGCTCGAGCGCGTATTTCGTCCGGCGAGGCTGCTCGGCAGCGGGGGGCTCTTCGCGAGCCTCCGGCTTCTCCGGCTTCGCCTCGGCGGCGGGCGCCGCTTCGGGCTTGGGCTTCTCGGGCTCCGCCCTCGCAGGCTTTGCCTCGGCCGCGGCGGGCGGAGCTTCGGGCTTCGACTCCGGCGTCGGAACCGGCGCGGCGGGCGCGGGGACCGGCTCGACGCGCTCGGGGGCCTGCGGAGCGGCCGCGGCGGGCGTCTCAGCCGGGGTCGGAGTCGGCGCGGGAGCCGGAGGCGCCGCTGGCGGCGGCGCGGAAGACGTGGGAACGACGGGAGGAGGCATGACCGGTCGCCGCTGCCAGGGCCAAACGCGCCGTGGAGGAGGCATCGGGGGCACGACGGGAGGCGGCGGCATGACCGGCGGCTGGCCCGCCGCCACCGGAGCTGCCGGGGCAGGTGCCGCCGGAGACGGAGGAGCGGCCGGCGCCTGCGCGCCCGGCGGCGGAGGAACGACAGGCGCCTGCATGGGCTGCATCGGCTGCCGCATTCCCGGCCATGAGCGCGGCATGCGAGGCGCGAATCCCCACTCGGCCGAGTGCGTGGCCGCCCATTCGATCAGAGCGACGATCAGCCAGGCGCCTGCCATCACGACGATGATCCACTTCACCTCGAGATCGGCGAACCCGACCGCCACGGCGACGAGCAGGAGAAAGCCGGCTTCGATGATGAATCGTGGCCCCAGCCGCGAAGGCACCGGTCAAGCTCCCCGTTCCGCGGCCAATGCCGCTAGCCGGCGCTCTGGCCGCCCGAGCCGGAGTCGTCGGCCGAGGACGTGCCGGGTCTGGACGTCTCCTCCTCACGACCGCCGAACGCGCCCATGACCGCGTCGACGACCCTCTCGAGCGCCTTGCCGGTCAGCCCGGCGGCGGCGAGCAGCTGCTCAGCGCCTTGCCGTGCGCGAGCGTGGATCTCGGCGGCCTCGGACCGAGCCCACTCCAGCGAGCGGTCGATCTCTGCGCGGGCCGAGTTGGTCAGTTCCGTCGCCTGGTGACGCGACTGCTCGAGCAGGCGGGCGGCGCTCGCCTCGGCCTCCTTGACCCGTTCGCTCGCTTCACGCTCGGCCTTGGAGACGATCTCCTGGGCCTCCGCGCGGGCGCTGGCAAGCAAGTCGCTGCGCTTCGCCTCCTGTTCGCGGTCGAGCTGCTCGATCCGGGTCTCGTGCTTGACCAGCTCGCGTTGCTTGTCGCCGATCTGGGATCCGGCCTGCTTGATCTGCTTCGCCACGGCCTCCTGGGCGTCCTGTTCCATCTTGTCTGCGAACTCGGCTGCCGCGCGGATGATGTGGAGGGCGTCCATTCGCACCGGGTGGCCGGTCGGCTCGCCCTCGGCGCGCCCGCGGGCAGCCTGGAACACGCGTAGCTGGGCCTGAAGCTGAGTGACGTGCCTGCGGAAAGCGTCGAACGCCTCACGCACGCGGTCCTGGTCGTAACCCTGCGCCGAGGTCGGCAGGTCCTCGACCTTCGGAAGCGGTGTCAGCGCAGGTTGCTCTCGGCCGGGTTCCTGTGTCGCCATCTCGTCGTCACGCTCCTCGTCTCAGGATTCACCCCCAAGTATGACTGTTCCTCCGAGCCGCTGTGCATGCGCAGCGGCCCGGAGGGTGACCGCTCCGGCCTGGCAAAGCCAGGCCGTCGCTCTTTCGAAGGGGAAACGCCGTTTTCCCTCGACCTCCCCCTTCCTAAGTTTCGTGTGGATGCGGTTTTCAGCTCGGAGGGGGCTGGAGGCGGATGCCGAGCTCGGCCAGCTGTTCGTCCGGGAGCGCGGTGGGCGCGCCGGTCATCGGCTCCGAGCCGCTCGCCGCCTTCGGAAAAGCGACCACCTCGCGGATGTTCGGCTCCCCGGCCAGGAGGGCAAGGAAGCGGTCGAGTCCGAGCGCGAAGCCGCCGTGGGGCGGAGCCCCCATTCGCAGGACCTCGAGCAGGAAGCCGAACCGCTCCTCAGCCTCCTCGTCCGAGATTCCGAGCGCCCGGAAGATGCGCTCCTGGAGCTCGCGGCGGTGGACCCTGATCGAGCCCGAGCCCAGCTCCCACCCGTTCCAGACCAGGTCGTACGCCTGGCTGACGACGCTCCCCGGATCCGACTCGAGCGCGTCCTCGTCCCCCGGCCTGATTCCCGTGAAGGGGTGATGGGAGGAAGTCCAGCGGCCCTCGTCCTCGTTCCACTCGAAGAGCGGGAAGTCGGTGACCCAGAGAAACTCGTCCCGGGCCTCGTCGACCAATCCGAGCTCCGTCCCCAGGCGGGTGCGCACGGCGCCGAGGACGCGCCGCACCACAGCGGGATCGTCGGCGCCGAAAAGCACCGTCGAGCCTGGTTCCCCGCGGAAGGCCTTCAGCTCTTCCTCGGAAAGGAACTTCGCGATCGGCGACCGGACTTCGCCCTCCTCGTCGAAGACGAGATAGGCGAGCCCCTTCGCCCCCCAACCCTTGGCGAACTCCTCCAGCTGCTCCAGCTCGCTGCGCGAGAAGGCCTGGGGAACGCGCAGGAAGCACACCGCCGGGGCTTCCGCGAAGACGCGAAACTGCGACGAGCGCGTCGCGTCGGTCGCATCCTCGATCTCGAGCTCGAAGCGTAGGTCCGGCTTGTCCGATCCATACCGGTCCGCGGCCTCCTGCCAGAAGAGCCGGCGGAACGGCCGCGCGGGCGGCTCGCGCTCGAGGGCCTCGAACGACGCGACCACGCCACCTTCGATGACGTCGAGCACCTCCTCGCGGGTCGGAAAGGCCATCTCGACATCGAGCTGGCGGAACTCGAACTGCCGGTCGGCGCGCAGATCCTCGTCGCGGAAGCACGTGGCGATCTGGTAGTAGCGGTCGAGCCCGGCCACCATCAGGACCTGCTTGAAGAGCTGCGGCGACTGCGGCAGTGCGAAGAAGCGTCCCGGCTGCAGGCGGACCGGGACGACGAAATCGCGCGCGCCTTCCGGTGTCGCCTTCGTCAAATTCGGGGTCCAGACGTCGACGAACCCGAGCAACTCCATGTGCCTACGGATGGCGGACACGACCCGCGATGCGAGCCGCAGGTTCTCCTGCATCGGCTCTCGACGGAGGTCGAGGTAGCGATAGCGGAGCCGCACCCCCTCGTCCACGCCTTCTTCGTCCAGCTGGAAGGGAAGCGGCTCCGAGGGGGAGAGGATCTCGAGGCGATCGGCCTGTAGCTCCACCTCGCCGGTGGGGAGGGCTGGGTTGACGGCGTCCGGCTCGCGGGCGGCGAGCTCGCCCTCGACCTGGAGCACGAACTCGTTCCTGACCGCGTGGGCCGCCCCGGCAGCCTCGGGGGAGCGCTCGGGGTTGACGACCACCTGGCAGATGCCGGTGTGGTCACGCAGGTCGATGAAGACGAGGCCTCCGTGGTCGCGGCGGCGGGCGGCCCAGCCGGCCAGCTTGAGCCGCCGGCCCACGTGGTCCGCGCGCGGTTCCCCGCACAGCATGTCCCGCCAACTCATCCCGCGAGGATGCCCGGAAGCTCGTCTAGCGACACCGCGACGTCCTCCTCGCCGCTGCGGCGGATCGTCGCCTGCTCGGCGCCCACGATCACGATCGTCTCCGCGCCCAGGCGGCGGGCCTGAGTCAGCTGCCCTTTGAGCGAGCGGCCGGCGTAGTCGGCGTCGCAGCGGCGCCCGGCGCGTCGAAGGTCAACCATGAGCGGGAGGATGCGCTCGCGCGGCGCCCCCTCGCCCCAGGCGAAGAACACGTCGATCCCGTCGTCCTCCCCCGCCTCGATTCCCTCCTCCTCGAGCTGGATGATCAGGCGATCGAGCCCCGCCCCGAACCCGATTCCCGGGGTCGGCGGGCCGCCGATCTCCTCCACGAGGTAGTCGTACCGGCCACCGCCGCAGATGACGTTCTTCGCGCCGAGCGCCTCGCCGACGAACTCAAAGGTCGTGCGCGTGTAGTAATCGAGCCCGCGGGCGAGCGTCGGCACGATCTCGTAGCGGACGCCGAGCGCGTCCAGGAAGCGTCGAACGTCGTCGAAGTGACGCTCGCACTCGGCGCAGAGCGACTCGCCGATTGTGGGCGCCTCTCGAAGCGCAGCCTCCAGCTCCGGGTCCTTCGTGTCGAAGATCCGGAGCGGGCTCCGCTCCAGCTTCTCCCTCGCGTCCGCGTCGAGAATGTCGTCATGCTCGGTCAGCCACGCTTTGAGGCGCTCGATGTAGGCGGGCCTGCAGGTACGGTCGCCGATCGAGTTGAGCTCGAGGTGGTAGCGAACCCCGAGCCGGCGCGCGAGCTCGTCGTAGAGCTGGACGATCTCGGCGTCGATCGCCGGATCGGCCGATCCGATCGCCTCCGCGTTCCACTGCCAGTGCTCGCGAAAGCGACCCTTCTGCGGCCGGTCGTAGCGGTACATGGACGCGACCATGTACGCCTTGAACGGCTGCGGCCCGCGGCTCAGACCGTGCTCGACGTACGCGCGGGCGGTCGGGGGTGTGCCTTCGGGCCGAAGGGTGAGCGACCGCCCGCCCCGGTCCTCGAAGGTGTACATCTCCTTCCGCACGATGTCAGAGCCCTCGCCGGAGGTGCGCAGGAACAGACCCGTCTCCTCGAAGCCGGGCGTGACCAGCCGCCGGTAGTCGTAGACGTCGCAGAGCTCCTCGATCGTCCTGATCACCAGCCTCCAGAAGGGCTGCTCAGCGGGGAGGATGTCACGCGTTCCGCGGGGCGCGCTGAACTTCATCTCGTCCGCAGCTCGGCCAGGAACGGGTTGCGCTCGAGCTCCGCGCCGAGGGTCGTCTCGGGACCGTGGCCCGGGTACACGACCGTCTCCGGCGGGAAGCGGTCGACGAGGCTCTGGATCGACTCGACGAGCGTGTCCCAGTCGGCAAACGGCAGATCGGTGCGGCCGACCCCGCCCTGGAACAGGACGTCGCCGGAGAAGAGGCAGCCGTCCGCGTGGAAGGCAAGGTGACCCGGCGAGTGTCCGGGCACGGGCACGGTCTCGAAGGAGATGGCGGCAAGCTCGAGCGTCTCCCCTCCCTCGAGGCCGAAGTCGGCCGTATAGGGCCGGATGGCGACGTCGGGGAAGAAGTCGCGCGGTCGTTCGAGCACGACGCGTTCCTGCTCCGGCATGTACACGGGCGCGCCTGTGCCCTCGGCCAGATCGGCCACGCCTCCGAGGTGATCCCAGTGGGAATGCGTGATCAGGATCGCGACGCACGACGCCTCCATGCCCGCGAGCTCGAGGCGGAGCTGGGCCGCGTCGTCGCCCGGATCGACCACGACCGCCTCGGACGCTCCACGGTCCGCGCGGACGACGTAACAGTTCTCCTGGGCCGGGCCCAGGACGTATCGATCCACCACCAGGCTCACCGCGGAATGAGTCTAATCGGCTCCCCCCAAGGTAGGATCGGGCCGTGCAGAGCTGGCGCCTGGGTGAGATCGAGACGCCTGAAGGCAGTCGCTCCCCCGTCGTCCTCTACTCGGGCGACGAGGGCAGGGCGCTGCTGATCGGGCTCGAGCCGGGGCAGGTGCTCGGCGACCACCAGGTGAAGGAAAGCGCCTTCCTGATCGTGCTCGACGGCTCCGTGCAGATCGAGTCCCGCGGAGAGCAGATCGAGGCGGACGCCGGGACCCTCGTCACCTTCCAGCCGGACCAGCGCCGGTCAGTCGGGAGCCGCGACGGCGCAAGGATCCTCCTGCTCCTCGCTCCCTGGCCGGGCGCGGGCCACTACAGAGCCGAGGAAATGGCAAGAGCCGAGGGCTGAGCCGCCCTCTACTTGGCTGCTTTTTTGTCCGGAAGCTTGCCCGTCTGCCTCAGGTAGCGCCGGTACATGGCGCGGTCGACGAGGTAGCTGAAGGGGATGAACAGGATCAGCAGGTAGGTCGTCTGGATGAGCCTCGATGCGACGGACAAGTGTCGCGCCAGCAACGAGATGGTGAGGAACATGAACGGCGCGAAGATCGCGCCTCGCTTGAGGACGCGTGGCCAGGACGGAGGCTGCACCTCTCGCGCGGGGCGCGCGCCCTTCCTGGCTGCGGTCGTCTGGCCTGCAGCCCTCGGCCGGGATTTCGCCTCCGTCGGCTTCCCGTTCTTCTTCCCGTCGCCGCGTTGCTCGACCTCTTCCGGCGGGGCCTCGACCTCGTGCCCTTCCTCGTCGACGTAGACGTACTCGTACTGGTGCCGGCGCTCCTTCGCCCGGCGCCGCCGTTGCTTCTTCGAGGCCATGCTGCAGCCTAGCGCCGGGGCAGAGCCGGGCCGAGGTCCAGCTCCATGAAGCTCGTGCCGGGCATGGGGTTGAAGCGGTACGGCTCGATCTCCCGGAAACCAAGCGATCGGTACAGAGCGCGCGCGGCCTCCATGTCCGACAGCGTGTCGAGGCGCATCCGCCGGTAACCGAGCTCGCGGCCGGCCTCGACCGCCGCGACTGCAAGAAGACGCCCTGCCCCGAGCCCGCGCGCTTCGGGGCGTACGTACAGTCGCTTCATCTCGCAGCAGCCCTCCTCGAAGGACCGGACCGCCACGCAGCCGACCGCGCGGTCGTCGATGACCGCGAGGATGAAGCGGCCCCGCGGCGGGGCGTAGGCACCGGGAAAGTCCGCGAGCTCTTTCTCGATCTCCTGGAAGCCCAGGTCGACGTCCAGCGACTCGACGTACTCCTCGATCAGGCGCCGCGCCTCGCCGAGCTCCCCCGGCTCCGCTTCTCTAATCTCGACGGCCACCGACGATCGTGTCGGCGACGACGTCGCCGCCGAGGTGATAGGCGAGGTAGCGCCAGTCGGGGGCGTCGAGCAAGAGGATGTCCGCGTCGTAGCCGGGCGCGAGGCGTCCCTTCCGGTCCGCGCGGCCGAGCACGTGCGAGGCGTTGACGGTGCACGCGGCGAGCGCCTCCGCCGGGCTCATCTTGAGCTGCGTGGCCGCGAGCGAGCAGACGAGGGGCAGGCTCTCGCAGAAGGAGCTGCCGGGGTTGAAGTCGGTCGCAAGGGCGACCGCCCCGCCCGCCTCGACGAGGGCCCGCGCCGGCGGCATGGGTCGGTCGAGGAAGAGCGCGCAGGCCGGGAGGAGCACCCCGACGACGTCGCTTGCAGCCAGCGTCTTCACGCCCTGGTCGCCGGTGGCCTCGAGGTGGTCGACCGAGCGTGCCCCCAGCTCGACCGCAAGCGAGATCGCTCCGGCTTCCGTGAACTGGTCGCCGTGCAGGCGCAGCTCCAACCCCGCGTCGCGGGAGGCCTCGAGGTAGCGCCGGGCCTGGGCGGCATCGAAAGCGCCCTCCTCGAGAAAGACGTCGGCCGCCTCCGCAATCTCCGCCGCCTCGGGCAACACTTCTTCGAGGGCGAAGTCGAGGTAGGCGTCCGCGTCGTCGAACTCGGGAGGGACGGCGTGCGCGCCAAGCCAGGTCGGGATGGCGCCCGCGTCCTTGATCGCCCGCAGGGAGGCGAGCTCGGTCTCCTTGTCGAGCCCGTAGCCCGACTTCGCCTCGATCGTCGTAGTGCCGGCACGGCGCATCCAGCTGAGGTGCTCGCCCAGTTTCTCGCGCAGGGTACGCCCTCCCGCCTCGCGGGTCGAACGGACCGTGTTGAGGATTCCGCCGCCTGCAGCGTGGAGCTCCTCGTAGCTCGCGCCCGCCGCGCGCAGGGCGAACTCCTCAACGCGGTCCCCCGCGAAACACGCGTGCGTGTGGCAGTCGACGAGGCCCGGAACGGCGACCTTGCCGCGGCAATCCCAGACCTCCGCGTTCGCCGCGAGCGCGGGCATGTCCGCCTCCTGACCGGCGGCCATGATCTTGCCGTCCTCGCAGAGGATGTAGGCCTCCTTGATCACCTCCACCTGGCCGAGGGCGGGGGCGCGCAGAGGCGCCTCCGTACCCGGGAACGTCGCGAGTTGCTCCAGGCCCTCCAGGAGGATGGGCTTGGAAGCTGCTCCTTCGGTCATCCGCCGGCCGGAGGCATCGGCGGCTCGAGACGATGCTCGCGGGCCGTCTGGACCGCTTCCTCATAGCCCGCATCGAGGTGCCGCAGGACGCCGGTCGCCGGGTCCGTGGTCAGCACGCGCTCGAGTCGCTCCTCCATCTCGTCGCTGCCGTCGGCGACGACGACCATTCCCGCATGGATCGAGTTCCCGATCCCCACGCCCCCGCCGTGATGGACGCTGACCCACGTCGCGCCCGCCGCCACGTTCACGAGCGCGTTCAGGACCGGCCAGTCTGCGATCGCGTCCGATCCGTCGAGCATGTCCTCGGTCTCTCGGTAGGGCGAGGCGACCGAACCGGAGTCGAGGTGATCGCGGCCGATCACCACGGGCGCGCGCACCGTTCCCGACCGGACGAGCTGGTTGATGGCGAGGCCCGCCCGAGCGCGGTCGCCGAGCCCGAGCCAGCAGATCCGCGCGGGCAGCCCCTGAAACGCCACCCGCTCGGGTGCGAGCTCGAGCCAGCGCTGGAGCGCCTCATCCGCCGGGAAGAGCTCCCGCAGTGTCGCGTCGATCGCCGCGATGTCCTCGGGGTCGCCCGAAAGCGCCGCCCAGCGGAACGGTCCGATCCCTCGGCAGAAGAGCGGACGGATATAGGCCGGGACGAAGCCAGGGTATTTGAATGCTTCTTCGACTCCTGCCTCGCGCGCCTCCCCTCTCAGGTTGTTGCCATAATCGAAAACATAGCTACCGCGTCGGACGTACTCGAGGAGGCCCTCGACGTGGCGCGCAATCGACTCGAGGGCCCGACGTAGGTACTCGTCCGTGTCGCTACCTCGCAGCCCCGCGGCCTCTTCCACCGACAGGCCGGCCGGGATGTACCCGTTGAGGGGATCGTGGGCCGCCGTCTGGTCGGTGACGAGGTCGAAATGCTCGCCGCGCCGGGCGAGCTCGGGAACCACGTCGGCGGCGTTCCCCAGCAAACCCATCGACACCGCTTCGCCCGTCGAAGCCGCTTCCCGCACGCGCCCCAGCGCCTCGTCGAGCGAGTCGACGGCTTCGTCCAGGTACCTGGTCTGGAGACGGCGCTCGATCCTGGAGGGGTCGACCTCGACGCAGAGGATCGCCGCGCCCGCCATCGTCGCCGCCAGAGGCTGCGCGCCGCCCATGCCGCCGAGCCCCGCGGTGAGGATCGTCTTCCCGCGGAGGTCGGCGGAGCCGAAGTGCTTCTCTCCCGCGGCGGCGAACGTCTGGTACGTGCCCTGGAGGATCCCCTGCGTGCCGATGTAGATCCAGCTGCCCGCGGTCATCTGCCCGAACATGGTCAGCCCGAGCGCCTCCAGGCGGCGGAACTCGTCCCAGGTCGCCCACCGGGGAACGAGCAGGGCGTTGGCGATCAGCACCCGCGGCGCGCCCACGTGCGTGCGCAACACTCCGACCGGCTTGCCGCTCTGGACGAGCAGCGTCTCGTCCTCGCCCAGCTGGAGCAGCGAGCGCACGATGGCCTTCAGGGCCGCGTGCGACCTCGCCGCCTTCCCGGAACCCCCGTAGACGATCAGCTCCTGGGGACGCTCCGCGACCTCCGGATCGAGGTTGTTCAACAGCATCCGCAACGGAGCCTCCGTCGACCAGGAGCGCGCGTTCAGCTCGGTCCCCCGCGGAGCCGAGATTCGAGAGAGATCCCCGCAGAGGGCCTCGACCACGGTGTCGATCGACCGCGCGACCGTCACCGGCCCTCCTCCGCCTCTTTGCGCGCACGCTCGGCCAGCTTCACCCGGAAGCGCCACCAGGTGAAGGCCGTCGCGATCACGAAGAAGCCGACCGCCACGATGATGGCCTTGACGAGCCCGCCTCCCGTCGCGTACGTGACCCCGACCAGGCACGCGGCCAGGATCCCGTAGAAGATCGCGCTGTCGCGAAACGGCCTCTTGGGAAGCGGGATGAGATCGGTTGCGCGCTGCACCTCCTGGCGCACCGTCTGCCCCGCGCCTTTCTTGCTCATGCCAGCTCACCCACCTCAGCTTCGAGCGCAGCCACCGCGGACCCGTCCATGACGGCCGTCGCCACCCGCTCGATCTCGCCGGTGAGCGAGCGGTCGTCACGCAGGCGCTCCGAGATCGTCCGCACCCAGGCTCTCGCCGCGCGTCCCCCCACTCCCGGCTCGAGCGGGGCGAGAAACTCGACCCCCTGCGCGCCGGCAAGCAGCTCGATTGCCAGCACCCGCTCCGAGTTGGCCAGCACCTGCCACGCCTTAAGGCCGGCCGCGTTCCCCATCGAGACGTGATCCTCCTGGCCGGCGCTGGTCGGGATCGAGTCCACGCTGGCCGGATGGCACAGGACCTTGGACTCGCTGACGAGCGATGCCGCGACGTACTGCGGGATCATGAAGCCGGAGTTCAGCCCCCCGTCGGGCGTGAGGAAGGCGGGAAGACCGTCGGAGAGGTTCGGGTTCACGAGGCGCTCGATCCGCCGCTCGGAGATGTCCGCCAGCTCGGCGACCGCCATGGCCAGCGCATCGAGCGCGAAGGCCAGCGACTGGCCGTGGAAGTTGCCGTTCGAGACCAGCAGTTCGTCGTCGACGAGGACGAGGGGATTGTCGGTAGCGGCGTTGAGCTCGACCGAGACCGTGTACTCGACGTAATCGAGCAGGTCGCGGGCCGCTCCGTGGACCTGAGGAGCGCACCGCAACGAGTACGCGTCCTGCACCTTGCCGCACCAGCGGTGCGCCTCGATGATGGCCGACCCCTCGAGCAGCTTCAGGATGTTGGCTGCCGAATCGACCTGCCCTCGAAGCGGGCGCAAGGCGTGGATCTGCGGCAGGAAGCTCGTGCGCGATCCTTGCAGCGCTTCCACCGACAGCGCGCAAGCGACGTCGGCGATCTTCGCCAGGCGCCGCGCGCGCATGAGGCCAAGCGCGCCGATCGCGGCCATGAACTGCGTGCCGTTGATGAGGGAGAGCCCTTCCTTCGCCTCGAGCTTCAGCGGCTCGAGGCCCGCCCGCGCGATGGCTTCCAGCCCGGGCAGCAGCTCCCCGTCGAACCGGGCTACTCCCTCGCCGACGAGCGGAAGCGCGAGATGGGCGAGCGGTGCGAGGTCGCCGCTCGCGCCGACCGATCCCCGGCTCGGAACGAGCGGGAGGACTCTCCGGTTCAGGCACTCCACGAGTAGCTCGACGACATCAATGCGCGCGCCGGAATGCCCCTTTGCGAGCGCGTTTGCGCGCAGCAGCATCGCCGCGCGGACGACCTCGTCGGGATACGGCTCGCCGACGCCGCACGCGTGGCTCCGCAGCAGTCGGAGCTGAAGCTCCTCCGTCAGCTCGCGAGGGATCGACTTGGTATGGAAGCGGCCGAAGCCTGTGTTGATCCCGTAGGTGTGCTCCTCGAGGCCGTATGCCGCCCGCTCGACGAGGGCCCGAGCGCCTGCCATCTTCTCCCTGGCCGCATCGGAGAGCGCCACGGGCGAACCCTCGACGGCGACCCGCCAGACGTCCTCGACGACGAGGTCGTCGCCCGTGAGGACGGCCGTCTTGATCATGGCGGCGAGTCTACCCCCGGCCTGCTGGCAGACTCGAAGGATGGGCCAGGAGCCGGCACTGAAGCTCCTGAGGCGGCGTGACTTCCGTCGCGTGTACCTCGCCGTCGCGGCCAGCGAGCTCGGCGATGCCTTCCAGTACGTCGCGCTGATGTGGTTCGCGCTCATCTCGGGCGGCCCGCTCGGCGTGATGGCCGTGCGGCTCGCGGACAGTATTCCCGCCCTCGCCTTCGGCTTCCACGGGGGTCAGGTCGCCGATCGCCTGGATCGCAAGCGAACCATGATCGTGGCCGATCTGACTCGAGGCGCACTCCTGATTCCAGTCGCGGTGCTGGGGCTGAACGGCGACCTCCCCCTGTGGCTCCTCGTCGTCGTCGCCTTCGCGCTCACGGCGGGAGCGAGCTACTTCGACCCCGCGTACGGCGCTCTCCTGCCCAGCCTCGTCGACCGGGCCAACGTGCAGCGCGCCAACGGGCTCGTCCGGGCGACCGCCGATGCGCTGGCAGTCGGAGGCTGGGCGGCGGCTGCCGGCTTGCTCGCGCTCACGCCGATCAGCGCCTTCTTCGCCATCAACGCCGCCTCGTTCTTCGTCTCGGCCGCACTGCTGATCGGCATCGCGGCGCCCTTCGTGGCCGGCGCGCACGCGACACGGCCGCGGATCCGGGAAGGTTTCGCAGCGCTCAGGCCCCGCCCCATGCTCGCCGCGGCGGTCGTCGCGGTGGGAGTCGGGGTGACCATCTCGTCGGGCACCTGGATCGTTGGGGTCCCCACGCTCGTGCGGGACTCGCTCCATCGCGGGGCGGGCAGCTTCTCGCTGATGGCGGCCGGGTATGCACTCGAATCGGTGACGGCCGGCCTCGTGCTCACGAGGATCGAGATCCGGCGCAAGGCACTCGGAAGCCTCGTCGCCTGGTGCTTCTACCTGCCCGCGTACGGGCTGTTTGCCTTCGCGGGCTCGCTCGGCGTCGCCCTCGCGGGAGCAGCCCTATGCGGGATGGGACAGGGGTCGGCCTGGATGCTCGTGAACTCGGCGGCGCAGCAACAGGTGCCGGAGCACGTGCTCGGCCGCGTGATGGGGCTGATCTCGCTCACGCACCGCGGCGCGCACGCGACGGGGTTGCTGTTCGTCTCGCCGCTGTTCGCGATCTTTGCGCCGGAGACGGTCTTCGCCGCAGCGGCGATCGCCTTGCCGCTCGTCGGAATCGCCGGAGCGCTCGTCGGGCTCCGGCGGCAGTCAGTCCTCGAGCAGCCGGAGCTCGAGCACGCGTGACGCGTCGAAGCCCTCGATCCTGAGCGCAGCGCCGGCGGCGGTGGCCGCCGCGGCCGCGGGCATCAGCCCGACCAGCTCGGATCCGACCACGTCCGCGTCCCGCGCCGCGGCCTCGGTCTCGATCCGCTCCACGATGTCGTGCAGCGCCGCCGCCTCGTAGTCCTCCACGTTCATGCTCACTTGGACGAGCCCAACGCCGGGGAGATCGAGCCCGAGCGCTCTCACGCCGGGGAAGCCGCCGTCCTTCTCGCGGACCGCGCCTGCGATCTCACGCGCCGCCGCAAGGCTGCCGCGCAGGTTCACGTTGAACGCGATCAGCGGCCGGCGCGCGCCCACGAGGACGGCGCCCGACCGCGGGTCGGGTCGGGCAGGGCCGAAGTTGGGGCTCAGCTCGCCTTCGTCGATTCGGCGCTGCAGCTCCTCGGGCCCGCCCTGGCGGAAGAACGCCGGGCCGTGGCCGGGCGCGAGCTCGCCGTAGAGAAACACCGGAAGCTCCAGCTCCTCTCCAATTCGCTCGGCGACCGCCGCCCCCGCCGTGCGCGCGTGTTCCATATCCTCGGGGACGATCGGCACGATCGGAACGACATCGACCGCTCCGATCCGCGGGTGGGCGCCCTGGTGGTTTCGGAGGTCGATGTGCTCCAGTGCACAAGCAGCGCCCGCGAGCAGCGCCTCGGCGAGCTCGTCCGCCTCGCCGACGAGCGTGAACACGGACCGGTGGTGGTCCGCGTCGGCATGGACGTCCAGCAGCCGGGCACGCGAGCCGAGCGCCTCCGCGATCGCGTCGATCGTTCCTCGGTCTCGCCCCTCCGAGAAGTTCGGCACCGACTCGAGAGGCATGGCCACCGAAATACTCTAGAGCCGTGAAGGCCTACTACCACGCGCGCGCGGGCGAGTACGACGATTGGTGGGTCGGCGAGGGCCTGTTCGTCGACCGCGACCGACCGGGCTGGGACGAGGAGGTGGAGGAGTTGCAGCGCGTCGTCTCCGAGCTTCCGCCGGTCCGAACGCTGGACGTCGCCTGCGGGACCGGCTTCCTGACCAGGCACCTGCGCGGCGAGGTCGTCGGCTTCGACCAGAGCGAGGCGATGCTCGAGCTCGCGCGCGAGAAGATTCCGCACGCGACCTTCGTGCAGGGAGACGCTCTCGAACTCCCCTTCTCCCACGGGGAGTTCGATCGGGTCTTCACGAGCTACTTCTACTGCCACCTCGAGGAGGGCGAACGCGTCCGGTTCCTCTCCGATGCGCGCCGCGTCGCGCCCGAGCTCGTCGTCGTCGCCACGGTGAGGAAAGGCCCGAGGCGACCTCCCGCCCACTACGAGGAGCGAACGCTCGGCGACGGGTCGAAGTGGCGCGTCTTCAAGCGCTACTTCCTCGCGGACGAGCTGGTCGAAGAGCTCGGTGGCGGCGAGGTGCTACTCGAGGGACAGCGGTACTTCCTGGTCGTTCGTTCCCCGTGACGCGGCGCCGGTCGAGCTACCGATCCCTTCGCTCACTCCAGCGCGACAACCGCTCGTGTCGAGCGTGCATCGAGGCCGGGTTCCCGCTCGAGTCGATGCCGGTGCTCGAGGGCCACGACGGCCAGCTCGCGTACATGCTCGGGCAGGCGCCGGGCATCCAGGAGGGAGAGGAGCGCCGGCCGTGGCGCGGCCGCGCGGGCCGCACCCTGCGCACCTGGCTCGACATGGACGAGGACCAGTTCTACGCGACCTTCTACTGCGCGTCGGTCACGCGTTGCTATCCGGGCAAGGCACCCTCGGGACGCGGCGACCGGACACCGACCCCATGTGAGCAGGAGCTGTGCGCGTTCTGGCGCGACTGGGAGCTGCGCCTTCTCTGCCCGAAGCTGATCGTGACCGTCGGGGGCATGGCCGCGCGTCGCCTGCTCGGGCTGAAAAGCCTGGCCTTGTGCGGGGAGCGCTTCGACCAGTGGGGCGCGACGTGCGTCCCCCTCCCCCATCCGTCCGGAGCAAGCGGCTGGCTCAACGACCCGGCGAACCGCGCCAGACTCGAACAGGCACTCGAGCTCGTCCGCGCCGAGCTAACCGGGTTGGACGGCGAATAGCCGCCACTCGCCCGGGACACCTTTCAGCTCGGCCGTGCCGCGGTCCTCGAACTCGAGACCCGACCCTGCGACGAGATCCTTGACCGTCTGCGAGACGAGCACCTCGCCCGCCTGGGCGTGCGAGGCGACGCGCGCTCCGGTGTGGACCGCGATCCCGGCCACTTTGCCGTCCACGAGCTCGCACTCGCCGGTGTGCAACCCCGCCCGCACTTCGACCCCGAGCTCGGGAACCGACTCCACGACGGCGCGGGCGCAGTGAATCGCGCGGGCCGGCCCGTCGAACGAGGCGAAGAAGCCGTCCCCGGCCGTGTCGACCTCCTTTCCGCGGAAGCGAACGAGCTGACGGCGGACGAGCTCGTGGTGGCTCTCCAGCAGCCTGCGCCAGGCGCGGTCTCCGAGCGAGGCGGCCTTCTCGCTCGAGCCGACGAGGTCGGTGAAGAGGACGGTGGCAAGCACGCGGTCCGGCTCCGCCTCGTCCCAGCCGCCGGACTCCCAGATCTCGTTCAGGAAGGCCCTGATCTCCTCGTTCATCGCCACAGCGGCCTCGCCCGTCGCCAGGTGTCCCGTCGGCACCTCGACGAGCCTTGCTCCTGGGATCTGCTCCGCCAGATACCGGCCAACATCGACCGGGACGATTGTGTCTTCGGATCCGTGCAGCACGAGGGTGGGAACGCGGATGGCCGGGAGGACGTCACGGACGTCGATCTCCTTGTTCATCTCCGCCAGAGCCTTGACCGCCCCGGGGCTTCCGCTCCACCGCAGGTAGTCGACCCATTGCCCCGCCTCCTCGTCGTCGACCAGCTGCATGCGGGAGCGCACCGCCGCCAGCGCCTGCTCGCGCTTGCCGAAGAGCTGCAGGTCTCGCTCGATCTCTCGGCGGTACTGCTCCTCGGTGCGGCCCCACGGGTAGTCGGGTGCCCACATCGTTCGTGGATAGGCGCTCCTCAACACGAGCGCCGCCGTCCGCTCCGGGTAAGTCGCCGCGAACAGAAGGCTCATGGCCGCCCCCTCGGAGGAACCGAAGAACGCCGCGCGGCTCGACCCGGCCGCATCCATGACCGCCCGCGCGTCATCCATTCGGATCTCGAACGTCGGCGCGCCGCTGACCCGGTCGGACATGCCCGTGCCGCGCTTGTCGAACCGGATCAATCGGCAGAAGGAGGCGAACGATTCGAGCGCGGAAGCGAAGGAGGTCCTCCAGACCAGTTCGACGTGGGTGACGAAGGGCGGGATGAAGACGAGATCGAAAGGTCCGCTTCCGGTGACCTGATAGGCGATCGAGACATCGCCGCTCTTCGCGTACTGCGTCTCCGGAGTCTCCACCGCCGGGATTGTCGCCGAGTCCGCGCCCTCGCGGAAGTACGTAACTACATTACGCGTTGGGACATCCAGTGGAAGCTGCGCCGGTTGCATACCGCCGAACTCTCGCCCGGCTGCTCGGGTTCCTTCGCCCCTACAAGCTCTCGCTGACCGCCTCGGTCTTCCTGGCCGCGGCCTCGCAGGGCTCCCAGATCGCGCTGTACGCGATCACGGGGACCGCGATCGACAAGGCGATCCGCCCGCACGACCGTCACGGCCTGTGGGTGCTGGTCGGACTCATCGCCGTCATCGGCCTCTTCAAGGCGCTCTGCATGGTCGGACGGCGCTTCATCTCCGGCCGCCAGGCCCTCGGAGTCGAGTACGACATGCGCAACCGCCTCTACGCGCACCTGCTGCGCCTCTCCTTCGGCTTCTACGACCGGCACCAGACCGGACAGCTCATGTCGCGCGCCACCGTCGACCTGCAGACCGTGCGGTTCTTCCTCGGCTACGGGCTGATCTTCTTCTTCCAGCACGTGATCACGCTCGTCGGAGTGACCGCGGTGATGTTCTGGTACGAGTGGCGCCTCGCGCTGATCGCGCTGGCGATCACGCCGCTCCTCGTCGGGCTCGCCTACCGCTACAGCCACATCTCCCATCCCATCCTGCGCGACGTCCAGCAGCGGATGGCCGACGTGGCCACAGTCGCCGAGGAGAACATCGTCGGCGTCCACGTCGTCAAGTCGTTCGCGCAGGAGCCGGCCGAGCAGGCCAAGTTCGAGCGCCGCTCCGAGGCCGTCTTCGGCCAGAGCGTGAACGCGAACCGGCAGCGCGCCTTCTACGTGCCGCTGATCTCCTTCATCCCACTGCTCGCGCAAAGCGCGGTGCTGCTCATCGGCGGCCGCATGGTCGTGCACGGCCAGATGGAGATCGGCCACTTCATCACCTTCAACCTCCTGCTGACGATGCTGATCATGCCGCTGCGGATGCTCGGCATGTGGATCGGGCAGGCGCAGCGGGCGACGGCCTCGGGCGAGCGCATCTTCCAGGTGATGGACGAACCCGAGGAGGTCGCGGACAAGCCCGGCGCCGTCGAACTGCCGCCGGGGGACGGGCTCGTCCACTTCGAAGACGTCTCCTTCGCCTACGTTCCGGGCCGGCCGGTGCTGGAGGAGATCGACCTGGAGCTGGAGGCGGGCCGCACCGTCGCCCTCATCGGCCAGACGGGCGCCGGCAAGACGACGCTCGCCTCGCTCGTGCCTCGCTTCTACGACGTCTCGGAGGGCCGCCTGACGATCGACGGGATGGACGTCCGCGACGTGAAGCTCGCATCGCTCCGCGCCGAGATCGGCGTCATCTCCCAGGATCCGTTCCTGTTCTCGGCCACCGTGCGCGAGAACATCGCCTTCGGAACGCCCGACGCGACCGACGCGGACGTGGAGCAGGCCGCGCGGCTGGCGCAGGCGCACGAGTTCATCGAGAAGCTCCCGGACGGGTACGACACGGTTATCGGCGAGCGGGGGATCACGCTCTCCGGGGGGCAGCGGCAGCGGATCGCGATCGCGCGGGCGCTGATCGTGGAGCCGCGCATCCTGCTCCTCGACGACGCGACGGCCTCGGTCGACGCGACAACGGAGGCGCACATCCGCCTCGGCCTGCGGCAGGCGATGAAGGACCGGACGACGATCATCATCGCGCACCGGCTCTCGACGATCGCGCTGGCGGACGAGATCGTCGTCCTCGACCGCGGCCGGCTCGTGGCGCGCGGGACGCACGACGAGCTGATCGAGACGAACGAGGTGTACCGGGAGATCTACGAGCACGGGCTGCTCGAGCACGAGCTCATCGAGCAGGTGGAGGCACAGGCGTCGTGAGGGTGTGGCAGCCGGGCTCGCATATGACACGTCACCGCGGCGCGCAGGTGGACGACTGGTCGTGGCGGCAGACCGTCCGGCGGGTCACGACGCTGGCGAAGCTGACGGCCCCGTACAAGCTCCGAACCGCGCTGGCCCTCGCCTCGCTGCTCGTCGCGACTGCGACCGCCCTCGCGCCGCCCTACCTGGCCAAGATCGCCGTCGACCGCGGGATCGAGCACGGCGAGCTGCACACGCTGACGCTCGTGGTGATCGCGTTCCTGGCCGCCGGAATCCTCAACCTGTTCGCGGGCTACGCGCAGACGTACTTCACAGGCTGGACCGGGGAACGGATCCTCGCCGACCTCCGCAACCTGCTCTTCCGGCACCTGCAGCGCCTCTCGCTCGGGTTCTACGAGCGGAACCGGGCCGGGGTCATCATCAGCCGCCTCACGAACGACGTGGAGGCGATCGACCAGCTCGTCACCGACGGGGTTACGAGCCTGGTGCAGAGTACGCTGACCCTCTTCGGGACGGCGATCATCCTCTTCTGGCTGGACTGGCGGCTCGCGCTCGCGACGCTGATCGTCTTTCCGTTCATGAGCATCGCGACCGCCATCTTCCGCGTGCGCGCGACGCGCGCCTACAACGCGGTGCGCGTGAAGCTCGGAACGGTGACGGCTACGCTGGCCGAGGACATCGCCGGCATGCGGGTCGTCCAGTCGTTCACGCGCGAGCCGGCGCAGGAGCGGAACTTCAGGAGCGTCAACCGCGACTACCGGGAGGCCAACCAGCAGACGGTCACTCTGAACGGGCTCTACTTCCCCTTCGTCGACTTCCTCTCCTCGATCGCCATCGCCGTCGTCCTCGGCTACGGCGGCTACCTCTACTTCCACGACGAGATCCAGATCGGAACGCTGTTCGCCTTCATGCTCTATCTGTCGAACTTCTTCGACCCGGTCCAGCAGCTGTCGCAGCTCTACAACACCTTCCTGTCGGCGGTGGCGGCGCTGGACAAGATCATGGACGTCATGGACGAGGAGCCCGAGGTGCGCGACAAGCGAGGCGCGCGCGAGCTCCCGCGGGTCGAGGGCCACGTTGGCTTCGACGGGGTGCGGTTCGGCTACGGCGACGGACCGGAGGTGCTGCACGGCATCGACCTCGACGTGCCGGCGGGGACGACGATTGCGCTCGTCGGGCATACGGGAGCCGGGAAGTCCACCATCGCGAAGCTCCTCGCCCGTTTCTATGACCCCCGCGAGGGTTCGATCACGATCGACGGCCTCGACCTCCGCGACGTTACCCAGGAATCGCTGCGGCGCCAGCTCGGGATCGTTCCCCAGGAGGGCTTCCTGTTCGCGGGAACGGTGCGCGACAACATCTCGTTCGGAAAGCTCGACGCCACGCCCGCGGAGGTGATCGCCGCAGCGCAGACCGTCGGCGCACACGAGTTCATCATGCGGCTCGAGAACGGGTACGAGACCGAGGTGCAGGAGCGCGGCGCGCGGCTTTCTCTGGGCCAGCGCCAGCTCGTCGCGTTCGCTCGCGCGCTGCTCGCCGACCCCAGGATCCTCATCCTCGACGAGGCGACCTCATCGGTCGACATCGGGACCGAGCGGAAGATCGAGCAGGCGCTGCGGAGGCTGCTGGCCGATCGCACCGCGTTCGTGATCGCCCACCGGCTGTCCACGATCCGGGGCGCCGACACGATCGTGGTGCTCGAGGACGGGCGCATCGTCGAGCAGGGAACGCACGACGAGCTCATGGAGCGCCGCGGCCTCTATCTGTCGCTGTACGGCGACTGGGCCGCTGAGGTGGCCTAACCCCGTAGATACTCGTCGCGTGGATGCGCGGCGCCGTCGAGTCCTTCTCCTCTTCGCCATACCGGCGTTCGTCGCGGCCGTCGTCGCGGGCGTGATCAAGACGTTGGATAGCTCATCGCCGCCGTATAACCTCGCGGCGAGCCGCGTCTGTCTCGAGCGCCACTGGCGCGTCGCGCGGATCAAACCCCGGGAGGCTTCCCACAGCTATCCGGGACTCACGGTGCACCGAGCCACGAACTTCCCCGTCGAGCTTTACTTCGCTCCAAGGGTCGAGACCGCAAAGCGCGAGCAGGAGGGCGAGAGCGTTCTGGTCTTCCGACGAAGGAACGTTCTCTTGGGAATCGAGGATGTGGGGCAGCGTGATCGGTTGATCGATCGGCTTGCACGCTGCCTTCGCACAGGTTCCTAATCGCCGGGAAGCAGCGAGTACAGGACCGAGTCGAACCGTGTGCCGTCGGGCCAGGCGCGCGAAGCACGCTCCAGGCCTTCCCTCGTGAAGCCTGCCCGCTCGGCGACGCGTATCGAGGCTTCGTTGTCCGGGTGGGCCCGAAGCTCGAGCCGTTCGATGGCGAGCTCTTCGAAGGCCCACCGGGCAACGAGGCGAACGGCCCGGGTGGCAAATCCACGGCCTCGCGCGACACGCGCAAGAAAGAAGGAGACCTCAGCGATGTCGTGCTCGGCGAACCTGAGGTTGACGCCGCCGACCACCTCGTCGGTCTCTGCGTCGACGATTCGGAAGACCGCCCACGTCCCTTCCCCCCAGGAGCTGTCGGCGCGTTCGATGTTCCTTCGCGCCTCGTCGTCGTCGGGAAGCTCGTCGTCCCAGCCCATCCACTTACGACTGCCGGGCTCCGAGTACCACGGCCCGCACCGCGGGGACGTCCCGGGAGTGCTTCGACGGAGCAGAAGATCGCCATCCTGCAGAGGCGGATCCGGAGGCGCGAGCGACCGCATTGAAGCTACGGCGTCAGGCGGTCGACGTCCCGCGGGAACAGCGCCGCCTCGCGCACGTTGTCGAGCCCCAGGAGCTTCATCGTCAGCCGCTCGAGTCCGATCGCAAGCCCGCCGTGCGGCGGGACGCCGTGCTTGTGGAGCATCAGGAAGTCCTCGAACTCGGCCACGTCGAGGCCCATCCGCTCGATCTTCGCCACCTGCTCGTCGTACAAGTTGATGCGCTGGGTCCCTGTCGTGACCTCGAGGCCGCGAAGCAGCAGGTCGAAGCTGAGCGTTGTCCCAGGATCATCCGGCGCGTCCTTGACGTAGAAGGGACGCTTCGCCTCGGGATAGTGCGTCAGGAAGAGGAATTCGGAGCCGAACTCCTGGAGCGCCCACCGGCTGACTGCTTCTTCCGCCTCCGGATCGAGATCGTCGCGGCTGACCTCCCGGCCAAGCGCCTTCTCCGCGGCTTCCGCGGCGACCGCCAGCTTGACGGCCGGCATACCGCCCCCTACCTCGGGGATCTGCGCCTCGAGCAGGATGATCTCCCCCTCGCACTCGGCGGACACGAACGCGAGCATTGACCCCATCAACGCGCACTCCATCGCCATCACGTCGCGGTGGTCGCGAATGAAGCCCATCTCGAAGTCGAGCGACACGTACTCGTTCAGGTGGCGTGAGGTGTTGTGCTTCTCCGCCCGGAAGACCGGGCCGATCGTGAACACCCGCTCGTACACGCCGACCATGAACTGCTTGTAGAGCTGGGGGCTCTGAGCCAGGAACGCCGGCTTGCCGAAGTACTCGAAGGCAAACAGGTTGGCGCCGCCCTCTGCTCCCACCGAGACGATCTTCGGCGCCTGGATCTCGGTGAACCCCTCCGCGCGCATGAACCGCCGGAACCCCTCCGCGAGCGCGGCCTGGATCCGGAAGATCGCCCGCTCGCGCGGGTGCCGCAAGGTGATGGGCCTGCGATTCAGCTTCTCGTTCAGGCCGACGCTGAGCGCGCGCTTGTTGATGACGAGCGGAAGCGGCTCCACCGGGGCGGCCACGACCTCGATCTCCCCGATGCGGAGATCGACGCCGCGCGGGGCGCGGGGCTCGGCCACCACCTCCCCGGTGATCCGCACCCAGCTCCCCTCCTCCAGGCCCTCCGCCGACTCCGTCACGGCCTGCAGAACGTCCTCCCGGTCGCGCACGAGCACGAACGCCAAACCGCCCACGTCACGGATCCGGTGTACGGCCCCCTGGACGGTCACCGTCTCCCCCACGTGGTCGGGAAGCCGTCTGCTGGGGACGACGTCCTCGTCGAGCCCACAGGGAATGCGCTCGTCCATCGCGCAAGTATGCCGACGCCCGCTCGCTAGAATCCAACCCCCGGTGCGGGGTCGTCTAACGGTAGGACGCTCGGCTCTGGACCGAGTAGTCTAGGTTCGAATCCTAGCCCCGCAGCCTCGAAATTCCTGGTAATCAGGGTTTTTCAAGACTTACGAAACCCTTACTCTTTCTGCCGGGAATCGCTAACGCACGGCGGGAAGGATGTGCGCGTCCTTTTCAAAGGAGAGAGGGAGGGTTGTTACATGCGTATCCGACTGCTCGCACCACTTGCCGTACTGCTTGCGCTGCTTGCCATTCCCGCGATTTCGCTTGGAGGCGGCAAGGCCAACGGCAAGGACAAGGCGAACGCCGCCAGGCTCTGTAGGGCGGAGCGCGACAACATGGGCGTGATTTTGTTCCGTCAGACCTACGGCACGAACAAGAACCGGAAGAACGCCTTCGGCAAGTGCGTGTCCAAGCTCGCGAAGCAGCAGGCCAAGAACCGCGAGAACGCCGCCAAGACCTGCAAGGCGGAGCGCGCTCTCGATCCGGACGCGTTCAAGGACAAGTACGGCACCAACCACAACAAGCGCAACGCGTTCGGCAAGTGCGTCTCGCAGCACGCGAAGCAGTTGACTGAAGAGCAGGAGGAGGCGACGCTCAACGCCGCCAAGACCTGCAAGGCGGAGCGTGCTCTCGATCCGGACGCGTTCAAGGACAAGTACGGCACCAACCACAACAAGCGCAACGCGTTCGGCAAGTGCGTCTCGCAGCACGCGAAGGCGCAGCACACCTCGTAAGACGCTTTTCAACTTGGCCCCTCCGGCCCTGGCGGCCGGAGGGGCTCTCTTCTGGTCCCCGGAGTACGTTATGCGACGTGGGAGAGAAGTTTTCCGACGCCGAGCTCGTCGCGCGCTGCCGCGCCGGCGACGAACCAGCCTGGAATGAGCTCGTCGAACGCTTCTCCCGCTACGTGTACGGAATCGCGGTGCAGGCATTCGGCCTCTCGCAGGCGGACGCCGAGGACGTCTTCCAGGAGTGCTTCGCGCGGGTGTACGAGCACCTCGACCGGCTCCGCGACGACGCCGCGTTCCGTCCCTGGATCGCGCAGCTCACTCGCCGCCTCTGCATCGACCGTCTGCGCGGCTCCGCACGCGAGCGTCCGGTCGACGAAGAGCAGCTGCCCGTGGAGGCCGACGACACGATCGCGAAGCTCGACGACGCCTTGGCGGTGCACGAGGCCCTCGCGGAGCTCTCGGGCGACTGCCGCGAGATTCTCGACCGCTTCTTCGCCCAGGACCAGAGCTACCGGACGATCGGCGACGCCCTGGACATCCCCGCCGGCACGATCGCAAGCCGCATCTCGCGCTGCCTGGGAAAGCTCCGCGAGCAGCTGGAAGGGAAGAAACCGGGCGGCTCGGCCGTCTAGAGATCGATGACGTACGACGAGAACAGGCTCGCCGAACTCCTCAGTGCGCTTCCCCCCGCACCTCAAGGCTGGGTTCGTGCTGCGCAGGAGCTGCCTGCCGCGAAGCGCGAGCTCGACGTGATCGTCGCCCGTGCAGAGGCCGACGCGGCGTTCCGCGAAGCGCTGATCGCCGATCTCGAATCCGCGCTCGCCGCGGAGGGGTACGAGCCGGCCGAGCGCACGCTCGATCGGCTCCGAGAGCGCTTCTCCTCGTAAGATCACCGCCTGGCCAGCGGCGATCCCCTCGACCTACGCCTCGCCGATCTCCTGGACGAGCTCGCCTCGACGTCGACCGTCCCGGCCGGCGGCTCTGTGGCTGCGCTCGCCGTCGCGATGGCGGCCGGGCTGGTCGGAATGGCCTCGCGCAAGTCGCAGGGCAGCTGGGAAGGGGCAGCCGGCGCGGCGGCGCAGGCGGACGCGCTTCGACGGCGCGCAGCTCCGCTCGCGCAGCTCGATGCGGAGGCGTACGAGCGGGCGCTGGCGGCCATGAAGGCTCCACCGGGCAGGAAGCCCGAGCACCGGGACGCTGCCATAGCGCGCGCCCTGGATCGCGCAGCCGAGGTTCCGCTCCAGATCGCCGAGGCGGCCGCCGACGCCAGCGCGCTCGCGGCAACGGTGGCCGAGCTCGGCGACCAGGCGGTGCGGGGCGACGCAGCCGCCGCGGCCTCGATCTCCGCCGGTGCGGCCCAGGCGGCCGCGAACCTCGTCGCCGTCAACCTGGCCGCCACCGAGGACGAGCCTCGCGTCCAGCGTGCGCGCAGGCTCGCCGACGCGGCAGCCGCTTCGGCCAGGCGTGTTCTCGACCTGCCGCCGTCCTAGTTCTGCGGTCCAGAAGCGCCGGCCTGGCTCGCTAGACTGAAGCCCGCCTGGCGCATTCGTCTAGTGGCCTAGGATACCGCCCTCTCACGGCGGTGGCACGGGTTCGAATCCCGTATGCGCCTTACAGCGAAGGCGCGTTTGCGGCATGGTTGAGCGAAATCCCTGCAAAGCGCGGGAATCGCGAAAGTGTCATTCGTGTCGCAGTTGCCCTGAATGCGCAGGTGGTGGCGCTACGGGTGGCGCTACCGAATCTTGTCTCAGGCGGCAACGCGCCGCTTCCGCTTCTTCGGCTTCGGCCGCTCGCACATGTGCGCCTCGAAGGCCGCATGGGCCTCGTCGACGCCGGCCTCGAACTGCCACGAGCAATACGCGCATGCGGCGCGCACGCGGTAGAGGGCGGGATAGAGCAGCCGGACGTGAGCGCACGCAGGCCACACAGCCTGGGGCATGGATGGCCTTGCTTACCAGTGAGGAGCGCACACAGCTACGCGCATGGATCAAGCGCGCCCTAGCCAGGGCCGACAAGCAGCTACGCACACAGGAGCAAGGACGCGTGAGGAGGCACAACCCCCATCATGTGACCCCAACCTCGGCCTCCTGGGCGCACAGGTTCTCGCGCACGCAGGCGCGCGACCCCCCATCCCCCCGAGGGCGAGGAGTCCCGCGCGGTGAGATTCCGTAGTGTGCAGGTCCTGATCTTCCGTCTCAGCGATGAGATGAAGCAGTTCGTGCTCGAGCAGCGGCTCGGCTACCACGCCACCGTCTGCCCCGACGGCACGCCCAATCTCTCCCATAAAGGGACGACGAGCGTCTACGACGACGAGCACCTGTTCTTCGCCGACATCCGCTCCCCGCAGACGATCGCGAACCTGCGCCTCAACCCCGCGATCGATGTGAACGTCGTCGACGTGTTCGCGCGCCGCGGCTACCGCTTCAAGGGGACGGCGACGATCCACGACGGCGACGACGTCTACCGGCGCGGGCTTGAGCTGCTGCGCGAGCGCGACTATGCGGCCGATGAGGACAGCGTGCGCGCGATCGTTCTCATCCGGGTCGAACACGCCGAGCTCGTGACCTCCCCCGCGTACGACATCGGGCAGACGGAACGTGAGCTCGTGGAGCACTACATCGCCTACTACCTCGGCCTACATGGCCGCGCCTAGCGCGATGGGCAGCGAGAGCCGGTACACGCCGCGCGCGGTTCGCTTTCTCGGCCGAGACGAGCGCGGCGGAGGACGCACGCGTACGGAATCGCCGCCCGGCGGGAGCGGGCACGCCGCTCGCCGCCCGCACAGCGGATCGTCGGTGCGGCGCGGGCGGAGACGCAAGGCGGCGGACGCCACGATGTGGTTTGGGTAAAGGATCAAGAGTCGCTCAGGCTCGTGCGCTCTCCTCGACGGGAAAGTCGACTGCAGGAGAAGGCGCCGGTGGCGGGCATCGTGGCGAGGGTGATGCCGGGCCAGATCGTCGGACGTGGCTGAGCTCGCGCCCGACTCCTGCGCGGACTTCGACTGGTCGCCTGAGCGTGCCGCCGAGCTCGCGCGGCAAGCGGTCGACCTCTGGGCCGAGGTGCTGGGTCGCCTGCAGGAGTGCCGGTCGTGCCCGGCGAGACCGAGAGTGAGGTGCGGGCCGCGCTCACCCGCCCGGTCCCGAACGGACCGCTGCCGCGTGACGAGCTGCTCACAAACCGCGGACGATTCGGGAGAAGCGGTACCCACGGACGCCGAGATCATCTCTGTGCTCCGGCGCAAGGCCGAGCGGGGGGACGTCAACGCAGCCCGAGAGCTTCGGGAAGGAGCGGCCGAAGCGCGCGACTTCCCCGGTTGCGTCTCCAACCGGGTCTTGATGCCGTTCATCAACGAGGCCGCGTATGCGCTCATGGACGGCGTCGCCGAGGCGGAGGCGATCGACACCATCGCGAAGCTCGGATTCGCGCA
>WNGB01003065.1_pt1 | contig 26544 bp, 24 predicted proteins | sample 5400681 | NCBI WGS metagenome assembly WNGB01 (sample SAMN13153367, study PRJNA577476) | soil metagenome | isolation source: 115 cm soil or saprolite under grassland replicate 2 | place: USA:California | collected 2016-06-15
CTTCCAGCAATCGCGCTACGAATCGAAGTCGCTCATCCATCTTGTAACACTCCTGCCAGGGCACTTTGCGCTCCCGCAAAGTGCAGAAGTGTTACCTATGTGCTCGGAATAAAGTGTTACCCTTCTCTCAGGAAGGGCAATGGGTTAGGCTCGTTCGAGCGGCCCGCTTCGGTAATATTCTCGGTAATATTTTTTCCCGTGCTTCACGCTAAGTCGGTGTCAATCAAGAAGATACAAAGCAAAGAGCGCCGGACTCTTGACCGCGGGAGTCCGCCGCTCTGCGAAGCCCTTTGGCTCGGTCGGTAGCCAGCCTTTTTGCGCCGAGCTCCACACCTAATTCCCGCGTGGGCGCTTCGGTTGAAGCGCGTGAGAGCTCTTCAGCTCCGAAATCAGCCGCCATGCCACGGATTCCTAATCACTGAACCCCGGCACAGCGCTGGTTTACGTCGGCGCAGGAAGCGAAACCGACTGTGCTACCGGTATTGCGGTCGATAGTGCTGGCAACGCATACGTGACGGGAACGACGAGCGGAAGCAACATGCTGTGTTCGGAATTCGGAGGAGAGCGAAGCTTGCAGGCGCGCCGCAAACATTCGCAACGACCGACCTGGCCGGAATAATCTACTGCGCCGAGGGCATCACTCTCTTCGCGTCGAAGCTCCTGAGCACATCGTCGCGAATCATCGGCTGAAACTTGTATCCGGGCTTCAGGAGGCCGCGCTCCGTCTGCAGGAAGGCGAGTACGGTTGCCGCCGAATGCACCCAGTTGCGGGCGCCGGATTCGGCGAAGCCGGCACCTCCCGTCGAGCCTCGCTCGCCCAAGGGATGATCCTTCGAGTCCTTTCCCATCCAGAACCCCAGCATGAGGCCTTTCTCCGGTTGCTCGGGAGAACCCGGAACGAACAAGAGAAGCCACACGTCCGAGGTCTTGCCGTCGGCATTCGTTGCAGTGCCCGTCTTGGCCGCGATCTCGCCCGCTTTCTCGAAAGGAAACGCGACAGTCCGCTTTTTCTTCTCTGCGGGTTTCAACTTCCAGATCGCGTTGCCCAACGGATCCATGCCGGGGATGACACCGCGCCGGAGCGCTGATGCCGTGCCCGTAGCAAGATCGATCGGGGCCTTCAGGAGTTCGATCATCGCCGCGGATACCGCAGGGTGAAGAAGCCGCTCTTGCCGAGGGTGACTTTCGCCCTTGATGTCGCAATCCTTCGGGCGACCCTGATCATCGTTGTACAGGAGCGACCGCCCATCGCGGCAGACGTCGTTGGCGAAACGCGGCGTCACTCGGAATCCACCGTTCACGAAAGCGGCCGATGACGCCATCGCCAGCGGATTGACTTCGGAGGCGCCGATCGCCGTCGTCGGGTACGGCTGAAGAAGGTGCTTCGCGTCTCTCGGCATGCCCAGGCGATACGTGAGCTCGGTCACACGCTTGATCCCGGCGCGCGCTCCGGCGCGCATCGCGGCCGTGTTTCGCGACTCGCCCACCGCGACTCGGCAGCTGATGTCTCCTCGGTACTGCGGCTCCGATTTGGAGTGAAAATTCTCGATTTTCTTGACGCCCCGCCCGCGGCCAAGCGACACGGAGATCGGCGCGTCGAGCACGGTGCAGCGCTCGAGCACCTCGGCCATGATCTCCTTGATCGTCTCCGGCGGAGGCTTGGCCGCGAGCACCTCCTTCGCGAGCCGCTCGACCAGGGCGCCATAGGTGAAGATCTTGAAGGTGGATCCCGGCTGCCGCCAGCCGGTCGCGATCACGTCGTACTTCAGTTGCTTGAAGTCGACATTTCCCACCTCGGCGAGCACGTCCCCCGTGAAGTCGACCGCGAACGCGCCGGCACGCAGCTGACTGTTGTCGGCATCGTTGGGGTGACGCGCCTGATAAGTCTGGAGCGTCAGCTCGACCGCCTTGGCCAGCACATCCTGCAGACCGTCATCACGCGTGATCGGGATGGTGAGTCCACCCTTGTTGAGGGGAAAACGATCCTTGTAGAGGATGCGCACCCGCTCGAGGAAGTGATCGTGGACGCCACAGCTCGCCCCCGGGGGAACGACCTCCTTGCGCAGCGACCGCACCACGAGATCGGCCGCGCGGGCGTATTCCACATCACTGATCACACCCTGATCAGCCATCAGCTCGAGTACCCGTGTCGTACCGCGTGCGGTCTCGGCCCAATTCGCGTCCTGAATTTCTTCGCGCGTCTTGAGCAGCGGATCCAGCGCAAACGGGCGATCGGGAAGCGCCGGCCTGTTGATCAGCGCCACGATGAAGGCTGCCTGATGGAGGGCGAGATCCTTCGCGGGTTTGCCGAAATAGGCGCGGCTGGCCGCTTCGATGCCGTATTGGCCACGGCCGAAGTAGGGCATGTTCACGTACTTGAGCAGCAACTCCTGCCTCGTGAACTCGCGCTCGATCCGCAGCGCCATGATGATGTCGCCGATTTTTTCCGTCTCGGTCGAGGGACGACCCGTGCCGCCGCGGAGATGCTTGGCGATCTGCATGGTCAGCGTCGATGCGCCGGAGCGGCTCTCGAGGAGAAGCCGCTTCGCGAGCGCCCGCAGGATCGCGGCCTTATCGACGCCTTCGTGCTTGAAGAAATTCTTGTCTTCTGAGGCGAGAATCGCGCTCACGAAGAGTGGCGAGATGTCCGCCACGTCGTTGACGAGGATGCGATGCTCGGGCGACGAAATGCACGCGACCGTCTTCAGGTCCTCGCTGACGAGCTCCGATTCCCGGGCGAAGTACGCCGGATCATGCAGGCGCGAGATCGCGTTCTTGTCGATGCCCAGGTCCGCGTCGATCTCCTGCCAGTAGCGCGAATCGATCGCCTCGATGATCGATTCGAGCTCGACGTAGCCCAGGACAGCCAGCGCCACTAGTACACCGATGGTGACGAAAAAGCGCCGGATGAGCCTGCCCAACCAGCACACGAGCGCACAAGGCAGCGTCAAGACCAAGTGCTTAACCTTGTTGCCGTCCACCTTCTTCATCTCCCTATTCCGCACGGCAAAGGCGGACTCGGGACACCGCCCTTTGAAGCGCTACGGCAGAAGCACGGATTCTACCAGTGCAGTGCGCCGTGCCGTCGAAGAAGAGCGCATCACGGGCACGCAGAGCTCATCCGGTGGGCCGACACCCTTGCGGATGAGCGCTTCGACCTCACGGGCACGCAGAGCTCATCCGGTGGGCCGACACCCTTGCGGATGAGCGCTTCGACCTCCTGGAGCAGATCGCCGCGGAGATGGCGAAAGCCAAGGGAGTGGAATCGCCTCCCAAACTCAGCGAGGCGAAGTAGCATCCCCATTAGGGTCGGCTTACTTGGTGTTCCAGTTGTAGAGCCGCCAGCCTCAACAGCGAGAACGGTTTGCCGCTTGTATGTATGTCCAATCTGACATACACTGCGGCTGCCATAGACACGCCGCTCGTGTGGCTGCGGGGCGAGGTAAAAACACCGCCGTTCTCGCAAGCCGCCCGCGTCGAGGCCGGCGTATTGCTGCGGCAATTGCAAGGCGGCGCCAAGCTCGGTCTGCCGCATTCACGACCGATGCCGGGGATCGGTGCTCGTTGCCATGAATTGCGCATCGTGGACGAAGGAGCGACGTGGCGGATCATCTATCGCGTTGATGAGGACGCCGTTGTAATCGTCGACGTTTTCAGCAAGAAGACGCGTTGGACACCTAACCGAGTGATCGCGGACTGCCGGCGCCGGCTGCGTCAGTACGATGAGCTGATGCGATAGACAATCGAATCTGGAGCAAACATGGACAAGCGGAAACGCGCAAAACTCAGGGCCGCTGGCTGGACTGTAGGGACGCCACGCGAGTTTCTCAGGCTGTCCGACGAAGAGGCCGCGTATGTCGAGTTCAAGCTCGCTCTGAGCAAGACCCTGCAGACGTTGCGTGCGGCTCAGGAGCTGTCGCAAGTTGATGTTGCCAAACGACTGCACTCCAGTCAATCGCGCGTCGCCAAGATGGAGGCTTCCGATCCCAGTGTATCCGTCGATCTTCTCGTCCGGTCGTTGTTCAGGCTCGGGGCGCAACCTGGCGACATTGCCAAAGCGCTGCGCCCGCGCCGGAAGGTGCCGGCCGTCTGACGTCGCCAGCGACTACTTGCGTCGAACCTACGACTTTCCGTTCCGAGATGTGCCTTCGCCAGACTGACTGTGCCATAACGGAAGCCATGCGACGGCTGCTGTAGCGCAAAGCATTGACGGAAACTAGCTTTCACGTATCTGGTGCTGACTACGAACCATTGGTTTGCGGGTTCGCATGGAGCCTACTTTCGACGCGACGACGCCGGTAATATTGCGACGCCGCGTCCGTCCTTCAGAGGGGAAAACTCGGCAAACTGGGGGAAAATATTACCGGCCGTTTTCGCTGGAATCGTTATCTGGCGCGGGTTTCCGGGCGATGACCGGACGGACTGTTAATCCGCAGGTCCCAGGTTCGAGCCCTGGTCGGGGAGCCATATCCAGCAGCTTGCATCGGTAGCGCCTACTAACTTGTGGTCTATTTTTGGGGTCTATTAAGTCCGAAATTCATCGTTCGCTGTGAAGGCGGTCGTTGGCTGTCGCCGCGTTGTCTTTAGTATCAGATCTTTCCTCAGATCTTTCCAGCTGGAATCTCCGTTGTCTGCGCGCTATTGCTTGGGTCTGCGCGATCCGCCGCCCGCTGTCGTTGCGACGCGTAAGCGTCCTTTCCCAGTAGACAGCGAGAACTGGACTTTTCTGGTGGTGCTTGAGCGTCGGCAAGGTGAGGATCGGCGGGCATACTTTCACCGTGAAGCAGTCGCGTCAGGATGCGGGGGGATCGCCGATGCCTTCCGGTCACCAGGTTTGAATTCAAGGCTGTCGTTGACATTGGTCAACACGCGATACTCGCATTTGCAGTTTGATAATAGTGAAATTGCTGGCGTTGCGCCGGCCTCCGCGTATGAAGTCGGTGCAGCGTCTGCACTGGGTTCTCCGAGAATCAACAAGGAGGTCGACATGGACGCCAGACAATCACGCGCGAACACACTCGCCGAGATCACCAAAGCAGCGATCGACAAGACCTCCGGGCTTTCGTCCCGGAGCAAATTTTTGTCTGCGCAGTTCCCGCCCGACAGCATAAGCCGGCGCACGTTCGTGCGCGCTACGTTTGCATCAGTGGGCGCCCTTGCGTTGGGAAAGCTTCAACTGCCGGACGCCCAAGCCGCGCGCGGAGGTGGAAGCAGAACCGTGACCCGGTATCCGCTGCATGTTCCGCCCGTATATTCTCCAACGAACGGCTACCCGGTAAAAGCCGCGCCGGCCATCGTCAACATGGGCAGCGACCAATTGCCGTTGCCGTCGTCAGTCCTCGCGTACAACGGATTAATGCCGGGTCCGACCTTTCTCGCTGCGAGCGGCACCACGGCGAGCATCAACTTCACGAACGGGCTGGTAGACGAGTCGACGATCCACTGGCACGGTATGATCGTTCCGACGCCAGCGGATGGCCATCCGCGGGACGCGATCGCGCCCGGCGGTTCGTACGCGTATCAGTTTCCGATCATCCAGCGCGCCTGTCTGAACTGGTATCACCCTCACCCCGACATGCTGACCGGCGAGCAGGTCTGCCTTGGACTGGCCGGCGCTTTCATTGTCAGGGACAGTGAAGAGGCGGCGCTTGGCTTGCCATCTGGAGCTTACGAAATCCCCCTCATCGTGCGCGACGCAAACCTCGACAGCGCAGGCAATCTTGCCTACAACCCGACAACGACCGGCTTCGACGGCAAGATTCCCCTGGTCAACGGCACCCGTAACCCGAAACTCGACGTGGATACCGCGCTGTATCGTTTTCGTGTGCTCAATGGCGCCAACGCACGGCTCTTCAGGCTCTCGCTCAGCAATGGCGCCCCGTTTGTTTTGATCGGCAACGACGGCGGGCTCCTGGAGCAAGCAGCGCCGGTCGGGCAGATCGAGATTGGCCCCGCCGAGCGGCTGGATCTCCTCGTAGACTTTCGCGGTCAGTCGATCGGCGCCAAGGTGATTCTGCGTGACCTGAATGCGGGCTGGGACCTGCTCGAGTTCGATGTGGCGCGAGTGGTTACCGACACACACACCATCCCGACGACACTTTCCACGATCTCAAAGCTGGCGAATCCCGTCAGCACGCGCACGTTCAAATTCGAGGGCATGAGCAAGATCAATGGGCAGGTATACGACCTGAACCGTATTGACTTTCAGGTTCCGTTTGGGCAGACCGAGCGCTGGATATTCACCACCGGCCACAATGCTCCGCACCCGGTCCACGTGCATGGTGCTTCGTTCCAAGTACAGTCGCGGACCGGAGGGCGTGGGGTCGTCTTCCCATGGGAGCGGGGGTGGAAGGACACCGTTCTGCTCGAAGATGGCGAAACCGTCGAGGTCCTCATCCGCTTCGACGGATATAGGGGGCTGTACCTCATTCACTGTCACAAGCTAGAGCACGAGGACATGGGCATGATGTCGAACTTCGAGGTGATTTGACCGTCGATTGACTAGGTGGATTTCTAGCGCGCTGGTCGGAATCGACGTGGCCCCGGGATAGCGGGGTGCCTCGCCAAGCCGACGTCGGGTGCGTGTGGTCCGTCGCGCGCTGTCGTTGCAATGGTCTCTTGAAACAGTTTTTCGCGAACGTTTCCCATCTACTTTTGGGGTCTATTAAGTCGGTACATCTGGCCGTCCAGGGGCGGTAATTGCCGTTAAGTGCCGGGAAACGGACCCCACTGGAAAGCATATAAGCACTTGATTGTTAGGATTAATTCGATGTTTGAATCGACGGACTGTTAATCCGCAGGTCCCAGGTTCGAGCCCTGGTCGGGGAGCCAATATTCAATGGGTTAGGCTCGTTCGAGCGCTCGACTTGGGTAATATTCTCGGTAATATTTATTCCCGCATACGTAAAAGACCCTTCGTCGATCAAGAAGATATCAAACAGAGAGCGACGGACTTTTGATCCGCAGGTCACGCGCGTCTTTCTGCAGGGAAGGACGCTAGTGATCACCTCGGATTTTCTCGAAGGCGGGCGAAACCAGCCTATCTGGCGTGCGGTGAGTGATTAGGCAACGGATCATAGCGAGAGGGGGTCGCTGCTTCTGGTGAGCCGAGCCCCGCCGCAAGGCCCGCAGTAACGTTATTCTCATTCTTACATATGGTGACTACTACGGTCCTGACGAAGGACGCGATCGATGTCTCGGAATTCAAGCGCAATCCTCTCAAGGCGCTCAAGAACGCGGTTGACGGACAGATCGCCGTGCTTTCCCAGAATCGGCCCATTGGCTACTTCGTAGGGCCGGACGTATTCGCGCGGCTGCACAAGGCGCTCGACCTGCTCGAGGATCTGGAAGATGCACTGCTCTCCGAGCGGCGGTCGCAGCAACAGAAGCGGCGGGCGCTTGATCTTGACGTCGACGGGTTAGGCAAGCTCTAAGCCCGATGGCCCTTGGCTGAGCGTCCATAACCGCTCTCGCCGAACTCTGCACGACGCGTTTGTCGACCCACGGATTTCTAATCCGCCTGGAGAGGCTGTTGCCAACTTGAACCGCTTGGCTTTTTCGGACCTTGACGATTACAGTAATTAGTTTTCAGCACACACCCCATTTCGCATTGTGGTGTTTTATAAAGAATCCCATGGCAACAAAACATTGCGGCGGGGTGCAACGCCCGCCGTCAAGCAACTGAAAAAAGAGGGAGGGTATGGCACGAATCATCGTCACCGGGGCCAACGGGTTCATCGGCGCCGAAGTGGTCAAGGCACTGGCCGCGCGCGGCGACGAGGTGGTCGGCTTCGACATCGTCGTGGGCCCGGTATTGCGCGCGCTGCAGAATCGGCACGCCAACCTCCACGTTGTCCCCGGCGAAATCACCGAGTGGCACCACGTTGCCAAGCTGATCCGCGACGTGAAGCCCGACGCGATCGTGCACTGCGCGGCGATCGTGGGCGTGATCGCCTCCGCCGACGCGCCCTTCGCCACGATGCGCGTCAATGTCGAGGGATCGCTCAACCTCTTCGAGTCAATGCGCCTGTTCGGAGTGAAGCGGGTCGTGAACATCAGCACCGAAGAGGTCTACGGCAATTTCAACGCGGACCGCATCACCGAAGACCATCCGTGCTTCCCGGTGATGCCTTACGGGATATCCAAGTTCGCGGTCGAGCAATTGGGTCGCGACTACCGGCGCAACCACGGCATCGATGCGATCAATGTGCGCACGTGCTGGGTGTACGGCCCAGGCCTGCCGCGGGCCCGGGTGCCCAAGACCCTCATCGATGCCGCCCTCGAAGGGCGGCCGCTGCACGTTGCCTCGGGCGGCGACTTCCGGGTCGACCACGTCTACATCGACGACCTTGTCGCGGGAATCCTCGCCACGCTCGACAAACTCGAGCATCGCTTCGACGTTTACCATCTGTCTTCGGGCGAAGCCCCGTCGCTGTTCGAGATTGTCGACATTGTCCGGGAGCTGGTTCCCGGGTGCGACGTTTCGATCGGGCCAGGCCAGTACCTGTTCGGCGACCGCATCCAGGTCGTTCGCAAAGGCGCGCTCGACACCAGCCGGTCGCGGGGTGAGCTCGGGTACGTGCCGCAATTCCCGATCAGGAAGGGCCTCGCGGCATACATCGCGGCGCGCCGCGCGGAAGTGCGATAACGATCGCGCAAGAGCGCGCACGCACCATTTCAACCTTCGAGAGAGACGCCCGTGAAAAGCAAAGCGAAACGCGACGCAGTCGTACACAACATCGCCGAGGTTCCGTGGCAACAGTTTCCGGGGCACTTCGGCAGCGCGCTGTCGAAGCCGCTCGTGCGACCGGAGACCGCCGGCTCGCGCCTGATGGACTATCGAATCTCCACCTATCAGCCGATGGGGTATGTCGCGCTGCATACGCACAAGGTGCAGGAGCAGATCTATCACATCCTCGACGGCGACGGACTGATGGAGATCGACGGGCAGCGCCGCGTGGTGCGCAAGCACGACGTCATCTTCATCCCGCCCGGGATCGAGCACGGGATCACCAACGCCGGCCTCTGCGACCTCACATTCATCGTCGTCACCACGCCAATCGATGACGAATAGCAGCACCCGCCACAGCATCAAGCTCGCGGCGCCTTGCCACCAACGTCCGCAATTGAACGCACCCTGAATTCGTGAACGACATGATCAAGAGTTTTCTCCCCGTCGACATGGCGGGGATGCGCGTGCTTGTCACCGCCGGCGGCGCCGGCATCGGCCGGACCATCGCCGCGGCATTCCAGGAGCGCGGCGCGCGTGTTTTCCTCTGCGATGTGTCGAGAAACGCGCTGGACGAAGTGCACGCGCTGCTTCCCGACGTGCCGGGCGAGCTCGTCGACGTCGCCGACCCAGCGGCCGTCGCCCGCATGTTCGCCACGGTAGAGCGGGCGTTCGGCGGTCTCGACGTGCTGGTCAACAACGCCGGAATCGCGGGGCCGACGGCGCGTGTGGAGGACGTGACACCCGAGGCGATCGAGGAAACGCTTGCGGTCAACGTCGCGAGCCAGTTCCATTGCGCGCGCCACGCAGTGCCGATGCTGAAGGCGGCCGGAGGCGGCTCGATCATCAACCTGAGCTCGATCGCGGGGCGGCTCGGATTCACGATGCGCAGCCCCTATTCGGCGTCCAAATGGGCCGTGATCGGCTTCACCAAGAGCCTCGCCGTGGAGCTCGGCGAAAGCAATATCCGGGTAAACGCCATCCTGCCCGGGCACGTCAACTCCGACCGGTTCCGGCGGGTGGTGAAGGCGAAGGCCGACGCACTCGGCCTCGGGTTCGAGGAGATGCGCCGCCAATACCTCGATGTGGTCTCGCTGAAGCGCAACGTCGAGTCCGAGGACATCGCAAACATGGCGCTGTACCTCGCATCCCCCTTCGGCGCCAACATCACGGGGCAGGCGATCAGCGTCTGCGGCGACGTGCAGATGATGAAGTAGCGCGTGATGAGCAGCGCAGATCGCGCCCGTCTGGCTTCAGGGTAAGAGGCGCGCCTTGCGGTATCGCGCGAGGTGGCCGAGGAACATCGTCTCGGTGTCGACCATCTCGTGGAAGCCCGCCTGCCGCAACCGAGTGGTGGAGGAAACGACGTCGTAGTCCTGGCTGAACAGGAAATCGCCGAATCCCCAGACCGCGATCTCGTCCAATCGCGACGCCGCGAGTCCGTGCCGCCGCACGACGCTCTGCCACACGGGATCCTTGTCGGCCATCAGTTCGGTGAGCGTGCACGGGCGGATCTCGCCCATCGCCATGCCGAAATGATCCGCAAGACGGCGCCACAGCCTCTTCCAGCGAAAGAGGTCGCCGTTGGATACGTTGAATGCCTGATTCGCGGCTCGCGGGTCGGTGGCCATGAAGACCATCGCCCGCGCAAAGTGGGTCGCGTCGGTCACTTCGGTCAGCGCATCCCAGCAGCCCGGGCGGCCGGGAAAGTGGAGTGGCAATGAAAGTTCTGCCATGACGGCTGCGTACGCTCCGAGCAACGGCACGAGGTTCCTTGCCCGCTCAGGGGCGAAATCGCAGATCACGTTGGGTCGCGCCGCGGACCAGGTCCAGCGTTGACCGCGCTGACGCGCCCGGAGCATGTCCTCCTGGTCGTAATAGAAGTTCGGCGCCTCGGGGCGCCGATCGTCCTCTCGCGCTGGAGTCGGATACGGCCCGAGGTGCAGTCCGTAGTACTTCGCTCCTTCTACAAGGTGCACGTGCTGCACGTCCGGCGCGACCGGCAGCAGCGCATCGAGCAGGTTTCGCAGCATCGCGGTGTTCTCCACGACACTTTCGATCCCGCCCTCGCCGTGCTTCGCGCGTGCAGCATAAAAAACATGCGTAACGCCGGTGCAATCGCGCAACGCGCGCGCGGCGTCGTTGGCGTCGAGGAGGTCGGCGCGCGCGAACGTCAGCCGGTCTGTGGGCGCGGCCGGCGGCGGATTTCGGCAAAGGCCGATCGCCGTCCAGTCCGAATCGGCGAGCAGGACCTCGACCAGACGCTTCGCGGTCGCGCCCGTCGCTCCCGCGATCAGCGCGGTGCGTGTCAAGGGGCGACTTTCCGTCGGAGCTGCAACCGTCGGCTGGCGTCAGTCCGCGGTCGCCTCGACCGCATCGCGGCTCGGAGCGCGGAGCTCTGCCGAGCCGCTGACGATCATCCGCACGATCTCGTCCTGGTTGGTGTCGCACACCCGGCGGGAGCCGATCGAACGTCCCGTCTTCATCACGGTGATGCGATCGCAGTTCTCGAACACGTGGTTCATGTTGTGACTGATGATGAGCACAGCGCGACCGTGGTCGCGCATCTCGCGGATGAGCGCATAGACCTTGCGCGTTTCCTCGACGCCGAGCGCCGCGGTCGGTTCGTCGAGAATGATGACCCGGGCGTTGAAGCACACGCAGCGGGCGATCGCGATCGACTGTCGCTGGCCGCCCGACATCGCCCGCACTTTCTGCCGGGCGTTCGGGATGTTGATCTTGAGCCGGCCCAGGAGCTCGCGCGCCTGCAGCGCCATGCGGCCGTTGTCGAGGAACCAGTTGAGCGGCGTTCGCCGCGTGATCTCGCGGCCGAGGAACACGTTGGCCGGCACGTCGAGGTTGTCGGCGAGCGCCAGGTCCTGATATACCGTTTCCAAGCCGAGCGCCTTGGCGTCGCGCGGGTCGTTGATCTCGACTTGAAGCCCCTCGAAGGAGATCGTGCCGGCATCCATGCGCAGCGCACCCGCCAGCGTCTTGATGAGTGTCGACTTGCCTGCGGCGTTGTCCCCGACCAGCGCATGCGTCTCGCCGACGTAGAGGTCGAGATCGACATCCTTCAATGCCTGCACGCCTCCAAAGGCCTTGCAGATTCCTCGCATCTGCACCAACGGTGCTTTGTCTTCAGCCATGACCAGGGCCCGCTTGCATTCGTCGACCGGGAGTCGCGAATTGCGCGCCTCCCGGCATCACAGGCAGCTCAACCTTTCTGCGCTGCAACCGTCTTGTCCCAGCTTGGCACCGCACGCTCTTCCGGCGTCTTCGCAAACGAGGCGACATTCTGCTTGTCGATGATCACGATCGGCAACTCAATTTTCTTCGGCACCGGCTGCTTGCGCAGGTGACGCACGGCAGCGGTCACGGCGAGGTACGCCTGATCGTGGCCGCTGAAGTCCGCGGTCGCGAACATTCTGCCTGCAGCGATCGCCGCGGTCGCATCCGGGATGCCATCCACGCCGGTCACCTTGGTCTTGCCACCGCGTCCCGCGGCCGCCAGGGCTTCAGCAATACCGACCGCCATGTCGTCGTTGGCGCTGACGACAGCGTCGATTTCCGGATAGCGCTGCATCAGATTCTCGAACACCTGCACCGCTACCAAGCGGCGGTACTGGCCCGGCTGCGAGACGAGAAGCTCGATGCCCGGGTTCTCCTTCAACGCCCGGTCGAGGCCCCTCTTGCGGGCCTGCGCGGTACTCGCCGCCGGAACGCCGTCGATGTGGACGATCTTGCCCTTGCCGCCCATCGACTTGAAGAGATAGGTGGAGACCTCGTACCCGATCTGCTCGTCGTTCGACCCGATGTAGCTGACGAGGTCGACGTCGGTCATCGTGTTGTTGTAGCCGACGACCGGGATCGCCGCCTTGTTCGCCTTCTGGATCGAAGGCACCAGTGCCTTGTAGTCGACGGGCACGAACACGAACGCATCGGGCTTCTTGACGATCCAGTCCTCGACCAGACGTGTCTGCTCCTCGATATTGTCCGGCTTCGTCGGCGCGACCACCTCGAGGCCGACCCCGAGCTCCTTGGCCGCTTTTTCCGCTCCGATCCGGCAGCCCTTCCAGAAAGGGTTGGTGACGTTCTTCACGAAAAACGCGATGGTGACCGGCTTGCCGGCCTGCTGCGCGAACGCGTGCTGCGATGCCGTTCCGAGCGCCGCCGCGGTCGTCGATGCGACCAGCGATACCTTCAGAAATTTCCTGCGATCCATTGCTCCCTCCATCAATTTAGGTTGTCTTGCCCACTGCTACGAACGCTTGCCGATCAGCCTTGATCCACCCACCTGGTCCGCGAGCACCGAAATCAGGATGATCGCACCCATCACGCCGCTTTGCCAAAACGTCTGCACCCCGAGCAGGTTCATGCCGTTGACTACCAGTGCCAGGATCAAGGCGCCGATCGCGGTGCCGGCGATCCCGCCGACCCCACCGAACAACGACGTGCCGCCAAGGCAGACAGTGGCGATGGCTGGCAGCAGCAGATCCTCGCCGATGCTCGCATCCGCGGCGTTGATTCGCGCGATCACCACGAGTGCCGCGAATCCGGACAGGAGGCCGCTCAATGCATAGACGAAAATGAGGCGTGCGCGCACCGGCATGCCGGACAGCCGCGCAGCGTTGAGGTTGCCGCCAATCGCGTAGATCGCCCGGCCGAGCAGGGTGCGGTGCAGCATGACGTGCAGTACGGCGAGGAGCGCGAGCGCGATGATGACCGGCACCGGAATTCCCCATACGAATCCGGCGCCGATGAAACGGAAGGATTCCGGCAAGCCGTAGATCACCTCGCCCTTCATGAAGACGTAGCCCAGCCCATGGGCGATCCACAGCATGCCGTAGGTGGCAATGAACGGCGGAATGCGGCCGAAGGTGACGAGCAGTCCATTGACGCTGCCGGCAGCGAGTCCTGCCGCGAGCGCGGCGACAATTCCGAACGCCAGGTGGCCTTGGCTGATCATCGACGCTGACAGGCAGGCGGCGAGACCGAGTATCGCGCCGATCGCGAGGTCGATGCCGCCAGTCAGAACGACGATGGTCAGTCCCGCCGCCATCAGGAACTGCAGCGAGGCCTGGCGCATCACGTTGGTGAAATTGCCCCAGGACAGGAACTGCGGGCTCAGCACGGCCAGCACCACGACGAGCGCGATGATCGCCAGCAGGCGCGACAGGACGACGAAAACGCCGTAGTCGATGCGCCGCGCGAAGCTGGCCGGCGCGAGTGGGGCCTGCGCGCTCACGAATTGAGCCCCCGGATCGAGTCGAGCCCGACGGCGGTGATGATCACCACGCCGACGATCGCCACTTGCCACTCGGTCCCTACTCCGAGGAGGTTCAGGCCGTTGCGCAATACGCCAACCGCCAGCGCGCCGACGATCGTTCCCGCGATCCCCCCGTTTCCTTTCTCGAACGATGTGCCGCCGAGAATCACCGCAGCGATCGCGTCGAATTCGAGGCCCACCCCGATCGTCGGGTGGGCGGCGTTCATGCGCGCCGTCATGATGAATGAAGCGATCGCGGTGAGAACGCCGGCGTACACGTACACCGCTATGTGATAGAGACTGACGTAAGTCCCGGCAAGCTTCAGCGCCTGGCGATTGCCGCCGATGGCGAACACATAGCGGCCGAATCGGGTGTGGTAGAGCAGGATCCAGGTGACCGCGAACGCCGCCGCCGTTGCCCAGATGGGAACCGGGATCGCCAGGAAGACACCATCGTTGAACCAGCGGTAATAGTCGGGCAGCCTGACGACCGAATCGCCGCCTGTGAGCACGGTCGCTATGCTTTGCGCGATTCCGAACGTGCCAAGTGTCACGATGAAGGGTGGCATCCCGGCGACGGCGATCAGCGAGCCATTGAGCGTCCCCATCGCTATGCCGATCCCGATGGCCACTGCAACCGCCGAGATCAGCGGGTATCCGGCGACGACCATCAGGCTCGCTGCGACACCGCATAGTCCGAGCACCGGACCGAGGCTGAGGTCAATTCCCTCGGTCAGGATGACGAGCGTCATGCCGAGCGCGACGATGATCAGCACCGCGACCTGCAGCGCGACGTTGGTCAGGTTCGCCGCGGTAAAGAAGCCGGGCGTCCCGATCGTGAGCACGGCGCCCATCAACGCGAGCAGATAGAACGCACCTGGCGCTCTCTTGACGAGATCGAGCGTCGCGGAACGCGGGGTCAGTTGTGGATGAAGTGTGGTCTCAATCATGGAACCCGACGCGGAACCTGTGACGGGAATCCTTTCGCGGGCCGATACGCAGCGATGTCATCGTACTGCAGAAGCTCGATGAAATTGCCTTCCGGATCGGCAACCAGCAGCAATCGCAGGCCCGCACGCAGTTCCACGATTCCCTTGCTGCGGATGTTCGCGCCCGCTTGCCGAAGCCTCGCGTGGAGTGCGGCAAGATCATCGACGATGAATGTGACGTAGGATGCGCCGACGCGTTGCATGGCGTAATCGGTCGCAGCGGCCGCGACGCCGCCGCCTGCAGGCCGCGCAAGCTTCAGCCGATCACCGGAACTGCTCTCCAGGCGGACCACGCGATAGCCGTCCGGCGCGAGGCCGGAGGCGCGGCTTCGCTCTGCCGGCATCTCGATGTCGCCGATCACGTCGAGGCCGAGCACGTCCCGGTAGAACGGGAGAAGCCGGTTGATATCGGCGACGACAAGGCCGACTTCGAACGGCGCTACGGTCTTCACTATGACGCCTTGCCCCATCCCATCGCCAGCAGCTTCGCGGCACTGTCCGCGATGTCGCGGTCCGCGTTCGGCGAGATGATTTCGAAAATGGGCTTCTTCGTGAAACCGATCTCCGCCAGCACGGCCGGGATGGGCGCGAAGTCGACCGTGCCGAGGCCGATCGTATCGTGGCGATACACCTTCTGGTTAGTGTCGGACAGATGGACCACCTTGAGGCGGCTGCGACACTGGCGCAACGCAGCGCCGACGTCCTCGTTGATGAAATGACCGTTGGCGACATCGTAGACGATGCCGATCCGGTCGTTGCCGTAGCGGTCGAGCGACTGCATCAGCGCATCGATCCCCGGCAGGAAAGCAAACGGCATGTTCTCGACGTAGAGCGCCGTGCCGACCTTTTGCGCCAGCGGTGCGAGCTCATCGAGCGCCGCGTAGAAGTAACCCATGAGACGCTCCATTGGCGCCGGAAACAGCGGGTTTGCCTTGCCCGGTCCGATCACCACACCCGGCACGCCGAGATCGCCCGCAAGCTGCACCACGCCGCGCAGGTTCGCGAGCGTGTACGCGCGCATCTCCGCGGCGGCACCTGCCACATTGAGGTCGATGTTGGGCATGTTCAGCGTCGTTACGATGAGGCCGTTCGAGTCGATGTACTTGCGCAAGTCGCGACGGGACGCGTGGTCGAAATCGGCGGGCCAGAGGTGGCCCGGGTACATCATCAGCTCGAATTCGGTGTAGCCGCCGGACGCGAGCGATTCCAGACAATCGCGGGCCGTGTGGCTCAGCGTGTACGAATAGGTGTTTATGGCAAATGGAGAGGCAGTAGGGGTCATTGCATCGGTTCCTGTGAGGCGCATCGCCTGGTCATGCCGCTTTCGCTGCCGCGAACATTCGCCGCCAGTTGCTTGTGGGCTCGAAGCCCAGCACGTCCCGCGCCCGGGAAATGTCGAGCACCGCGGCCAGCGGGTTCTTGCGAAAGTAGTGCGGGTTGCGGATCTCCGGAAGCGTGCCGTAGCGTTCGCGCAGCATCTCGAGGGTGGGCCGGGTATTGAGCCCGTCGGCCGCCGAGATGTAGAACGCCTGGAACGGCGACTTCGCCGACTCGAGTGCGAGCCGGAAGCCCTGCGCCACGTCTTCCGGCGAGACGTAGGTCCAAAGGTGGTAGTTCTGCACGTCGGCACCGCGCGTTTCCAGCTCGGGATATTCGGGTGGGAAGACGATGTGCGTCGGCCGGATCGCGAGCACCTCGAGCTTGCCGCGGTTGGCGTAACTGCGGCAGATCGTCTCGGTCGCTTCCTTGCTGAGCGAGTAGAACTCGATGGGTCGCAGCGGGTGGCTCTCGTCGATTGGCAGGTACTGAGGGCCGTAGCCCGGCGGGTTGTAGTGCAGGCCGAGCGCGGCATCGCTCGACGCGACGATCACCCGGCGCACGCCCGCTTCCTCCGCCGCCTGCAGCACGTTCCACGTGCCCTGCACGTTCGTGTTGAAGGTCACATCCGGGGGGGCGGTTCGCGGATTGGGGATGGCAGCGAGGTGGACGATGGCGTCCTGCCCTTGGAAGGCGTTCTTCAGCGCGGCAAAGTCCGTAATGCTCGCGTTCACGTACTGCACACCGGGCGCCTGCGACGGCTTCACATCCAGTACGGTCAGCGCACAACGGCCGCGAAGATCCTCCGTCACGTACCTTCCGAGACGGCCGCTACTGCCGGTGCACAACACCTTCTCGAATCGCATGGTGGATTTCCCCTCGGGATGTCGCCGGTTTTCCTATTGTCGGAACCTATGCGACGTTGTGAAAAGCAATACAACCGTCCCTTTCCGCCGCTGTCAACTTGCGTGGTGTATCGCTGCGATCGCCAACGATACGAACGTGGCGCCTCTTCACCGCCATGCGGCTTGAGATTCAACCGCCGGCATCGAGCGCGTTCCAGTACCACCACGCGCGCTCGATCACCCATTCCTTCATGTCCTCCTGCGTGAGGCTGATGCGTGCGTGCCGCAGCAGCCGATCCTTGAACTGCTCAACGACCTCTGCGCGGACGCGCAGATGTGCCGTGTGCAATACGCCCATGATGCCTCGCTCGGCGCGCACGCCGATCAGTTGATGAGGTGCCGCAGGTCGTGCTCGGCCTCGTACCCAATCACGTCGCGGGCGCGGGACAGGTCGTAGAGTGGCGCATGCGGGTTCCTCGCATAGACACCAGGGGTGCGGACCTCGACCTTGCGCTTGAGGTACTGCTCCAGTCGCTCGATTGTCGGAGTCGGGGCAAGGGTCGTTCTCGCCGAGATGAACAATCCCTCGAACCTCCGCAGCACGGGTACTTCGAGCGCAAGCCGGAACGCCCGCGCCACGTCGCGCGGATCCACATAATGCCAAAGCGGACCGCCTCCTGCCGAGCTCGGTCCACCCGCGGCCGGCCCCTTGTAGTTCGCCGGATCCTTCGCCCGCGCCTTCACTTCGCCGTACATCTCCTCGTAGAGCACGAAGACCGGGCGCAACGCGATCACTTCGAGCTTGCCGCGATCGACGAAGCTGCGTCCGATGTCTTCGCCCAGCAGCTTGCTCAACGCATAGGGATCGGTAGGGCGCAACGGATGGGCCGCATCCACCGGTGCGTACTCGGGCCCGCGCATGCTGCCGGACATCACGGTGAACCCGAGCACCGAGTCGCTGCTGCAGAGGATCACTCGCTTCGCGCCTGCCTCCTCCGCGGCCTGCTGCACGTTCCACGTGCCCATCACGTTGACGTTGAGGATTCGTTCCCCGGTGCCGCTCCAGATGTTCGGTATCGCCGCGATATGGACGACCGCATCGTTGCCGGCACACGCGGCCCGCACTGCCGCGATATCCGTCACGTCGGCGATTGTTTGCGGCACGTCTTCCGGGCAGCGCTTCTGGTCGAATCCCGAGACACTGCAGCGACATTGCAGTTCGCGCACCACATGGCGCCCGAGCAGGCCACCCGAACCGGTGACGAGCACGTTCTTGAACTTCATGTTCCGCTCCTCCTTGCTTTGCGTCGTGCCGGCCGTGTAGTCGCCGGCCGTCAGTCGAGAAAACTCTCGGGATGGGCGCGCATCCACTCGGCGAACGCGGCAACTCCGGCGTCGAGGCTGTGCGCCGGCGCAAATCCGGTATCGTCGACCAGCCGTGTGCCGGCGAGCGGACCGCGCATCCGTGTATGGTCGGTCCAGGGTGCCGTACCCGGCCCGACTTCGATCACCGCACCCGGCACCGCCGCGCGGACGGCAGCTGCGACTGCGTCCGTGTCGAAGTTGCGCCCGGAACCGAGGTGATAGATGTCGTGCGCAAGCGCCGGCGCGCGGTACGCTGCGAGAAGGCCGGCTGCGACGTCGCCGACGTACGTGTAGCTCGCGGCGAAATCCGCGCCGCTCGGCTCGCGCACCGGCTTGCCCGCGAGCGCGAGCTTGAGGAACACCGGGATGGGCCCGCGCGGGTTCTCGCGCACGCGGGGCACCAGCGGCGGTCCGTACACCCACGAAATACGAACGGTGGCAGCGGGTACGCCGAACTGCGATCGGTACAGGCTCGTCAGGAGCTCGCCGGCAAGCTTCGTGGTGCTGTAAGTATTGGTCGCTTGCGGCGGTGCGTCCTCGAGGATCGGCTTCGCCGGGTCGATCGCGTTTTGGAACACCGATCCCGTGCTGGTGTAGAGGAAGCGTTGCCAGCCGTTGAGGCGGGCGGCGTCGAGCAGCCGGCACACGGCGCCGACGTTCGCGTCCACGGTACCGACTGGATCCGCACGAGCGAACTGCTCGTTGGGGACGGCCGCGGTATGGATACAACCTTCGACGGGATACCTGTCGACGAGAGTGGCGACTTCGACCGCAACCGCAAGGTCGCAGCGCACCCAGGTCACGGGCCCGCGCAGTGCCTTCGCATCCTTCTCGCGAAAGACGCTGCGATATTGCGCAACCACGTCGTGTCCCGCCGCCAGCGCTTGGCGCACGGTCTCGTAGCCCACGTGCCCCATGCCGCCGGTGATCAGAATTGGCATCGCGTTCGGTATCCGTTCAGTCAACGAATCATGCAGGGACCGGCGCGCCGGCGTCCGGCTCAGTCCTTCTGCAACTGGTAGACGAACCGGTACCGGTCGACGGTCGTCGCCGCGGCGAGGAACGGCAGCAGATGCCTCGCCACGGCGTCGGTCAGGCGATCGATGTTGCTGCCCTCGACGAGGATCGCCTGCGCCACGACGTTGTCGGTAGTGCCGCGCAGCTTCTTCTCCTCCGTGCGTAGCGTGGAAACCGCGCTGTCCGCCTGCCAGATTTCAACGCGGAGGACGCCGGGCGCTGTCGCCAGCGCCGCCAGCTCACGGCGCCCGAATGCGTGCAACGCGTCCGCGTCGTCGCCCGCAAAGCGCAGCGTGACGAGCTCGCCACCATCGGCGTCGCCCGCACCGGCGACGAAGCGGAACACGGCGCGTGTCGTGTCGCGATAGCGCGGCATCAGCGTCCGCGTCCACTCCGTCGGTTTGTTGAGCGCATGGAGATAAGGTGTCGATGCCAGCACCGCGGCATCGTCCACGTCATAGCGGGAAAAGTAGCGGGGGCCGGCGTCGAGGTTGAGGTATCGCCGGGCACGCGCGAAACCGGAAATGTTCACCCGCTCCAAGTGGTGCTGGCGGTCGTACCAGTCGTCGAACGAAGGCTCGAATCCCGCTTCCACGCCGTGCCAGATAGCGAGAAGCCCGAGCGTGCTCCGGTGCTGGAGCGTTTCCAGTTGTCTGTCCGTAAGCGTGATGTCGTTCGTCATGAGCAATCGGGCGTTCGCGAAGTATTATCCTACATTGTCGGTTGACATTCGGCCATGTGAAGTATTATAAGACACAGAAACGGATCCGGTGCATCGTTCTTGTCTCGCATTGCGCGTCCCACCCTCACAAGCCGTTACCCATTTCGAAAGGGCGCGACATGGCACGAATGAAAGGGGCGGAGCTCATCGCCAGCTTCCTGGTGCAGGAAAAGATCCCCTATGTGTTCGGCATCTGTGGCCACGGCAACGTCGGCATGCTGGATGCGCTCTACGACGTGCGCGACAAGGTGAAACTCGTGTCGCCGCGCCACGAGCAAACCGCGGGCCACATGGCGGACGGTTATTTTCGCGTCCGGCACCAGCCGGTCGCGACTCTCACCTCGACCGGTCCGGGGTCGGCCAACCTGATCATGGCCTTGGCCGTGGCGCAGACGGATTCGTCCGCCTTGCTCGCCATCACCGCCAATGTCCCGACCTCCCAGTTCAACCGGGGCCCCTTCCAGGAGCTCAACCGTCACAACCAGGCTGACTTCCCCAACGTGATCCGCCCCGTCGTCAAGCGCAGCTTCCAGCCGACCCGGGTCGACATGCTCCCGCTGGCGTTGCGGCAGGCGGTCACGATGATGACAAGCGGCCGGCCGGGTCCGGTCAACCTCGACGTTCCCTACAACCTCTTTCAGGAAGAGGCCGAGGTCGGACTCGAACCTGCGTGGGACGGCGTCAACATCCGCCGCAGCGGCGCGTCTCCGGCCGATATCGAGGCCGCCGCCGCAATGATCTCCGCGGCGAAGCGACCGGTGTTCTTCATCGGCCACGGCGTCACGTTGTCGGAGGCGGGTCCGCAGTTGACCGAGCTTGCCCATAGCTTGCGCATCCCGGTCATCAGCTCGCCCAACGGCATGGGTTGTCTCGACATGGACGATCCGCTTTCGCTCGGCTTCATCGGCCGCAACGGCGCGTACCCGGCGAACCAGGCGGGACGTTACGCGGACCTCGTCATCGCGATCGGCGGGCGCTTCGACGACCGCTCGGCGTCCTCCTGGCTGCCGGGCTATTCGTGGAACTTCCCGCACTGCAAGCTGATCCAGGTCGACGTCGACCACGCCGAGATCGGCCGCAACTATGCGCCGGACCTGGGCATCCTCGCCGACGCGCGCACGTTCCTGATCCAGTTGCTCGAGCAGTTGGAGCGCGGGACGCTCGAGACTCGCACTGCGTTCGACGCGTGGCACCGTGAAATCGAGAGGTGGCGTGTGGAATGGGATGCTTTCGTTACCCCCAACTTCGAACTGCACACGTCGCCGATCCGTCCCGAGCGCATCGTGGCCGACTGCCGGTCCGTGCTGCCCGATGACGCGATCATCTCCCTCGACTCGGGCATCCACCACAACTGGTTCATGCAGTTCTGGAAGGCGCGCCGCCCGCAGACCATGCTGAACACCTGGGGCTATTCGGGGATGGGCTTCGGCCCGAGCTCGATCCTCGGTGCAAAGCTCGCGGCACCGGACAGGCCTTGCGTCGCCATCTGCGGCGACGGAGGCTTCACGATGGTCCCGCACGTGCTCTGCACGGCGGTCGAATACAACATCCCGGTCGTCTGGGTCGTCTGGAACAATTTTGCTTGGGCGGCGATTCGCGACCTGCAGTACGGCTATTTCGACGGCCGAGAGATTGGCACCGCGTTCTACCATGGCCCCGAGGGCAAACCCTATAACCCGGACTTCGCCGCCTGGGCGCGTGCCGCGGGCGCGGAGGGAATGACCGTCACCCACTCGCAGGACTTCAAGGGAGCGCTGGAGCAGGCCGTGCGCCTCAACAAACCCTGCGTGATCGACGTTCACGTCGATGCCAATATCCGGCCGCCGTCTACCGGCGCGTGGCAATTGCCACCCTTGCCGCACAAGGAGCCGGTGTTCGGAAACAAGTACGTCGCGGGCAAGTAGACTCGGCATCGTCGACGACCGTTCGGCCGCCCCTTTCCTCCGAGACAATTCGCAAAGGCTGCCATGGCAAATATGAAGACTGACCTCCGCTCCGACACCAGGCGCTCCGTTCCCCGTATCCGCATGCTGATCGGCGGGGCGTGGCGCGAAGGCGGCACCGAGCGCGACGTTGTCAACCCGTACAACGGGGAGATCGTGGCGCGCACGCCCGAATCCTCGCTGCAGGACCTCGATGACGCGCTGCGCGCAGCGACCGCTGCGAAGACGCAGGCAGCGGCGATGCCCGGCTACCAGCGCGCGGCGCTGCTGCGCAAGGCGGGGCAACTGCTGCTCGACCGCGCGGATGAAATCGCGAAGGTGATGACGCGCGAAACGGGCAAGGCGATCAAAGATGCCAAGGCCGAGGTCATTCGCTCGCAAGACACGGTGTTGCTATCCGCCGAGGAGGCGATCCGCATCGAGGGCGAGCAGGTTCCACTCGACGGCTCGCAGATGGGCGCCGGCAAGATGGCGTTCATGCTGCGCTTTCCGGTCGGCGTCGTCGCCGGCATCACGCCGTTCAACGCGCCGTTCAACCTAGCCTGCCACAAGGTGGCGCCGGCGATCGCCGCGGGCAACACCATCGTGCTCAAGGCGCCGCCCCAGGCCCCGGGCGTCGTCACCATGCTTTGCGAGTTGTTCGCTGACGCAGGCGCTCCGCCAGGATTCGTCAACCTGCTGCACGGGAATAGCGTAGGCCCGGCGTTGGTACGTGACCCGCGGGTGGACTTCATCACCTTCACCGGCTCGAGTCGCGTGGGTCTCGACATCAAGGCCGCGAGTGGCACGCGCAGGGTCGCGCTGGAACTGGGCGGCAACGGCATCACGATCGTCCATTCCGACGCCGATCTCGCCGACGCCGCGCCCACATGCGCGCGCAACGCGATGCGCCTTGCCGGGCAGAGCTGCATCTCGGTGCAGAACGTGTTCGTGCACGATAGCCTGTACGAGCCGTTCGTCGAACAGCTGGTGGAAAACGTTCGCAAGCTGCGTCTCGGCGACCCCATGGATCCCGCCACGGACGTGGGAACGCTCATTGATGAGGCTGCCGCGAAACGCGTCGAGCAATGGGTCACCGAAGCGTCTGGCCGCGGCGCCCGCTTGCTGACCGGCGGCAAGCGACACGGCACGCAGTACGAGCCGACGGTGCTGGTCGATGTCGATCCGTCGATGAAGGTAGTTTGCGAAGAGGTCTTCGGTCCGGTGGTGACCGTGCAACGCTATCGCGACCTCGCGCCGGTGCTCGCGGCCGTGAGCGCCGACCGGTATGGGCTGCAGTGCGGCATCTTCACCAGGTCGCTGCCGGTCGCGTTTCAGGCGATCCGCGGGCTTCGCGTCGGCGGGGTCATCATCAACGGCAGCTCGACCTGGCGAACCGACCAACTCGCCTACGGCGGAGTCAAGGCGAGTGGTACCGGCCGCGAAGGCCCGCGCTACGCAATCCGCGACATGACCGAAGAACGCCTTGTCGTGTTTAACCTGTGACGCCGGTTACCTTGGCACAATTTTGATGAAGCCAGTCACGAAGACCGGTGGGCCAAACGCGTTGAAACGGCAACGAACTGCGCATGAGGGGACGAGGGTGCCGAGGCGCGCGCGCGTGATCCCACCAGTCCCGGCAGAGGCACAGCCGAAGGCAGCCAAGGTGACGGCGCGCGGCGGCATCCAGTCGCTCGAGCGAGCGTTTGCCATTCTCGAGCAGGTTGCGCGGCGCCGCGATGGCATCACGCTCGCTGAACTGTGCAAGAGCGTCGGTCTGCATAGTAGCACGACGTTCCACCTCGTCAAGACGATGGTGCAACTCGGATACGCGAGCCAGGACGGCGATTCGAAGAAGTACCGAATCGGTCGCAAAGTGTTCTCTCTCGCCGCGAGCGCGCTCGACGAGAACGAGATCGCCAACCGTGCCACGCCGATCCTCGAGCTCCTCACCAACCGCACCAACGAGAGCTCCCACTTCGCCATTCGCGCGGGTGACGACGTCGTCATCATCGCGAGGACCGGCGGCGCCGGCATGTTCCAGCTGGTCGACCGCACGGGCGCGGTGCGCCCGGCCAATGCCACTGCGCTCGGGAAGGTGCTGCTCGCCGCACTGACACCGGCGCAGCTCGAGCGCTATCTCGAGAAACGAGAGCTCGCCCGCTTCACGCCGAAGACGATCGTCGAGCGTGAATCGCTGTTCGCCGAACTCGATCAGGTCCGCCGCAACGGCATCGCGTTCGACGACGGAGAATTCGATGCGGAAGTCCGTTGTGTCGCGGTGCCCGTGTACGATTTCCTCGGTCGCCTGGCGGGCGCGATCGGCATCTCCGGGCCGATGTGGCGGCTCTCGCTGCAGTCGCTGCACGAGAAATCGAGGCTGGTGCGTCAATCGGCGGCGGAATTTTCGGCGGAACTTGGGTATCGCGGAGAACAGAAGGCCGAGGAGGCATGAAGTTGCCGATGGCATGAACGGGAACTCGCGATGGGATGACACCTTCGACATCGTGGTGCTCGGCGCCGGCGCGGGGGGCATGACCGCTGCGCTGGTGTCCTCGCTCGAGGGCCGGAGTACGCTGCTTCTGGAGAAGAGCGGGCAGATCGGCGGCACCACCGCGCGCTCGTCCGGGACGGTCTGGATACCGAACAACCCTCAGCAGCGGCGCCTCAATCCGGCCGACGATTCGGCGGCAGCGCGCACCTATCTCGATGCCCTCGTCGGCAATCGCGCCGACCGGTCGCTGCGCGATGCATTCCTGGACGCCGGTCCGGCCATGATCGAGTACCTCGAGGCGCGCACCGATGTCCGCTTCCAGGCGTACCCGAGCAGCCCCGACTACCGCCAGGACCTGCCGGGGGCGGCAAACGGTGGTCGTCCGCTCGAACCGCTGCCATTCGACGGGCGGACGCTGGGCGAACATTTCGATCGCGTGGCGTGGCCCCTGCGCGAATTCATGCTATTCGGCGGAATGATGGTCACTCGCGGCGAAGCGGCGCGCCTGCTGCGCATTGCGAAGTCGCTTGACTCCGTTCTTCTCGGCGCGCGGCTCGTCACGCGTTATCTCGCCGATCGTCTCCGCTACAAACGTGGAACACGGCTGGTGCTCGGCAACGCGCTGGCGGCGCGGCTTTATCGCAACCTCCTCGATCGGCAGGTCCCCATCTGGTTCGCCGCGCAGACGCAGCGCTTGGTGATGGATGGCGGCGTAGTGCGCGGCCTCGTCGTGAAGACGTCCGACGGCGAGCGCCGGGTGGAGGCGAGGTGTGGTGTTGTACTCGCGGGTGGGGGCTTTCCCGCCAGCGCGACAATGCGTCGGCAATACCTGCCGCAGCCCGTCGCCGATTACACGGCAGCATACGGAGATTGCGTCGGCGAGACACTTTCGCTCGCGCAGGAGAGCGGCGCCGCCATCGGTCCGCCCGGCGAGGACAACGCGTTCTGGTTTCCGAGTTCAGTTGCCAAGCGTGCCGACGGCACAATCGCAGTCTACCCGCACATCGCGCTCGATCGTTCAAAACCAGGGCTGGTCGCCGTCAATTCCGGCGGGCGTCGCTTTGTGGATGAGGCGTCGTCGTACCACGAGTTCACGCGCGCCATGTACCGCTCTCACCGCACGGTGCCGACAATCCCCGCGGTTCTCGTGTGTGACCGGCGCTTCGTGTGGAAGTACGGCCTTGGGATGATCCGACCCATGAGGCTTTCGTTGCGCACGTATATCGACAAGGGATATCTCCATGTGGCCGACACGATCGAGGATCTCGCGCGCAAAGTCGGGGTCGATCCGGCGGGGCTCGTGCAGACCGTAACCGCGGCGAATGAATACGCGCGCACCGGCGTGGACACCGAGTTCGGCAAGGGCAGCAACAGCTACGATCGCTGCAACGGTGATGCGACGCACGAGCCCAACCCGTGTCTCGGTCCGATCGAGGCGCGGCCCTTCTGCGCAGTCAAAGTGTTCCCCACGCCTCTCGGCACGAGCCTCGGTGTGCGCACCAACGCAACAGGTCAGGTGCTGGATGTTGCCGAGCGCCCCATCCCGGGCCTCTATGCATGCGGGAACGACATGCAGTCGATTATGGGTGGCGAGTACCCTGGCCCGGGCGCGCAGATCGGCATCGCGATGACGTTCGGCTATCTGGCCGTGAAGCGCGCGTCTATTTCCCCGCTATGATTCCATTCAAGCAGGCCTCGAGCCAGCGCGGACGATTGGGAATCCACCATTCCGCGTTCTTGATGAAGGCCTGCTTCATATTGTCCGGATAGGTCGGCAATTTGACCGCCGCGGCCGGGTCCAGGAAGTCGTAAGCGCGCGGGTTGCTCGGCGCATACCCGATCAAGCGCGCCAATTCGGCCTGCACTTTCGGACGGGC
>WNGB01012263.1_pt1 | contig 26535 bp, 16 predicted proteins | sample 5400681 | NCBI WGS metagenome assembly WNGB01 (sample SAMN13153367, study PRJNA577476) | soil metagenome | isolation source: 115 cm soil or saprolite under grassland replicate 2 | place: USA:California | collected 2016-06-15
TATTGCAGCGGGGCAGCACTTCATAGGGACGGTTGTGGACGCCCTGATCAAAGGGCCGCTCTGGAGCAAGACACTGCTGATCATTACGTATGATGAGCACGGCGGGTTCTTCGATCACATACCGCCGCCAGCAGTAGTGGCTGTGTCGGCCATCGATCATTATGGAGTACGCGTGCCGGCATTGGTCATCTCCCCTTGGGTGGGCCAGGGCAAGGTGACCCACCCCGACCTTGTGTTCGACCACACATCGATTGCCAAAACCATTCCGATGGCGGCGACAACGTGCGCGACCTGCAGCTGTATCTGAGTCCGCTGGCCGAGCATCTCCTCGACTGGTTCCACATCAGCATGCGCATCACCGTGCTGCGGCAACAGCTCAAGGAGCTGGTCACAGTGGCACCCGACCATGACCTGGAGCAGCTGGACGACGAGCTAGAGCGGGTCAAGTGGTACCTGTGGCACGGCAACGTCTTTCGGGCACTGCAGGTGCTTGAGGGGGTCCAGTGGGAGTTGGAAGACCTGGACGATGAGGTGCCGGCAAGTCGCAAACTCGCCAGGGCGGTGGCCGAGTTCCACGGCTACATCACGGCGAACGAGAGCTTCATTCCGAACTACGGTGACCGCTACCGCTACGGCGAGGTCATCTCGACCGCGTTTGTGGAGTCGACCGTGAACCAAGTGATCAGCAAGCGCTTCGTCAAGAAGCAGCAGATGCGTTGGACCAAGCGGGGCGCTCATTTTCTCCTGCAGGTGCGAGCCCAGGTGTTGAATGAGGATCTACGGCCGACCTTCGAGCGGTGGTACCCCATGATGACCAGCACAGATGTTTCAGCAGCCCTGGCGGCGTAGCTGCCCCCACTTTGAAATGGTCTCTCGTCGAATTCGGCCGGGTAACCGTTGGTCGTTACGGGAACCCACAACGACCAACGGTTCCTGTGCCATAAACCTACGGTTTCCCTCTCACCTGGTACCGATAAACGCCCATCCTATAGTTTTTCCCGTCTGACGTTTTCTTTAAGTTATCGATCGCTTGCCAGTTACGGACGCCGAAAGGTGTTCTAAAGTCAATTGCGTTCCACATATTTCCGCCGTCTGGCCCTGCATCCGGATCATAGAGGCCAATATGTGAGTACCACACAATCACGTCACCTTTCTGGAGCTGCTCGCCGTGCTCTATGTCTACTTTCCTGAAATTGGCGTGAAAGTCCTTCTCACCTGCAAGCCACTGGGTACTCCAAACACCCTCGTACTTCTTGCCTGCCAGGTCGAACATCAGCCCGACCGCACCCGTGCAGTCAGCCTCTTGGAAGTCTGACGCTCGTCCGTGCAATCCATAGGGCACTTGCTTCGTTGCCAAGAGCTTAGCAACGTCGACTAGCTTCTGTGCTTCCGTTGGCGTGATGTCTCGTTTCCCATAGGGCCAACCAGGCCCTCGTTTTGCCGCTGCTAGCTCTGCGTTGGACCGGGCCACGTCCGCTGAGCTCGGTGGCGGCTGGGCCGCCCACATCGCCTGCAAGTCCTTCCGCGCCTGCTCTATCCCTTTTTGGTCGTGCGTCCAGTCTTTTTTCGGCTCCTGACCATCCGGATCGTTGTACTTGACCGGGTTATTGTAGGAGTAGGCGTAGGCGTTGAGGAGGGGGCGGTTGCCGATGCCTTTCTCCGGGCTCCCGGAGATCAGCGGATCCGCACTCTGCCAGACGCTGGTGCGCGGATCATAGTAGCGTGCCCCGTAGTCGTACAAGCCGGTCTCCTCATCCAATTCCTTGGCCGTGAATAGATACGGGGTCCGCTGTGTGTTGCTCGACTCCTGCACCCAGGTCTCGCCGAAGGGGAAGTACTCGAGGTGCTCGTACACCTGCCCGCTCGCGTCGGTCACGTAGTTGCTGCTGCCCAGATGATCCGGATGGTAGAAGTAGCGGTCCCGCTCCTCCGTCTGGTCGCTTTGCCGGGCGAGCTTCGAGACCAACCGGGTGTTGCCGACATACACGTTCTTCGTGCCGATTGCCTTGTTGCGGACGGTGAAGAACGGGTTGACGTACACCGTCTCGCCTTGCGGCCCGCGCTTGATCACCCGCGTTCCATCGGCGTTGTACTTATAGGTTTCCTCGTGGCCGTTGTCGGAGACGCTCTGCATGCGGTTCTCTTCGTCCCACACGATCGTGCGCCGCTGGCCGGTGCCATCGTCCGTCCAGCCGCTCTGGTTGCCGTTGGCATCGTAGGTGAACGTGCGGTCGCCGATGTGCGTGGGCGCATGCGGGTGCGCGGCGGTGTAGACGTACGCGAAGCTGTAGGTGGTCTTCTGTTGCGGGATGGGCTGCTGCGGGGGCTGCAGCACGGTGTCGGCCTGTTGCTTCGCCACGATGTTATCGATCGAGTCGTACTGCATATTCATGCTGTACACCCGGGTTTTGTCCGGCGCGAACTGGTAGGTGCCCGCGGCGTTGGTCAGCCGGTACAGGTCGTCGTAGGTGAACGTCTGGTTGGTTGGGCCACCGAATTGCGATGGCGCGGGCACGGGCACGTCGTTCGCCAGGCTCAGCACATTGCCGACCGGATCGTAGGCGTAGTTCAGGTTCTGGAACAGGGTGCCTTGCGCCGGACCCGCCTGCAAGTTCGCCAGCCGCCGGTTGTCCGGGCGGTAGGTATAGAGGGTTTCCGTGCCGTTACCCTGAGCGATGAAGGCGCGCTGCCCGAACTTGTCGTATTCCATGCGGTCTACGTAGGCGTAAGTGAACCGGCCCCTTGCGCCTGAGACCTGCCGGGGCTGGCCCCCGGAGTCGTACCGGTAGGTCAACACTTCCCCGTCCGGGTAGGTCATGTTCTGCATACGGCCCCACGTATCGTAGGTATAGGTGGTGGCGTACACATCCATGGTGGGTCCGCTGTCGCTGGCGACCGACTTCACCTCCCGGGTGACCTCGCCCAGCTTGCCGTAGAAGCGATCCTCGCTCCCCGACTCGTCCTCCACGCGGGTGATGCGCCCGGCGCGGTTGCCCGAAGCCCCCGGCGCGCCATAGCTGTAGCGCACGTTGTTGCTGGGGAAATCGGGATAGGTGATGTTGGTGAGGCGATTGATGTCGTAGGTGTAGGTAACGCGGCGCCCCGCGGCGCGGAGGTTGGCCGTGATCTTGGCCGTCAGGTTCGAGGCCAGGTCGTACTCCAGATCGGTCCGGCCGGTGTCGGGACTGACGATGCTCGTCCTGCGGCCCAGGTTGTCGTAGCTCACGCGCGTGAGGTTGTTGTGGTCGTCTTTGACTTCGACGAGCTGCTTCAGTGGGTCGTAGCTGTAGCTGGTCCAGATGGACTGCATCGGGCCGCCGGGTGGCGTATGGAATTCCTGGATGCTGGTAACCAGTTCTCTAACGTCCTTATACGTCTTCTGCTGGACACCATTCGCATCCGTTGCGGTGATCTGGAACTGCGTGACGCCGGAGCGATCGGGTCCAAAACCATAGGCCGTCGTGCTAAAGGTGTTGTCCGGGAGCATGGTCCTTGTGGTGCGGTCCAGGATGTCGTAGGTCATCCGCGTCGGCTTCACCCCGTCCTCGGTCGGGTTGAAGACGCCCGGGGTGCCCAATGGCTCGGTCACCGGGTAGAACTCCTCCACCGTACGACCCACAAAGTCGAAGGTCACGCGCCCGGAAACCAGCATCACATGTTGGGCGGCGCTGGTGCGGCCGGTGAAGATGGTGCCGTCCTTCTTGGTTTGCAGCACGCGCTTCAACCCGTCCGTAAAGAGCACGGTATTGATGGTGTCCGCTCCCGTCGGGTCGCGGTACGGGTCCAGGTTCTTCGTCAGCGCCCAGGCTGGGGCATTGTTGGGGTGATATTCAAAGCGGATGGTGGGTAACGTGCCGGCCTGTTCATACGGCCCTTTGATGGTCTCCGTGCGCCCGAACTGGTCAAAGGTGTAGCTGGTGACGTTGTTGTTGGTGTCGGTGGTGGTGGCCACGTTACCATACTTGAAGTTATAGGTCGCGCTCGAGGCATAGCCGAAGGTGTCGGTGATGGTGGTGATGTAGGTCTGCACCACCGGGTCGTACTGGTAACCGACCTGGTACCGCTGGTTGGTGCTGTTCGCCGGACCGGTCACCAGTTGCAGGTTGCCGTTGGGGAAGTAGCCGAGATCGGTTTGCGCGAAGGTACCGTTCGCCAGATACTGCCGCACCTGCGTTACGTTGCCGGTCGCACAGTCCATCGAAGAGTCGCGGCGGCGCAGCTCGGTTCCGTTCGCGGTGACCACGATCCCCTGCGCCTTGCCCACCACGTAGGTGGCCGGACACGAGAAGTAGGTGATGGTGGCCGCAACGTCGTCTTGCGCGCCGGCATCGCCCGCTTCGAAGTACTGGGTGATATTGCCCAACGCGTCGTAACCAAAGGTTTGGAACGTACTCTTGCCCGCCGTAGCCTGGCCTTCGTAGAAGCGATGGTCGGTGCGGACGAGCTGCGGGAAGCGTGTGGCCGTGTAGTCTTCCAGCGCGCCGCCCCGCCCGGCCACGACGGTCACCACGTTATAGGTATTGATCTGCTCGGTAAACTTGTTCCCCGCCGCATCCTTGGTAACCTCACTCTCAAGCAGACCCTTGTTGTAGAACGTGTCGTTCTTGTAGGTGCTCACAACGGAGCGGTAAAGGGCGTTGGAGTGACCGGGGTCGAGTTGCCCGGTGGTAACCGTGCGGAAGCCGTAGAAGTCGCGCTCCGCCCGGTCGTACTTGCCACCCGCGTATGTGATGGTGGTAACATGTGTAACGGCGACGCCGGGTGATACGACGACGTCGCCGTCGCCCGCGTGACCGTCGAACGTGTCCACCCTGGAGAGCACCCAACGGTTGCCCGGCTGGTCGGTGGTGTTGCCGCTCCGGGCATAGTCGAGCTCGATCTCTGCCCCCAGCGGGCGGTACACCGTCTTCAACAAATTCGTGCGGCCGTGCTTGTTGAGATTGACCTGGACGTTGCCGCTGGTGTCGCTGTAGATATGGTCCGCGTAGCCATCGCCGTCAAGGTCGGAGAGCATGACCTCGAACCCGCCCAGGTTGTTGCTGTGGTAGTAGCCAGGGTTGATGATGATCGCGACCGGCGTGAACGGGATGGGGATCGGGATGGTGAAATGCAGGCCCAGGTTGCGGCTGACTGTAGCGTTGGAGTTGATCGGGCGCGGCATTGCTCCGTTGAATGTGTAGGTCTCCGCGGTGAACCCGTTGCCCGTGTTGAAGCGGACGCTCAACGCAGTTGAAGGCGATCCGAGCACGCCCGGTGTGGTGGTGATGGTATGGACATCTTTGCTCACCAGGTCAACCAGGCCGTCGCCATTGACATCGACCAGATCGGTCTCAGCGACAGCGAGGCTCAGCGTGTGCCCGAACCCACCACCATAGCTGTAGGCCGGCAGCGTGACGCCCAGGCCGGTGCTCAGGCCGGTGCTCAGACTCTTCTGCACGCGAAGGATGCTGCCATGAGCCCATGGTTCTTCTGCACCAAAGCGGTAGCCCAGGTTCAGGCGCACGACGAGGTCGGTCTCGCCTGCGAGCGGGTTCGGCTTCCGGACATAATCCGGCAGGCCATCGCCGTTGATGTCCACCAGGTCCCACTCGGCGGTGGATGTGCCTTGGTTGCCTGTCAGGCCCAGGCTGGCGCTCAGGTTGTAGGCGGACTGCTCAGTGGTGGCCCCCTTCACCCGCCCGCGGGCGTCGCTGATCTTGCGGGACATGGTGGCGCCGAGGTTGACGTTGTTATCGACGCTCTCGCTCTCGCGCACCCGCCCGAATCCGCCGACTGGGATGCGCTCCGCGTCCAGGGCGCCGTTGGGCAGTGTGGTTTGCACTTCGCCACCGCCAACAACGTCTGGGTACTGGTCGCCGTTGAAATCGAGGAAGTCGATGTCCGACCAGTTCGCGCCCTCTGTCCGGCCAGCGCCAAAGGACAGGACGGAGAAGTTGTACCCTCCACCGGCGACGAAGTTCTCGCCGCCGCCGTACCTGATAACGCCCCGGTTTCCGCCAAATGCAGCGCCGGTTGGGAAGTCGAGGTAATTGACCATCAGGCGTGAGGCGCTCATCTGCCCTCCGCCGATCCAGGTCTCCTCGTCCTGGGCGCGCCAGTGGTTCTCGTCAAGGAAGGGCACCATCGGCACAAAGTAATCCGAAGCGTCGTCGTTTTCGTCGAGCGGCAGCCGGAGGCGAGTCTCGTCAACAGGGTCGGGGGATTGCTGGCCGTTGTACTGGCCATAGCCCCAGCCGCGGAAACCGCCGGCAAAGGCCTCGTGCGCGGTGAGCCCCATGTGTACGTCAACAGGGGCAGTGGACGGAAGGCTCTGGCACTCCGGGTCATCCACATCGGTCAGGCCGTCGTCGTCGTTATCGATCCCGTCGCCGCAGCTTCCGGCTCCCGCCTGCCCTTCGGTGCCGTATGGGTTCTCCAGGATCACCTGCGGCGAAACCAGAGAAAGCTGATTGAAGGCCAGTGTGGATGAGTCGGTTGCAGCGGCATCGATGACGAAGAAGAGGTCATCGCCAGACGCAACCTGGAACTTTGCCTCCAGGGCTGCAGAAGACACAATGGCTCCGTCGCGCACATCAACGCGCTGCTTGGCCAGGCGCGCGGCAGGGCGCTTCACGGACAGAGTCATGTTGTAGTTCAGGGTCGTGGTATCCCCACCAACCAGCACGTCGCTGAAGAGGTCCGCGGTGACGGGCCAGGAGACGCGCATGGTCCTGTGGCAGGTCGGGTCATCCAGGTCGGTCGGGGCGTAGGGAGTGGTGGAGGCGTTGCGGGGATAGACCTGCGCCGTGACGGGCGGGGTGAAGACCAGCACAGGCTTGCCGTTTTGGTCGAGCGGCGCGGGCTGCCCATCGATCGTGTTGTAGGCCACGCACACCGGTGCAGGGCCCTTCCCTGGCACATTGCACGCCGGATCAGCGACGAAACGAACCTTGGACAGGTCGACGCGGCTGTCCGCAGCCAGGTACACCACCAGCGTCTCATTGGCCGCCGTCGTCAGGGGGACGTTGACCGCAAAGGCGCCCGTCGCGTCCCAGGGGATCGTCTGGAGGTGGACCGTCGCCCCATTCTTGAGGACGACCAGGGTGACATCGTCTGAAGTGATGGCACTCTTCTCCAGCGTGCCGGCCAGGGTCACCGTCCCATTAAAAGGCATGGTGAGCGGCAGCTCGCGCCCTCCGAAGGCGAAATCCGTGGCCGCATTGTAGATGAACTGCGGCTGGTTGTTCTCGTCGACCCGGGCGGTATCCATCTGCATGTATGTGATGGTGGGATTGAACTCCACCGCGTCGTACGAGCCGTCATTGATGGAGTTCACGCGGAAGTACAGCCGGTCGCCGGCAGTGACATCCACGGCATCCAGGCCCAGGATATTCTTGGCCGAGGTATCCGCGGGGTTGGCGATCGTCCTGGACCAGATCTCGGCCTGGTTGTGCTGGATACTGAGGCGCACGCCGTCCGCAGTGGTGTACGAGGCAGGCGGAGCGCTCAGCAGGCGATATGGACCGGTGATGGCTACTTTGCCGGTATAAGGGGCCACCCAGCGGCGCAGCGGGTCAACCAGGTGATACTCGGCCTCCATCTCGGCTTTCCCGGCTTCGGGGTTCTGAACCATCCCGCTGGTATCGCTGTTTGCACCAGGGGTAAGGGGCGTAGGGCTGGTCGAACCAAAGGTTGGCACGCCGTTCACCAGGGTGTTGTAGTAGACGGCGCCGTTCATCACGAAATCGACCAGGCCGTCGCCGTTGACATCGCTCAGGTAAGAATCGCCGCGGTTGCGGGTAAAGGACTTATCGACGAAGATGCTGGCGCCCTGGACGTAGGTCTCGGCGCCGAGGGTGAAGGTGGTGCTGGCCTCGCTGCCCAGCTCCGAGAGGCTCTGGATCTTGACTGTATTGGGAGCGAAGTTCGGAGCTGACTGCGGCCCGCCCGTATTGGCGCGGAAGTACACCGCGTTGCCCGACTGGAAGACCTGGTCGAGCAGGCCGTCGCCGTTCAGGTCGAGCAGGGTGAGGAGGGTTGTAGAGTCAGACACCTCTTGGCCGACCTTGGCGCCGGCAGAGAACTCCTTCCGGTAGCCGGAATACGTAATGCCGCCATAAAAGTGGGTCTGGTCGGTGCCGCCGCCGACGCCGCCAAAGGCGGTCGATTCCTGGTCGAAGAGCAGCCCACCGCCGTCGACCGTCGTTGCCCCGCCAAAACCGGGCGTCTCACGGAACCCGCTGAGGACCGTGGGCTTGGCCGGGTCGGTGGTCACTTCGTCGAAGTACTCGAAGGTGTGGCGGTTGAACTCAGTCGTGCCATCTTCGCCGTACTGGATCACGCGGGAAAGCAGCGACTTGCTGAACGCGCCGGCTACGTATTCCAGCCGGTAGCGGCGGACCAGCGGAGCGGCCTCGGTGACAAGGCGCACGTCGATGCTGGTGAGACGGTCGCTAAGCACCGTCTTGAAACCCGGCTGGCCGTCAACGATCACATCGGGCCTGCCGCCTTCCCGGTTGAAGAGAACTTCATACGGCCCATCGGAGCCATCCGCCCCCGTGTAGCGGATACTGCGCAGGTAGATCTGGCGCCACGGCTCGCCGCCGGCGCCGCCATGAACCACATCATAATGGTAGCGAATGGTGTTGCCGTTGGGATCGCGAACCTCGCGCAGCATCCACCGGAACACATTCGGCCGCGCTCCCGGGTCGGCCAGGACGGAGGCAGCGTCGAGGCCATTGGCAGGCTCGCCGCCGTAGAAGAAGCGCTTGCCCTCCTTGTCAACCACCTCCCACCAATAATTGGTTGGCCGGTCGCCATGGCGGATGATCTTGTTGAAATCGCCCTCCACCCGGGCATAGAACTGCTTCTCGGCGGTGCGCAGCTGGAGCGGGCCTCGGTGAGCCACAGGGGTAAGCTGCTCTCCGTCGAGGAGGTATGTTTCGGTCTCGTAGCTGGGATTTGCCGGGTTAGCGTCGAAGTCGTACCGGGGTACACCCCAGCGCATATCGATAGCTATTGCAGAAACAGGCACGTCCCAGCCCTGGCCCAGCCAGCCATTGTCGCCGCCTGAGCTATAGCTCAGGCCAAGCTGCGGCTGCATGCCGTTCCGGCCCGCCGGGAGCTGGATCGGGTACGAGAGCCGGGCGTCGCCCATGTTATTGGCCTGGGGTGGTTCGATGAGGTTGATACCCGCTCCAGGGTCCGCTGCTTTGATGTCTTTTAGAGCGGTGGGGTTGTTGGATAGCGGCTGAGAGTGGTCGGGCACCGTCACCGTGGCATTGATCATATCGGTAAAGTGGTCCGACAGGCTGACCACCACCTTGGATTTCGTGTCCACCGACACTCGCTCCAGCTCTTGCCAGTAGCCGCTCTGGTCGTCGAAATAAAAGGTCTTGATGTCTTGCTCGGTCAGTCCCGCAGGGATCAGAGTCGGGTCGTAAGGCAGCTTGATGGTGATCTTCTTATTGAAATGCATTTTGTGGGGGTAGAAGCGGTAGCCGCGGCGGGGCCCGAGGGTCACATCAGCCATGCCCTGGTCGAGCAGAGGCAGGTCTGGCTCGTCCAGGGGAGTGATCGTGATGGTGGTGTCTTTGGAGACCGAACCGGCCTCCAGCTCCAGGGTGGCCGCTTCGTAGGAAAGTTTGGCGGCCTGGCCTGAGGACACTTTGAAGGATTTCCCATTGGAAAGAGCGAACGCAGATTGAATGAAAATATCCCCTGGTTGGGGGGAATAGCCGAAGGGAAAGATCGCCTGGATGATGAATGAAAACAGCAACAACCTGGTGATGAACCGCATTTTCGGTGACATACTTCCTCCATTCGCAGAATAGGTGGGCCAGTACTCCAGCCGTTGAATCTGGCTAACTGTTAGAAAGGCGTCGGGGCGCTTGTGCTCAGGGTCGATCAGGCCAACATAGGCCGACTCCTCGCGCGGAGCATGCATCGCCATCTTCGGCGAAGGGTAGAAGGTCGGGTTTCCAGGTGGCGATGGACTCTTCCTCCTTTGAGCGATCCGTTCATGCGGCCAGTCTAGCGACCCACTGTCCACGCAGCGTCGCCGGAGGTGTCCATCGGGGCGTCCCTTTTAGAAACCGTCAGGGCAATAGCCCCGTACGCGCAGTGTCTGAGGCCCATTGCACACTGACCGAACGCCGCTCTCTGGAGCATTTCCTGCACGTGACGGCGAATATGCGTCCTCTGGGGACTCGGAACTTTTGAATCATCCCAGTCGCGTATGATAGGTGATTCGTGATACGTGAACAGCGCTTACGCATCACCCATCACGTTTCACGCTGGGATGTTTTCGATTTTCCGAAACCCTTGAACCACAGGAATGGTCGCAGCGAAGTGGCTCACCAATCCGTCGGCTTTCTGCTCGACCATCTGCCACCGCAGCTGCATCTCGCGATCGCCACACGAGAGGATCCGCCGCTGCTGCTGGCGCGGCTGCGCGAGCATGGTGAGCTGACCGAACTACGCGCACAACCTACGTTTCACACCCGACGAAGCGGCCGCGTTTCTTATGACGGTGATGCGGCTGCTGCCCACAGCCGAACAGATCGCGGCACTGGAGCGACGCACCGAAGGGTGGATTGCTGGCCTGCAGCTCGCCGCACTGGCTATGCACGATCAGCGCGACATCGCGGGCTTCATCAACACCTTCACGGGCAGCGATCGCTTAGAGGTTGCCGATGTCCTTGAATAGAGCTAAGCTTTAATGCGCGGTATGGGCGATTAGCCGCGCTTGGTGCTGTGTCGCGTGACGACCCGCAGCATCACCACGAGGCTGCGCTCGACATCCTCAACTCAGTCGTAGCGCACGACAAGACACTGATTCGCATGGCCTTCTGCCCCTGCCAGATCGTCGGGCCACACTAGCAAGAACCTTCGACCTGGATCACAGCGACGACCTGGCTGATCGTCTCGGCGTCGCCGAATGACACCAGCATCCGGCTGAGGACCACCTCATTCAGCACCTGCTCATCAGCTGCCCCGAACCCCTCGGCGAAGCGCCGGGCGTGGCGGCAAGCGCTGGCTCTGTAATGGCCCTCGCTCGTCACTGCGCTGCCGCCGCAGCCATGTATATCATTTCTGAAAAATCATTGTGCATTGTCGCAGGTCGCAGGTCGCAGTTGGCTGGTTCTTGCGACCTGCGACCTGCGACCTGAATGCACCATCCTCGATCAGTAATCATATAACTCCCGTGTCCATCGTGGCGGGCCTGCACCGCGCCAGGCTTTCGTCCTTTCGAGGCGGTTCTAGCGTAGCGGCTTCGACCGGGCGTCGCTGGGCGCGTTCCCTGCGATGTCGTTCTTACGGAGGTTGTATGATCCAGGAATCTCTGGTATGATCGCCCTGACAGCGGGAGAAGCCACGATGGCACACCTGAAGCTGTTCGTTCTGGGTCCGCTCCGCCTGGAGCGCGAGGGCCAACTGGTCGAACTCAATCTGCGCAAAGCGCTGGCGCTGCTGGTGTACCTGGCGGTGAGTGGCCAGCCGCACAGTCGCGACGCGCTGGCGACCTTGCTGTGGCCCGAGAGCGATGGGCGCGAGGCCCGCGCCCGCCTGCGCCGCACGCTCCATCGCCTCAGCCAGGCGATTGGCGACCACATTCTCGACAGCGGTCCCGAGATCATCCGCCTGCAGCTCCACGTCGACCTGTGGCTCGACTGCGCCGTGTTCCGCCAGCACGTGAGCGCCGGGCTAGCGGCGGCCGCTCACGATGTGGCCGCGCCGGAGCGCCTGGCGCACCTCAACGCTGCGGTTGAGCTGTACGCCGACGACTTCCTGGCTGGCTTCACCTTGCCCGATAGCCCAGCCTTCGACGAGTGGCAGTCGGCCAGGTGCTGGAGCAGCTGGTGCAGGCCCATCGCAATCAGCAGGCCTGGGATCGGGCGATCGGGTATGCGCGCCGATGGTTGGCGCTGGATCAGCTGCACGAGCCGGTACACCGCCTGCTGATGCGCCTGTATGCCTGGGCGGGACAGCAGGCGGCCGCGCTGCGCCAGTATCAGGAGTGCGCGCGCGTGCTGGAGGCAGAGCTGGGAGCCGCACCGGAGGACGAGACCACCGCGCTGTATGAGGCCATCCGCACACGGCAGCTTGCGGCGCTAGGGGCGGTCGATCATCAGCCGATCGCGCCGCTGGGCCTAGAGGGCACCCCGACCGAACCGCAGCCACACCAGCAGTATCTGCTGGAAGAACATCTGGCTGAGGGCGGCCAGGGTGAGGTCTTCCGCGGCCGCGATCGCGTGACTGGCCAGCCAGTAGCGATCAAATGGCTCAAGACCGACCTTGCCGACCGGCATCCCGACCTCGTCGCGCGCTTTGTGCGCGAAGGGGCGGCGCTGCGGCGGCTGAACCATCCCAATATCGTCGGCATCCTGGATACGTTCGAGCACGGTGGCCGCTATGCGATCGTGATGGAGTATGTGCCGGGCGGTTCGCTACGCACGCTGCTTGAACAAGCGCGCCAGCTACCGCTCGCGCAGGTGCTGACGGTTGGGCTGGAGCTGGCCGACGCGCTCAGCCGCGCCCATCACCTCGGGATCATCCACCGCGACCTCAAGCCCGAGAACGTGCTGCTGGCCGCTGACGGCACGCCGCGGCTGACCGATTTCGGCCTGGCGCGCTGGGATCAGGATGCCACTACCCTGACGCAGACCGGAACACTCTTCGGCAGCCCGGCCTACATGAGCCCCGAAGCGGTGCGCGGCGAGGAGCTGGACGCCCGCAGCGACATTTGGTCGCTGGGGGTGCTGCTGTACGAGCTGCTGGCCGGCCGGCGGCCGTTCGAAGGGAGACACATCACCCCGGTGCTGGCCAGCATTCTGGAGGATCCCATTCCGGATCTGCGGCAGTACCGGCCGGATGTGCCGCCGGCGCTGGTGGATCTGCTCGGGCGGATGCTCCTCAAGGAGCACGCGCGTCGGCTGCCGAGCATGCGGCAGGTGGCGGCCGAATTGGAGGCCATCCGTGCTGGAGGCGCATCAGCAGGCATACTTGCTGAACGGCGCGGGCACGAGCAGGTGGTTGGGGCTTCAGCACCGGTTGTTGTGACGCGATCGCGCGCCGATGAGGCTGCTGCGCAGCCACTTGCAGGCGCCGGACGGACCGCTCCAGGCGCCTTGCGCGACAACTCGCCGCCAGGCGCAACCGAAGGCCGTGTGTTCGTCGGCCGCGAGCGCGAGCTGGAAGCGATCCCGCGGCTACTCTCTGAGGCCGGTGGAGCGCGCCTGGTGACGCTGACAGGGCCGGGTGGCGTGGGCAAGACCCGCCTGGCGCAGGCGATTGCGGAGACGGCCAGCTCGCATTTTGCCAATGGAGCACACGTTGTGATGCTGGCCGAGATCTCCGAACCGGCGGGCATCGTGCCCGCTATCGCTGCCCGGCTTGGCGTGCGGGCCGGCGACGGCGACAGTACCGCCCAGCTGCTTGCCGTGCTGCGTGAGCGGGAGCTGCTGCTCGTGCTCGACAATCTCGAGCACCTGCTGGACGGCGTGACCACCATCGCCGCGATCCTGGGCGCGACGACCCGAACTCGCATCATCATCACCTCGCGCGAGCGCCTCGGGCTTGCCGATGAGGTCGTCTACCCCCTTGGCGGGCTGGATCTGCCCGCCGAGGAGTCCGGCACGCAGGTGCTCGACGCGCCGGCCGCCCGGCTGCTCCTCCAGCGCGCCCGGCTCGTGCGGCCCGAGTTTGTCCCCGAGCCGGCGGATGTCGCGGGAATCACGCGGATCTGCCGGCTGGTGCAGGGGCTCCCGCTCGCCCTCACGTTGGCCGCCGGCTGGGCCGAGCTGCTCTCATTCGAGGAGATTGCCGACGAGATCACATGCAGTCTGGGCTTTTTGGCCACGAACCAGCGTGACGTGCCGGAGCGGCAGCGCAGCATACGCGCGGTGTTCGAGGGGTCGTGGCGCAGACTGCCGGTCGATGAGCAGCGTGTCCTCGCGCGGCTGACGGTCTTCCGCGGCGGCTTCACCCGGCATGCCGCCCAGGATGTGGCCGGCGCCAGCCTGCATCAGCTACGCTGCCTCGTGAACACCTCATGGATCACGGTCAGTGCTCAGGCCCACCGCTACGAGATTCACGAGCTGCTCGGGCAGTTCGTGGTTGAGACGACGGCAGGTGATCGTGACATAGAGGTGGTACACCACCGACACGCCGCCCTGTACCTCGACCTTGTCCGAAGCCTGACTGGGGATCTCAAGGGTTCAGATCAACGGCAGGCCGTTGTCACCCTCGCGGGCGACGCTGACAACCTGCGTGCGGCCTGGCGCTACGCCGTCACCCACGGCGAGTGGGAGGCCATCGCCAGCGCGGCCGAGGGCCTGTGGCTCTTCTATGAGCTCGCCGGCGACTCCGCCAACGGCGAGGCAGCCTTCGCCGAGGTGCTCACCGCGCTGGAGGCAACCGGGAGCGGCGCGGACGAGGGGCTCGCGGGATTCCTGCTGGCGGCGCAAGGCCACTTTCACGCCCAGAGCAGCACGTTCGCCGCTGGGCGCGCGCTGATGGAGCGCGGGGTAGCCCAGATGCGGGCGACGCCGTCCCAGCTGCCGCTCGCGCTGGCGCTGGTCTTCCTGGGGCTCCTCGCACGCTCCCAGAGCGACCTGGCCGCTGCCCAGCGACTTGGCGAGGAAAGCCTCGCGCTCTTCGCCGAGGCGGACGACCATTGGGGCGTGGCCCTGAGCCTCCAGCTCCTGGGAACCACCCTTGCCAGGCAGGGGCGCCCCGTGCTCGCCCAGCAGCTGCTCCAGGCCTGTGTAGAGACAGCGCGGGCCGCTGGCGCCCACAGCACCTGGACGTTCGCGGCCTGGATGCTCGCCCAGGTGCTCGCCTGGTTCGGGGAATACACTGGCGCGCAACGGCTCCTGGACGAGGCAATCGCGGTGGGCCAGGCGGCCGGCTACCGGCTCTCGGTCGCCACGGCGCTCGCGGAGCGTGCGTGGCTGGCCCTCGACATGGGCGACCTCGACGGGGCGGAGCAGTACTTCGCGGAGAGTATCGCGCTGTACGAGGCCACCGGGAGCACCGTATTAGCCGAGGCAACGCGGGGCCACACGGGCATCCTGGCCCGCCTGCGGGGGGAGGGCGCAAAAGCCGAGGCGGTGCTACAGAAGGGGCTTGCGCATGCCCGCGCGCTCCAGTATCGTCGTGAGCAGGCAGTGCTGCTCGGCGAGCTTGCCTTGCTGGCCGTTGACCGGGGGGATCGCCAGCAGGCGGCACAGCTCCAGGCAGAGGCGCTGGCGCTCTGGCACGCGCTTGAGAATGAGCCATGGATCGCCGTAGCAAGCGGCCAGCTTGCCGCCGCCAGGGTGAGTCTCGGGTCGCCTGCGGAGGAGACGGAGGCGCTCATCCGCACGGCCCTCAGGCTGGCGGTGCGCCATCGGCTCGCGCCCACGGCCCTGATGACCTTCGTCGGCCTGGCGTCGCACCTTGCGGCCCAGGGTGAGCGCGCCACACCGCTTGAGCTCCTGGCCCTCGCCGAAAGCCACCCAGCCGCCACCTTCGAGACTCGCCGACGCGCGACGGCCGGGACGGCCGAGCTTGCCGCTGAGATTTCTCCCGCGGAGGTCGCAGCCGCCCGGCAGCGTGGCGCGAGCCTCGACTGGCGCGCCGTCGCCGAGCGCTTCGCCGCCGACCCGGCCCTCACCGACACGCGCCGCCAGCCCGCGCTGACGAATATCGACATCCGACTCCCACCCCTGTTCGGGCGCGACTACGAGCTGGGCCAGCTTGCGGGGCTACTCAGCGGGTCGGCGCGGCGCCTAATCACCCTGCTTGGGCCTGGCGGAATCGGCAAGACCAGGCTCGCCCAGGAGGCGGGGCTGGCGATGCTCGATAGCTATGCCGACGGGGTCTTCTTCGTCGATCTGGCGTCGGTCGCTGACCCCGCCCAGCTCCCTGCGGCGATCGCTGCGCCGCTGGGCCTACGCCTGAGTGGGGCCGGTGAGCCGCGCGATCAGCTGCTCCGGTTGCTCAGCCGGAAACAGCTGCTGTTGGTGCTCGACAACTTCGAGCACCTGCTCGAGGGCGTCGATCTGATCCCGGCGATCCTCCAGGCCGCCCCGAAGGTTGCCCTGCTCGTCACCACACGCGAGCGGCTGGGTCTCGACGGCGAGTTGGTCTACACGCTCGGCGGCATCGAGATCCCGACAGGCGAGGACGACCAGCGGGCGATAGAGCGGGGCGCGGTGCAGCTGCTCCTCCAGCGTGTCCGCCAGGTTCGCCCCGCCTTCGACCCCGGCCCGCGGGATCTCGATGCGCTGATCCGCATCGCCCGGCTGGTGCAGGGCATGCCGCTGGCGATCATCCTCGCCGCCAGCTGGGCCGACATGCTCGTGCTCGACGCGATCGCGGCCGAGATCGAGCAAGGCCTGGACATCCTGGAGGCCGACCTGCGCGCGCTGCCGCCACGGCAGCGCAGCGTCCGCGCCGTGTTCGAGGTCAGCTGGCGTCGCCTCCCCGCAACCACTCAGCTATGCTTTGCACGCATGGCGGTGTTTCGCGGAGGCTTCTCGCGCCACGCCGCCGAGCAGGTCGCCGGCGCCGATCTGCACATGCTGCGCTCCCTGATCAACAGCTCGTTCATCTCACTCGATGGGGACAGCCGGTATGGGATCCACGAGCTGCTGCGGCAGTTCGGCGCCGAGCGCCTGGTCGCCCTGGGCGAGGCGGAGCACTTGCGCGATCGCCATAGCGTCTATTACCTCGAGCTGCTGCGCGGCCTGGAACCCGATCTGCGGCGCCGACGCCAGGCCGAGGCGTTCCGGATCATCGAGGATGACCTCGACAACATCAGGCAGGCCTGGGAGCACGCCGTCGAGCGGCAGGAGCGCGAGCGGGTGAGCCGGGCGGTCGATGCCGTGTATCTGTTCGCCGACAAGCGCGGCCGCTTCCGCGAGGGCGCCGACCTGCTCCAGAAGACCCGCGACCGGCTGGCACCCACGCCTGCGGACGATAGCGAGCTGTGGCTCCGCCTGACGACGCGGCTCAGCCTCTTACGCTCGCTGTTTCCCCCTGAGCAGCAGGTGCCGGTATCTGAGGTTGAGCATTGCCGGCTCCTGGCCCACCAGGGCGGCCAGGCGTTTGAGGAGGCGCTGGCCTCCTTCGCACTAGGGACATACTACGCCCGAACCGCGAACGATTACGACCAGGCGCTCCCATGGCACGAGTTGGCGCTCCAGCTGCTCCGTTCCCTTGACGACCGCTTCTACCTGGCCGAGCTACTTGCCCGCTACGGGATCTGCCGCGGCTACACGGGCGACATTCCGGCGTTCTATCAGTATTGTCGCGAGGGGTGCGAGATCGCCCGCGCCGACGAGAATGACATCGGCCTCCTGATCGCCCAGAGCAACCTGATCGAGGCCCTGCTGCATCTGGGCCGCTACAGCGAGGTGGTCGAGCACAGCGAGCGCCAGATCATCCTCGGCCAGCAGCTCGGCGCGCGCAATAGTGTGGCCCACGCCCTGAAATTCCTGGCCCTGGCGCGCTTCCTGGAAGGCGACCTGAACGCCGCGCGCCAGACGGCGATGCGCGGCTATACCCTGAGCGCCGAGATTCAGAGCGCTCTGGCGATGGGCAATTCCCTGAGCCTCCAGAGCCTCGTGGCAAGCGTGAGCGGCGACTTCTCCCTCGGCCGGCGCTTCGCCGAGGAGGCCCTGACGCAGCGCCTCAACCTGCTGGGGCTGGTGCATGTCCACCTGGGCAACGCCATCGCGAGGCGTGGCCTGGGTGCTCACACGGACGCGCGGCGCTCGCTGGCAGATGCGCTCAAGTTCGCCCGTCGCTTCGCCACGGTCGTCCCCACGCTTTGGGTTTTTCCCGTCGCCGCGCTGCTCCTCGGCGACGAGGGCCACTATGCAGATGCGACGGCGCTTCTGGCGCTGGCGCACACCCACGAGCTGAGCCCCAGCGGATGGTTCACAAGCTGGCGCGCTCTGAGTGTGTTGCGCGCGAGCCTGGAGCAGGCCCTCGAGCCCGAGGCCTTCGCCACGGCCTGGGGTCGTGGTACTCGACTCGACATCCCCGCTGCGGTCGCCCTCCTCGACCTGCACCTAGCGGACGATCATGGGGCGGTGTTTGACGAACAGCCGCAACTCCCCGTGGGCTCTGGGTGAGGCGGTATACCTCAAGCACCTCCAGCACTCCGCACCGGGGTGTCTAGCGGTTTCCGCTCACTCGTCCCCGCTCAGTCAGCGAGTAGCGTTCAACCCAAGCGCTCTGCCGACTGCCACCTATGAGCGAGGTATCGACCCGTGCTACCCGATCTCCCACCAACCACTTTTTGGGGAAGCGCGAATAAGCGTTGGGTCAAGTTGCCAGGAGGGGCAGGACCTCGCGCTGCTGCCAATAGCGCTCCCAGCCGCCGTTCAGCATCAGCGTGCGCAGTGCCGCTAACGCATCACTCGTCGCCTCGCTCCACTGCATGCCGCGGTTCTTTTGCCGCCGGGCGACGATCAGATCATTGGCTTTCTCGACATGCCCGCTGCCAACGTAGCGCTGCTCGATGCGCCGCTGCCGATAGTTCGGGATCCAGGGTTGGCGCGCCCGCAGATAGGCGATCAACTCGTCCAGTTTGGCCTCGTTCTTGCTCTCTGGGCGTTCCGCTTCCAACCCCGCCATCGCGCCCACAACGTCGCCGTGCCACAAGCGCCGATACAGCCGGCGCAGGAACCGAGCTTTGGCTGCCTTGCCTTTGCAGATTCTACTGCTGAGCTCGTAGCATTTCTGCTTGAGGTGATGCCAGTCGAGGAGCATTGTCTTGTCCTTGAGATCAGCAAGGGTCTCCGTAAAGAAGTTCCGGATCCAGCGTGCCCCATCGGCGATCAGGAGCAAGGAGCTGAGCGGGCCCACACACAGTAGCAGCGCCAACTGCAGGCGTTGGAGCAACACAGCGCCGATCCCGCTCAGGTAGCGAGAACCAGCCTCGGTCACGATCCGCGCGGTGCGCAGTTCCAGAAAGTGGCCTGCTTCTGGCTTGCGCGTGAGCACTTCGTCGATGGTCAGCAGCACCTGATTCGGCTCCAGGTTTGGCCCGAGGTGGCGCAGGTCCTCGACCGGACGGGTTGCCTCCGCTCGCCGGGTGGCAAGCACGCGCTGCCAATCTGCCCACGACACCCCCTCCGGGGGACGAGCTTGCTCACGCGCCAAGGCAGCCTCGACGGCTGCATTCAGTTCTGCTGGCCATCCAGCACGGCGGCGCGGCTGCTCATGGGGCACAAGCCTCAGGTCCAAGCTGGCGAGGTCGTCGCGTGTCGTTAACGCGGCCACCTCGGCCTGCTCCGCCTGCCGGATGAGCTGGCCATGGCCGCGCACGAGGCTGCGGATCGTGGTGTCCGAGAGCACGTCCTCATCGTGGGTCTGCCAGCCGAGCAAGCGGGCGACCGAGACAAAGGGCAACTCCTGCGGGAGCAAACAGCTCCATTCTTGGAGGCCACGGGTAATGATGATGCCGTTGTGCGGAGGCAAGGCGGCGTTGCCGGGGATGACGTGGGTCTGCGTCGCGGGGTGAGCACAGATCTGGCGGGAGAGCGTGAGCGTGCCGAAGCGACTAGCGACAGTGACAGGCTCGTGGCCGTCACTGTGGACCACCTGAGGGGGAAAAAGCCTGACGGTGCTGCTCCGTCAGTTCGGTATCGATGATGTCCCATTGGGCCTGGAGCGTGCGGCGAAGGATAGCATTGCCGGTTGCGTGGGCCATCATTTCAAGCTCATCCAGGGCCGTCTCGGGCTGCAACGTCGAGGTATCGGTGGCGGGCAGGTCGAAGGCCGCCAGTTCGGTCATGTGGTCCGAGGCAGGATCGTCGACGCAGCAGATCAGCACACGAATATGGCTCATCGGGCACTCCTTGGTCAAACTACCGGCCTCCATGCTACCACAGCTCGCCGGTGCCCGGCCACAACTTGACCCAACGCTTATTCGCGCTTCCCCGCTTTGTGAGATATTTCCTTAGCGTTGTAAATGACACGGCTACACGTAACAGGCCCAACAGTATCTTTCAAACCGGGCTCCGTACGGCTCTACTTTGCCGTCGCGGTTGGGAAAGCGAACGAAGTACACTTCGACGTCGCTGAGTTCTTTGGGCGCGACGCTGCTGCGTTGCGCGCTTATCTGGAGACAAACATTGACGATGTGCTGACGCTGTACCCACAGGAGGAGTAGCGCGGCGCCATGAGCGCGCCAGCACTGTACCGCCTGCCGTTAGTCATGCACACTTGTGCGGGCGACCATGCCTAGAGCGCCGGTCAAGTATTCCAACCGCTACAGTCTCGCGAAGGGCTTGGGAATGCGATAAACACTCGTACCTTAGCGTTCTTCGCGTCCTTTGCGGTAATAATTGACCGGCGCTCTAGGAGTTTGTCGGCGCACTCGGCTGCACCAGTAATCTATCACTAGGTGCGGGCCTCCATCGTGTGGTAAACTAGGAGCGGTACGATCACAAAGCACAGCACTTCGCGATAGGCCACGCTGCCGGGCTGATCCCCCGTTTCGTATCCCTTCGGCGCTGCTTGCCAATCGGCCCATCCATGTGTGATGGACATCATCCCACGCGGGATCGCGTAATGAATGACACCGTGGAGGGCACCGATGCCACACCCAACGACCCGAATCCTAGTCGCCGACCCAGATGCCGCAACCTTGGCCGTCTTTGACGAGTTCCTGCGCCGAGAAGGATACGCGACGATCACCTGCCAGACGACCCGCACAGCCTACCAGCTGATTGAGCTGGAGCGCCCCAGCCTGCTGCTGGTGAATGTCGATCTCGACTGGTATGGGGCTGGCCTCGATCTGCTCGCCCTGCTGCGCCAGGAGCAGGCGACCGCCGCGCTCCCAGTGATTGTCTGCACGGCCGCTGTGTCAGAGTTGCGGACGCACGGATGGCAACTGGCGGCATGGAACTGTTTCAGCCTGGAGCTGCCGTTTAGTGAAAGGTCGTTGCTGACAACGCTTCAGGCGGCACTCGATTCAACACTCCGTAGCCGCGCCGTCGGGGGCTAGGCCGTCAGCACCCGCCGCGTGGGCGGCCAGCGGAGATGTGAGGTACAGGATGAAGCCCAACATTAACCGGAGCACGTTTGGCGCGATCACCATCGACGGAGCGGTATACGAGCGTGACATCATCATCCGGCTGAACGGCCAGGTGAAGAAACGAAAGAAAAAACTGTCTAAGGCGGTCTATGGCACGTCGCACACTATTTCGCTGGTGGAGGCCAGGCACGTCTACGAAAAAGGGGCCGAACGGCTCATCATTGGCGCGGGGCAATATGGCACGGTCACGCTGTCAGATGCGGCGGCCGACTATTTCGAGCGCAAAAAGTGCCAGGTGGAGCTGCTGCCCATGGGCGCGGTGATCCCGGCCTGGAACGCGGCCGAGGGCGCGGTGATCGGCCTGTTCCACGTCACATGTTGAGCAAACGTGTATGCGCACTATCGCGATTCGACACCGGTGAGGAAACCCATGGTACACCGCTTTCACAATCGTGTCGAGGCGGGGCGGCGGTTGGCTGCGAATCTCATTACGTACGCCAACCGCCCGGATATCCTGGTGCTGGCGCTGCCGCGCGGCGGTGTGCCGGTCGCCTTTGAAGTGGCACAGGCGCTTCACGCCCCGCTGGATGTCGTGTTAGTGCGCAAGCTGGGCGTTCCTGGCCGCGAAGAGCTAGCGATGGGCGCGATTGCCTCGGGCGGAGTGCGCGTGCTCAACGCCGACGTCGTGGAAGGGTTGGGGATTCCCAACGACGTGATCGGCCGCGTCGCCGCCGCGGAGCAGCGAGAGTTGGAGCGGCGCGAGCGGGTGTACCGCGGCGACCGTCCCGCGCCGGAGGTGCGGGACCGTATTGTGATCCTCGTGGATGACGGCCTCGCCACCGGCACCACGATGCACGCTGCGGTCGCCGCCGTAAGCCAGCAGCGGCCGGCGCGTATCGTCGTCGCCGTTCCGACCATCGCGCTCGCGAGTTGTGCGGCGTTCCGCTCGGTGGTCGATGCGGTCGTCTGGGTGATCGCTCCGGAGCCGTTCGGTGCGGTCGGGCTGTGCTATGACGATTTCACACCGGCGACCGACGAAGCGATCTGTGCCCTCCTCGCACCGCCTGCGCCGGCTCCGTCACCTACGTAACCACAGAGCGCGCGACGGTTGCCGCCACCCACCACGCGCTCCCTAGGATCGCGCACCAGTCGCCACCCATCAGCGCCCCTGCATCCCCGGTGGCACGAGGCGCGCCCGCTCTGCCGACGTGATCAGTCGAAACGTCCCGTTTTCGTTGATGTACACGACGACTTCATCGCGAACCTGGAGCAGCAGATCGGCCTGCCCATCGTTGTTGATATCCTCAAGCGACAGGTATGGTACGACGTAGAGCCCATTGGAGCCGACCAGGTAAGGGCCGGCGAACACGCGCGTCTTCATCGGATCGCTGCCAGGGAGCTCTAGGATGCTGATCTGCCGGCGCAGATTCAGCGCCATCAGATGCGTCGGGGCACCGCTCTCGTCGCCATGACCAACAAAGCCGTCGAGTTGTGTGGCACGCGGAAAGCCGTAGCGCACATCGTCCAGCCGCCGCTGGCTCCAGGTGAACACCGGCGTCAGCAGGAGATAGCCCAGCACCAGCAGCAGCAGATAGGCGAGCGCCGTCCTCCACCACGACGCCAGCGCCTGCCGCTGCCCGCCGGGGAGCACGATGCGATGCGACGTCGGCATCGGCTGGGCGATCACCGCCATCGGGGGCCGCGCTTCTATTGGCCGGCGCCAGCCGCCCAGAACGCGGAAGCCCCTGGGAACCGTATGGGCGCAGCCACTGATGCGGCGCGGCGTCTTTGTCGATCGGGCAACAACCGCCACCGGTGCCTCCTTTCAAAGCGGCACAGCGACGCAGCTCCGGATCGGGAACAGCGGAGGGTTACTGAATCGCCAGACATGTGATCGTCCGCTTGAGTCCAGCGATGCCATGAATCGTATCCATCACCAGCCGTCCAATGAGGCGCTGTTCCGGCAGATCGATCGTGGCGATGATGTCGTATGGGCCGGTGACAACGTCTGCCGCACGGATGCCCGGCAGACTGCGCAGCGCCGCGATGACCTCCTCAACCTGCCCCGCCTCCACCTCGATCAGCACGTAAGCCCTGGCTTGCATGGTGATACCTCCCGATACAGTTTATCCACGAAGAGATGATGACCCACGGACTGGGGCATCATGTTCCGACGTGCGTCGCTTCATCGCGAGCGAGATAGTAGGTCATGCTCTGGAGCATGACCACTGGGTCGATGTTGCGTACCCAAACGCCTTCAGGTACCTGAATGACGATTGGGGCATAGTTGAGGATGCCATGCACCCCTGCGGCAATCAACCGGTCGGCGACCGCCTGGGCGTAGCGGGCTGGGACGGCGATGATCGCGAGTGTGATACCTCGCGCACGAATAACTCTCGGGATCTGATCATCGTCCAAGATGGGCATGCCGTTGATAGTCGAAGAGGGCGGCGATTCGGATGCACTGGCGGTGGAGCTCTTCGTGACGCGCGACCGCGTTGCCGAGGTGGCCGATCCCAACCAGCGCCACACGCCACTCCTGGGTCAACCCAAGGATGCGCTCGATCTGGTGGAGTAACTGCGCGACCTCGTAGCCAAGGCCTGGCCTGCCGAACTCGCCGAAGTAGGACAGATCCTTCCGGACCTGTGCCGCACTCACGTTCATGCGATCACCCAGTTCGTGCGACGAGATCAAGGTCACCCCTTGCCGCAGCAAGGAGCGCAAGCTGCGCGCGTAGAGCGGCAACCTGCGAATCACCACATCGGGCGGGTGTGCAACGCGATCCATCTACGTCTCCGGGGCAGCGTTTCGTCGGCGCGGACAGGGGGCCAGAGCGAACCGCAAACACACGGTCAGGGAACGTCGTTCCGTCGGACTGAGTTACCTGACGTGCCCGTTTGCCTTCATCCACAGGTGTCGCTTGTGGCTTGAATAGCAGCGACATCCTGGAAGGGCCGATCGTTTGAATAAGAGCTCTCCAGTCCCATCGTTCAGATCAAAAGCATCAAGCATGAAAAGCGCCTGCGCAATTGCAATGCTCAGTCCCCTTGATCCGCTCCTCCACCACGTAAATGGCGGAACCTTTTCCGGCAAGATAACGGAGATTATTTTCGGGGTCAAAGAGAACTCTTCCTCCTCCTGTAGTAACGATGGCATCATAGTACTTTTCTTTTTTCCCATCCACAACGACGAACCGCTTCGTGCCCTCTTGAACTGCATATGCCACCCGCTGGCTATCCGGACTGAAACTGAGTGTGCCTTCAAGTATGCCGTCGTAGTGCCGCTCTTCTTTCCCATCCACGACGACAAACTGTTTCATGCCTACGCGCGCGACATACCCTACTCGCTGGCTATCCGGGCTAAAACTGAGTGTACCTAGCACGATAGCATCGTATGGCTTCTCCTCTTTTCCATCCACGACGACGAACTGCTTCGCGCCCACACGCGCGACATACGCCACCCGCTGACTATCCGGGCTGAAGCTGAGCGTGCCCTCAAGTATGCCGTCGTAGTGCCGCTGCTCGTTCCCATCCACAACGACGAATTGCTTCGCGCCTACGCGCGCCGCATACGTCACCCGCTGGCTATCCGAGCTGAAGCTGAGCGTGTCTGGCATGATGGCATCGTATGGTTTCTCCTCGTTCCCATCCACGACGACGAATTGCTTCGCGCCTACGCGCGCCGCATACGTCACCCGCTGGCTATCCGGGCTGATTTGAAAGAACGATCCCCCCATCCACGCAGCAAAATCAATCGTAACAATCAGCCGCTCGGATACGACCCGCCTGGACATTGCCTCCTCCACAAGCTGCTCTACGCATGCAAACAAGAAACACAGCCAGTAGCGCGGGCTAGCGCAAACGCGCGTACTTGCGCTCGATACCCGCTACCCACCGCTCCGCTTCTGCCTTCGCCTGGTCGAGGCTGTCAAAGTGACCGTGGCTGACAATGTCGCCCTGCCGGTCAGCAAAGTGCGGATCGGAAAACTCTAGTTCGACCCGTGCGCTGTAGCCTTGCGGGTCATCTGCGGGTTCGTAATGCCCGTGCTCCTTCAAGTAGCGCCGTGACACGACCTTTACGACGATGATCCCGACCGGGATCGGCTGCTCGGCGCGCCAGTAGCCGCTTTAGGGTGCGTCCAGTCCATACATTTCTCGTTTTGCCAGCTTTGCGCCCAATCTGGCCGTCCGATTTGTCATCAGGCGTCACAGAGAAACCACTCGAACGCAAGGCACCGCGCCCCGAGTTCTAGGGGGCAATCGTTGGACCCGGATGGCTATCTTGGGCGCGGGGTTAGTGCGCTGTGTTCGCACCGCTCTTGCCCGCAGCTTCTTTCTTGTGCCGATAGTCGACTCGAACCCGCTCCGACAGCCGCCATAAAACCAACCAGAGACGATACACATCGTCGGCTGAGAGATCGGACTTTGCTTTATCGTATCGCTCCTCGAAACCCAATAGCCCACGCCCGAGGCGGCGCCCACATCCCTCTCGGTCGCTCATTCGTCGCGCTCACTTTCAGGCCGGTTGTTCGGGGGCAGGGCCGGGATCGCCGGCACGCAATGCGGTCCATGGGGCGCCACGCGCGCGGCCGCCACCGTCCTGCACCCCGCCACCGCCCCATGCTCGGCACCTGCTGCGCGTTCTGTTTTGTCCCACCCCTGCGGCGCACGTTATGTTTCGTCCTACCCTCGAACTGATGCTGGTGCAGCGCGACTCCCTGGTAAAGTACCAGAGCACCTGGTCTTACTCCTCCAGGTACTCCCGCAGATGCCGTGCGACTTCCAGATTCCGCAGGTGCTGCAGCGCCTCGGCCTCGATCTGGCGCACCCGCTCGCGGGTCATCCCCAGCAGCCGGCCGATCTCTTCCAGCGTGCGGCGCCGCCCATCGGTCAGGCCGTACCGCAGGTCGATGATCCGCCGCTGGCGCGCGGTGAGGTGATCGAGCACCACGGCCACGTCGCGCTGGAGCACCTGCTGCACGGCGCAATCGGCCGGTGGCGGCACCGCCTGGTCCGGCACGACGTCGCCCAGCGTCTGCTCGCCCGCGCCGCCGACGCGGGTCTCCAGCGAGATCGGCCGCCGCATCGCATCCAGCACCTGCGCGACCCAGGCGACCGAGTGGCCGAGGGCCGTCGCGATCTCCTCAACGGTGGGTCGGCGCTCCAGCGCCTGCGCCAGCCGCGCGCGTGACCTGGCCGACTGACTCGCTCAGATGCACCGGCAGCCGGACCGTGCGACTCTGCTCGGCGAGCGCGCGGGTGACGGCCTGGCGGATCCACCAGTGTGCGTAGGTCGAGAAGCGATGGCCCTTGTGGTAGTCGAACTTCTCGACCGCGCGCATCAGGCCGATATTGCCCTCCTGGATCAGGTCGAGCAACGCCAGGCCGTGGCCGACATATTTCTTGGCGATGCTGACGACCAGCCGCAAATTCGCCTGGATCAGCTGGCGGCGCGCCGCCTGGCTGTCGGCGACGGCGGCCTCGCAGGCCACGCGCAGCTGCGGTCTGAGGTCCGCGGC
>WNGB01003074.1_pt1 | contig 26511 bp, 22 predicted proteins | sample 5400681 | NCBI WGS metagenome assembly WNGB01 (sample SAMN13153367, study PRJNA577476) | soil metagenome | isolation source: 115 cm soil or saprolite under grassland replicate 2 | place: USA:California | collected 2016-06-15
GATCGCGATCGCATTGAGAACGCCGTCGACTCCCGCGATCACGGTTCCCTGCCGCACCATGGTCGGATGCACGCGCTGCTCGATGCCGGCGCTGGTGCACTGCGCGACGCCAAGCAGCTTGACTCGGTAGCCCAGTTCATCGGCCGTCTCGAGATCGGCCAGTGAAATCGACTCGATGCCTTCGACGTGCACCGCCTCGGCATCGACCTCGGTGCCGAACGCGAGGCTGGTAAGGATCGCGAGCTTATGGGCGGTGTCGAAGCCGCCGATGTCGAAGGTGGGATCGGCCTCGGCGTAACCGAGCCGCTGCGCTTCTTTCAGGCAATCCGCAAACGACATGCGCTCCTTGAACATGCGCGTGAGGATGTAGTTGCAGGTACCGTTGAGGATGCCGTAGATGCGCGTCACCCGGCTGCCGCCGAGGCCCTCCCGCAACGTCTTCACGATCGGGATGCCGCCGGCGACCGCTGCCTCGAAGCAGAGCGCCGCCTGCTTCGCTTCCGCGATCCGCGCCAGCGCGACGCCATGGCGCGCCAAGAGCGCCTTGTTGGCGGTCACCACCGATCGGCCGATCGACAGCGCCGCCTCGACCGAGCTCTTGGCGGGGTCGCCCTCTCCGCCCATCAACTCGACGAACACGTCGATGCCGCCATCGCGCGCCAGCGCCACCGGATCGGCGACTTTGCGTAGCTTGGAAAGGTCGAGTGATGAATCCTTGGGCGGGTCCTTCGAGGCATAGGCCACGAGGTCGATGGGGCGGCCGGCGCGCTCGGCGAGCGCCGCACGCGAGCGCATGATCATCGATGCGACGGCCGAGCCGACCGTGCCCAGCCCGGCGAGGCCCACTCTCAACGGTTCGGCCATAGGATAATCCGGAGAAATCGTCCGTGTTCAGCCGCGTTTTGCGAGCGGCACCACGTTGTGCAACTTTTCCGGACCGGTTTCAAGAAAGCGGCGAATGTTGCGGGCGGCCTGCCGGATGCGCTGTTCGTTCTCCACTAGCGCGATACGGACGAAGCCCTCGCCGCGCTCGCCGAAGCCGGTTCCCGGAGAAACCGCCACTTCGGCCTTTTCGACGAGCAGCTTCGAGAACTCAACGCTGCCGAGGGTCTGGAACGGTTCCGGGATCGGCGCCCAGGCGAACATCGAGGCGCGCGGCGCCGGCACATTCCAGCCGGCGCGGCCGAAGCCCTCCACCAGCACATCGCGGCGGCGCTTGTAGGTCGCGCGCATCTCGCGGATGCAGTCGTCAGGTCCGTTGAGCGCCGCGGTCGCCGCCACCTGGATCGGCGTGAAGGCGCCGTAGTCGAGATAGGACTTCACGCGGCCGAGCGCCGCGATGATGCGCTCGTTGCCGACCGCGAACCCCATGCGCCAGCCCGGCATCGAATAGGTCTTCGACATCGAGGTGAACTCGACCGCCAGCTCCATTGCGCCCGGGACCTGCAGCACCGAAGGCGGCGGATTGTCCTCGAAATAGACCTCCGCGTAGGCGAGATCGGACAGGATCATGATGCCGTGCTTCTTCGCGAACGGCACCAGTTCTCGGTAGAAGTCGAGATCGGCCACATAGGCGGTCGGGTTCGACGGATAGCAGACCACCACCGCGAGCGGCTTAGGGATCGAATGCACAATCGCGCGCTCGAGGATCGAGAAGAACTCGGGCGTCGGCTCCGACGGCACCGAGCGGATCACGCCGCCCGCCATCAGAAAGCCGAAGGCGTGGATCGGATAGCTCGGATCGGGCACCAGCACCACGTCGCCTGGCGCCGTGATCGCCTGCGCCACGTTGGCGAAGCCTTCCTTGGATCCGAGGGTGGCGATGACCTGAGTCTCGGGATTGAGCTTCACCCCAAAGCGGCGCTCGTAATAGGCCGCCTGCGCCCGGCGCAGCCCCGGAATTCCCTTCGACGCCGAATAGCGGTCGGTGCGCGGCTTGCCGAGCGTGTCCTTGAGCTTCTCGATCACATGAGCCGGCGCCGGCAGGTCCGGATTGCCCATGCCCAGGTCGATGATATCAGCGCCTGCGTTGCGCGCGATCGCCTTCGCGCGATTGACCTGCTCGAACACGTAGGGCGGCAGGCGGCGGATGCGATGAAATTCTTCCATGATCTAGCTCGACCTTGCCCGCGCGAATCCCGTCCGGCGGGTCGTCGCGAGCGTTTTATCACGGGTTGCGGGCAGCGCTACCTGAAGTCCGCGTGCTGCCGGTCTCGGCGGCCGGTTCGGGGGCGCCCGTGGCTTGGCGCGCCGCGTGTTCCCGGACTTTGATCAGGTCGTCCTTGAGCCGCTTCTTTTCGACCTCGTTGAGCGGGGTATCGCTGCGGGCCGGCGGCAGGTCGTGGACGGCGGGGTATTGTTGCGGCGTTGCGGGGCGTTCCGGCGTCCCTTCGGGCAGACCACCGACCGACTGCGGCAGGGCGTCAATGAGCGTGTAGGACGAACAGCCGCACATCGTCGCTGCGCCGGCAAGCAACAACGCCAGCGCGAGGCGCGCCGGTTGCCGGTGCCAGGATCGCGATCGCGCCGTCATTTGATTGCTTTGCCCCGACTGCCCCTGCCAACGACCGCCCGAAAAAACGCCCGACCGGGGCCCCGTGCTAATATTACCCGCCAACCGATTGGACCCTTTGAGGAATATTCCTGTAATATGTCCAAAGCAAGGTAGGCCGTCAGGGTTAACGGCGGCTTGCTCCGGACGCCGACGACAACGGGAACGACCGGCCCGGCGCGCCATTTGTCCCTGTGAAGTCCGTACGGCGCAAGTCTTGCGGTTGTCCTGGCCAGCGTCCACATGGCGCGGAACTGGCATCGGGCCCAAAGAAATTTACCCAAGGACGGACAATCGAGGCTGCACCGTGAAAGCCCCGTCGGAACCCGGCAATAATTCCTTCGATTTGGAGGAATTCGCCAAGAACCTCGCCCGCATGATCGAGGAAGGCGGCAAGGCGATGGCCGCCTATCTGAAGCCGCGCGAGCAGGGCCGCATCGAGGGCGAGCACGCGGAATTCGTCGACGTCGTGAAGACGCTGGGCCACGTCGCGCAATATTGGCTGCGCGATCCGCAACGCGCGATGGAGCTGCAGTTCGCGCTGAGCAAGTCCTACCTCGATCTGTGGGCCAATTCGGTCAAGCGCATGGCCGGGGAGCCATCGGCCCCGTTGATCGAGCCCGATTCACGGGACAAGCGCTTTGCGGACCCGGAGTGGTCGAGCAACCAGTTCTTCGACTTCCTCAAGCAGGCCTATCTGCTGACCGTGCAATGGGCGAATCATCTGGTCACCGATGCCAAGGACCTTGACCCGATGACGCTGCAGAAGGCCGAGTTCTACATGCGCCAGATCGCCAACGCGATCGCGCCGTCGAACTTCGTGCTGACCAATCCCGAACTGCTGCGCGAGACGCTCTCCTCCAACGCCGCGAACCTCGCGCGCGGCATGCACATGCTCGCCGAGGATATCCAGGCCGGCGGCGGCGATCTGCGCATTAGGCAGACCGACCAGCGCATGTTCGAAGTCGGTCGCAACCTTGCGATCACGCCCGGGAAGGTGGTCTTCGAGAACGCGCTGATGCAGCTGATCCAGTACGCGCCGGCGACGCCCACCGTGCTCAAGCAGCCGATCCTGATCGTGCCGCCGTGGATCAACAAATTCTACGTGCTCGACCTCACGCCGGAGAAATCCTTCGTCAAGTGGTGCGTCGACCAGGGGCTGACCGTGTTCATGATCTCGTGGGTCAATCCCGACGAGCACCTCGCCAGGAAATCCTTCGAGGACTACGTGCGCGAAGGCCCGCTCGCGGCGCTCGACGTGATCGAGCAGGCGACCGGCGAGGACAAGGTCCATGCGATCGGGTACTGCGTCGGCGGCACGCTGCTCGCCGTCACACTCGCCCACCTGGCGGGCAAGGGCGACCGGCGGATCACGTCGGCAACCTTCTTCGCCAGTCAGGTCGACTTCGCCTATTCCGGCGACCTCAAGATTTTTGCCGACGAGGAGCAGATCGTAGCGCTCGAGCGCCAGATGTCCGAGCGTGGCTATCTCGACAGCCGCAAGATGGCGAACTCGTTCAACCTCATGCGCTCGAACGATCTGATCTGGCCCTACGTGATCAACAATTACTTCAAGGGCAAGGACCCGGTGCCCTTCGATCTGCTCTACTGGAATTCCGACGCTACCCGCATGCCGGCGGCCAACCACTCGTTCTATCTGCGCAACTGCTATCTCAACAACAATCTCTCGCGCGGCCAGATGGTGATCGAGGGCAAGCCGATCGATCTCAAGAAGATCAAGGTGCCGGTGTACAATCTCGCCACCCGCGAGGACCACATCGCGCCCGCCAAATCCGTGCTGATCGGCTCGAAATTCTTCGGCGGCCCGATTCGCTTCGTGCTGGCCGGGTCCGGTCATATCGCCGGCGTGATCAATCCGCCGGCCAAGCAGAAGTATCAGCACTGGATCGGGCCGAAGCCGACCGGCGCCGACGTCGACAAATGGCTCGCGAAGGCAACCGAGCATCCGGGCTCATGGTGGCCCGACTGGCTCGCCTGGCTCAAGGGCCACGACGCCGAGGAGGTCGCGGCGCGCGAGCCCGGCGGCGGCAAGCTCAAGATCATCGAGGACGCACCGGGAAGCTACGTCAAGGTGCGGGATTGAAATCTTTGCGACGCGCGACCATGACTATGGTCATTACCATGGTCAGAAGGCTCATTTGCCATGTCGCGAATGATCAAGGCTTCAGAGTTTAAGGCTAAATGTCTCGCGCTGATGGATGAAGTCGAGCGCACCGGCGAAAGCGTGGTGATCACGAAGAACGGAAAACCGGTCGCTGAGTTGGTCCGCCATAGGCAAAGGCAGAGCAACGCGCTTGGAATCTTGAAGGGTCGCCTGTTCATTACCGGCGACATCATCTCACCCATCGATATGGAGTGGGATGCTCTCAAGTGATCATCCTTGACACGCACGTCGCGATCTGGGCTGTCAGCGATGATCCAGCACTCGGCTAGAGAAGCAAGTCGATGGCGCTGGCCGCCCTCAATCAGGACCAGCTTGCGATCAGCGCCATCAGTTTTTGGGAAATGGCGCTTCTCGTAGCGAAAGGTCGCTTCAAGTCGCTCGACTCTGCCGCCCGAATGCGGGAACAAGTCCTGCAAGGGGTATCACCGAGCTGCCGCTCACGGGAGACATTGCACTCCGGGCGGTCGATCTTGGAAATCTTCCGGGCGATCCCGCCGACCGATTCATCGTCGCAACGGCCATTGTCCATGGCGCAGTCCTCATGACCGCGGACGAACGGTTGTTGCATTGGAAGCACAGCCTAAAGCGTGTAGATGCTCGGAAATAGACGATAGAGCGCTTCGGACCTCCAGGAGACATGATCAGGGGAACAGCGCGACCTGATCGATTCCGGTGCTCTCGGGGAACCCGAGCACCAGGTTCATGTTCTGCACCGCCTGGCCCGATGCGCCCTTGGTGAGATTGTCGAGCGCCGAGCAGATGATGGCGCGGCCGGCGACACGGTCCTTGGTCACGCCGATGAAGGTCATGTTGGAGCCGCGCACATGGCGGGTCTGCGGCATCCGGCCGAACGGCAGGATATGCACGAACGCCTCCTTCGCGTAGAACTTCAACAGCATCGCGTGCAGGTCTTCCGGCGACGCCTGCAATCCCCGCACATAGATGGTCGAGAGGATGCCGCGGTTCATCGGCACGAGGTGCGGCGTGAAGGTCGCGACCACCTTGCGCCCGGCAGCCTTGCTGAATTCCTGGTCGAGCTCGGCCATGTGCCGGTGGTGCCCGACGCCGTAGGCGTGGAAGCCTTCGGAGACCTCCGAGAACAGCATCTCCTCCTTGGCCGACCGCCCTGCCCCGGTCATCCCGGACTTGGCATCAATGACGATCTCGTCGGGATCGATGGCTTTGGCCCTGAGCAACGGAATGAGCGGCAGCTGCGCCGATGTGGTGTAGCAGCCGGGATTGGCGACGAGCCGCGCCGCGGCGACCTCGTCCCGGTAGATTTCGGTGAGGCCGTAGACAGCCTCCTTCTGTAGCTCCGGCGCATGGTGCTCATGGCCGTACCAATGCGCATAGGCGGCGGGATCGGCCAGGCGGAAATCGGCGGAGAGATCGACCACCTTGGTGGCCGGCGCCTTGGCGAGCAGGTCCTTGATCACCTTCTGCGTGGTCGCATGCGGCAGGGCACAGAAGGCGAGATCGAGGCCGACCCCCTTCCAGTCGATGCCCTCGATCGACGCGAGCTTCGGCAGATCGAACGGCAAGAACTGGGGAAACACGTCGCGCATCATCTGGCCGGCGCGGCGGTCGGCGGTGAGCAGCACGATCTCCACCTGCGGATGGCGCAGCAGCAGCCGCACGAGCTCGGCGCCGGTGTAGCCCGACGCGCCGAGCACGCCGATCTTGGCTTTGGTGTTGGGGTCTTTGGCCATGGGTCGATCCTACGCGGTCACAATGACCGGACAAGGACAACAACCGCGGATGATCATGAGTGGTGCCGCGGAGCCTCATCCGGCGGCACGGGTGACGATCAACGATCGCGCGCCCGCGCCGGATGGGCGCGGCGGCGCAGCAGATCTTGCATGCAGATCGTCGTCATATCGGGCGATATAGCGGCGGGTCGTGCCGGGGTCAAGGAAGGAGCGGACGGCTGTTACCATTCGTGCAGTGATCCGAAACCCCCATCTTGCCGCGTCGGCGGCGGCGAAGGCTGCACGATGACGGGCGCGCGACGACGGGTCGTATAGCAGCCGTCGTAAGGCCGGACGCGATGGTGCCGCCGGCCGGGCCGGCAATGTGCTTGCTCGGCGACGCCAATGTCGTCGATGGCAGCACCCATGCCGTGCGGGCCGGTCGGCACGATTGCCCCAGCCCGATCGGCCGGCGTGCACATTAAGCTGCTGAGCGCGGCGAGCGCCAAGACCAACATCAGTCTGGGCATCTTGTCCCTCCTGCCGAGGGCCGCCGAGCGGCGGCCCTCGACGATCGAGCTCGCGCCGCGTTCAAATGGTCGGGCTCCACGGCATCGGCATCACGCGATAGCCGCCCTCCGCCTTCTCGATACGAGCAAGACCCGGGAACGGATAGTGGAAGCCCTGCACCAGCATCCTGTCGGCCACCAGCATGTCGTAGACCTTGCGGCGCGTCGCCACCGCCTGCACCGGGTCCTGATCGAAGAACGCGCCCCAATCGGGATGGCGCGCAAATAGGTCCGGATGGTTGGTCACATCCGACTGGATATAGAGCTTGGCCGAGCCCGAGGCGAGAAGGTAGGAGGTGTGGCCGATGCAATGGCCGACGGTCGCGAGCGGCATGAGACCCGGCGCCAGCTCCTTGTTCCACTCGTAAGGCGTGACCTTGCGGCCGAGCGCGTCGAACACCCGGCGATTGTTCTTGAACAGGTCTTCCATGCGGCCTTTCGGCGCGCGGCTCATCTCGCCGTCGTCCATCCAGAACTTCCATTCCGCGGCCGGCACCAGAACTTCCGCGTTCGGGAAGGCGAGCTTATTGTTGGCGTCGAGCAGGCCATTCACGTGATCGCTGTGGAAGTGGGAGATGACGACAAGGTCGATGTCCTTGGCCTGGATGCCGGCGGCCTTGAGATTGTCCGGCAACTGGCCGAGCTCGCCCTTGGTCTGCGTGAAGGCGCCGGGGCCGCTGCCGGTATCGATGAGGACGAGCTTCGGTCCGGTGTTCACGAGTACTGGCGCATAGTGGTGGATCATCCGGTCGGGCGGCAGGTAGGCGGCTTCCAGCGCTTTGCGCACGTCGGCGATCGGCGCGTTGGTCACGTAGTTCTCGGTGAGCGGGAACGAGCGGGCACCGTCCGTGAGGACCGTCACTTCGTGGGTCCCAACCTTGTAGCGGTAGACGCCCGGCGCCTGCTTGCCGGCGGGTGGCGCGCCGGCTTGCGCGATCGGTGGCAAACCGCCAGCCAATACCGTTGCGCCCGCCGCGGCGGTGAGCATGGAACGGCGTGTCAATTCGGTCATGGTGCTCCTCCCGGGTATCGTGACGCCTTTCGCACGGGCGTCGTTTGGCTCGAAACCATCGGCGTGTTGAGTTTAGCACAAGCAGGTCGCAATTCACATTGGCCCAAACACCCGCGGCGTTGCGTTATTCCGCGCTCACTCCTGCTTGATTTTGCGTGGCCCCGCTTGCCTCCGCCATCGTCACAGCGGATAACGGCGGGCCATGAGTACATCCGACCTCCCCACCAATGATGCAATACAGCCGGCCGTCGCGGCCCAGGGTGGACTGCTGCTGCCGGTTTTGACCGGCGCCATCTTCCTCAGTGCCGCGCTGCTGTTCGCGGTGCAGCCGATGTTCACCAAGATGGTGCTGCCGCGGCTCGGCGGCGCGCCGCAGGTATGGTCGGTGGCGATGGTGTTCTTCCAGGCCGCGCTGCTCGCAGGGTACGGCTATGCCCACGCGCTGACGCGCTACGCCCCCGGCCGCAAATCGCTCTTCATCCAACTCGCGGTGATGATCGCCGCCTGCTTCATGTTGCCGCTCTCGATCGCCAGCGGCTGGGGCAAGCCGCCCGCGGTCGGCGAGGCATTCTGGCTGCTCGGCTTGTTCACCGTGTCGATCGGACTGCCGTTCTTCGCGCTCGCCGCCAATAGCCCGCTGCTGCAGGCCTGGTTCGCGCGCACCGATCATCCGGCCGCGAGGGATCCCTACTTCCTCTACGCCGCCAGCAACGTCGGAAGCTTCCTGGCACTGCTGTCCTATCCGCTGCTCGTCGAGCCGCTGATCCGCCTCTACAACCAGACCTGGATTTGGACGATCGGCTTCTACATCCTGATCCTGCTGATCGCCGGAACCGGGTATCTGCTGTGGCGGTCGCTTGATCAGGCGCCGGCCGGTACGGCTGACAAGGCTGAGGAGGTAGCCGCTCCAACCTGGGGCAATGTGGCGAGCTGGGTTGGTCTCGCGGCGGTTCCCTCCGGTCTCCTGGTCGCGGTCACCGCCCATATCTCGACCGACGTTGCGGCCGTGCCGCTGTTGTGGGTCGTCCCGCTCGCGCTTTATCTCCTGACCTTCGTGATCGTGTTCTCGCGCTGGCCGATCATTCCCCATTTCATCGTGGTCGCGGTCCAGCCGGTGTTCATCCTCGCGCTCGTCGCGCTGACGGTGTTCGACGTATCGAACCTGCAGACTACGTCGCCGCCCGACGGAATCCTGGCGGCCATCATCAATCTGGTCCTGACCGCCGTCGCAGTCGTCCTCTCGCCGTTCAAGCTGATCGTCGGGCAGATCGCGCTCCATGTCCTCGTGTTCTTCATCTGCGCGCTCGTTTGTCACGGCGAACTCGCGAAGCGACGGCCGGCGCCGCGCCACCTCACTGCCTTCTACATGTGGATGTCGGCCGGCGGGATGATCGGCGGCATCGCGGCCGGGCTCGCTGCGCCCTACGTGTTCAACTGGATCGCGGAATACCCGATCCTGATCGCGCTTGCGGTGCTGTGCCGCCCCGGCCTCGCGCTGCCGAAGTCGCGCGCCGAGCAGGCCATCTTCTTCGGCGCGCTCGCCGTGGCGGCGCTGGCTCTGGTCCTGTTCCGGGCGTTCGAGCTCGACATCGACATCGGGGTCTTCAACTGGGTCGTCACCGGGCTTCTGGTCGTGACCGTCCTGTTCTGGCGCGATCCGCTACCGTTTGCGGCCATCGTCGCCTTCATTCTCCTGGCCAATCATTTCGTAATGGAGACGGGCGGCGCGCAGACCGTGCGCAGCTTCTTCGGCGTGCACAAGATATCGGAGTCGGCGGACGGCCGCTTCCGCCTGCTCTCGCATGGCACCACGCTGCACGGCGGGCAGCGCATCCGCGATAGCGCCGGCAAAGCCATCACCGGTCGCCCCGAGCCGATCATGTACTACTACGACGGCTCGGCGCTGGCGCAAATTCTTGACGCCGCGCGCGCCCGCACCAAGCCGATCCGCTACGCGGTGATCGGGCTTGGCACCGGGACGCTGGCGTGCCGCGCCGAGCACGGCGACACCGTGCACTACTACGAGATTGATCCGGCGATCATCCGCATCTCCAGCGATCCCGCCAATTTCAGCTTCCTGACCGAATGCAAGCCGGAGAAGATCACGCTCGGCGACGCGCGGCTCACGCTCGCCGAGGCGCCCGACGCGACCTATGACGCCATCATCGTCGATGCGTTCTCCTCCGACGCCATTCCGATCCACCTGATGACCCGCGAGGCGATGGCGATCTACCTCAAGAAGCTCGTTCCGGAGGGGATCGTGACCATCCACGTATCGAACCGCCATCTCGAACTCGCCTCGGTCGTGGCCGGGATCGCAAACGCCAACGGCATGGTGTCGCGCGTCAACGAAGGCACCGACGTCAACGAAAACGACGCCGAATACGTATTCCTCGGCACGGTCGTGGCGGCGGCGCGCAAGGACGAGGATTTCGGCCCGATTGCCAAGTCGGAGCACTGGGAGTTCCAGCTGCCCGACCCCAAGCAATGGGTGTGGACCGATGACTATTCCAACATCATCGGCTCGATCATCCGGAAGCTGAGGGAATAGATCACCCGCCCCAGGCCCATTTGATCAGCTTGCCCACGACGTCGCCGAGCGTGAGCAGCACGGCGGCCCACACAAACGCGGAGGCGAAATTGGCGATCTGAAAGCGCCAGAACGGCATCTCGAATATGCCGGCAACGAGCGGCACCGAGGCGCGCAGCGGCCCCAAGAAGCGCCCGATGAAAATGCCGAGCGCGCCCCACGTCTTCACGAAGGCTTCGGCCTTCGGGATCAATCCGGGATGGCGCGAGAGCGGCCAGATGTGCTGGACGGTGTGTTCGAGCTTCTGTCCGATCCAGTACGACAGCCAGTCGCCGAGCGCGGCGCCGATCGAAGCGGCGACCCAGATCGGCCAGAAATTGATCTCGCCGGCGGTGATCAGCGCGCCCATGCCGACCAGCGCGGCCCACGCCGGCAGCAGCAGCGAGATGAAGGCGAGCGACTCGCCGAAGGCGAGCACGAACACGATCGGCGCGGCCCAGGCCTGATTGACACGCACGAATTCGAGGATCTGCTGGGCGTAGGCTTCGAGGGCGGCGAACATTGGTAAGAGACCAAGCGTGGCGGGCGAGCTTTAGCCCGGCGACCACCGGAATACCAGTACGGCGCGACCATGCACCACAGCGCGTGCGTGAAAAAGGCCCCGCGCTGGCGGCACGGGGCCTGGGGCAACGATGTTATTCGCGCCAAGACGTCATTCGACCGTAACAATCGGCGCCTCGGACGCCGTCCGCTTGGCGGAGTCCATGCGCTTGGCGACCAGATCGATCGCGATCATATCCGCCCGGTTGCCGATCTTGAGCGCGGCGTCGAGGATGACGGCGCCATGACGGTAGACCATCTCGGCCGCTTGCGCCGCGCCGCGGCCGCCGACCGAACCGATGACTTCGGCAACATCGGCGATCGCCGTGCCGGCATATTGCGCCGCATCGACCGCTCGGAACGCGAGGTAGTCCTCGATCGCCATGCTGATCGAGTTGATAAGACCGGTCAGGTGGACGCCGCGCGCATGCCAGTCCTGGTGCGACAGATCCTTGACGACCGCGATGGCCTCCTGGATCGTCGCCACCGACCGGCAGCGCCGGGCTTCACGGTTGCGCCCGGCCCATTCGAACGCCTGCGGGAGGATCTCGGCCACGGTCCGGCGCAGGATGACAGCGACGCGCTCCATGTCGATTTCGAGCGTGTCGGCGGAGCCGGCGAGCCGCGTGACGAACGGCATCAGCAGCTGCTGCCGCAGGTCATCGCTGAGCACGATCTCGTTGAGGCACATGGCGTAGAGCGCGAGCGGGCGCGAGAACGACGCTGGGCAGTCGTCGATGCGCCGCACCGGGGTGTACGGGTAGCCGGCGGCAACGATAGCCGCCTCGTTGACGCAGGTGCCGCCGTCGGGACCTGGGAACTCGTGGCTGCCGCGCAGAATCTTCCAGTTCAGCATGCGGCCGAAGTCGAACGGCGGATTTGTTTCTGCACGCGGCGACGCCCGGTTCAGCAGGTGTTTGAAATTGAACATGGCAGGGCTCCTGTTGGCTCCTCGAAAATCGCAATAATCTTGGCGACGGATTTGGCACAGATCGTGGCAAGCCAGCGGCGTTCCGGCGGCAGGCGCGTGAAATCACGCAAAGTTGGATGGCGCTGCGGCAGCCAATCGCTAGTGTCCCGATTCCGAAGTTCGCCAGCACTCGCGGCAAATTCCGTGCGAACTTCGGAATCGAAGGACACTAGCAACTCTATGATTCTAGTGCCCCTTTGAACCCGAAGTTCGCGATCGGACTCGCGGCGCTGGGCGCGCGAACTTCGGGTTCGGGGCACTAGTTGCCTCATCCGGCCAGGTCCGTGGCATAGTCGCTCCACGCGATTCGCTCCGGGCAACCAAGGCCAATCGAATCATGGGCAAAACCGCCAAAAAACCTACCGATACCGCCGGCAAGACCGGCGATCTGTTCGATCTGCCGGCCACGCGCCGTGCCGCCGCCCGCAGCAAGCCCAAACCGGCGCGCACGTCCGGCGGCGCCGATGGCGGCTACACCGCGCGGCACATCGAGGTGCTGGAAGGGCTTGAGCCGGTGCGCCGGCGGCCCGGCATGTATATCGGCGGCACCGACGAGAAGGCGCTGCATCACCTGTTCGCCGAGGCGATCGACAACGCCATGGACGAGGCGCTCAACGGCGATGCCGACTGGATCGAGGTGGAGATGGAGGCTGACGGCTTCGTGTCCGTCACCGACAACGGTCGCGGCATCCCGGTCGACCCGCATCCCAAGTTCAAGAACAAGTCTGCGCTCGAAGTGATCATGTGCACGCTGCACGCCGGCGGTAAATTCGACTCCAAGGCGTACCGGACCTCCGGCGGCCTGCACGGCGTCGGCATTTCGGTCACGAATGCCCTCTCCGAGCGCATGGAGGTCGAGGTCGCGCGCGAGCAGACGCTCTACCGGATGGCGTTCGAGCGCGGCAAGCCGAAGGGTAAGCTGGAAAAGGTCGGTCGCGCGCCCAACCGCCGCGGCACCAAGGTGCGATTTCGTCCGGACCCGCAGATTTTCGGCCCCAAGGCGCAGTTCAAGCCGGAGCGCGTCTTCAAGATGTCGCGCTCGAAGGCCTACCTGTTCGGCGGCGTCGAGGTCCGGTGGTCGTGCGCGAAGGAGCTCCTGCGCGGGGTCGAGGACGTGCCCGAACAGGCCACGTTCCATTTCGCCGACGGCCTGCGCGAATATCTCAGCGCCCAGATCACCGGCGCGACGCTGGTCCACCCCGACATTTTCACCGGCAGCGCCGGCAAGAGCGGCAGCCACGGCGCAGCCGAATGGGCGGTCGCTTGGACCGCCGACGCCGACGGTTTCCTCTCCTCCTACTGCAATACCATCCCGACGCCGGACGGCGGCACGCACGAGTCCGGGCTGCGCAGCGCGCTGCTGCGCGGCCTCAAGGACCACGCCGAGCGGGTCGGCCAGGGCAAGCGCGCGGCCAGCATCACCAGCGAGGACGTGATGACCGGCGCCGGCGCCATGGTGTCTGTATTCATCCGCGAGCCGGAATTCCAGGGCCAAACCAAGGACCGGCTCGCGACCGCCGAGGCCGCACGCATCGTCGAGAACGCGATCAAGGACCCGTTCGACCACTGGCTCGGCGCCAACTTGCTGCAGGCGAGCAAACTGCTCGACTTCGTCGTCGAGCGCGCCGACGAGCGCATCCGCCGTCGGCAGGAGAAGGAGATCAAGCGCCAGGGCGCGGTGCGCAAGCTGCGCCTCCCAGGCAAGCTCGCCGACTGCACGACGACCGCGGCGCAGGGCGCCGAGATTTTCATCGTCGAGGGCGACTCGGCTGGCGGCTCCGCCAAGCAGGCGCGCGATCGTGCCACCCAAGCAGTGCTGCCGCTGCGCGGAAAAATTCTCAACGTGGCCTCGGCCGGCAAGGATAAGTTCGCACAGAACCAGCAGCTCGCCGACCTGATCCAGGCGCTCGGCTGCGGCGCGGGTTCCCACTATCGCGATGGAGAGTTGCGCTACGAGAAGGTGATCGTGATGACCGACGCCGACGTCGACGGCGCCCACATCGCCTCGTTGCTGATGACATTCTTCTATCGCCAGATGCCGCAGCTGATCGACAAGGGCCACCTCTATCTCGCGGTGCCGCCGCTCTATCGGCTCTCGCACGGCGGAAAAATCTTCTACGCCCGCGACGACAAGCACAAGGCCGAGCTGCTCAAGAAAGAATTCCACCCCAACGCCAAGGTCGAGGTGAGCCGCTTCAAGGGGCTCGGCGAGATGATGGCGGCCCAACTCAAGGAGACCACCATGGACCCGCGCAAGCGCACGCTGCTGCGCGTGAAGGTGGTCGAGGACGAGCGCAAGGCCACTGACAAGTCGGTCGAGCGCCTGATGGGCAACAAGCCCGAGGCGCGCTTCGAGTTCATCCAGGAGCGGGCCGAATTCGCAGACGAACAGGCGCTCGACGTCTGAGGCGTCGCCTATAAACGCGCCGCCGCCCCGCGGAAGCGCAATCGCTTGGACTGCGCCGCCGGCGAGGCGGCAAGCGACGACGGGCTAGCTACCAGCGATAACGATACTGCCGGTAGTATGGGCGCTCGTATGCCCACGAACGATATGGCCCGCCGTAATAGACGTATGGTTCATCGTAGTAACGGTAATGCCGATACCGCGGGGCACCGATGCCGAACGCGACGCCGGGACCCTCGAAGTAGAACCCTTGCGCCATACTCGGCGTGGGCGTCCCCGCCACCAGCGCGCCGACGAAGCCAAGCGCTGCCATGGTTTTTGTCAGCATCCGCATGAGGCCTCCTTTCTGTTCCGCCGTTGGGAGCGCCCATCTCATGGCTACGCTCCCACCCCATAAGTAAACGCATGGGCGAAAGCACCGTTCCGAATGGAACAACGGCGTTCCCGCTGCGGAACCTGGTTCGGAGGATTGGTGCCCGGGCGCCACAAATCAGAGGCGCGTCGTAGGGCTGCGCGGCGGAGCTTGCACTCTGAGCTTCGCTCTTTGCCCGCGTGGTCGCCCAGGCAATTCCCATCCTAGGCCCGGCAGCGGGCCTGCTCAAAGAGCACGTCTGATTCATCCACAATCTTCACAATCTTGGGCGCACCGCAATATTCCTGTCGCGATTCATGATCTCATCGTCATGCCGTACGTCCTTACCGCGCCGCGCCCTTGTCCTGCGCGAAGTCCATGATCATGCGCGTCGCGAGATAGAGGCGCGGCTCGATCGAGCTCACGAGCACGTACTCGGCTTCGATCGAATGGGCGCCGTAGCCTTGCAGGCCGAAACGCTCGACCACCGGCCCCTTGGCCTCGAGCGCCGCGAACGCGGCATCGGTGCCGCCGCCCTCCGCCACCTCGTCCACGACCAGAGCCTTGCCGAGCTCCTTGTAGATCTGCTGCGCGTGCTTCGCGAGCGCCTGCGAGGCCGGCGTCGCTTCGAGCGGCGGCCGGCGCCGCTCGAAGATCATCTCGACCTTGCTGTCGGGCAGGAGCTTGTTCTTGATCCGCTCGGCCACCTTGCGCTCGATGCCGTCGTAATCGGCGACCCGCAGCACGCGCACGTCCGCCATCGCCTGCGCGTTGGGCGGGATCATGTTGCGGGTACGGCCGGCATTCGCCATCGTCCAGTTCATCTTGAGCCCGATCGCCGGGTCGGACAAATCGCGGGTCTGCAGCACCTGGTGCGCCAGCTCGTAGAGCGCATTGATGCCCCGCTCCGGCGAGTTGCCAGCGTGCGACGCCCGGCCCTGCACGTTCAGGGTCACCGACGCGATACCGGCGGTCGCCAGCGCCAGCTTGTCGGATTCCGCCCGCGAGCCTTCGAACGACAGCACGGCGTCGTGCTCGGCGCCGAGCTTGGTGATCGTGCTGCGCGAGCCGGGCGAGCTCAGCTCCTCGTCGGCGTTGATCAGCACCGTGAGCGTGCCGAACTGGCGGAAGTCGAGCGCCTTGAGCATCGCGACGGTGTGCAGGATGACAGCGATGCCCTGCTTGTCGTCGGCGATACCGAGGCCGTAGGCGCGGTCGCCATCGACGCGGAACGGCTGCTTCTCCAGCATGCCGCGCTGATAGACGGTGTCCATGTGCGCGATCAGCAGGATCTTCTTGCTGCCGGTGCCGGTGAAGGTCGCGCGCACCATCTTGCCGATCTGCTCGGGGGTGTCCTCCATCTTGTAGACGTTGCTCGGCTCGACCAGCGCGACCTGGCCGCCCAGGTCCCGCAGCCGCGCCGCGATGAGGTCGGCCAGCCGGTTGAGGCCTTCGATGTCGCGGCTGCCGGTCTCGATCGACACCAGCGCCTTGAGCGTGTCAAGGAGCGCGGGCTTCTCCTTCGCGGCGAGCGCGCGCACCGGCTCGACCGCCTGTCCGAATGCCGATGTCGCCATGCCTGCCAGCAGCAGGCATGCGGTTAAGAGCGGACCAAAGAGAGTTCTGGATGTCATGTCGGATGTCATGTCGGATTTCATGGGCGTCGCCTCCCGATCCGGGCGCCGCGCACCGTGCGGCGGGCATAGTCTACGCCGCGCGGCGCTGGCGCGAAATCGGCACCTTGCTGGGAGCGACGACCAGGCGGATGATGGCTGGAACAGGGAGAACGACCATGAGCAAGGACAGCAGCCATCCAAAACCGACTGCAACCTCGCGCCGGCGCTTGCTCCAGGCCGGAGCAGCGCTCGCCGTTAGCGGCGCGGCGCTCCCCGGCCGGGGTGCCGCGCAAGGCGCCGATCCCGACCTCGCCCGCCTGCAAGGCGCGCGCCGCATCCTCCTCAAGGGCGGCATCGTGCTCACGCTCGACCGGCAGGTCGGCGACTTCGCCAAGGCGGATATCTTGATCGAGGACGGCAAGATCCGCGAGATCAGGCCCGACATCGCCGCCGACGGCGCGGCGGTGATCGAGGCCGGCAACCGGATTCTCATTCCGGGCTTTGTCGACACCCACAGCCACTCCTATCAGGGCCTGCTGCGCTCGAGCCTGCCCAATGGGCTGGTCGATCCCGACTACAATCGCGACGTCCAGAACAACCTCACCCTCCACTATTCCCCCGCCGACGTTTACGCCGGCGTGCTGACGACCGCGCTCGGCTTCATCGACATGGGCACGACCGCGATCATCGACCTCTCGCAGATCAGCCATACACCCGAGCACAGCGATGCCTGCATTCGCGCGCTGCAGGAGGCCGGCATCCGGGCGGTCTACGGGTACTCGCGTGGCGCCGGCGCGGCGGCGCAATGGCCACAGGACATCGGCCGGCTGCAGCGCACCTATTTCAGCTCCAAGGATCAGCTGCTCACGCTGGCGCTGGGCGCAAGCCTCGAGGCCAAGGTCGTGCAGGCGGCGCGCGAGGCCGGCGTGCCGGCGGTCATGCATTATCGCGTCAATCCGGAGCCGGGGCTGGCGCTCGGCCGCGCCGGCGTGCTGCGCGAGGGCGACCTGTTCATCCACTGCACGCATCTCAACGATGCCGCGTGGGACATGATCAAGGGCATCGGCGGCCGCATCTCGATGTCGCCGCCGCTCGAAATGGCGATGGCGCACGGCATGCCGTCGGTGCAGGACGCGCTCGACCGCGGCGTGCGCCCTTCCCTCAGCTCCGACCACGGCACCACCGTGGGGCAGGACATGTTCTCGCTCATGCGCACGACCTTCAACCTGCAGCGGCTGCGCATCCTGCAGCGCAAGCGCAACGGCGAAGCGAACCTGCCGCCGCTCCTCACCTGCCGCGACACGCTCGAATTCGCCACCCTGCAGGGCGCGCGCTGCGCCAACATCGACGGCAAGGTCGGCACGCTCACGCCCGGCAAGGAGGCCGACATCGTGATGCTGCGCGCCGACCGATTCGACGTGTGGCCGCTCAACAATGCGCCGAGCGTGGTGGCGAACCTGATGAACCCCGGGCACATCGATGCGGTGTTCATCGCCGGCAAGGTCAAGAAATGGCGCGGCAGTCTGGTGGCGGTCGACACCGCGCGCGTGCTGCGGCTGGCGCAGGAGGCGCGCGAGGCGGTGATGCGGCGGGGAAATTTCCAGATGAACCTGATCGGGTGAGAGTGCGGTCATTGATGTTGCTGCGGTTTTGCCGCGATTGGGTTCGTTTTCGCCAAAATGCGCGGTGCTGGGATACTCCCGCTTCTTTCTCCGTTCGTGCCCGCGTCCCCGGGCTTTCGTGAGGCCGGCGGGCTTGGCCCCTGGGTTCCCGCTTGCGCGGGGACGAACGGAGAAAATTTGCAACGCTGTGCCTCCATAACTTTCACTCGTACAAATCAGACAATGCGGGATTGGCCCCAGTTGTTTGCTTGGGCGCGGGGGTTCGCCCGTCTTCCGCTCTCTTCCATCCCCCGGTCGAGGGGCATGGCGCGCCGAAAGGCGCCGTGTCCGGATTTCGCCGGACGGCCCGGTTGCGCCGGGCAGGCCCGATAACGCCGGGCCGTGACGCATTTGCGCATGCGTCTGCGTCTTTCGACGCGCCACGCGGTATCGTTCCGCATTCGCGTTTACGGCGGTCGGCCGATGCGGGCCTACCCCGTTACGTTGCTCCGACGGCCGCCCGGGGACAAGGTTGCGAATCTCACCCGCGGGTACCGCATCCCGCCCCCACCCTACGAACGCCTCCGGAAGGCGCCCCTCGATGGAGCGTGACTCTTATCATGTAGGTGAAATTCACCCAAAAGTCAAGAGCCCCGCACAGCTTTCTGGCGCCCGCGAGACCCAACACGTGCTGGCACATCGGATGATGTCGGACTTGCTAATGTTTGCGTGCCGAGTTTGTTGGGTCTCGGTCGGCCAGGCAACGGCATCATCCAATACCGATGTAATATAGGGGGGTACAGTATAGGGCCTGAAAAGCGCAGTGCGAAAGAATACTTCGCTTCGCAAGCTCCAGGCATTGATCTTGGTACGACTGCACTCAGAATAACGCGGCATTTGTTGCTGCTGGCGGGCAGGACGGGGGTCGTTGCAGCGACACCTGGGTAGCTCCGCGTGGGGTGTGGTCGTGTCGGTTGGTTGCATCGGGCTATCGGGGGCAAGCCCAGAACTGGCGTCGTCGCTACGGACCGGCGCGCCCATCGACCCCGTCGGACTCTATGCCTCGGCCATCGACACCTCCGACTATGTCGAACGGGTCGCGCCGGTCATCCGGCAGGCCATTTCCCCGATTGGCGATCTGCTCGATGTCGGCGCCGGCGGCGGCCAGCTCGGACATGCGTTGCGCGACGGCAGCCATCGCTGGACCGCGATCGAGCCGTCCGCGAACATGCGTGCGCGTCTCGCGGTGTTCGATGACGGCCCACGCATCGTCAGCGCCGGCTGGGAAACCGCCGACGTCCCACCCGACGCGCACGACACCGTGCTCGCCGCCAATGTCGGCGCCTGGTTCGACGAGGCCAACGCGTTCCTGGCGCAATGCCGCGCCTGGGCGCGCCGGACGGTGGTCTGGGTCGTGCCGGCGCACCACGGCGCGCGCGGCCTGGTATACGCCGGCTGCCTGCCGGCGGCCTGGCACGGCGAGGACGAGACCCCGGGCATCGATCTCGTGCTGCCCAAACTTGCGACCGCGCCGCAGACGATGGCCTTCGCCGACTGGACATTCTCGGGCGTCGTCGCGGACCTCGACGTACTCGCAGACTATCTGGCCGACCGATTGGGCTGGTCCCGATCGGACGGCCGCCGGCGACAGATGGAAAACCATCTCGCCGCACAAGCAAAAGCTGACCCGGCCGGATACCGGCTCGACATACCAAGAAGGTCGGCAATTCTCATATGGGGGAGACCATGGGTTGGCATTTCCGTCGCGTCGGGATGAGTGTGGTCCTGCTGTCGACCACCGCATTGCCTGCGTCCGCGCAGATCAAGCTCGACGAGTTGTTCATCACGGCGACCGGCCGGGCGGAGCCGATCAGCCGGATCGTGGGAACGACCCAGGTCATCAATCGGGAAACCATCGAACGCTCGGCCGCGAAATCGGTTACCGAGCTGTTTGCCGAGAACGCGGTGGGCTTTCTCAGCGAGTGGACGGCCGGCCAGACCTCGCTCAACATTCGCGGCGGCGCCACCGAAGGCCAGGGCCGCGACTTCAAGAGCCAGGTGCTGGTGCTGGTCAACGGCCATCGTGCCGGCACCGCCAATATCTCAAAACTGTCGCTCGCCGACGTCGAGCGGATCGAGATCGTGCGCGGCCCATCCTCCGTCGTCTACGGCAGCCAGAACATGGGCGGCGTGGTCAACATCATCCTCAAGACCGGCCGTACCGCGCCGGGATCGTTCGTGGAAGCGAGCGGCGGCTCGTGGACCTACATGCAGGGCCGCGCGCAGAACGGCGGCGTCTACAAGGATTTCGACTGGTACGTCGGGATTTCAGGCAGCAAGCGCAACAATTATCACATCAGTGGCGGGCGCGAGGAGCTGAACACCGACTGGCAGCGGCGCGGCGCGACCGGTTCGTTCGGCTATCAGTTCGACGAGAATAACCGCGTCGATACCACGATCCGCAGCGACGGCATCTATGACGCCGGCTTTCGCGGGTCGAGCGCCAACCTGTTCGCGTTCGACGACCGCTTCAACCAATCCTTCGACACCACCTACCACGGGCAGCTGCCGGGGGGGCGCCTCAGCTGGATGCTGCAGGCCTACGCGGTCAAGGACACCGACGATCTCAACAACCCTTCCCCGCTGAGCGCGCTCAACTCGGTGCCCAACCGCACCACGGTGGACCACAACCGGCGCAACCTCGACATCTACGGGACCCGCTTCCAGCCGCGGGTCGAAATGTGGACCGGCAACGATCTCCTCCTCGGCATCGACATGGAGCGGAGCATGATCCGCTCCGAACGCCACCGCGCGGGTGGCGCGGCCGTGACCGAGATCTCGCCGCAGGACAACAACCAGTCCGAATTCGTCTATGCGTTCTATGCCGAAGACGCTCAGCGCTTGTTTGACGACCGGCTGACGGTGCGCGGCGGCCTGCGCAAGACTTACGGCACGACCAGCCTCGACCGGACCCCGTTCGCCCCCACGCTCATTCCGGGCAGCAAGGACTACGAGGCGCTGACCTATTCGACCGGCGCGACCTTCCGCTTCACGGACTGGCTGAACGGACGGGTCGGCGCTTCGACTGGGTTCCGCGCGCCGACGGCGACCGAGCTCGGCGCGAACTTCACGATCACGCCGATCGGCACGACGATTTTCGGCAACCCGGCCGCCAAACCGGAAAAGAGCGAGCAGATCGAAGCCGGCGCCACGGTCTACTTTCCCGGATTCAGGTTCGACGCCGCGGTGTTCCAGAACATCATCCATGGCCGGCTCACCAACGTGACGCTCTCCTCCGTCGGCGGCGTGGTGATCCAGCAGGTGCAGAACAATCCGGGCGACATCATCGTCCAGGGCGTCGAGGTGCAGGCGCAGCTCGACATGATCAAGACGTTCAAGCTCGTTGCCGAGAACTGGCGCTGGAGCTTCTACGCCAATGGCTACTACCATTTCAAAATGCTGGACGAAGGCGCAGTCCCGGCCGCACTCAGCGACAAGCCGGTGCGCATCTACCGCGACGAGCTCGCGATCGGAACGCGCTTCGGACAGTTCAACGGCAGCGAGCCATGGCGGGACTGGACCTGGCACATCTTCGGCCTGCTGCGGGGCCCGATGTGGTACAATACCGAGGAGAGCCTGAGCCCGGTCTTCTTCCCGGGCCAGAACCGCACCGTGACGGTCTATCGCAAGGACTCCTACTGGACCTGGAACACGCGGCTTGACGTCGAGGTGCTGAAGGGCGTTACGCTGTTCGGAGCGGTGAACAACATCTTCGACATCAACCAGCACCCGATCTTCATCGCGCTCGACACCATCCCGTGCGTCGCCAACCAGGCCAACCAGAACGGCTCCTGCGGCAACTCGATGCCCGGGCGCGAGTTCATCGTCGGTCTGCAAGGTCGGTTCTGATGGGAAGATACGGCCGCCGCGCTGTCCTGGCAGCGGCGACCGCAGTCTGCCTGCTCGGCCCGGCAGCGGGTGAGCCGATCAGCGTCACCGACGCGTTCGGCCGGGTGGTCACGGTGCCGGCGCCGCCGCAGCGGATCGTCACCATCTTTTCCTCCAACGTCGAGCTGATCGCCGCGCTCGGCCTCACCGACCGGATCGTCGGCATCGAGGCGTTCACGCGCTATCCGCCCGAAGTGATCGGCAGGCCGCTGGTGGGCGGGCGGCTCGGCTTTTCGGTCGACGCGGTGGTGGGGCTCAAGCCCGATCTGCTCGTGGTCACGCCGGCGCGCGAGGCGGCGCATCAACTGGTCGACCCGATGGAGCGGCTCGGGATTCCGATTGTCGTGCTGATGGGGCGCACGGTCGCGGAAATCCTCACCAACATCCGCCTGCTCGGACGCCTGACCGGCGTGCCCGAGCGCGGCGAGGCCGTGTCGGCGCGGCTCGAGGGGCGGCTCGCGGACGTGGCGCAACGGATCAAGGGGCGCGAGGGGCCGCGGACCGTCATGGTCCGGGGCCGGGTCGGCAACGGGCTGCTCCTGGTGGCGCGGCCCGAGACCTACACCGGCGATGCCATGGTGCTCGCCGGCGGGCGCTTCGCGCTCGAAAATCGCGGGCCGATCTCCCAGGTCTCGCCGGAGGCGATCATCAACTCCGATCCCGACGTGCTGCTGTTCGCCGGCACGCAAGCCGACCTCGACGATCTGATCAGCCGTCCGGGCTGGAGCACGATGCGGGCGGTCAGGACCAAGCGCGTCCACACCGTGAGCCGGGCCGAATTCCTGATTCCGGGACCGCGCACCTTCGACGGAATCGAGCGGCTGGCGGCGCTGTTTCATCCGGCGGCGTTCGGCAAATGAGGGTTTGGCTCATTCTGCTGGTGACGCTCGGCGTGGCGCTGGTGGTGGCGGTCTGCGCCGGCCACGACTGGGTCACGCCGCTCGATGTGGCGCGGGCGGTTGCCGGCGATGAGTCGGTGCGCAGCCGCCTGCTGGTCGAATGGCGGATGCCGCGCGTGTTTGCGGCGGCGCTGGTCGGGGTGCTGCTCGGGCTCGGCGGCGCCGTGTTCCAGGGCGTGTTTCGCAATCCGCTGGCGGAGCCCTACCTCCTGGGATCGGCCGGTGGCGCAGGGCTCGGTGCAACGGTGGCGCTGCTGGTGCCGTTCGGAATCCCGGTATCCATCCTGCTGCCGCTGTTGGCCTTCGGCGGCGCCTGGGGCTCGACCATGTTCGTGGTCGCGATCTCACGGGTGGCGGGCGCGGTCGATGCGGCGAGCATGCTGCTCGCGGGCGTCGCGGTGGCCGCGATCCTCGGCGCGCTGCGGTCGTTCATGATGCTGGCGCTGTCGGAGGACGTGATCAGCCTGCAGGTGGTGCTCAGCTGGGTCCTGGGCGGCGTGCAGACGCCGACCTGGCCGATGCTCGCACTGATCGCGGTCATCGCGGCCGGCTGCGTCGGGCTGACGCTGCTGTTTGCCCGTGGGCTCGACGTACTCGGGCTCGGCGAGACCATGGCGATCGGCTTCGGGCTCGACGTTAAGCGCTTCATTGCGCTCGCGGTGCTGGCGGCCTCGGTGGTGGTGGCGGCGGCGGTCGCCTTCGGCGGCCTGGTCGCGTTCGTGGGGCTCGCGGCGCCGCACATCGCGCGCTGGCTGGTCGGTCCGCTGCATCGCACGCTGCTGCCGGCGTCGGCGCTGGTCGGCGCCATCATCGTGACGTTCGCCGATGCGATCGCACGCGCGGCGCTGCCGCCGTCCGAGATTCCGCTCGGCCTGGTGACCGCGGTGGCCGGCGGGCCGTTCTTCATTCTGCTGCTGGCGCGAAGGCTGCGCTCATGACCACGATTGCGGCCGAGAGCCTGGTGCTCCGGCGCGGCGGCGCGACGCTGATCCATGACCTCTCGCTGGCGCTCGGCCCGACCGGCTCGGTCGCGGTGATCGGGCCGAACGGCGCGGGCAAGTCGATGATGCTGAAGATGCTCGCCGGCATCGAGGCGCCGAGCGGCGGCCGGATTCTCATCGGCGATCGCGATCTGACGCAACTCTCCAACAGGATGCGCGCGCAGGCGATCGGCTACCTGCCGCAGCATTTCGAGCCGCATTGGGACCTGACGGTGGCCGACCTGGTGCGGCTCGGCGCCGAGCGCGCCGAGCGGCTACCGGAGAGCGCGATCGAAACCGCGATGGCCACGTTCGAGCTGGCGGCCTTTCGCGAACGGCGCTGGTCGACGCTCTCCGGCGGCGAGCGCGCCCGCGTGCTTCTTGCGATGGTCCTGGCAGTTGATCCGCCGGTGTTGCTGGCGGACGAGCCGGCCGCCAGCCTCGACATCCGTCACCGCATCGACGTGGTCGAGACCCTGGTGCGGCGCGCGACCGACCGGCTCTCGGTCGTGGTGATGCACGACCTCGACCTGACGTTTCGGTATTTCGAGCGCGTGGTCGTGCTCGACCGCGGCCGCATCGTCGCCGACGGGCTCGCGCGTAACCTCATCGAGGACGAGCGCCTCGACGCCGCCTTCGGCGTCACGTTCGAGCGGCTCAAGACGCCGCACGGCTTGCTCCTGCGCGCGACGTGAGCGGCGTGCTCAGGTCCTGGCGCCGAGCCCGGTCAGACGGCGCACCCAGGCAGTCGGTCAAAGACTCCTGGCGATGCGGATGCCGGTGGTATCGAACTGGTCCTCCTTGTAGCCGCCGGTGCGGGCGGCCGACCGAAGCTCTTCCGGGGAATCGCCCCACGATCCCCCGCGCACCACGCGACCATTGCAGTTTCCATCGAGCCAGGCGGAACCGTCAGCCGGAACGCTCGGCGCATACTCGGGGTGCCAGCAATCCTCGACCCATTCCGCGACATTGCCGTGCATGTCGTGAAGGCCAAACGCATTGGCCGGGAAGCTGCCGACCGGCATCGTGGTCTGCCGATTCACCTGCGACGGACCCGAGCCATCGGGGCTGCCGTCGAAGTTTGCGCTGCTCGGTAAAATGCTGTTGCCGAAAGAGAACGTCGTCGCTGTGCCCGCCCGGGCGGCGTACTCCCATTCCGATTCGGCGAGCAACCGGTAGCGCTGGCCGGTCTTGCGGCTGAGCCAGCTCACATAGGCCTTGGCATCGACCCAGGACACATTGATCACCGGCCGGTTGCCACGCCCGAAACCCTCGTCGTCAGGCCGGTACTCGCCGCAACCGCCCTCCCCGACGCACGCATCCCATTCATCAAAGGTGATCTCGAATTTGCTCACGGCAAAGGGCGCCGCAATGGTGACGCGGTGCTGGGCTTCCGCCTGCTGTTCGGCGGGGGGCGAGCCCATGGTGAACTCGCCGGCGGGGATCACCACCATCTGCGGACAGGCGGCACAGTCTCTGAAATCGGTGAGCGCGCCGGGCACCAGCGTCGGCTGGGCGTGAGCGACGTTGCTCTGGGCAGCGGCCGCAATCATCGCGCCGGCTGCGATGTTCAGAATGTGCGCACGAGCGGTCATGCGCCTCGCTATTCCTTCAAGTAGAGCGCATGGCAGGTGTCGCAGGCGACCCCGAGCGCCCGGTTGAGGCGCTTGACCTCGTCCTCGTTGTCCGCGCGGCTCATCTCGTGTGCGGTGTTCGCGGCGGCTGCCGACCGTCGATAGAAATCCGGATAATCGGTCCAGATGTCCGGCGACGCGATGGTATCGGTGACCGGGTCCAGATCGGCGTTCTCCTTCCATTGGTTCGAGCTGGGCGGAAAGAGATGGGGAAACGCCACGAACATCGCCGAAATGTCGGCCGCATGGCGGCGGGCTTCGTGGAGATCGAATCTCCGCTGCGCGGTCATCTGCGTGATTCGATCCATGAGGTCGTTGACGGAATTCATCAGGGTCTTGCGCGCGAAGATCACGTCCTTGGCGGTGGCCGCGCTCTGGTCCTGCGCCATGGCGACAAGGCTGAGGGCGAGAAAACCCGCGGCAAGCGCGGCGGCCGCAACCGCCGTGCACCGTCGTCTCGCATAGGACAGGCCCTGACCCAGACTCGTCACCCTTGTAGCCCGGATGGAGCGAAGCGTAATCCGGGTCAATCCTGGAGCAGGAGGAAACCCGGGTTTCGCTCCGCTCCACCCGGGCTACGGCACTACGTTGCGCCCTACGTTCGCGCGCCGAGCGCGGTCAGCACGCGCGGCGGCGTCATCGGATATTGCCGCAGCCGCACGCCGGTGGCGTCGAAGAACGCGTTGGCAACCGCCGCCACGGTGGCGCCCATCACCTCCTCGCCGGCGCCGGTCGAAGGCTCGTCGAGGCGCTGCACCACGATCGGGACCACCTCGGGGTGCTCGGCGAAGCGCAAGATCGGATAGGAATCCCAGTCGAGGCTGGTGACGCCGGTCTTGTCGAACAGCACTTCCTCCTTGAGCAGCCGGCTCACCGACTGGATCACCTGGCCTTCGATCTGGTTCTCGACCAGGGCCGGATTGACCGTGAGGCCGCAGTCCATCGCGGCATAGATGCGGAGCGCCACGATGT